>Ga0209542_10003937_pt1 | contig 31150 bp, 31 predicted proteins | sample RifCSPhighO2_01_FD_184028 | JGI IMG/M metagenome (GOLD analysis project Ga0209542, IMG submission 184028) | Soil microbial communities from Rifle, Colorado - Rifle CSP2_plank highO2_0.1 (SPAdes) (version 2) | ecosystem: Environmental > Terrestrial > Deep subsurface > Rock core/Sediment ... | reverse complement strand
ATTAAAAAGCAGCGAGTTGATAAAAGTAAATGGATTTATGTCCGAGATGGATGCCTGGAACTTGGCAAGCGGAAAATACTATACCCTTCCAAAAGAAATAAGCCTTGTAAATAAGGGTCTGGAAAGCAGAGATGATGAAAAGAAATACCAATTTATCATTAATTGCGGACACGGTTTAGCACATAGTGTACTTGAACAGATAAATAGTGGACAGATTCCAGAAATCAAAAAAGAATTTCCATCACAGCTGGACATCTGGGAAATAAACGAGAATGAAATAACGTCAGTCAGTAATGTGTCGAGACTTTTCTCGACATTGAGAAAATGTTCCGCCGGAATGTCCTTAGTATATCAAAATTACATCCCCAAAGAGGATAGATTTTAGAGTAAATAAGAATTACTAATTTATTTCAATAAGACCTAGCAATATAAACTACTTCATTGGCAGTTTTATCGCAAATAGCGCACTTGCCAGAGGTCTTTTCTTTCTCAAGCCTTGTACCACGCACATCTGCGCCTATCTCTTTTTCAATAATTTCAGCGCATTTTTCTCCATCACTTTCGATAGAACAGAAGTTGCATCTAGCTATTTTTCCCTCGCCGATAACTTTTTTCACTTCTTCTTTATTTTTAGCATCTTTTATTCTGTTATTAAACAAGCTGTCTGCCTGTTTAATCAGATTCTTACTTGATTCAAGACTTACATTCTTGACGTAGCTCATTAAATCTTTTTCATTTATCTGTTCTTTTTTATTTAAATCGCGTCTAAATACAGTAAGCTTCTTGCCTTCAATATCCTTAAGTCCGATATCTATCCTTATGGGGACTCCCTTCATTTCCCATTCGTTGAATTTTTCCCCAGCGCTTTTATCTCTTAAATCTATATCAACAGAACAAAAATTATCCAGTTCCTTCTTTACATCTTTAGCTTTTTTGATTATCTTTTCATCATCAGCTATAGGAACAATGGCTACATGTAATGATGCGATTTCCCATGGGAAGCGAAGACCTTTATCATCCCCATGGACTATGGTAACACTTGCAAAAATCCTAGAAATTGCAGGACCATAGCAAGTTATCCAGACATATTTATCTTTTCCATCATTATTCTTAAATTTAACATCAAACGCCTTTGCGAAATCTTGTTTAAGTAGATGCGTTGAAGGCTGCTGAACGACTCTTCCATCTGGGTTTAATACATCAGCGGCAAAGGTTCTATGTGCTCCTGGAAATTTATCCCAAGAAGGTCTTTCAAAAAATATAAAAGGTAAGCCAAAAATATCATGTAACACTTCTTTTGTTGTTTCCATATCTTCGTAGACTTGCTTCATCGCATCTTCTTCCGAAGCATGAGCGCAATGAGCCTCAATCCAATGAAATTCTCTGCTTCTCAAGAATGGTCGAGTAGCTTTAGTTTCATATCTAAACACATTCGCTCTTTGATATGTCTTGAAAGGCAGATCTTTGTAGCTTCTAATCCACAAAGAGAACATCTGGTAAAAAGCAGTCTCAGAAGTAGGTCTCAAAGCAAGCTTTTCTTCAAATTTATCATTTCCTGCACCAGTCACCCAAAAAACCTCGGGAGTGAATCCTAGTATGTGGTCGCTTTCTTTTTTCAGGTTGCTCTCTGGAATAACAGTTGGAAAATAATAAGGCTTATGTCCTTTTTTCTGGAGCGCTTTTTCCATATAACTGTACATTTTTTCCATTGACAAAACAGACCAAGGTTGGAAAACAACAAAACCCTTTACATTATAACGCAGATCACAGAGTTCTGCTTTCTGTATCACCTCAGAAAACCACTCTGAGAAATTGCTTTCTTTGCTAGCTGTCAGACCTTTCTGATCCTTTTCTTTTACAGCTCTCTCTTTGACTTTCACCTTATCTTCTTTATTCTTCATATCTAAATTTAGAAACCCGCTTTATTAAATCTTATCCCCATAAGATTTAAGTAAGAGTATGAACAAACATAAGGTATTATGTTGTATCTATATAATAGTAACAAATAGAAAGATTTAAATACTAATTGTTTCTATAAATAACATGGAAAAAGAATTAAAATATAAGTTAGAATGTAGAGATAATAATCGTTGGATTCCGCTTTGCTTGCAAAGATGGAAGCCAGAAGGAGCTGATTTAAGCTTGGATGAATTATTGAAAAAGCTGCCGAAGGAAGATTATCACACACAGTTAGTTCAACTAGAAAAGGTAGACGGTTCAACAATTTTAACTTATAGAGGGACGCCTCGTTGGAGTTATGAAGAATATGCACAATTTCATCAAGCTCAAGAGACAAAATGGTGCCCAAACGAACCTCCAGAACATAGAAGTCTTTACAGAATTACTCCTCCTCTTGAAGTTTCTTTTACAGATAGAAGCAAAAAATAAAATGAAACGAACAATAAAAAACCTAGCATTAGCAGGATTGGTTGGAGCAACAGCTCTTTTAGGAGCATGTACAAGGCAAGAAAAGCCAGAAACAGGATATTCTTTAGTAAAAGACTACGATGGTAAACCTCTTATGGTTTATGAAGGTGGCCATATCGATTTAGGTGCTGGCAAAATGGATCATCCAGAACAGATCCGTTTTACTAAGAGGGGTAGAGATATGCTTGGAGGAAGAGGACTTCCTGAAGATATTGCAAAGCAATACAATTTAAGATTTTTTGAAGGACCAAACGCATTTGACAGAATAGTAAGATTACATGACTATGGTATAATGCCAGAAGTCGCAAACCAATTCCCTGATCATATTGCTTTTGATGACATTTTAACTTTTGCATCAGCTAAAATTGACGTTAAAGAAGCTGAGAAATATCTTGGGATGTTTGATAGTGAGGATTCAGTAAAACTTAACAAGCAAGGTGTTTCCGCTGAGATGACTCAAGAATATGTGAGATCACGATTTAAAATAAGCCCAAACGATATTATCGCATTTCAAAATGAAGATATCTCTCCAGCTTCCATTGTAGGATATCCAGAATCAGTTCCTACAGAATCACTCATTAAAATGATAAAAGCAGGCTTAAGCCCTCAACTTATTCAGCAATATACTAATTTTTTTGCAGATGATGCAGTAATGCTACATAATATCGGTATTTCACCAGAATTAGCTTCTAGATACAATGAATTGAATTTAAAATATAGCGGTGTAAGAATCAATGCCGAAGATATTATTAAATTTGAAGAACAAAAAAGATCTTTTGAAGAGGTCGAGAAAGAATGTAGAAGAGCAGATTTAGAAACTAGGGTGAGAAAATGAGAGATAAAACTAAAGCTTTAGCCTTATTAGGATCGATGGTCTTGCTCGGTGCAGCTTCAGTTCACTCATTAAGACAAGAGAAAAGTGAAAGAAATAATAATTATAATGAAAATTTGAGATATGCAACAAAAGCCGTAGAATTGGCTCATGGAACTAATGGAATAATTCCATTATCTCAAGCACAGAACTTTCTTGAGAGTATAGGTTTTGATTACAAATTGAAAGATGATAATATTGGCGTCACTTTAAGGCCTTATTTGCACGATAGATCAATCCAAGTAGGTGTAATCCGAACTAATCCCTTTTCCAATGTATACATTGGTTTTGAAGATTATGTTGGCCAGGTCAGCAGAAAAGATTTATCAGACAATTGGATAAATAAAAGAAATACAAATAGCCATAGTCTGAAAAATAAATAAAGATTTATATATAAAACTTTAAATACTTCTTTCTTATGGAATATGTATGACCTTAGCAGGTTTAGTGGAGAAAGGTGTGGGAGCAAAGGTTGCAGCACAACCCGGAAGAGTCGCTGATTCAGGCAATCCTGACGTATTAAGCAACATAGCTATTTTTATGGAAGAAAAAAGATACTCAGGAAAATTATTTAACAAAGCAAGATTCTATCATACTTTAAGGCCTAATGCATTTGTAAGAGCTGATATTTATAATGGAGAGTATATTGCTTCATTGGCAATACGAGGATATTGGAGAGACACATTATTGGAAATAAGAGAGGCAGTCGAAAATTTAGCTAGAGAAGATGAGATACACTACTCCGAACCAGATGCAGAACCACAAGATATATGCATCTTCCATTCTCAACCAGTCGAAGATTTAAATTAAATTATATAGCACCAGGATTAAACTCGTTTCTCTTAACCTTCAATTCAACATGTGTTAAGATATAGATTATTTCCCATATAATTGACAGCAACCCACCAGTAAAGAAGAAATAATATGCTTGTTTTACTATCATAATTATCAATTCTTCAATCCCGGAAGCTTTGTAAGTTGAAGAAAAATCTCCAAATGAATGAAACCATGCAAGGTAATTAGAAGAAAAAAACTCAATAAAGACGAATCTTTTTTCAACCAACGATTGAATTACTATCCCTACCACTGCAAAGAATAATGTCCAAGCAATAGGAAATCTAAGTCTGTATGGAAATGAAAAACTAAACTTATTCTTTTTTCTTTCCAATTCAGAGTATACTTTCCTCAGCCTCTCTGCCTCTCTATCAGCATATTCATCACCCATAAGAACTAATAAATTAGGGTGTTTATTAATATTTTGATGTCAAAAATTAGCTCCAAATGGGGAAGCAAAATAAGATCTGCTGTATCCATAACTGAAAGGGGAAGACTTTTTGTTGCCAATTATGTTGCCCCTTTAGAAGATGCTCTTTCAGATGGGTTATGGCTTGAGAGAATGGGTCACGAATATTTTTCACTTTTAGTTACTAGTCCTGAACGATTTACTGAAATAGCACAGAATGCCGCAACTAATTATTCCAAAGTATCCTCACATATTAATGAAAGAGATTCAGAATTATCAAAGGATATCATTTTAACATCATTGGCAAAACGGGGCAGTTTAACAACTGCACAAATTGCACAAGAAATTAAGAAAAGCAAAGGGACTGCGAGAAAATACGCAAACCAATTATTAGAATCAGGATGTTTAACTTATAATGTAAATGAAGATAATGAGAAAGTTTATTCTCTTAATAGTCAATCAAAACATAATTAAACGCTAAAAATAATAAAATAAGATGAAAGGAGTAATGGGACTAATTGAGAAAAAAGGAAAATTCTTATTCGGGATAGAAGCAAAAGAAGGACCAAGACAAGGCAAATGGAGACTTCTGGGTGGAAAATTAGAAGGCAATGAAAGTGCCTCAGAAGCAATGATTAGGGAATGTTTAGAAGAAGCTCAAATTAAAATTGAGGTTAAAGATTTTTTAGGTGAGATTGCAGGGGATTTAAATGAAATTATGGTGGAAATATGCTACACAAAGTGGATTTCTGGCAAAATCAAGGCAAATCCCCGTGAAATTGGCTCTCTAAAGTGGTTTACTCTGGAAGAAGCAAAAAAATTGGATAAAGATAAAATTAGTGCTAGAGCATTAATATTATTTGAAGAAAAATATAGAAAACACAAATAACCAAGAGATTTTTTGGGTATGGATTTCCTTGTGTAAAATAGAGCTAAAAAAGCTGGCCGATTGTTCAACAACATGCTGTCCGATACTCATCAACATTTAATCTCATATCAATAGTTTAATTTTATCATTCCAATTATGCGATGCTTGATTATAAAGAGCAATATAAATTATAGTTTTAGAGACGCCAGTAGATTACATAAATAATACCATACCAAGTATTCATTAGATAACAATTAACAAATGACTGACTTAATTAAATATCAGTCCTCACAGTTTCAGAAACAAAGAAGGTCCTGTTTGAGAATACTTGCTCAGTTTTTCCATCTCTTAAATAAGTTGCTGTCGCAGATGGGAGTTCAAATCTTCCAACAACTCTTACTTTAGAATATACAATATAAGAGTACACTCTTTCTTCTCCAGCATTTAATCGATCTATATTCCAGAAGAGTCTTCTAGTAGAAGCATCAATCTTATCAGGTTTAACACCAAATTTCTCATAAAGTTGGGTCATTCCAGGAAGTCGATCAATAACCTGTAAGTTTTCAACATACTTTTTGGCCTTGACATGCAAGGTAACCTTTAATGCAAACTCTCCTCCCTTGGTTTTTACGAATGAAACTTTTTTATTCATTTGAATATGGGTTCTGGTATAAAGCCTAACTAATAAAGCGATAATAACAACCAGCAAAACCAATATAAATGGCAGGGTGTAATTCGTAGTAGAAGTAACTGAGAAAGACTCATCAGGCTGTAGGTTTTGCTCCCAGTCATATTTTACGAATAGAGCATTCCTTTTTATCTCCAATGGCTCAGCGGAATTAACGGTGAATAGTCTGCTCAAGATATCTTTATTTATTGTTATTTTACCATTAATAGGCACATTGCCGGTATTTTTAAATGTATAAGTAGTCTTCCTTAAGATTAAACCTTCATAGCTCTTAACAATATTAGACTCTTCTTTAGGAAGATAGTTAAGAGTTCCATCAATTTTTATTTTGGCACTTTCTAATTCTACTTCAGCATCATATATATAGGAACCAGATGCCAATTTCTTAATCTTCTCTTTATCAATAGCAATAGATATCTCTTTTGATTCATAAGGTTTCAATGAAAATGTTTTTTCTTCATCAAAAAATAAGGAGCTAAAATGCAGTTTAATATCTTCCAGATCAGCATTCTGAGTATTTATAATTTTTATCGTAACTTTATCATCTTTTACATAAATATCTTCAGCTTTCAATTCCATAGCATCCTTCAAACCAACTATTTTAATTGATAAAGAATCTTTAGTTATCCCGCTTATACTTCCTTTTAGTTCATATTCAAAATTATAAAGCCCCTGCTTTTTCCTTATCTCAGAACTTGGATAAGCTTTAACTTCTATTGTGCTTTTTCCCGGAGGCAAATCAAACAGCCCTCTAGGATTGAAATTAATTCCAACAAAAGAATAAAGTTCGACTTGTTGTTCTGAATCGGGATTATTGATTGTAAACTCAAAAACAGCAGGATTACTAAGCTCAGATATCACAACAGAACCCTTGTCAATCTTTTCTACTTGAAGCGAGCCAGCAAGGGCAAAAGGCATCAAAACACTCATTAAAATCATCAACACCCAAAACTTTTTTATCATAATTTTAATAAAAGCACTGATTATATAAATATTTGTGTCTTGCAACAATAAAAATAACAATTCGAACTATCTTCTTCCAGAAAGCTCTAAAAACGATTTGATTTCTTCTTTTAAGGCGATAACATTTCCCACCAATGCACCTTCCATACTGCTTGTCCTGCCAGGAATGATGTATTTGCCATAAAGATCCCTTAAAAACCTGTAAAATGGGGTTACATCCCATTTGCTTTCTGGATCTTTAACCAAGTCCCCCTTTATATCAACACTAACCTTACCTTTATTCATCTTCTTTTTCTTTCCATCTATTTCAACTTCAACATCTACAAGCTCTTTTACCTCAAATTCAACCTTCATTTCATTCTTGAAATAATCAGAAATAGTTTTCGTGGCCTTCCATTTTATACTTATATTTCTGCTGTTTCCAGCAACAGTTTCAGAGTATTTTTCTTCTTCAACATCGTATCCTTCTTCTTCAAGCCAAGAATGGGCAAAAGAATAAAATGCCTTAAAATCAATCAAGCCAGAATGCTCTACCTTCTCTTTTGTGAGTCTATCTTTATCAGCCATCGTGTTTTATATGTCTAAAAGTATGAAAAGTTGTATTTAAAGATTGCTCTTTTTAGGATTTTACAAGATCAAGTTCAAGTCTGTTATTATCAGAATAAATCTCACCCTGATTGCTAGAAGTATAAACAACAAATGCTATCTTTGCCGTGTCGCTGGGGATTCTCAAATTTTCAACATTAATCGTTTTTTTGATGCCTATTAAGACATCTTCAAAATCAAAGTCTTTTACTTTTTCATCTCCAGCGTAAAGGCCCAACTTGACATCTTTTGCATCTTTTAATCCCCGATTCATTACTTCAACGTGAAAATTAAGATACCTTCCGCTTTTACTCGCTTGTACATTTTTGATTGTTAAATCAGCTGCAGATTCCACACCGTATAGTCTGTTTATCTCATCAATAATATATTGATCTAACTTTTGGTCGCAGCTTGTCACAGGGTACATGACGCTATAGGGGTTATTATTGTGATCAAATCCTAGCGCATGCAGAATTTCATGCAGGGAGATCTTAGGTTCATCACATTTTTCCTCCCTAAATAAAGAAACCTTTCCAGAAAGGATTACATAGTAAAGACCAGCATTTATTATTTCATTAGGGCCCCCCTCTCCAGCAATGAAATGGCCTTTCTCTTCAGGTTTAGGGGATATATCTGAGCAAAGTATCCGTATCTCTCCGTTTTCAGCAACAGGATAGAATTTTAGTATTGTTTTTTCAGAAAGAATAGAGAAAGCAGCCATAGCATCAGTTTCTTTTTTGCCATTACATTCTGAGGAAATTGTATAACTTATTTTCTTATCAACATATCTCATACTAGGATAAAATTGAGAGGAATTATAGTATTGTCCATTGGTCTCTCCAGCCATAAAAACTGGTCTAAATTCTTCATTTTTGCCAGGAAGATTCTGCCAGGCAATAAACAATCCTGCTCCAATTGCAATGACCAAAACTATTAACACAAATATTTCTGTCCCCTTCATCATACATCAAGAAAGAAGCAATTTATAAAGTTAATCTACCTTAGCTCTAAATGAAGAAGCAAAAATTTGTTTTTTTGGAGCACATGGCTGATATAAAGTTTAAGGCATTTGGTTCAACATTAGAGGAAGTTTTCGAAAATTCAGCACTTGCATTTTCAAGGTATGTCTCGGCTAATGAAAACCTAAAACCAAAGAAGATTGTGTCAATCAAGATAGATACCATAGATAACGAATCTTTATTATACTCTTTTCTTGACGAGTTGCTTTATTTTATGGATGCAAAAGATCTTATTATCATAAGTGCCAAAGTAAAAATAAAGGATTCAGTTGATAAAAAGAAAAAGAAGCTGAAAGCGAAATTATCTTGTGCGAGTACTAAAAATTTGCATTTGAATCATGTTAAAGCAGCCACATATTCTGAGATGTACGTCAGAAAAGTTAAATTCGGATCTGAAGAAGCCTGGGAAGCTCAGGTAGTTCTGGACGTTTAAATCCTACAGACTTCCTTCACCAGCGAATAGTTTGCTTATTCCAGGAGAATAAGTTATATTATGAGTAAGTGGGCATGGTCCTCTATCTTGACTTATCAATTGAAGATACTTGTCCGTTATTTCATCATGTCTAACTTCGTGAATCAAAGCTAGTCGCTCCAACATGGCACTGTGTTCTCTATAGGATTCAGAACTGATTGGCATCACAAATAATGAGTGTTTTAAGTTTAGATAAATTTCAGCAGCGATCACAACTCTCTTAGGCTTGTCAAGTTGAATGACTCCAGCTTCCCCTGCACGCCTGCGGCACTTATCTAACTCTTCATTCTGAAAATCGTTCACATAAGCATGTCTAAGAGTTCCATCTATTCCCGCTTCAGAATGCGCACTATACAAGTTTCTTCCTAAATCTGTCATGTTTAAAACCCCAGAAATTTAATTTTGGGAGCTAATAGGTTTTTTCTAGAGTATTTAAAGCTATGGAGTCTAATTTATACTGCGTTCACGCCCATTATATATTTTCTGAGAACCGATAGATATATAATCCATATTGCATTTTAGATAATATGAGAAAGCTTCTTGAAAGAAGCGCTTTCTATCCTTCATTTTTGCTGTTAATTTTTGCTTTAATTTGGATTGGCGCTTCAATAAATCCATTGAATAAATCACTATTTATTCTTGAAACAGCCGGAATTGCAGTTCTTTTATTATTTTTTATATTAACTTACAGAAGATTTAGGTTAAGCAATGTTTCATATACTCTTATCTTTTTTTATTTCTTTCTGCATGCAATCGGAGCACACTATAGTTATGATGTGCCCGAGGGTTCGCCTCTATTTTTCTCATTTATTAGATATGACCGATTAGTTCATTTATGCTTCGGTTTATTTATGTACTATCCATTCAAAGATGCATACCTGAAATTAACAAAGACAGTCAAAACACTAGAATATTTAATACCTTTCATGATAATTGTTGCTATTGGCTCAATATATGAATTGTGGGAATGGGTCTTTACTCTGTTCAATCCACTTTTAGGAATGCAATACAGTGCGTTCGGCAATGATTTTTTTGATACGCAAAAAGACATGGCCCTTTCTTTTCTTGGAGCGTTGATTGCAATCATTATAAACATGATATTTCACCATTCAAAAAAAGATAAATAGAAGATACAGACATATTAATAAATACTATTTTATGTCTAATAACATGACAGTAAAGAAAAAATCAAATAATATTTGGGAAGTAGAAAAAGAAGGAAAGATGAAAGTTCCAGGAGTCATTTTTGCTTCGGACATATTGATGGAAAGCATAAAAAAAGACGGAAAAACTATTGAACAAGTAAAAAATGTTGCTCAGTTGCCAGGCATAGTAGAGAAATCACTTGCTATGAGTGATGCGCATCAAGGATATGGTTTTCCAATAGGAGGTGTAGCTGCATTCGATTTAAAAGAAGGAATAATTTCTCCAGGGGGGGTGGGTTATGACATAAATTGTGGTGTACGCTTATTATCCTCAAATTTATCAAAGGATGAATTTCTCAAAAAGAGAGAAGTTGTTCTAAATGAAATCTACAAAAATGTTCCTTCAGGTGTTGGAAAAGAAAGTGAATTTAAATTATCTGACTCAGAACTAAATGAAGTTCTAAACAAGGGGGTTAATTGGGCTGTCGAAAAAGGATATGCCACAAAAGAAGATCAGGAAAACATTGAAGATAATGGCTGCATAGAAACCGCAGATTCTACCAAAGCTTCTCAGAAGGCAAAATCTCGTGGAAAAAACCAACTTGGCAGTTTAGGTTCAGGCAATCATTTTTTAGAAGTGCAGGAAGTGGATACAATTTTTGATGAGAAGATAGCCAATATGTTAGGAATAATGAAAAAGGGGCAAATAGTCGTAATGATTCATTGTGGGAGCAGAGGGCTAGGCCACCAAGTAGCTTCAGATTATATCATGAAAATGGAAAAAGAATACGGTTGGAAACATCTTCCAGACAGAGAATTAATCTGTGCACCAATAAACTCTCCTCTAGGAAAGGATTATCAGGCCGCAATGGCTGCTGCCGCAAACTTTGCTTTCGTAAACAGGCAGCTGATAACTCATCAAATAAGAAGATCATTTGGCAAATTCTTTCCAGACTCAGAACTTAATATCGTTTATGATATTTGCCATAACATAGCAAAATTCGAAGAGCATAATGTAAATGGCAAGATGATTCCTCTTTGCGTTCATAGAAAAGGCGCAACCCGTTCATTTGGCCCAGGAAGATCAGAGATTCCAAAGAAATATAGAAAAATTGGGTGCCCAATTTTTATTCCAGGAAGTATGGGAACATTTTCCTATGTTTTAATTGGCACAAAAAAAGCAGAAGAAATTTCTTTCGGTAGCACAGCTCATGGAGCCGGCCGAGTTCTATCAAGGAGTTATGCTATAAAAAATCTTTCTGTTAATAATCTACAAAAAGAGATGAAAGACAAAAATATTATGTTAAAAGCAGGTTCAATGAAAGGAGCTCTTGAAGAATCTCCTGAAGCATATAAAGATGTCAATGAAGTTGCGCGCGTAAGCCATGAACTAGGGATAGGTCAGCTAGTAGCAAGGATGAAACCATTAGCAGTTGTTAAAGGATAATTTATCACAGTTATATTTTTATATAGTAGGTTCAATTGGCTTTAATGGCAAAAAACTTAATTTCATTATTGCTCGCGCCTTTATTTTTAGCAGGTTGCGTATCCTATGGTAGAAAAAACATCGCCTTAACCAATCTTCCTTCTTTAGGACCACTACCGCAATTTAAGACATCTGCTCATTACACACTAGAGATGGAAAGAGATCTAGGTGCAAACGAAGAAGATTTCAATAAAATAGAGATGTTTTTAAGTAATGTTGAAAAAAGAGTAAAAACAAAGGAAGTCTATACTAGAAATGATGCAGAGCAAATTATGAGCGTCATTCATGAAGAAAATCAAAAATTATTCTCTAAATATGAAGAAGGTGATATTTTTTATTATGCGCTGAGAACTGGCAAAGCAGATTGCGAAAGATTTACAATTCCATATCTTTCAGCTGCTGAAAAATTGAATCTTCCGATTAAGGCCGTTCTTGCTACAGGCCAAAAAAGACCAAGTCATGTCTTTATTCGCTGGAAATTTCCAAGTGAGGGTGAAAGTTGGCTCAATTGGGAATGTATTGACGGAAAACCCAAACCAAATGATTATTGCGAAGATTACCCAAATTTATCAGAAATACCAAACTTTGCAAGATGGTGCATTGAAACAAGACTAGATTGGTGCTATAGGCAATATGGCACAAATTACCATTCTGCTAATGAAAAAGCAGGATATTACTTGATAAAACTAAAGAAATAACTTCATCGTCTTACTTCCCCAATATTCTCATCAATTAACTTAGAGTTAACATCAAGAGCCAGTGATTCATAAGCCTTTATAAGAATCAGGTTAATAAATTAAATAACGATAATAAAAATATTAAATCAAATATTTCTTGACAGCACTAACTTTGGAATTGACAACCGAGCTTCCACTTAAGCTTTTATAATATTGCAATAGTTCGCTTCCATCAGCACTAACACTGGCCTTTATATCGGCAAGTACCTTATCCCGTGCTGGACTAGCTTTAGGCAATGTTTTAGAAGCTTTCTGATAGAAAGCCGAGCAAGCATCTAAATCTGGTCTAAAGAATATCTTGTTCTCATAAGCGCTGCCTATTCCTGCATAAATTGTGCTTCTTTCTTCTGCAGATGGAACTAAATCTCTGTAATTCTTTGCGACTCCTCTTTTAGTCTCCGCCAAAAAGTTAACAACAGTATTATAGGCCTTTGTTCCATATGTTTTGACACAAGATTCTTTATCTCTTACAAAGTCTTCGGCTTTTTTTCCATCAAAAACGCTTCCGCTGAATAGAGACTCTGCAGCAGCAGCATATCTATCCAATCTTTGTTCAATAACTGCTCCATAACCGCCTCTGCTTTGTATATCATTGTGCTTGGCTTTAGCAGCATCAACAACTTTAGCAGCTGTACCAACAACTCCTGTTCTATTGGCCAATTGATCTTCTACTTTAGCAGCAGTTTTATAAGAAGCCTCTTTGACAGTATCTAATGCCCCACCAACGGCAGAACCTAACTTCTTACCAAATCTTGCTAATTTTGACTCTAATGTACTAACCATGTTCTTACTTTATAGTTACTTCTATATTTAAACTTTGTGTCTTCTTTATATAAACTTAATAGTAGTGACAATAAAAAGGTTTATAAAGTCACCTTTTTATGATATTTTATGGCATTGAAAAGAATAGCTCAGGTTAGTGCGGTATTAGCTTTAATAGCAGCTGCAGGAGCATTAGGGCGTGTTGTTTATACTGCATCTAAGGATCCAGTAGTTGTGGAAATGAAGCAGCACTATGAAAAGAAAGCTGCCAAAACAGAAGCAGAACTAAAGGAGGGAAAAGAAGCATTAGCAAAGCAAAGAGATGCCTTAGAAAAAGAATACGGTGAAAGATTCAGCTCAGTATCTTCAGTAGTCAGCAATCAATATCTTGCTCAATTTGTCTCATTAAGCAATTCATTTAATACAAATCTTACTGCCTTGAGCAATGCCTACGTTAGTAACATCTCTTCTTTCAGCAACTCGCATATCGCAGAGATTGCCAAAACAGTAAATAATTATTCAAATAGCTTAGCTACAATGAGCAATTCTTTTTATCTTAATAATATTGGAGTAAGAAAGGTCGCCGAATCTAGAGAAAAAGAATTAGAATTAGAAAAGAAAAAGTTAGAGCAAACATTCTTTGCACCTTTAACAAATTTAACTGACGTTCCTGCAGACAAATTGAGCTTAACACCATTGGAAAGACAGCTTTATGCTGACTTCTCATTAACTGGCGGTAAGAGTGAAATATGGACAAGACCTGAGAAAAATGAAACTATATATGATGCAGTAGTTGATGGTAAAGTAAGAGTAGTGGGACAGAAATCAGGCCTTCTTTTAATGATATGGCGTTATGATACTCGGGACGATGGTTTATTATCTGCCAATTTATATTCTTATGCACCAACTTCAACTAATTTACAGCAGCAATTAGATGGTGCAGCACTCGAAAGAATGATCTCATTTAACAATTCAAATGAAGTTAGGTCAATAAATTATAGGTCAAACAATTTATCTTCGATAGCAAATGGAAGAGTTTTTTATCAATCTGATAATAGTGAAGTATTGCTTCCATATACGACTGCCGCAAATAATTTATTGAAGGAATTTAAGATTTTAACTTTACGTGGACCAGGTACAGCAGTCCAATACCAAAATTTTCCTTCTGCAACCAATGTCTCGCAAAAGCCATCACCCGATAGTCTTGAAAATTTAAAGTCAAAATAAAATGGAATTCAGAAATATAGCAAAATATACTGCTGCACTTGTTTTAACAAGCTTAGCAATAGCAGGCGGGTCATTATTATATAAAATAAGAAAAGAGGATGCAGTCGTAAGTATAGTTGGAAGATATACTCAAAAGGCAAAGGAAGCTGAAGATGCGCGAGTCTCATTAAGCAACGAAGTAAATAGAATAAACATAAGTAATACTAACGTTGTAAGAGCAGAGCTTGCAAAGAAAGTAAAAGCGCTCGAAGAAAAGAATGAAGCACGATTTAATGTTTTAAGCAATGATTTATTTTCAGCATCAGCAGAACCAATAAATAGCTATTCTAATCGGCTTAATCAAGCTACTAATGACCTAGCATTAAAAGAAAAAGAAATGGGGAAAAAAATAGCAGATTTAGAGGATAGATTAAATAAAAAATTCACATACTTAACATCCCAGACAAATCAGACTTCATTAACCCCCCTGGAAAGAGAGCTTTATATAAGCGCTAATTTACCAGGCGTACTAAAAGAAGAATGGTTATCTTCTAAAAATGTCTTTTACAATTCAACATTTACAAATGATATAAAAGTAACAGCTAAAACTTTGGACGATATTGAGGTTTCTACTAAAATGACAGGAGACAGAGTTAAGACATTTACTAATGGATCAGGTTATATTTTAATTTTGGAAAAGAACACGATCGACAATGGAATTGTCTCAATTGATGTATACTCAACTTCAATTTCTCCTAAAATAAGCGAGAGAATGAATGTAGCATCTCCATTTAGAACAATTAACTTTCCATCAGGGAATATAGTTAATGTAATGAATCATTCAAATAGAGAATTAGTATCCACTTCAGGAAATGAAGTTATGTTAAAAAGCGATAGCGAATCGTTAGGAAATTTTTATTCTAATTATTCAAACAATCGATTAAATGATCTTAAGTCATTATTAAACATGAGCATACAAGCAGGAATAATTGGTGATACAAATTATGTTTTTGAGGGAAATTCTAAAAATCAGATAAATAGTTTATCCCGATTGCCTCCTACTAGCAGATATACTCCAGAAGAAAGAGCAAGATTGAAAGCCGAGGCAAAAGCCGAACAAGATAAGTTAAGATAAGATGGCAGTAAAAAATATTATAAGATACGCAGCAGCAATTTTATTAGCTGGTTCTGTAATAGGTCTGGGTTTAGGTATAGGAAACGTCTGGTATTCTACAAGAAAAGATGATTCAGTTGCAAAAGCAAAGCATCAATATGAAGAGAAATATTCTAAATTAGATGCAGATTTTAAAGTAAAATTAGATGAGGAAAGAAAAGGAATAGATGGCCAATTGAAGCTTCTGACTGAAAAGGAAAAGAACCTCGAAAAAGCTTTTCAAGAGAAAGAAGAAGCCTTAAAAAAAGAATTTTATGGTGGCCTAGAATCTTTAACATCAACTGATGATGTAATATCGCTAACACCATTGGAAAGAAATCTTTATTTTTCTACTACTGTGCAGGATATTCTGAATCTAAATAATCTTAGAGAAGATGATAAATTCTTAGACGAAACAGTCAATAATATTCACATCTTAGGTTATCTTCCGCAAACAGTAATTTATAATAAAGATGGTAAAATAGATGAAATAAAGAAAAATGTTGTAGTTCTAAAAAAGGAAAAAAAAGATGGCAGCATTTTATCTGCCAATTATTATGATGTTGAAATAGACCAGAATTTTATAGCAAAATTGCTTGTTTCTTCTCCAAAATCAGTAAGCAGAACTCCCGAGAATGTCGCCCAGTCTCTAACAATTGCCAAACCAAGGTTAACGTTCACATTTAGGGAAGATGAAGCTATTTACGTTGATCATAGCAAGAGTGAACTAACAAGGATGAAAGAGGGTAAAGTACTATACCGTGGAGGCAATGTCGAGATGTTAGAAATTAACAGAAGATATGCGACAAATATCTTACATGACTTTACTGTTTTGTACAATCGAGGACCATTTGCTAATCAATCAGAATTAATTAATACAAATAAACCTCTTCCTGGAGTAAATCAGGAAGTTAAACAATAAGATGCAAGGCTCAACGATAGCTAAGTATGTTGCAGGGCTTGTTCTAACAGGAGCAGCACTAGCAATAGGTCTTGTATCTAGAGACATAGTCAAAGACAAAGGGATAGAAGTCGCAAAGGCAAGATATGAAATGAAAGAGAACGAATTAGTCAAAGAATGGATAACACTGTCAAATTCTCTGCAAGCAAATTTTGCAGAAAGGTCAAGCGCATTGCAGATTGAATTTGAGAATAAGTTTACTTCTGCCAGTAAGGCATCAATCGAATATCAGACCTCTCTGATGAACAAATCAGTAGCTCTAAGTAATTCCTTATACGCCGAAAATAAATCTTTTCAAGAAAGAGCAAAAGCCGCCGAAGAAGCTCAAAAAAATAAAGAAACAGAATTTCAGCAAAGAAAAGCAGATCTAGAAAGAAAATTTTATGGAAGCCTCGAATCATTGGCAGAAACAAATAATATTTCACTAACTCCACTGGAAAGACAGCTCTATTTATTTATGCAATTTCATGATACAATAGATTTAACTTCGTTAAATTCGGCAAACATCTATTTCGATGATAATTATAAAGGAGTCAGAGTTAAAGCTTATTTGATAAACCGCTCAGATACAAATTTAGTTGCAATTATCAGGGAAAAACCAGATAATGAATTAATTTCCGCTCACCTGTTCAGAGGTGGAGAGCCTTTAAAGAAATTAACTTTTAAGGATGATGAAGTATTTTATGTAGATCATAATATGGGGAGGGTTTATAAGATTAAAAAAGACAAAATGATGTACAAATCTTTTAAAAGCGAAGTTTATGACTCAAATAAAATATCTGCTGGTATTTTTTGGGAAGAGTTTCAGGCTCTCTGGCATAGGGGTCCAAATCAATCAGGAATAACCAATAATACAGAAAAGGCAGAATTAATTGGACCAGGAATTCATGTCCCCAGAAAATAATCTTTCTTTTATTTAGTTATTTCAAATTCAATTCCGCTTCTAGAGCAAAAATCTTTATGGTTTTCATACAACCATCTATTGACATCGTTATTTTGCTGATAGTTAAAAAGTAAATTTTCGGTTGCTGCATTCAATAATTTTTGTCGTTCTTCTTCGTCAGCATTTGAAAAAGATTTTATAAACCTTTCAGTATTCTGATATCCCCTTAGAGCTTTATTCCAGCTCAGTCTATTTAAAAGTTGCAGCAATATTGGGTCTTTATATGCTGGGCAGACCATAAACTCGGCCAATTCTGCAGGTTGCTCAACTATATATTTTCGTCTAAGGTCATTATTCAATACAAGGTTAAAATATTCTTTAGCTTGTCTTAGGTCATTAACCAATAGTTCAAAATCAGGATATTCCCCGCTAATTTGCTTCTGCGATTTTCTAGACAATCCTTCATATAATGATGAAAAATCATTTATTCTTTGCTCTAAAACAGCCAAACTAGGTTCATAAAAACCAAGTTCTAATAGCTTAACGAGAGAATGCTGAAAATCATCGCCATTAATTGTTAATAAATCAAGCGGTGCTTCCTTTTCACTTCTAAATAAATAATCTCCATAAAAAACAAGAGCATTTTTATCTTTCTGAGGAGAATATAGAAAATAGTAAGAGTTACCATTATTTCTTAGGAAGCATGAATTAGTTTCAACATTGAATTCGGTGCTGGCTGGGAGATCAAATCTGCTCAATGCACCAATTCTATTTCTTAATTCAATAGCCTTCCTTGTTGCTTCTTTAACTTTAGCTTCATCCAGTAAAAATGTTTTTGGATTTTCCTTCGCATGTAATAATAAGTCACTTAATTCTTTAAAAGAAGCAATAGTTTTATTTGGTGTATCAATATTGACTCCCATAGTATAGTTGCCCGTCTTAAATCTTTCTGGGAACAAATGAACTTCCGTCAAAAGCAAATCTCCTCTCTTGCACTTAACCTCTCCAACAAGTGCTTCGTGAATGGCAAAATCTCTTATTACTGCAGCCCCAGAAGTGTATACTCTCTCAACCAATGGCAGTAAGTTTAATCTGGATCCGCTGTAAACATCAGCCATTATTTGTGATGGGGCAAGACTAATGATAAAGTTTTTTTCATTTGTGAATTTAAAATCCCCAGCAAGCCCAATACCATCTGGAATAGTTGAAACATCTAAATTGAGGGATTTAGCAGCATCTACGAAATGCTTTATTTCTTCGCCTCTCAATCTATAAAGTTGAGGATTTCTTACTTTAAGTTTTTTATTTTCACAAAGGCTTGAAAAAGCTAAAAAGTCTTTTTCTAATCTTGAAACGTCTATATGCAGACGTCTTTTTTGTGATATCGCTTTCAATACCTGCAAATCAGTAAGGAAAGCAGAATTATCTTTCATTTTATGCTCCTGCTGGCGCAACACCAGATTTAAGTAATTCATCAAGGCTCGTTACCAGGTCTTTCTCAGCCTGTTCATCCTGCTGCCTCTGTCTCTCTTCTCTTGACTTTCTTTCAATATCCATTCTGGTCTGTATAAAATCAGTGAATCTTCTCACAATCTTATCTTTCGTTATACTTTTGGTATAATCCTGTCTAAATCTGACTTGTTCATCATATCCCTTTGCAAGTAATTCTTCTGGAGTATCAAACCCTCCCCTCAGATCTCCCAAAATATTGGCTATTTCTCTATTATTGACCTTAGTCGAAAGTAAATATTTGCCTATTTCTAACCATTCATCTTCCTTGACGCCTATTTCATCTCCATCTTTAGTCATATAGCTATTTGCATAGGCTGCAAAATCTTCCGGCTTTTCAAATCTTTTTAAATAAAGAAGCTTGGCAGAAGTGATCCTGCTTTTAATTGCATCTCCCATCTTATCCATAAAATTAGCATCCATAATAGGCATGAATTTTCCCTTCGGTATCCTGCTTCCATCAAACATAGAGAAAAATACTCCTGCTAGTTTATTGTCTTCAGGCGTCGCGTGGGCATTTTCTCTTGAAGGTATAACCACATCAGCATCAGCCATGTACATTGCAACCGGACCTCTGAATGAATTAATCTGATTTATTATTTCATTTAGTTTCATAGGAGTTTCATCTTTGAATGTAGAAGCAATATCTGTTATACTGAATGGAAAGGCCCAGAATGGTATCCCTTGTTTTTTAGCAAGTTCAGCTGATTCTTGCATCAGTGCATGCGCGGAGAATGTCTTCCCAAGTCCAGGATCTCCAAAAGTAAATATTGCTCCTGGAGGATTAAGAGGATTTCTTTTTTTCTCTTCATTCCATGCCAAAAGTCTTTTCAGGCTGCCATAAACTTCGTTTACATATTCGACATTTCCAATAACGTCTTTCCTTCCTATTTTCATCAATTTATCATCCACAACTACAATGTTGCTTTTCCTTTTGAATTCTCCATTCTTTAAAGAATAAGTATCATATTTCAAAGTAAGGTCTTCAATACCCCTTCCTTTAATCACACTTTCAAATGGCTGCCAAGAGAATTGATTTATCCAAGATGTAAAAATAGCTTCTAAAGTATATTTCAAATCCTCATCTTTTATCTTATCTCCCTTTGCAGTCTTTTCAGATGTTATTCTAATAAAATCTTCATTTGCAACTTGTCCAAGCCATTTTGTCAATGAGTCGCGGTCTTTGCTTATATCATATGCATTTCCAAATGAGAATGTGTTTTTTACATCTGCCATCTCAGATTTTAATAATGAAAGACCGACATTGCCAGCCATATAAAGAGCATATCTATTAGAAAAGAATATTGAATCGGCTATTTCTCTCTCTAAACCCTTCATTTCATCTTTTTGTTTTTCCATTACAGGAGTACTTATTTCTCCTCCAAAACTTTTTTGTGCTTCAAATCTCTGCTCTAAAGTAAGTATGTTCATTGCTTTTCTTAGCTCCAGAGAACTCGTTCTAAAGACTGCCAAAGCTTTTTCAAAGGCTTCAAAATAATTGAGCTGTTCTCCAGTATTTCTTGTTCCATCAGATAAAGACTCAACAACGCTTGTGTAGATTGATCTTGATTTATATTTGCTAAAAGAGGAAGCTGCCTGCTGCCCTTGATAACTATTCTTAATTATCTTTTTAACCTCAGGAATTTCATCAGCTACATATTTGTCTAAAGTTATTTCATTAATCATGTTTTCCTTCCTCCAATTCGAATACTCTTACATTTGTACCAAGTACTGATTTAGCTATTCTACCTGCAAATTTGCTCGGGCTTACAATTATTTCATCCGCCCAATTTTCCTGATGAACCACCTGTCTTATTTTTCCTTTTACTATCTTGTGATTAGGTGCATAACTATACTGCCTGCTGAATCTCAGGGTGGCGGCATTTTCATCTTCAGCTAAAATTTCATTCATAATAGGTAGGGTTTTATCTGATTTATTTTTATGTTCAAATGGTCCAATCAGAGCTCTTGAAACATGGACTGGATGCAAGCTTTCGAATCTCTCATCTATGCTCCTAAGAACATACCATGGAGCATTATCTTTTCCGAATAAAAATGATTTTTCCAGCTGGGGAGAGATACTAACTTCTCCAGTATTAGTTACTTCCTTTATATGTGGATTAGAATCCATAATGTCCTGCCACATATCAACAATATAAATTTCAAACATGCTGCTAGTTTTTAAGTATTTTACCCCATAAAAATTCCAAAGGGTTTCCCCACCCAGAGGAAGTAATTTGTTTGCAACAAAGAATCCAGTATCGTCTCCTCTCCAATCTATTAACGGATAAGTTTGCAGCTTCTCTAAATAATTTCTTTTCAAAGCGTTTCTATGTGCAGAATTGCTTTTTCCAACAGTTTCTTGATCATTAAAAGAATCCTCCAGCAAAGCCACTTGTAATCTCTGTAGACTATCTTTATATGAAGGCATTTTAGAAAGTAGTTCTGGCGCATTATTTTGCAGCCTGCTTAGTTCTACAAAATTAAACACCCATGGAAGACCCGAGTCTTCACTTAAGTTTATTTCATCGAAATAATCCCTGTTTTCTTCCGGGTTTTTAGGATTTTCAAATAGGCCAAACCATTGATAATGCTGTCTGACCACATCAACTAGATTTCCAATAATTCTATAGGTATTGTCATATTGTGGAAGTCTAGTAAAGTCCCATGCATTTGCTGTTCCAAATTCAGAAAGCATTTTTCTTTGATAAGAATTATCTTCATCCACTAGCTTTTTGGACAATGTAGTAAGATGATTATTCAATCCCAACATAAATTCCTTCCTTTTCTCTCCGGAAAGCCTGAATCCAGATTTATTTTCCATTTTTTACCTCAATGGATTATTTAAGAATGAGTGACGTAGTGAGGAGCAGATGATCCTTCGCTTATTCTTTGCTGAGCGTCTGCCCATTCCATTTTTTCCTTATTTAGCTGTGCATCCATCTGATTTAGATCTTCAAGTAATTCTTTAGCCTTTTCTCTATCAATAAGATTTTTTTTAGTCAATTCAAAAGTATTTTTGGCCAAAACTTTTCCCATTTCAGCATTATTTTGCATCAGTCTTTCCATAATTTCAGAAGCCTGTAATAATGCCTCAACTTGTTCAAGTGCTCTTGCTTGTCCTGCGGCTTGTTCTCCTTCCAATCTGAATATAGGCACCATGTCTGACAATGCATGCTCATACTTGAAAACTTGTTGATCCATAGAATCTATCCACATATTATTAGTTTTATACATAACTTTAGTTGCAGATATTGCATTCTTGGCAGAATTTATTCCTTCAGCAGATTGAAGTATCTTTCTTCTTATATCGCTAACCACTCCTTCAGCGGACCTTCTTCCATCAAGAACATCTTCTTTCATGTTTAGTACTTCAGTAACCTCAGAAGTCAGCCTTTTCAAAGTATTAACATCATTGGCGTTTTTTGCGCTTATAATCTTTTCTTCATAATCATTAGTAATCTGATCAAAGTCGGCCAATTCTTTTTCAAGCTTTGTAAGTTCACTCGTGGCTTCCTGCAAATCGCTGCCTCCGACATATGAGCTGGTTAATCTTTCTATCAAAGTACGATCCATCTTTTTCATATGAACAATTGTATCGGTCTGAACTCTCTTTGCCAGATCCCTTCCTTTCACAGCAGTCTCTTTCAATTCTGCCAGAGTTTCAGCCATATAATTAACAAGAGTGACTATAGTTTCTCCTTTTCTACCTGCAGCATTAACTTTTATTTCATCAACTTTACTCCTTCTCATCAGAGCACTATTAATGATTATAGCAAAAACATCTCCTTTTGTATACAAAGCATCTTTTCCAACAGCAGTCTTAAACGAAACGTTTAGCTTTCCGTATTGATTTAAGTATCTTGCAAGATCCAATTGTATCTGCTTGTTAGCCCTATATAATTCGACAGTCTCAAGCATGTTTTGATCTGCAGTTTTTGGAGTCTGGCTCAATCTTGTTGAAGAAACAGTTTTTTCCAAGGTTCTATCAAATGTTTTATAAGCGTCTTGTCTAGGAGTAGTGCTTGCTGAATATCTTTCTCTTAACGCAGCAAGTGCTGGACTAACGTTTCCTGCATTTCCGGTTGTTTGTGTTGTTTCTACCATTTTAAATTATGATTTTGTTACCTTTTTGTAGTAGTAGCCCTTTTTAAATCTTTCGGTCATTCATTTTTAAAAACTCTTTATCGACAAAAATTCTCCCATAGCGTCTGAAACATCCTTTATCATGCCGTTTGGCAGATGATAATTTTTTATCGACATGACTTTTGTATTTGACCCAGCTGCAGCTCCGATTTTTCTGACTTTCTCTTCTGAGGAGTCATTAGGGTCAATCAGGAATATCCTTAATAAGATATTGTCAACATTTGAATAACGTTTTGCTGCATCCAGAGTTTGCTGCCAATAACAATCATTTGGTTCACCATCGCTGATAAGATAGGCTATTCCCAGTTTGCTAGAACATAACTGCTCAAACATTCTATTAAGTCCAAGATGAGTAGGAGTACCATCGTAAGGTTTGATACTTTTTATAAACTCAGCACTAGTCATATTACTTATAGTATCATTTCCATGATGAGACATATAAATCTTATTTTTTGGGCTTATTCTTCTCATTAACGCATTTGTTGCAAGAGCGGCTTTTTGCGCCATTTGCCATCTATTGTGCTCATCCATGCTGCCGCTGCTATCAACGCTAATAGCAGTATCTATAGCGGCGGTAAGTTCATCCTTTATTTCTGGTTTTCCACTAATAAGATATGGAAAAGTCGGAAGCTTGTATCCTTTCGTTCTGGAGAGAATTATAGACTGAACCCAATCAACATTTGAAAGTTCAAACAATCCTTCAATCTGATCATAATATGATATTACTCCCTCAAAGTTTCTTTTTACTTTTGCCATAAACCCAGAGCCCTCATTTCTTTCAATATCTTTGATAATACCATCCAAAAATACATCTTCTAATCTCTTTGCAAGCTTGTCATCATCAAATGACCATTCCCCAGTCTCCCTTACTTTGATAAGGGGGGAATATTTTATTCTTCTCTCTATCTTCTCTCTGACTATTGCCCTAGCATCAGTTTCATTTCTTATTCTCTCTCTTTCTCTTTCTATTGCTGCTTGCATTTCTTCTTTCTTCTGTGCATATTGTCTATCTATCTCATCTATTACTGCACTCTGGTTTTGTTCAACGGATGTTTTTTCTTCTTCAGCCTTGGCAACCTCCAAAGATATCTTTTCAATCTCTCCCTTCTTTACGATATTTTGTTCATGCTGTCTTTTTATAGCCAATATTTCACTTTGAATTCCAACAGCTTTCACAAGTTCTTCTCTTATATAGGTCGCATAATCTCTTACAAGACCTCCAGTTTTTTTCCTATGCCAAGAAGGCAGAAATATCTCTCCTACATCTAATTTAAATCTTTCAAAATTGCTTAATCCAAGATAAGTGTGGACTATCTCTCTGAATGGCTCCTCATTTTTATATCTTCTCTCAAATAAGGAAACATATTGTTCAACAGGTAGGACGGTGATAATCTTTTCAGGAACAATTCCTGCTTCTTTTAAAGTATGATACGGCTGTGTAACTAGCGATTCAAGAGTTACTGCATTTCCGCCTTCTCTGCCTTGCGTTAAATTGTTTTCTTCCATCATTTTACCATATTTTATAGTTTAATACTTTCCAAACCTTCCCCGTAAAAGTTTGTTCTTTATTTTTTTGATAAAGTGTTTTAAATCCTTCTTCAGAATCTTCCGGATTAGAAACAGGAGGAGTTATATCTCCATAGATAATCTCCCTATCTACTGGTAGATTTGTCGATTTTTCTGCCTTTGGTTGAGAATCTAATCTTCTGTGAAAATTTTTTATTTTTTCTGCAAGTGTTTCTCTCTGTGTCTTTGGGTCCGTGCCTTCAATGAGTGCTCTATTGATTTCAAGAAGGTTCATCAAATTTTTCTCTCCTCCAACTTCATTCAATTTAGATTGAATTCTGCTTCTCATTTCTTCAAGAGCGCTTTGGCTTGCAGTATACTCATTAGATTTTGCTGTTTGTTGCTCTACTGTCTGCGAATAGATATTTTCTTTTTCCGCCAACTCTCTTTCCATTTGAGCTTTAGCCGATGCTTCTTTTTCTTGCTGTTCCTGCGCAACAGTTTCATCTATTTTTGCTTCTTTTTCTTTCAAACCATCAAGCTGTTGGTATCTCTGAAAAGCAAGATTTTCAGCTATCTGATCAGTAATTTGGCTTGTAACTCCCTTTTTATTCAGCACATAATCTACTACCTTATCAGGGCCATCTCCGCTTTTCCAGGCTTCAACAAGGAGGTTATCAATAACGCCATCTACTTGACTAAAATCGGGAGTGGGAGTCCTGAAAAGAGGGCAATTTGCTTTCTTAAAATCGGCTAGTCTCATTTTACTTCCTCCTAAGGAATCTTAACACCAGATCTTTTTTTACTTTTGATATAATAATCCATCAGATCCAGAAGTTGTTCATTTCTCAGCTTAGCCATTTTAGGCTGCTCGGTGAATAGGTAATCCATGAAAGGATAATCTATTCTTGCTTGCTGATCTATAATCGTTGCTCCAGGTTGATAAGCAGTAGTCAGTTTTTTATATGATGCGACAGCATTTTTCAGATTTTGTTCATATAATTTAAATTCGCTAGGAAGATTCTTGCCTATATCGGGAGCTTGCACTTGTCTTATTGCTATTTCTTTTCTGGCATTGCACCACCAAACCTCTTCTTCTTGTTTCAATGTAGTTTGAAACTCTTTTCTTAGATAATCAACTAAATCTTGTTTTGACTTTTGCTCTAAAGCTCTATCGGCAATCTGAACTTTTCCACATAAAGAATATTGAATTCCAAATATCATTTCTTCAACCGTTACGATCTTTGGTGCTCCAGAATAAAATAATGAGTCAAGCAAAAGCTTAGCTCTAGCTGCCTTACGGGCATCTGTTTTTGAACGCTCGGTCCCAGATACTTCATTTTTTGCTTCTCCATTGAATTCATTTCTAAATTTAATGTAAAAAGAATCTACTGCATCTCTTATTGGTTTTGGTATTAGTATATCCCCAAGAGTATCATTTTTCATGGCATGCGTATCTCCTATAGGTACATCTTCAAGAAATATTATTTTATCCCCTTCTATTCTGGCAGTTATTTCTTTTGCTACCTCAGGGTCATCAGTGTATCTTATAGCAAGCAAATTCATACGGTCATTCAAAGGTCCGGAGAAGACCATATGATTATTCGCAGTTCCAACAATAAAAGCATTTGCCGGATAAGTAAATCTAAGTTGTTCTGGCTTTATTCTTTGGCTATTTAATGCTTCCAGCAAACTATCCATAGTATTTTGCCTGACTTTATCCATTTCATCCGCAAACCATACTCCGTTATTTGTTCTAACCAATACACCAGTATTATATCCCTGAGGGTTAGAATCATCTTCCGCATCTATTCCATTTGTTTTGTCAAATGGAGGTATTTTATATCCTGCAAGATGCATATGCTGCAATCCAGTGGTACACTGCAGATATTCTATTCCCTTTCCTTCATCATAATTAGTAACGGTAACTTTAACATCTTCTGGCTTAGGCATGTCAAATCTTCCAGTCTTTTTAAAATCAGGGCAGTATTTTATCATACATTCAGGGCATGGCGCAACCACTTTTGCAAATTCTTTATCAAATAAGCTGAATGGATTGCAGTTCGCCTTACATCCCTCAACAATAAAGCCTAATTTCTGTTGTTTTGCAATATCAAGAATATCTTGTGCGGTTTGTGATTTTCCAGATCCAGGAGGTCCATAGAGGATAATATCAGTTCCTGCCAGCATAGAAATTAATACTCTTTCTCCTCTTTTAGTATTTAAAACTGCTCTTGGAAAAAAGTCTTTGATAGTTTCCTTCCTTAAATGCTCTTCTCTGTCTTTAGGATCCATTTGGCCAAGGCTTGAATATTCAAGACTATTTGCCACATCTTCCAGCCTGAATTGATAAACCTGTTTTCCTGTTCCAGGAATCTTATTGTCAAACTTTATGGTGGCTATTTGCTTTTTGCCTTGTCCAAGTCCAGAGGCGCTGAACATTCCTAGAGATTTTTCCGGAATATTAATATTTTCTTTATTATTTCCGCTGTCCCACGCTTTAACATTATCCAGCCCCATGTTGAACCTTGCCCTATAACCCAATTTATCATCGGCTACAACCTCCTTTGCTAATTCATAGTCTGTAGCTTCAATTATGCTTTGCCCTGGTTCCAATACTAGATTTACCGATTGAGGAGCAAAATACCATCCATAACCTGCACCTTTTTGTGAATTTCCTTCCAAATCATTTCCTCCAGGGAAGGGCTTATCGAATTCCACTCCTAGTCCTTTTTTACCACTGTCCTTATTATCTCTTAAAATTCCCTCTAATCCTACTAAGTTTAGACCATCCTGAGCCTGGGTAATCTTAACTTTCATTCCAGGTTTAGCATACTCTCTAATGATCTGCGGGTCTGTTACAGTTCCTTTATGTTCTGGTCCAGTTTTCACAACGGCTGGCATCCATAATCCCAGAGTATCGTTATTCAGCTTTGAGTTAATTTTATTTCTTAAGGCGGCAAGTCTCTCTTTAGTTATTAATGCTAAATGAGAAGAAGAATCTTTAGGTATAACACCGAGTTTAATCAAATCCGCTCCGGTTTTCACTCCTATTATGTATTTATCTATGCTCATTTTATGAGATTATTTTTTAATTGCAGCTCTTATTGCCTCGTCAGACGTGCTAACTAAACTGCTAATTATGACTGATGCTCTGTATTTTGGTTGCGGATATGCCATAAAAATCATCATTAGAAGCACTATTTAAATCTTTCTAATGTAACTACTTTATAGTTACTTATTAGTGCAACTTTACTGCTTCCCAAAATTGAATCTTCTATCAAAAACCTTCAGTCAGAAAGAGTTAAAAAGTGCCAGGTACTTTAGGGTTCAAAGAGGTATTATTCAAAAAACGTTCACTCACTTCATCATCATTCTAATCTCTATCAGGCATCGAGAATGAATATTCCGTTCTAATCTCTTCAAAATCTTGCATAACGATGAATTACATGCTGGCTATAAATACCTTACGAAAATGAAAAAACAAGAAATAAAAACAAAGGGTAAGTATGATGTAGATTTCAAATATAATTGGAAAGTCTATTGGAGTTTTCTTCGAAAGTACAAATTGATTTTTATCTTTCTAACAACAATAATTCTCATTAACGAATTATTTAATCTCATTCAAAACCTTCTGTTTAAACAGATAATAGATAAAGGTACAGAATACGGGGCAAAAAGCCTAACCTTGGAAATTTTTGTCTCAATATTAATCACAATTGCAGTAGTTTATCTCTCAACTACGGTCATCAAAGCAGTTATCAAATGGTTTTCAAACCATTTGGTAAACAAAATAGAAGGAAGTCTAATAAAAGATCTAAAAGAGAGATTCTTTAATCATATAGTATCTCTTTCCCATAGCTTCCATGTTACTCATAAGACAGGTTCACTAATATCCAGAATAAACAGGGGCTCAGGGGCTATGGAAAGATTAACAGATTTCTTAATCTGGAACGTATTTCCAGTTATATTCCAGATAATAATTACAGGAATCTCTTTAATTTACCTTGACATTACAAGCGCTATAGTAATTTTAATAACAATGACTGTTTTCGTAATTTATAGTTTCTATATGCAGCAAATACAAAGAAAGCAAAACCAGGTTCTTAACAGAACAGAAGATATAGAAAAAGCAAATCTCTCAGACATAATTATTAATATTGACTCGATAAAATACTATGGTAAAGAAAGCGCAATCAAAGGAAAATATCTTAATCTAATTCATAACACTAAAAAAGAAATGATTAAGTTTTGGAATTATGGAAGATGGATGAGTTCAATTCAAAACCTTATTATTTGGATAGGTGCCTTCTTTGTCGTATTCTTTAGTATTAGAAATTATCTTCAAGGTGAAATTACTCTCGGTACAGTGGCTTTTGCTTACTCAGTATATGGGTCATTTATGTGGGGCTACATATCAAGTTTTATGAATGGTTTTAGAGGATATTACCGTTCAATGATAGATTTCCACGAACTATTTCAGTACGGAAAGATTGAACAAGAGGTTAAAGATAGAGATAATGCTCTTCCTGCCAAAATAAAAGAAGGAGAAATAGAATTCAAAAATATAATCTTCAAATACAATAGTAAAAACATTCTGAATAATTTTAATCTTAAAATCAAACCTGGTGAAAAAGTTGCACTCATTGGACATTCAGGAAGCGGAAAATCAACAATCATAAAGCTTCTTTATCGTTTATATGATGTCAATAATGGGGCAATTCTAATCGATGGGCAAGATATAAGAAACTTTAAACAAGAGTCTCTTCGTTCAGAACTTAGTATCGTACCGCAGGAATGCATCTTATTTGATGATACAATATATAACAATATTCTATTTTCAAATGCTTCTGCAAACAAGCAGCAGGTAATGAACTCAATAAAATTTGCTCAGTTAGATAAAGCAGTAAAGAACTTTCCTTTTAAAGAAGATACTATTGTCGGTCAGAGAGGAGTAAAACTCTCAGGCGGAGAAAAACAGAGAGTTTCCATAGCCCGCGCACTACTGGCGGATAAAAGAATAATTGTTCTTGATGAAGCAACATCCTCTCTCGACTCACAGACAGAGCATGAAATACAAAAAGACCTTCAGAGATTGCTGGAAGGAAGGACCTCAATAATTATCGCGCACAGATTATCAACGATAATGCGCGCAGACAGGATTGTTGTTCTTGAAAAAGGAAAAATCGCCCAAATAGGAAACCATAGAGAACTGATAAATAAACCAGGTTTATACAAAAAGCTCTGGAATCTTCAGAAAGGCGGATATATTGGGGAATAAATATTAACAAAGAATATAATAAACAAATAACAAAGAATATTTATACTTTTATTAAATAGACTTGCTGATTAGTTTATATAAATTATCTACTTTCCCTTTACTGGGTCAAAGTTAATTTTATCAGTCACTTCTAATGTATATCTTCCTTCATGCTCGACTGGTTTTACTAAGATTATTTCTGCTTTTTTTCCATATGCTTGTTCATAAAGTCGAGCATATTTTTTAGCTGATTCAGCATATTGCTCTTTTACCATCATTCTGGAACCGTCTTTTTTTTGAAATTCACCTATCATTTCATAGTCCTCCCAGAGAAAGGGTATAGGCAACCAGGTTCGTCTTGATATATACTTTAGTTCAGGACCTCTTATTTGATCCATACACAAAGGATCTATAATCGGGTCATGATTACCAAAAAAGTTTCTTCCAAATGATTTCTTAATCATACCATTAACTATTTTTACTAAACTGCTCATTCCTTTTTTATAGTTAAACGCTATTTAAATCTTTCTATTGTTATTACTAATTAGTTACAGGTAAACACCTACAAAGCAGTTGATAAGATTTTAAAGCACATAAAGTTTAGTGTTTGCATGCAAAAACTAACTAAAACCAATGCCCTTCGCAGTCCGATAGTCCCGCTATTGGGACACGTGGGACACCCTAAACTACCTTAGAACTAAAATTATTTGTATTTCTCGAATATAAACTTAAAATTGTATGTTTGATCCTCATTTTTTACCAATATTCATACGCACCCCTATTTTATAAAATTATCGGATAAAAATTGATCACGTCTTAGTGGTTCATATTTCTGAAGTCTTTTAGAACTTGAACATGGAATTCGGGTTTGTTCTTATACATTTTTCTAATGCTTTTTATCTCTGGCTTGTTGAAAAAATCAACCCAATCCTCATGTTCATCAAGGCTAAATTCGTTTATTACGTTATTAGCCTCTTCCTCCCCATATGTGTCTGCAATTAGAATTAAAGAAGTATTAATGATGTTTCTGGAGTGATCCTTAACTCCCACATTGGAAGCTTCTTCTTTTATTACGCTTTTTAGCTCTTTTAATGAAGGTATTTTCACCATTTTTATCTTTTGTATAAAGGTAGCCTTAATTTATTAAACTTTCCATAACCCATTATATCTTCCATATCCTTTCCGTATTCCCTGTTTTATAAAAACTTTTCTATACTCCATAATATGGAAAGGATACAAGAACTATACGGATCTATTCTT
>Ga0209542_10003936_pt1 | contig 31151 bp, 25 predicted proteins | sample RifCSPhighO2_01_FD_184028 | JGI IMG/M metagenome (GOLD analysis project Ga0209542, IMG submission 184028) | Soil microbial communities from Rifle, Colorado - Rifle CSP2_plank highO2_0.1 (SPAdes) (version 2) | ecosystem: Environmental > Terrestrial > Deep subsurface > Rock core/Sediment ... | reverse complement strand
CTTTTTGAATGATAGGGAGTACCCATCTTAAACGCTCTTCTTTAATTGTTTTTGACATAGATATAGCCATTTCCCCATTGTAGGGGAAACCGCCATATGTGCTTGCACATTACCCCGTGGCCTTGACGAGAAGTAGGATTCGTGGTGGATGGCAGCTTCGTTTTGCTAGGGGCAGGATGATGTTTAGCTTTCATCCCCCATCTCTTGTGTCAGCTCGCAATGAGCGGACTACCGAGGTGCATGGACAAAGCGCCCAACCCGGTTTTATCCGCGGGGAGGTGCGAATCATTCGCGGTGTGCGGGAATTTTTTAAGATGAAGAGTAATGCGATTCTAGTGACGTCAATGACAACCCCTGACTTTGTTCCTCTCATGGAGCGCGCTAGCGCCATCGTTACTGATGAAGGCGGCATTACTTGCCACGCGGCCATCGTTTCCCGCGAATTAAGAATTCCCTGTGTTATCGGCACCAAAATCGCCACCAAAGTTTTCAAAGACGGAGATCTGGTTGAAGTTGATGCGAATCATGGTATAATTAAAAAGATTTAATTACTAATACAAATTTTATAAGTAGATACCGAGAGATCCCGAGCACGCCTGAACATAGAGAGGGTGAGGCGGTGCCGGAAACAAGAGTTATATTACACTTTCTGCGCCACGAAGATAAGGAAACGGTGGTCGAAAAACCGGATACCGACATAGAACTTAAGGAATCTGGTCGTGTGGCCGCTTTTGAACGCGGCCTCAAAGAACCTGCACATTTAGAAGTCTCATGGGCGGCCGGCAGTAATAGAATTCGGGCACTGCATACCGCGCTGTTAAGGATGGCGGCCGGAACGGGCAGCGTAACGGCAGAAATGAGTTACGCAGAAGCCAAAGCTTCTGTTGAAGCAGAGATGAAATATGGGGAAAAGGTAGTTAGCATGCCAGAACTCAATTTCAATTTTAGTGGGTCAAAAGCGTTCGAAGCAGAAGCAATGGGTTCATATAAAGCTGGTAGGGGTTTAGAATATTTGCTTAGAGATAGCGACAGGCGAGTTGTTGAGCTTGGAGATAAAGATAGCTTTTCTTATTCTCGGGTGGCGGCAAATTATGCATCGCTCATTAGTCGCGAAATGCAAGTGGGGAATAACTTTAATAAATTAGTAAAACAGAAGCCGGATAAATATGCTGAATTTGACAACAAGTTAGAACGTTATTTCGGCACTCATCAAACAGTGCCAGAGTGTTTTTATATGAAAGTTTTGGAAAAATTTCAAGGAAGAGCAGCAGCGGAAAAATTTATTGATAAATTACGAGATAAAGATGGTAAAGTATTTGGGTTTGATTTTCAGGAAGGCATTGATATTATAGTTACAAATGGAGCAAATGGCCAAAGTATTGTGATAAAAAATATGCGAGGTCTTCCTGACGTTGCATTAACGCCGGAACTCCTCGCGGATATTATTCGTGACGCAGAGAGGTTAGACAAAACAATTGATAAAGATAGCAAAGCAATAAATGATTGAATATGCCTCGTGTCTTTGTTGAAAAGATTCCAATACAGTTATTGAAGCGTATCCGTCACGGCGACTGGTATCGGCATGGTATATATCGAGACAATATTATTTTCAGTTCGTTGCAGATGGAAGGTTTGGGGGCGCAGTATTTCCGGCGTGAGGGGCTTAATCATGGGCTAGCTAATTTAATCCGTATTAATGAGCAGGCGTACATCAGGGGGAGTGAATTTACTGGATTGTGCAATTTGATGTTGCACAAGATTGAATCTTCTCATTCTTATTTAAGTCGCTATATAAATACCTACAGACTGGATAATGCTGATGTTATTTCTTTTGCCCAACAGACTAGACGTCTGCCGATAAATAAATATTCTAACACAGAACTTGCCTGCGTTTTTGCTTTGTTTGCCAAGAAGACGTTAATGTTGATGCATTGGTTGTGGAGTATGGAATTTCTAAATTGCGGCTTGGATAAGCATTTGATGTCTGTTTTTGTGCGATGGCGTCCAGCTTGGTCTATGGAGCAAATTCGTGAATTGCTTAATGATGTTTCGTATCTTGAGCGGGAATTGCCATTTCAGATGGAACGTCGGGAAATTTTAGATTACGGAGCTTCATTACTCGATAATGAAAAAAAACTGACAGCGATGCATAAACGCTATTCCTGGCTTAACTTAAACACTTGGGATGGCAGACCATTTACATCTCAACAGTATACGAATCGCATTCGCAAGCTTTTGGAGGATAAAATTGTTCATGCTCACGATAGGAAAACAAATTTGGCATCATTAAAGAAAGCGAAACTGATTATTAGTAGTATACACAATAGATCATTGCGTAAATTGTTACATACCGTACGAGATTTGATTTATCTTAAAACCGAAAGAATTGATATTTTCTCTCGTTCTTGGGGACTCTGCCTTCCTCTTGTTGATGAAATTGCAAAACGACTTGAGATAACTTATGAAGAGTTATTAAGCTTAACCTTTCGGGAAGTCAGCAGCTATTTGAAAATTGGCAAATGCATAAAACGCCATGAGATTCATCGTCGTAAGAAATATGCTTCAGTGTTAATTGGTGGTCAAATACAGTATTTTTGCGCTAGCGCTGTTACGGCAATTGAAAAAGCAGTTTTAGATAATCAGAAGTCTGTGATGCCTTCCGCAGTAAAAGGAACAGTTGGATATGGCGGTATCGTGCGTGGTCTGGCCAGGATTGTACTAACTGACAGGAATTTAGGTAAGGTTAGAAGAGGTGATATTTTGGTTGCTAATCTAACCAATCCTAACTATAATCCAGTTTTTAAGAAAATTTTTGGTGTGGTAACAGATGAAGGCGGCATTCTGTGTCATTCTGCCATTATGGCGCGGGAGTTTCACATTCCCTGCATTATCGGCACCAAAATTGCAACGCAAGTTTTTAAAGACGGCGACTTGGTGGAGGTTGATGCGAACAAAGGAGTGGTGCGAAAACTCAAAAAATAGTAGAATACGAGCATGGAAATTAAGATTATTGACAGTCCGGTGGATATTAGAGAAATCAGACGTCTTGCTGAAGCGAGTTATGGTGATATGGTGAAAGCGGTGGTTGATATTGAGCGTCGCGTTATGGCTGTGGGAGGAGAGTTGCACGCGGATGCCGAAGCAGTGTTACTTGAACACGGCTCAAAGCAGGCAGACCTGTGGGGGATAAACATTTACCCTGACAATGTATTGGCCGATCGTTTGGAATATACTTCTTTAATCAATATTAGCCCCAGACGCGCCAATCGTTCAATGACTGTGGAGGACTCGGTCTTGCGTCAGCGCATAGCCGAGATTGTTAACAATCTTATTGTTGAGTGATTGATATGGCAAGCGAAGCTACGACATTGAGTACCAATGATGATTATGCTCTTTCTTTTCAGCTAGGTAATGTAGGCGCTGAAGTAGGGCGCATGCTTAACTGGAAATCTAAAGGGAATGAGGCACAGGTAAACCGTTCGCTTGAGCGAGCGCTCGATCTTTTGGATAGTATGTTAGCGGCAGACATATCACGCAACGCCCAACGGGAGTTGTGCAGGCTTCGCGAAGTGATTTGTAGCCATGTGTTCACGTCTAGAGAATGGACTACGTTGAGCAGCGATCTTAATTCGTATTTTTTGCCATTTGCTCGCCGGGCAAGAGAGCTATAATAATGAGTGATTGTATGTTTGTTAAATTCTTCCGAGATATTTCAAAAAACGACGTTGCTTCCGCTGGTGGCAAGGGGGCGTCACTCGGGGAGATGACTCAAGCCAAGATTCCGGTGCCGCCGGGGTTTGTGGTTCTGGCATCTGCTTTTGATCGGTTCCTTGAGGAAACCGATGTCGGGTCGGCCATTGAATCAGCGCTTCACAAGGTTGATCATCGGGACGTGAATTCGGTTGAAGTAGCGTCTGAAAAAATTCGCACGCACATTGCGAGGGAAAAAATGCCGAAAGATCTTGAGAGCGAAATCGTGTCGTCATATAAAATCCTTGTTAGAGGGGGTCTAGCCCCTGTCGCCGTGCGCTCGTCGGCCACAGCCGAAGATTCTAAAACCGCTTCTTGGGCCGGCGAGCTTGAAACCTATCTTAACGTGACCGAGAAGAATCTCATCTCGTCGGTCATCAAATGCTGGTCGTCACTCTTCACGCCGCGGGCGATTTTCTATCGTTTTGAGAAGAAACTCCATAAAAAATCCGTTTCCGTTGCTGTCGTCGTGCAGCAGATGGTGCAATCAGAGATCTCGGGCATTTGCTTTACGGTGCATCCAGTGAGTAAAGATTATGACCAAATGATAATAGAGGCCGGTTTTGGTTTGGGCGAAGCCATTGTCTCCGGACAAATAACGCCGGACACTTACGTTATTCACAAAAAGAAATTAACCTTATTGGAGGTTAGTGTTTCAGAGCAATCATTGGCGATCGTTCGCGGTCCCAAAGGAACAGTACACAAAAAATTGAACATTAAAACTGGCGGCAAGCAAAAGTTAAATGGCCGGCAAATTATGGAATTGGCTAAGATGTGTCTAAAAATTGAAAACCATTACCGCCATCCGCAAGATATTGAGTGGGCTTTGGCTAATAAAAAATTTTATATCACTCAATCCAGACCCATAACCACCCTATAGTTATGCGCGTTAAGTATTTTGATCAGAGTTTAGTAGTGGTCGTTCAACATTCGCACATTCGCACGAATGAGCGAATGTTAAGAGGGTGGTAATTGTGGTGACTAGACTAGAATAGTTATTTTTTAGTTTTTATGGTTTCGTTTAAGCGTCGTCTAAAAAAACATTTGAGGGTGGCCGGTCACCACGCCAAGGATCATTTTATTCCTCATCGCGGCAACAATCATCATCCGCACATCTTAAGGCATCGTGTGCTTTTGGGCTATAGCGTAATTTTGATTCTTCTTAAAGTAATTTCAATCATTGGCCCGATTGCTTTACCCTCATCAAGTTTATATTCCAGCGCTATTACCGCGGAAAATATTATTGACTTAACAAACCAAACCAGAAAGAATCTGAATCTGCCAGAGCTGAAAGAGAGTAGTTACTTAGCAAAAGCGGCGGCGGCCAAGGCTGCGGATATGTTAAAAAATCAATACTTCGCACACACGAGCCCAAGCGGCACCACACCATGGGTTTGGATTAAGCAGGCGGGATATCGTTATCGCTATGGTGGGGAAAATTTGGCTGTACATTTTGAGGAAGCTGAAGATGTTGAAGCCGGTTGGTTAGCCAGCGCCTCGCACCGCGCTAATATTGTGAATCCCAACTACACGGAAATAGGAGTAGGGGTGGTGAATGGAATTTTTGAAGGCGTGCCCACCACTTTTGTTGTCCAGATGTTTGGCACGCCCGTTAGTGGCGGAACAGCGGCGGTAACGGCAACTTCAGGTAGGGCAACAAACCGTTTTGTAGCAGCTGGAGCAGGGACTTTATCAGCCAATGCCGGAGAAGTGGCTTCTGCTGAAGCTGTTGACGGAGACAAACTCAAAAAGGTAGTGTCAGAATCGGTGATTAATGAATCTAGCTTACGAGTGAAGGCAATGAACGATGCCTATGCCATACGTCTAGAAGTTAAAAACGCGACGAGTGTGGTAGCTAGCCTTGGCAGCGAGTCGCGAGAGTTGAGTCGGGCCGGCAGCAGTGATATTTGGAATGGCGGCGTGCCCTATGATAGTCATGCGCTTGGCGCTACTGGTGAGTTACTGTTAATAACAGCGGCAAACAATGAAACGCCACCAGTGACCAAGCCGGTTATGGTGATCGCGCCGTCTGCGCCAACACAGCGATTTTATGTTTTTAACGAAGGCACTGATAAATTCACTAAGTTTTTTGGTTTTATAAAAGTTGGCAATCTTGACGACAAGGTCAGGCAATTTTATGTTGGCTTTATCGTATTTCTTGGCGCCGTTCTCCTTTTGAATTTTTTTGTACTGAAATTCCGCCTTCGCCATCCATCAGTGCTGAAACATGCTGTGGCTGTTATGAGCTTAGCGCTATTTTTAATCATAGTTTAGCCCAAATACATTTACTTGACCGCCTTTATTGGTAGTGGTATTATATTAATAGAAATTGATAATTATTTTAAAACTATATGTCTAACACCATAAAAAATAAGTTTAGTCAATCTGTTGTAATTTTGCTGATAGGTATTTTGGGCGTTACGAGCAGCGGAGGAGGCAGTGCCATTGCCAAGACCAAAAATATTGGCGATGAGCAAGGTAAAAGGATTATAGTGAAATTTAAAGAGGGCGTGTCGGAAACACTCAAAACAGAGAAGCATCGCCGTTATAATGGTGCGTTAAGAGAAACCGTGCAGCGACTGAATGCCGAGGTTGTGGAGGTGGCGGCTGGCGACGAGACCGCAGCCCTGGAGAGTTATCAAAAAGATGAAGACGTATTATACGCTGAACCAGATTACGTGGCCGAGGCATTTGGTGTGACCAATGATCCGTCTTTGCCGCAGCAATGGGGAATGTTTAAGATTGAAGCGGCCAATGGCTCAGGTGAGAGTGCCTGGGATCTTGTCACTAGCAATTCTAGCGTGAAGGTAGCAATTCTTGACACGGGCATTGAAGAGACCCACAGCGATATTGCCGGCAAGGTGGCTGTTTCTCAAAATTTCACAACCAGCAATACAACCAGTGACAGAGACGGACATGGTACTCATGTAGCCGGTATTGCCGCGGCCAGCACCAATAACAGTTTGGGCGTGGCCGGCGTAGGTTACAATTCATCGCTCATGAACGGCAAGGTTTTGGCTGATAATGGATCAGGGTACTACAGCTGGATTGCTAATGGCATTATTTGGGCGACTGATAATGGCGCCAATGTTATTAACATGAGTTTGGGCGGATCCTCTGGTTCACAAACTCTGCTTAATGCAGTTAATTACGCTTGGAATAATGGCGTTGTAGTGGTGGCCGCGGCCGGTAATAGCAGCACTTCGGCACCAAGCTACCCAGCCTATTACGGAAACACCATTGCTGTGGCGGCCACTGATAGCAATGATCAAAAAGCGGGCTTCTCTAATTACGGATCATGGGTTGACGTGGCCGCGCCCGGAGTTTCCATTTATTCAACTTACAAAAATAACAGTTATGCTTCTTTGTCCGGCACTTCTATGGCTTCGCCTTACGTGGCGGGTCTTGCTGGCTTAATTTGGGCAAGCGGACTGTGCGCGACAAACACTTGCGTTCGCGGACAGGTTGAAAGTACGGCTGATAATATCAGCGGCACTGGTTCTCTTTGGACTTATGGAAGAATTAATGCCTACCGGGCAGTTGGCGGAACACCACCACCCCCACCTCCTCCGCCGCCCGCGGCCACTATGACTGTTTCGGCCATTGATATGTGGTTTGTTCATGTGGGCGGCGGCAGGAAACAGAGCCATGATGTTTACGCAAAAGTTACGGTAGTGGATGGCGCGAGCGCTCCATTACCTGGCGCCACGGTTTATTTGACTATAACTTTGCCCTCAGGCGCGACAGCTAGCGGCTCGGCAACGACTTTAAGCGATGGTACGGTGACTTTCCGTTTGCGTTCTAAAGAGCATGATACCTATGTTTCTAATGTGACTAATGTTACAAAGAGCGGTTACAATTACGCGCCAACAGTCACGACGCAAAGTTTGTTGGTAAACTGACTAGATTTAACATAAATACAATTAAAAAGAACCCCCGCTCTGCGGGGGTTCTTTTTGCTGACGCCAAGCCCTTGACGACTTAAGGGATATAAGAGTAAGGTACGACTGCTTAAAATAGCGGTAATTATCGCTATCAAAAGCATTTAAACACCTTTAATTATTTGAATATGCTCTACCAAACAACGCGCTGGGGGGCTCTGGGGGGTCAAAAGGTTAATAAGATCACAGCTGTAATCACTACCATAACTATGGTTTTGTCACTGTTTCCGGCGTCAATTGTGGCGGTGGCTCCAGTGACTTTGTTTTCAGACTCATTTGGCTCAAGTCCGTCTAATACTGTGAGTGGCTGGTCAGAAACAGAAGGCGGTTCGTCACAGGCAAAAATATCAACAAGCACTGCTCGCGTTGGCTCGCCAACCACTGGCCAGGCGCGGCTACAACAGGGAGCATCAATTACCAAGACTGTCAGTGCCTTAGATTACGGCAATATTAAACTGGAGTATTATTGGCGAGGAGACGACGATGCTGAATCTAACGATACTTTAAAAGTTCTTTGGCGCAAAGTTGGTGACGCGGCTTTTACCGAAGTCAACAACCATGTCTTGCGTTGCGATCAGACTGGGTACCCTACATGCGCCTGGAGTTCACTTGTTAGCGCATCTTTGACAGGCGCGGATAATACTTCAATTGAGATTCGTCTTCTTGGCAATGCCAACGCTACCAATGAGGAAGCTAGGGTAGATGATGTGCGCGTGACCGGTGAGGCGACTACGACCACCTTAACTGTTACTAAAATCGTTATCAATGATAATGGCGGCACAGAAACAATTACCGATTTTCCGCTTTTTGTAGATGGTAATCCGGTAGTGAGCGGCGCGGTTAATGATGTTAGCCCCGGCACGTATTCTGTTAGCGAAACCGGCGATGCTGACTACAACACTACTTTCAGCGGTGATTGCGATAGCAATGGAGAGGTGACCTTAAGCCAAGGAGACAATAAAACTTGTATTATCACCAATGACGATATTCCGCCGACTTTAACGGTTGTAAAGATCGTGATAAACGATAATGGCGGTGACAAAGTTGCGGCAGATTTCACTTTGAAAATAGATGATGATATTGTAACCAGCGGTGAGGCAAATGTTGTATTAATAGGCGAGCACACTGTTTCAGAAATTAATTTATCGGGCTACGCAGCTTCTGCCTGGGGAGGGGATTGCGCGGCAGATGGCACGGTTTCTCTGGCCCTTGGGGAGAATAAAATCTGCACCATTACGAACGACGATATCCCGGCGCGTCTTACTGTGACTAAGATCGTAGTTAACGACAATGGCGGCACCCTAGAGGCTGGGGACTTTCCCTTGTTTGTCAATGGTGTTGGCGTTACAAGCGGCGTGGAGATTCCGGTGAGCGCCGGCACCCACACTGTGAGCGAAAACAATGAAGCAGGATACATCGCTACTTTTGGAGGAGATTGCGACGTCAATGGCAACATCACTCTTGCTTTGGGCGAGGTCAAGTCCTGCACGATTACGAATGACGATATTTCGCCATTGCTCACGGTTAACAAAACCGTTACCAATGACAATGGTGGCACTTTAGGAGCAGACGATTTTCAGCTTTTTATTGATGGCAGTCAAGTAACAAATGGCGCAGCCAATCCGGTCGGCCCCGGGTTTCATACAGTGAGTGAAACACCGGTGTCTGGTTATGTTGGGACTATTGGCGGACAATGCGACGCTAATGGGCAGGTGAGTTTATCTTTAGGAGAAAGTAAATTATGCACAATTGCGAATGACGACATTCCGCCAACCCTGACCGTAATCAAAACTGTTATCAATGACAATGGCGGCACTCTTGAAGTTAATGATTTTTCTCTATTCATAAGCGACGTTGGCGGGGTGGCTAGTGGCGAGATTAAGACTGTAAACGCCGGCACCTATACTGTTAGCGAAAACAATCAAGCAGGATACAGCGCCACTATCGGCGGCGACTGCGACGCCAATGGTAATGTCTCTCTAGCTATTGGCCAAAGCAAAGTCTGTACCCTCACCAACGATGATATTCCCGCTCGGCTAACTGTTACCAAAATTGTTATCAACGACAATGGCGGCACCTTAGAGGTGAGCGACTTTCCCTTGTTTGTTAATGGCGTTGGTGTCGTAAGTGGGCAGGAAAATTTGATGAGCACTGGTGACTACATTGTTAGTGAAAACAATCAAGCAGGATACAGCGTTACTTTTGGAGGAGATTGCGATGCCAATGGCAATGTCATCTTAGCTTTAGATGAAACTAAATCTTGTACGATTACAAATGATGACGAGCCTGGCGAGCTTTATGGCCTTAAATTTGAAGATATGAACGGCAATGGCGTTCAAGATGAGGGAGAGTCAGGTTTGGGAGACTGGGCAGTTTATTTAGACACAAATGACAATGGCGAGTTGGATGAAGGCGAAATCTCAACCACCACCGATGAAGATGGACAGTATTCTTTTACTGATTTAACTTGGGGTACTTATAATGTTCGTGAAGTATTGGAAGATGGCTGGGCGCAAATAAAACCAGCAGAAGGCAAGTATGCTGTTGATATCGGGCCCAATAATCTTATTGGCATTGAGCTGGATTTTGGCAATTTCCGTTTGGTGACTATTCAAGGCTTAAAGTGGGACGACACTAACGGCGATGGCAGTCGCGACGAAGGTGAGCCCGGTATTGGCGGGTGGACCATGGCTCTTGGCAAGGTTGTCACTCAAGAATCTGGTGATGACGAAGATGAAGACAGTGAAACAATTCCAATTGAAATAGTGGCTCTTTCTCTCACTGGACAAGACGGCGGTTTTGCCTTCAGCGGCGTTGGTCCGGGGCATTACAAAATTTTTGAAGAAAAGCGCGATGGCTGGCGTCCTACGAATCCGGCGCCAACGATTGATTTATTCTTTGATGTCTTTACGGAGTTATCATTGTCTACGCCAGAACTGCGCACAGATTCATTCTTTGATGTCTTTGTGGAATTGAGCGGCCACGATATCACTACGGTCGGCGATAAGCCTATTTGGTTTGGTAACACCATGCAGACCAGTGTTCTTGGTTTTAAATGGAGTGATTTGAATGCTAACGGCGTTTACGATGGAGATGAACCACGCATCAATGACTGGACCATGGCCTTGGGGCGAGTGCTTGAGCAGTCGCCCGAGGGCGTGAGCCGCTGTTCTGGGGAGAGCGAGCCGCCGTTGGGCGAGCCAATCCCTATTGAGATTGTAGCCCTGTCGCTCACGGGTAATGGCGGTCAGTTCTCTTTGCCGGTTAATGAACCCGGGCACTATAAAATATTTGAGGAGAAGCGTAGTGATTGGCGAAATACCAACCCCGGTCCTTTAGTCGGTGATTCATTCTTTGATGTCTTTTGTGATATTGATTTAGGCGGCAAAGAGTTAAATACCAATTCGTTCTTTGATGTTTTTACGGAACTCAATCAGCCAGAAATTAGCGAAGACAGTCAAAGCCATTCTATACGCTTCGGCAACGCGCCAATTGTGGAAGTACTTGGCGGAACCTTTGTGCCAACGAGCGGCGAGTCCGATGATACTGATTCGGCCATTGCCTTGGGCGATACAATTATAAACATACCGGTGCCTGGCGGCGTCTCCAGCGTTGTTATCCCTGACGGTACGGTTATTACCGCGTCTGATGACAGCAGTTTTGACATATCATCTTTGACTGGCTCGTCGGTGGATCCGTCATTACTTGCTGGTCTGGGTGAGGGAGTAGTTGTTGATGGCGCTTTGCAGTGGGGGATTATGAATCTTGGACTTCAGTTTAACCCCGCTATTACTCTTAACATTTTTGTCGGCAATTCTTTCAACGGCCAAACCTTAAATGTTCTGCGTTCAGTTTCTGGCGCTGGCGATTGGACGAGTGACGGTATTGTGCCGCCGGCTACCTGCCTTGTGAGTGGTGGTTTGTGCACCTTCCAGACAACTAAAGCCTCGGTGTTCGCGGCCACGAGTTCGTCTAGCGGCTTTGTGCCCGTAGTGGCGCAGGGCGGAGGCGGATTCTTTGGGGCGAGCTCGCCTAGCTCATCCAACGTCAGTGTTGCTATTGCTGAAGGCGGCAAGACCAGCAGCAGCAATATAACTCTGAATTTGACTTATGGTTTAGATATTGTCCAGATGGCCGTTAGTAATTTTTCTGATTTGAGTGACGCAAGTTTTGAGCCAGTAGCGCCAATCAGAGCGTGGGTACTGCTTGCTGGTGAAGGGGTGCGAACAGTTTATGTTAAGTTTCGGAATAGCAGTGGCGGCACGATTGTGAAAAGCGCGGATATTATTGTTGAAGCGCTAAGCGCGTCATCAAGCCCCGAAGAGACGAGCGGCGGCGAGGCGGCTCAGGAAGGACAGGTGCTGGGAACGACAAGCGAAGGCGGAGCTGCGCCTGGCGAGACGAGCGTGGTCACAGAAAAAGAGGGGCGAGTAGCGGGCGAGGAGTCGGCCGGTGAAGTTTTAGAAACTTCAGGAGAAGCTGTAGCTGAAAATGAGGCCTCGGTAAGCGAAACACCGTCAGCGGCAAGCGATAAAGATGCGGTTGCTCCAGAATCAGTAACAACAAACAGCCGCCAGCTTGTATTCGGGCTGGTGGTGCTTTTGGCCCTTATGGCGATTGGAGCATTTGCCTGGAAACTCCGCAAAACCAACGTTTAGTGAAATTTGTAGTTTGATAAAAACAACTCTCCGCATTGCGGGGGGTTGTTTTTTTGATAAAGGATTTTTGGCAAAAAGAAAAGTAAGTGATGTTTGTTGTAGGGGGTTGGTGGGGGTGGGGGATGTGGTGTAGGGATTGGGTGGGGGGTCTCAATTTTCAACGCCTGGTTGAAAGCCGGGATCCCCCGCACAATCACTCTAACTTATGTCCCTTATTCCCTTGTTAAACCTCTACCATCACTTACTATGTTTATATAGTATCGTAAACAAAAAGATGCGTCAAGGCTTAAAAAATTGGCGAAAAACGATGTTTTTTGTGTTTCATAATAAAGTTATCCACAGAGTTGCCAAATCATTTATTCTTTTTAGTGTGGAGTACGTTTCGGAAGGATTCCCTGCCTGCGGCAGGCAGGCGCTCGACGAAGCGCGTGGAGGCTCCATCAAAACGTGCTATACTTAAAAAGATAAATTTTATACCCCCACTACTAGTTGAGTGTATCTTAAAAGTAATACTGTCCGTATGAGTATAATTAACAGACAACTAATAAAAAAACTCGGGTTTGGTACTCGACTAGTGTGGGGGTATGCCTGACGATAATTTACCGGTCTATCCGGCTGTGGGTGAAGATCAGCCCTATTTAGCTCCGCCCAGTTCGCCGTCTTACTATTCAGAACCAGCAGGTATGTCATCACCGCCACCTCCACCCAATCGCCGTAATAATTTTCCATTAGTGCTTGCCGTTTGTATAGTTATAGCAGTGGTGGGAATTGCTGGGGCAGGATATTATTTCTGGGGCGGGCAAAATCTATTTAAGTCGCCTTTCGGTGAACCGAGTGATCAACCTAAACCAGCGCCGATTTCTCCAAAGCCGTTAGAGAACAGCGCTGTTTTAGGGAATCAGGGCAGCATGAAAAAATTTGCGAGCTACGCTGATTTGAAAACGTTTCTTGAAGAGCATAGCGGCGGCTCATTGCCCGGCGGCCTTTTTGGAACCAATATGATAATGAGAGGGATCACTGATGGCGGTGGAGCAGTTCCGCCTATGACACTTGATTCAGGAGATATAATTGGCGAGTCTTTTGGTCTTGGCGCTGGCAGTAGCGCTGATGATTATTCTACGACCAACATTCAAGTCGCGGGTGTTGATGAATCAGATGTTGTAAAAAACGATGGCAAGTATCTTTATATCGCTTCTGGGAACAAGGTGGACATAGTTGACGGTTATCCGCCAGAGCAGGTCCGCACCTTGGCAAGCATTGAGCTCCCGTCAATGGTGGAGGGCTTGTATCTTAATGATCGTTTTTTGGCAGTGCATGGGCGCGACGCTGCTATTTATGCGTTGCCGGCGTTTAAGAGTTTGCCATATCAGCGTCGGAACGCCCCTTACACATATCTTAGAGTCTATGATCTTATAGACAGGACGAATCCTAAACTCGTACGCGATTTGACCATTCAGGGGGATTATATTGGCTCGCGAATGGTTGGCGATTATGTGTATCTCATTACTACGGCTCAAGGCGACGACTTGGACGAGGAAACGCCAGTACCGCGTATGTTTGAAAATGGCGCGTTGTTGCCAACTACACCCGGCACGCGCTGCAACTGCCCGGAAGTTTATTATTTTGATGTTCCCTATGAAGAATCATTAATGACTAGCGTCATGGCTGTTAATATGAAGGATCAAGGGCAAGCGGTGGCGGCGCAGGATTATCTGCTTGGTGTTGGTCAACAACTCTACGTGTCACCAACCAATCTCTACATCACCTATACGTCTCAAGTTGATTATACGGAGATTTATTGGCAGGCCATGCGCGATTTGCTGTTGCCCCAGCTTAGTCAGCGCGCTCAAAAGCGCATTGCCGAAATTGAGGCGGCGCCAAACTCTCTTTTGTCAAAATCAGAAAAATTCATGAAAATATTCGCTATTGCCAGTCGCGAAATGGGAGAAGATGGATTTTTTGACAACGACGATATTGAAAAAGAGCTGGAGTCTAAAGTAAAATCCAGGCTTAGGGAGGCCGCAGCCGAAGAACAGCAGACAGCCGTACATAGAATCGCCGTGAGCGGCGATCAGATCGCTTATCAGGCGTCAGGCAAGGTGCCCGGATATGTCTTGAATCAGTTTTCTATGGATGAGCATAACGGTTTCTTTCGTATTGCCACGACCCAGACGCCAAGCTGGTCATGGTTTTTAGACGAAGTAGATAGTCGCAATAACGAGAGCAGTATAGCGCCACCGCGCCGTACTTCAAGTAGCGGAGTGTATGTTTTAGATCAGTCTTTGCAAGTGGTTGGTAAGGTTGAGGGTTTGGGCAAGGATGAGCGCATTTATTCGGTTCGTTTCATCGGCGAGAGGGGTTATGTCGTGACTTTTCGGCAAATAGATCCGTTTTTTGTTCTTGACCTTAAGGATCCAAGATCGCCAGCTATTTTAGGTGAGCTAAAGCTGCCTGGTTTTTCAACCTATCTTCACCCATATGATGAATCAACGGTTATTGGCCTTGGTCGGGGAGACAATGGAGCATTAAAGCTTTCTCTTTTTGATGTAGCTACTCCGACAAGTATTAGAGAACTTAATAGCTATGCCTTTAGCGGTGACATCCGAGAGTCGCCCGCTCTTTCTGACCATAAGGCCTTCCTTTTTTCTTTGAGTAAGCGTCTACTGGTGATTCCGGTGACCGAGAGAGGGCAAAATTACGGGTATGGTTCAGTGTCGTTTCAAGGGGTAGTTGTATTTGAGGTAACGCGGGAGAGTGGTTTTCGTGAGCGTGGGCGCGTTGCTCACGGAATAGTTGAATCATCTAGCGGCAGCGGCATTGTTGGGTCGGGAAGCGACACGGCGGCGGTCAGGCGCACCCGTTATCTTAACGATGCGCTCTACACTGTGTCTGACCGCTTTGCCCAGGCCAACCGTTTGGATAACCTTTCCTTTGTGAAGCGCCTGGAGCTTAGCGGCGGTGACTTTACCGTATCGCCTGTGTCTAGCTATTCCGGCCCTGAGCGTAGTCGCGACGCCAAGCGGGTATCTGACATTAAGCAAATTCAAACTGCGTTTGAGCTTTACTTTCAAGATACGAACGGATACCCAGTCAAAGGAACAAAAACCGCATCAATAGTGCTTGGTTCACCGGGAAACACGGCTATCGTTCACAACAGTGTTATCTATATGGGAAGAGTGCCGTCAAACCCATCGCCGGGTGGCGCGCCATATCGTTATCACTCAACCGACGGGAAAGAAAATGATTGCACCTCGGCTCCTTGCGCTGGCTATGAAATCATTTTTACATTAGAGGGTCAGACGGGAAGTTTATCGGCTGGCGAGCGCACAGCCACGCCCAATGGAATTAAATAAAATATGTCATTAGTAGTTGAACAACTGATTGCCGATGAGGTAATTAAAAATCCCCTTTTGGTTGAGGCCTTCCGGACGATTAAACGACAGGATTTTGTAAGACCAGAGGATCAATTTGAGGCAGAAGCGAACGCTCCTCTGCCCATTGGTTGCGGTCAAACTATTTCCCAGCCATTTACCGTGGCTATGATGCTGGAGTGGCTGAACCCCCAGCCGGGGGAGCGCGTGCTTGATGTTGGTTCTGGTTCAGGCTGGCAAACAGCGCTTTTGGCCCAGGTGGTTAGCCGTAAACCAGGAGGGTTGGTCGTGGCCATAGAGCGAGTGCCGGAGCTTAAAGAGTTCGGCGAAAAAAATGTGTCTAAATACAATTACATTTCTTCCGGTGTTGTGCAATGCGTGCTTAGTGATGGCGGTTTTGGCTATGTTAAAACCGCGCCATATGATCGCATTATTGTGGCCGCCGCGGCCTCGCATATACCGCCGCCACTTCTTGATCAGTTGTCGGTTGGCGGTCGGTTGGTGATTCCCATTGGCGACGATTGGTTGCAAGATATAGTGGTTGTTGACAAGATTGGCGATAAACAGTACAAAGAAGAGCGGCATCCCGGATTTATTTTTGTGCCGCTAATCACCAAAGCAGAGTAACCCCGCACCTTTCGGCGTTGCTCACTATGTCATCAGCAATACTTTGCAATATGAACAATAACTACGATAATAACCTAATCAAACTAAGCACGGCAATAAGCGTTCGCTTAGCAAACCAGTCAGTGGGAGATTCAGCCACTAATCATGGCCGGCGTTCCTCAACCTGGTTCAGCCCCAGAACGCTAAGGCCGTAAAGGTGCGGGGATGTCCGACATTAAACCCTGGAAAACATTATCATCAGAGGTTGTTTGGGAGGGTGGTAATCTAAAAATTAGAAAAGATACCTGCCTCTTGCCAGATGGCATAATTATTCCTGATTTTTACGTGCGTGAAGATAAAGACGTCGCTATAATTTTTTGCGTCACTAAGAACAGAGAGGTGGTTTTGGTCAGGCAATTTCGTCAAGGCGCGGGAGGCGAAGGAGAAATCACTTTGGAGCTTCCGGCTGGTTTGAAGGATTCGCACGATCATAGCATTGAAGATACCGCCCGCAGGGAACTACTTGAAGAAACTGGATATTCCTGCGAAGTTATGGAGCAGTGCGCCAAATGGTTAAGCAGTGTTACCGGTACGGCCCATGTTTTTGTTTTTGCGGCAGAAGGCGCTGATAAAATCGCTTCCCCTAAACATACTCCGGGTGAATTTACGGAGGTTGAAATTGTTCCCTTGAATAAACTGCAGGAAATTGCCAGCAGCGGAGCCATCAAGCCGGCAATTCATATCGCCGCTGTTTATTATATGCTGCAAAGGCTAGGCCGCTGATTAACATAATCAATAGAAGAAACAATGCCGTCAAAAATTTTTTCGCTATTCTTTTTAGGAGTTGTCGCCTTTATGCTGGCGATTCTTTTATACTTGGGTTATTTCGTAAGTGCTATTGTCCGTCCAGCTGGCGCCAGCAACGAGATTGTCAGTTTTATGATAGATCGTGGCGAGGGCGTAGATGAAATAAGCGCAAAACTTTTTGACAGGGGACTCATAAACAGCCGTTGGAATTTTGCAGTGTATGTTTTATTGCGACGGTGGAACAACCACTTACAGGCGGGGGAGTATCAGATTCCAAAAAACGCCAACATTCGTGAGGTTGCTGAAATGTTGGCAGTTGGTCGCCAAGCCTCATTAGAAAGGGTAATAACAATTATTGAAGGTTGGACTATTGATGACATCGCTGGATATTTAGAGCGCGAGGGTATTGTTCAAGCGGCAGATTTTCGCGAAGCCGCGGCGCGCCTTGCCGATAAGTCACCAATTTCCGCACTGTCAGACAAGCCAAGCGGGGCTTCATTAGAAGGTTTCCTTTTTCCGGATACTTATCGTGTTTTTAAGGGGTCAACATCTGAAGAAATAATCAACAAAATGTTGACAAATTTTGAAACTAAATTGACCCTAGAATTACGCTCTATAATTGCGAATAAGGAAGCAACTATTTTTCAAACAATCACCATGGCCAGTATTTTAGAGAAAGAAATAAGGTTGAGTGACGATTTGTCCGTGGCCGCCGATGTTTTTTATAAACGCCTAAGGGTCAGTAAACCTTTGGAATCAGACGCGACCTTGAATTACGTTTTACCTGCTGCTCTGCGCAAGAGTCGTTTAAGCACCGCTGACTTAAAAAATTCTTCACCCTATAATACTTACCGTTATCAAGGATTGCCGCCCGGCCCGATTGGCAATCCGGGCATGAAGGCGATTGAGGCTGCTATTTTACCACAGCCAAACAATTATTGGTTTTTTTTGACTACCCCGGATGGCGAGACTATATTTTCCAAAACTGCCGAAGAGCACATCAGGAATAAGCAGAAATACCTAAAATAAGTCAAAGGTTAAAATGCAAAATTCAAAAGTGTAATTCAAAAGTTTTAAATTTTTACTTGAACTTTTGCCTTTTGAATTTTGAGTTTTGAATTATTATTTATTATGTCCTGGACTATCATTTCTCTCGGAGGCGCCATCATCGTTCCTGATGATATAGATGTGCGGTTTTTGCGTAAATTTCGCGCCTTGATTAAATCGTTCAAAGATCGCCGTTTTGTGATTATTTGCGGGGGCGGCGGTACTAATAGGCGCTATAACGCCGCCGCTCTTGCCTTGGGTAGACCGACGAACGACGATTTAGATTGGATTGGAATCAGAGCATTAAAATTAAACGCGGAGCTCGTGCGAACTATGTTCGGTAAGGCAGCTTATCAAAAAGTAGTTGATCATCCAAACGAGCTTAAACGACCGCCCAAAGAAAAAATTATCGTGGCCGCCGCTTTCGCGCCCGGGCGTTCTTCCGATTATGATGCCGTGCTTTGGGCCAAGCGTTTTAGGTCAAAAAAAATTATCAATCTTTCCAATGTTCCTCATGTTTATACGGCCGATCCCAAAAAAAATAAATCAGCAAGGCCAGTGAAGGAGATGCGCTGGTCAGACTATCGTAAGATTGTTGGCACTAAATGGTTACCGCGTTTAAGTACGCCGTTTGATCCCATTGCCTCCACGCTCGCCGCTAAATTAAAATTGACTGTCTTAGTGCTTGATGGCCGTAATTTAAAAAATGTTCGTCGTGCCATTCTCGGTCGCAGATTTATCGGCAGTATTATTCATTCGTAAACCTTGCACTTATGTACCCGCGCGTTGCCGCTAAAATCAATGGTAAAAAGGCGGTAAAAAGGCGGTATTGACACCGATTTTATATCTGCTATACTGGCGATAATTAATATTTGTCAAAGACCGTGGGTTCCCCCCGCCAAGCGGGGGACTAAAGCTCCAAATGGAAGCCTACCTAGACACTAAACACCGCACAAGAGGTGTTTTTGGCGAACGGTCTCTAGACCGTTTATTTTTTTACACTGTAACATGAGCAAAACCAAGGCCGCCAAGGCCGCTACTATTGAAACTTTAACTAATGCCCTAAGGTCGGCCAAGGGTGTGGCTTTTGTTAATTTTGTCGGTTTGACGGTGAAAGACGCAACGGCTTTGCGTCGCCGCTGTCGTGCCGCGGGCATTAAATATTTGGTTGCTAAAAAAACGTTGTTGGAACTTGCTTTTAAGAAAGAAGGCATAGATTCGGTAAATCCGCGCGAACTATCAGGCGGAATTGCCGCCGTCTTTGGAAGTGAAGATGAAATTAGCGCCGCCAAGACTATTAATGATTTTGGCGTTGACCACCAGGGCCTGAAATTCGTCGGCGGATTAATGCCGGAAAGTTCTGGTTGGAGATTCCTCACTGCCGCCGAAGTTGATGCCTTAGCCAAGTTGCCCGGACGCCAAGCGCTTGTTGCTGAGCTGGTTGGGACGATGTTAAGTCCGGTTAGGGGATTAGTAGGGGCGCTAGCCGGCAATACACGATCATTAGTTCAGGTTTTGAGAGCCATTCAGGAATCACGCGCCTAGTTCATTAATTTATCTTTTAGAAATTATTAAAGAAAGGAGAAAATTATGTCCGAAGAAAAAAAAGTGGAAATTCCGGCGAAGTTCAAGGAAATTGTGAATACGATTTCCGCGATGTCCGTTATTGATCTCGCCGAGCTCGTCAAAATTTTGGAGGAAAAATTCGGTGTGGCAGCGGCCGCGCCAATGATGATGGCCCCGCTTGGAGGGGGCGGAGCCGCCCCGCAGGGCGGGGGAGCCGCGGCTGAAGAGCAGACGGTTTTTAACGTTGAGCTCACGGAGGCTGGTTCTAATAAGATCGGCGTCATTAAGGTTATTCGCGAGATTACCCAAAAGGGGTTGAAAGAAGCCAAGGATTTAGTTGATGCCGCGCCGAAGGTGGTTAAAGAAGGCGTTGGCAAGGAAGAAGCAGAAAGCATTAAAAAGAAGCTTGAAGAGGCGGGCGCCAAGGCGACTCTGCAGTAGCTCTAATTATTATCCCCGCACCAGCCCCCCGCCGCGGCGGGGCGGGACGGTGCGGGGTTTGCACTTAATTATTTGTCAGAGTAAGGGATATTTTTAGAACTTCACTGCCATTTAGGATGTAGATAAGGTTATTTTTTTCATCTACCGCAAAGTCTTTGAGATTTTGCATGTTTGGCAAAGAGTATTGGGTTACTAGGTGCCCATCAATTCTGTCCCACACAAATACTCGCCGGCTCGCGCGATCAAGAGCGTAAAGCGACTTTGAGCCGATTGGAGCTTGCAAGCGCTCGGCCAAGGCCGGGGGCTTCAGAAGGGTTTGCGCGCCCCAGGCAGTCTCGTTGCCACTATCATATTTTTTGACTATACCATTTTTGAAGAGAATATAAACACTGCCGTCAACTATTAAACCGTTTCCTTCAGCTATGGCATCAGTGTTTCCTTTAAGCCAAGGAGCTACTCGTCCATACCCGCTCGCAGTTTTCTGATAACGCCATATTTGGCGGCCTATTGGATCAAGCAAGTATAGGCGCTTATTATATATACTGAAAGCCGGTGCGGTTAATCTTGCATTTTCAACGATCTCCGGTGATAGAGTATTGCTGATTAAATTAAGAACCGCCAAACCTCGTCCATTTTGCATAAAAACTAATCTGCCCTCTTCGTCTTTTATGCCGTTTTTAAGGCGGCCAATATTTGCTGAAGTGATTTGGCTAGTTTTTGTTGCCCCGGTTTTAATAGACATTTGAGCAAAAGAATTATTTTCACCACGATATAGAAGTATTTGGTCATCCATTAAAAGGAGTCCATCTGGATCGGTAAATCCTATAGATGAGGCTTCGCCCACCATGGTAGATGTATTAATGACGATAGTGCGTTCAAGATGATTACGTGTTTCTTCAAGTGATTGTTTGAGCAGGATTATTGCTTGCTGTTGTTCGTGCGTTTTTTGCGGAAGATTGTTGATAAGCTCCTCTGCTCCTTGGATAAGAGCAACCGCCATTTTTGTATTATGAAAAATAATGTTGGATTCGGCCTCATCAAGCTGTTCTTGGATTTTTGCCATCCGATTTTTTCGGTCAACTATTTCAGCTTCTCGTTCGCGTCGCGCCGCGAGAAAGACTAGGCTTTGAACAAAAAGAAAAGCAAATAGCAACGATATAACCAACAAACGTTGGGCGGAGCGGGGGAGTGATTTCAGGTATTTCACTATTCTACTCACTAGTATGTCATATTGCATTTTATAAACGATCTGCATTTGTTGTCGTTTTTCTTTAACGAGAATCGTCGCCATTAGGCGTATTGGTGCAAGGATGACCAATAACGCTACCAGTATTAAAAATGATCCAAGTTGTCTAACCAGCCGGCCGAGTCGCCAGGCCATATTTGGTTTTGATTTCAAATTTGTATAGCTTACCTGGTATTTTTTTGAGGCTGAAAAATGAGATGGTAGATTAGCTATAGATTGCCATAAACGTTTTATGGGCCATTTGTTTGGAGTGACAGGAAAGACAGTGGCATCACTTCTCTTATCAGCCAGCGTGGTTCTGGCTTGTGGGGTGGTGCCAACTTTTAGCGCTTCAGGTTCATCGGGGCGCAGTATGATGGCTCCAAAAGCCCAGCGCCCGCCGCCTGTTCTGAAATATTGAGCCAAAGTTGTTTCCACGCCCTCCAATGATACGCCGATGATTTTTTCAAGGCGTTCCAAGCTGATTAGGTCAGTGATGGAGGGTGCGCATAAAATAAAAGTATCATAGTCACCAATCGGCCCAGACACGATAGTTTGGGCAATAGTTTTTTCACTTGCTGAAGTTTTATGAGGAGAGGGGGTTTGGAAGATATCTAGCCAGCGGTAGCGCGACGTGCTGTTCGGGGCGTGGCGAAACTGGTGAAGCAGATAGGCTTGCAGAACTCCTGAGTGGGTAAGAAATAAATTATTGTTTTTGAGGGCGCCAAAGCAGTAATGGATGGCTTCTGAATTTAGATTTCTTGCTTCACGGCAGATTTGCTGTAATTTGTTGCGTCCCTGACGCATGGTTATACTTAAAGCCCGTTCAATGTTCATCATCGGGTCTAAGGTAATTGAGTGATAATAAGTGTCTTCCAAAAATTTTGCAAAGGTGGTTGCCCAAGGAACAAGTGTAGCGATTTCCTCAACGCGCAACAGGACAAAGAAAGTTCCCAGGTGTTTTTTCCCCTCATCTGGCGCGCTCGTCACTCGCGCGGCTACTGTATCTAAGGAAATACTGGACGTTAAATTGATAACAATTGTTTTACGTTGATTCATGTTTTCATGTCCTGCTTCAGGCCAGCTTTTAAATTCAAATTATTAAACCCCGCACCTTCACCGCGGGGTTTAATAGCCCGCGGTGGAGGATTTATAGTTTCCATTCATCCCTGCGGCGAGACCGCATAGTATGCTGGAGGGTGCGGGATGAATGGATTGACCGGTTTCCTTGGTCATTATACTATAAAAAGCATTAAAGCCACACGGTTAGACGCGTGATAGCATTCACCCCGCACTTTGAGGAAGCCCTCCACCCGAGGTGCCGCGCCAACCCTGACTGCCGGCAGGCAGGCGGCGGGCAGGGATAAGCACGAGGAGGAATGTGCGATGTCAACCGCGGAAGCGCTAAGACCAGGCGTAGTGTGAGGTTCACGATTAATCTTCAAAAAAATGACTATTCTTGAGCGGCTTTTTGGCGCCGGCGAATTTGTGCGTCTCCTCCGTTTTTATCTCTTTCATCCGGAGGAGGATTTTACTGTTGCCGAACTCAAACGACGTTTAGGGAGACGGTTTGCTAAAATATCTAGAACCTTACGTGAACTTGTTAGTTTAGGTTGCCTCACAAACGGCGTCCGTTCCGATAGCGGCGAGACGACCTTTCGTATTGATCCCGGTTGGCTCTTGTTTGCTGAGTTTAGAGCGCTTTTTGTGAAAGCACAACTTTTAATAGAACACGATTTGGTTAGGCGTTTGCAAAAAGCTGGCAGGTTGCGGCTGTTGATATTGGCCGGTTTGTTCGTTGGTGAGCGGCAGAGAGTCACAGATTTGCTTATCGTCGGTCAGGTTAATCGGCAACAAGTAACTCGTTTGCTCAAACGTTTTGAGCGTGATTTAAACGAGGAAGTTAAGTATACGGTGATGAGTCCTAATGAATATTTTTATCGCAAGGATGTAGGCGACCGGTTCCTTTATGATGTCTTGGAAAAACGCCATCTGGTGGTCATTGATACTTTACAACGCCAGAGACGAGCCGCCCCTAGAGAGGAATCGTTGTCTCGTGCTCTACGTCGTCGGCGTCGTTAGGAATAATTATTAACCTAAAATGTTTTTGTTTATTGATCCGTCAGTGAACGGTAAATTAAGTCTTATTTTAGCAACGCCGCAGCGCAGGATAAGTCACGTTACTTATAACATAAGCGGCCATCATTCAAAAAGTATTCTCTCTTGTGTTGTAAAATTTATGAAAAGAGTTGACGATTCGTTGGCAGCACTTGACGGCCTAATCGTTATAAATGGCACGGGTTCATTCACGACGACGAGACTCACCGTCTCGGTAGTAAACACGATAGGTTGGCTTTATGATTTACCAATTTATAGCTTCCCCGCGACCAAAGAAATATTTACCTTCCTCTATGAGCCATTTGGGCGGTTGGAGAAAGCCACGTTTTTTGCTCCATTCCGTTCGGTCGGACCAGTGCGGGGATCAACTTTGAGAGTTGGATCAAGGAGAAAATTTAGGAATTTCATCAAGCCAGTATATAGCGGAAGGCCAAATATTACCGTGAAAAAATTATAGTTATCCACACCATTTGTAATACTTTTAAAAAAATAGCCCCGTTTAGCGGGGTTTTTTGTTTTTTACCCATATTTTTTGTAAATATGTGGTTTGACTGTAATGAAAAAGTGGTGTAAACTTGTATCTAAGTGGTAAAAAGTGGATAAGAGTGGGTATAAATCATTAAATTTGTGAATAAACCAAATACATTTTCAAAACAAACAATGTTTATTGGCGAATATTCGCATACTGTAGACGCAAAGGGTCGCATTGCTTTACCTACTAAATTCAGGCATTTATTTGCAGACGGGGCAGTAGTTACCAGAGGGCTGGATTCCTGCCTTTTCCTTTATCCTTTAAAAGAGTGGCAGTCTTTGGCCACTAAGCTCGCCGCCTTACCCCTGTCGCAGGCAAATACGCGCGCTTTTGCTAGGTTAATGCTGGCCGGGGCGATGGAAGTTTTTTTGGATAAACAAGGGCGTTTAATGATTCCGGAGTATTTGCGATCTTATGCTTATTTAAAAAAGCGCGTTGTGGTAACTGGTTTATTTAATCGTCTTGAGCTTTGGGATAGCGATCACTGGGAATCTTATAGGCAAGGAACCGAACAAAATAGCGGCGCCATAGCCGAAGCGTTAAACAATCTTGGCGTTTAGAAGTCAACTATATGACAGTATGCCCCGTTAGAAAGCCGTCTTGTTGCTTTAATCAATCTTTCATCCGCCAACGTTCTATGAATATCCATTTAAACTCTTATCTTATCAGAATAAATATCCTTAATATTTATTCTGAAGAGGCCTTCTAACGGGGTATGCCCCCACTACTAGTTGAGTACGCTGTGGCTAATACGTTCTATTATGACAATGACCAATACACAACGAATAAAACATTATGGCTTAGGCCGGACTAGTGTGGGGGTATGCTCAATCATGTCCCGGTTCTTCTTAAGGAAGTTATTGAATATCTGGGCCCTAAGCCAGGTCAGAATTTTGTGGACGGAACTTTTGGCGGTGGCGGCCATGCTCGGGCAATATTGGAGCGCATTGGTCCCAAGGGTAGGCTTTTCGTCTTTGACCTTGATCCAGAATCTATCAGCGCTGCCCGTGCGCTCGGGCCAAACGTTGAGCACTGGCAAAAGAATTTTCGTGATTTAGAGGAGACCATAAGATATGCCGCTCCCTATCTTCCTATCCACGGCGTGGTTCTGGATATTGGCATATCGTCAGCGCAACTTAGTGACCCAACACTCGGTCTGTCTTTCCAAGAAACGGGGCCGCTCAATATGCGCTTAGAGCGCGATAAAGGTATGACCGCGGCTACCATTATCAATACTTGGAAAGAGAATGAGTTGGCTCAACTTATACGCGATTTTGGTGAAGATTATCGCGCCAAGCAAATTGCCAAAGCCATCGTGAATCGGCGACGCGAACAGCCGTTTTTCAATACTACCGATTTAGCCGAAGTGATAACTAGAGCTGTTGCGCGCGGCCGACGCATAAGATCACACATTCATCCGGCCACTCGGACTTTTCAGGCATTACGCATAGTTGTCAATGATGAATTAGAAAATTTGCGCTTCGGGATCAAAGGCGCCTTGCGACTTTTGTCAAAAGGCGGTCGCTTAGCAGTTATTTCCTTTCATTCTCTTGAAGATCGTCTGACTAAACAGCTTTTTAAAGAAGCATCTCGGGACTGCGTTTGTCCTTCTTCAGCTCTGCGTTGTGTTTGTGCCAGAGAGCCAATGAACCGTTTAATTACCAAAAAGCTCGTGCGACCGACCGATGCTGAAGTGACAGCGAATCCTCGCGCCAGAAGCGCCAAGCTTAGAGTAATTGAGAAAATCCGATAATTATGATATTTAGCCATTACAATATTCATCCTCAACCTGTTAAGAGGCAAAGCGCTAAGTGGTGGCGACGCTTGAGTGGTGTTTTTATAATCGTTTTAGTTGTTATTTATATTGGGCTTACTAACGATGTGGCTGTCCAAGGTTACCGTTTAAGGTCTTTGCAGGAGGAAGTTAAAAAGCTAGAGGAAGATAATTCCGCATTAGCAATACAGGTGGCGGCGGCGCAATCATTGCAGCGGCTGGAATCAGAAAGCACTTCATTGGCCCTAATACCCTTGGATCGCATAGAGTATTTCACCACACCTACCACTGCCGTGGCTATTCGTTAGCGAGCGGGGTCTGCTCCGCATCTATTTGTTGGGCACGCCTTAATTAGCGCGCTCTATTATAAATAAGCAGCAGACGATTAATAAAATATCTTGGCTTAGGCCGGGACTAGTGTGGGGTATGCCCCGTTAGAAGGCCGTCTTTGTAGTTAACCATTGTTATTACCACCAACGTCTCTATGATTACTTGTTCAACCACTTATCTTAATCAACCCCGCCGCGGCGGGGTTGGGGAGACTTTCTAACGGGGTATGGCGCAGGCAATGGCCGAATCTAATGGTCGGACGACTCGTCATCTTTCCATTGCCGGTAACGAAAACTATAATCGTCGGTGGCAAGCATTAAATGTCATGGCCACGTTGGTTATGGTCGTAATATTTGCGCGTCTTTGGCAGCTTCAGATTATAAACCATGACATCTATATAGGGCTCGCTTCTGGTCAGCAAGAACTTTACCGTCAGCTTTTTCCCAAACGGGGGTCTATTTACGCAAGCGAAAGGAGTGATAGTGGCGACATTAAACAAGTGTCCCTGGCTATTAACCGACGTGCCTATCTTGTTTATGCCGACACAAGGTCAGTGGTTGACCCTTCCCGCACAGCCTCATTGCTGGCTGACGTATTGGGTATGACCACGGAAGAACTCCTGCCTATTTTAACCAAACCCGATGATCCATATGAGCCTATCAAATCTCGCGTATCAGAAGATGTTGGCGAGAGGATTAAGTCATTGGGTTTAGCCGGTATTGAACTGCAGGAAATAACCGAACGCTTTTACCCCAACAACAATATCGGTAGTCATATTTTAGGCTTTGTTAATTATCAGGACAATGTTCTGGTCGGACAGTACGGCGTGGAGGGGTCCTTTAATAAAATACTTTCCGGCACGGCCGGAGAATTACGCTCCGAACGTGACGCGCGCGGAGTGTGGATTCCAATGGCTGACAGCGAATTTATTCCGGCGAAAGATGGAGCTGACGTTGTTTTAACCGTTGATTGGCCGATTCAATTTAATGCTTGTCGCGCCTTAGACGAGTGGGTCAATCAACACGGGGCCGATGGCGGCAGTCTAATAGTTATTGAGCCAAAAACTGGCGCCATTCTTGCCATGTGCGGCAGTCCAGATTTTAATCCCAATACTTTTAATGAAATCAAAAGTCTGAATATTTTTAATAACCCGGCAACTTTTTTGGAATATGAACCGGGTTCAATTATGAAGGCAGTCACTATGGCGGCGGCCATTGATCAGCAGAAGATTAAGCCGGACACCACTTATAATGACACTGGCGAGGTTAAATTCGGCACCAATACAATTCGTAATTCCGATAACAAATCGTACGGCCTGCAGACTATGGTAGAGGTTCTGGAAAAATCTCTGAACACCGGGGCTATTTATGCTATGCGCCAGTTGGATCCGACGGTATTTAAAAAGTATTTTGACGATTTTGGGTTTGGGAGATTGACCGGCCTGGAGCTTAAAGGAGAGGCCGTTGGCGATCTTAGTAATTTGTCAGAAAAGAATGAAATATACCGAGCAACCGCTTCTTTTGGCCAGGGAATTGCGGTAACGCCATTGCAGATGGTCAATGCTTATGCGGCCCTGGCCAATGGTGGTAAACTAATGGAACCATTTCTTATTAAAGAGATTAACTATCCTGATGGTCGTCGAGAAAAGCGTGAGCCGCGAGTCGTTCGTCAGGTTGTGTCTGAAAGAACCGCCACTGTTATTGGGGGGATGCTTGTTTCTGTGGTGGAGCGAGGCCATGGAAAACGTGGCGGAGTCAATGGTTATTATATCGCGGGAAAAACAGGTACCGCCGAAATACCCTTGAAAGATGGTCGCGGATATGAACAGGGCGTAAATATAGGTTCATTTGTCGGTTTTGGGCCAGTTGACGATCCGCGTTTTGCTATGATTGTCAGAGTAGATCGTCCTCGCGACGTAAAATTCGCCGAGTCATCAGCCGCTCCTTTATTTGGGAAAGTCGCTAAGTTTATACTTCAGTACTATGAAGTGCCGCCCCGCAATGATATTAACCAAAAGAATTAATCGGATACAATGAATGACGGAAATATTATGATGACAAAAATATTCGCTCGTATACTATTATTTTTTTCACGGTTGATTGTTCGGCGATACCGCCCCAAAATCATCGGTATCACTGGTTCGGTCGGAAAAACATCAACCAAAGGAGCGATCTGCGCCGTCTTATCCTCGCGTTTTCGAGTGCGCCAAAGCATTAAAAGCTATAATAACGAAATTGGCGTACCCTTAACAATTATTGGTTCAGAAAGCGCCAACCGTTCCATTGTTGGCTGGTTGGGAATTATTTTTAAAGCAATTCGTTTAATTTTATGGAAAGATCCAGCTTACCCCGAAATGCTGGTGTTGGAGATGGGCGCTGATCAGCCGGGAGACATTGCTTATTTAACTAGGATGGCTCCTTGTGATGTTGGGGTTTTAACGGCTATTGCGCCGGCTCATTTGGAAAAATTTGAAACAATAGAAAATATTGCCACGGAGAAGAGGGTTATTATTAAACATTTGCGACCGGGTGCGGTGGCCATATTAAACGGTGACAACGCTTTGGTTGCCAAAACGCCGGTACCGTCTGGTGTCATTGTTTTTACTTATGGTTTTGGTGATTCAGTTGATGTCAGAGGAAGCGACATGATGATTAGTCGAGATTCAGAATCCTCTGGTTTGCCAGTACGCGGCGTCAGTTTTAAAATTTCATATTCGGGCAGTAGTGTGCCGACACTTTTGTCCGGCGTTATAGGAAGGCCCGCCGCGCTCTCCGCCCTGGCGGCTACGGCTATGGGTTTGCATTTTGGTCTAAATCTTGTAGATATTACTAGAGCCTTGCAGAACATTAAAACGCCGCCCGGAAGATTAAGACTAATTAAAGGCATTAATAATACGCTAATTATTGACGATAGTTATAATTCCTCTCCCGCCGCGGCATTAATGGCTATTGAGACGTTTACGGAGATCCATTTGCCCTTGGGCGCCAAGCGCTATGCCGTACTCGGCGACATGCTTGAGCTTGGCTCTTATTCTGAAGCTGGGCACGAAGAAGTTGGTCGGCGGGTGGCGGAAGGAGGAGTTGATGTTTTGGTAACAGTGGGGGAACGAGCGCGAACTATTTGTCGGGCCGCGCGTTTGGTTGGTTTTGATAGTGGTTCAATGTTTTGTTTTGCCGAGGCCATGGAGGCTGTAAGATTTTTAGAGGAGCATATTGGGCCCGGTGATGCTATGTTAATTAAGGGTTCACAGGCCATGCGCATGGAGCGCATTGTTAAAGAATTAATGGCCGAGCCAGAACGCGCTCGTGAGTTATTGGTAAGGCAGGGACCGGAGTGGCAGAAAATTTAGTATGTAGTAAGTAGCGGGTAGTATGTAGAATTAATGTTAAATGTTCAATGCTTTAATATAGATTTTAGTTATATTGAGATTTGAATATTAGTTATTGTTTAGAGATTAGGATTTAGAAATTAGAATTTATAGTAGGCGGGGCTGACAAAGCCCAGCTTATGTGATAGTATCGGAGCGCTTGCCGCTATCATCCCCCGCACCATCCGCCCGGCGGAGGGGCGGGGCAGGTAGTCTGGTCAGTTGGCGTTCCTTGCTTCGTACTAAAATTTCAACCATACTAGCACACACGGCCCCGTCGTCTAGAGGCCCAGGACGGATGGTTCTTTACCCCGTTTGAAATTTACGCCAAATACATAGGCCGTGTTCGTCTAGTCTGGTCTAGGACACTGCGTTCTCAGCGCAGGAACACCGGTTCAAATCCGGTACGCGGTAGGAAAAGTTTGGCGTAAATTTCTCGCGGGGTCAGCCGTGGTCCGCCACGGGCGGACAAATCCCGGTGGCGGCACCAGCCATCGTCCGCCCGAGACGAATGATGGCTGTCGGGGCTAAAAATCAAAACACCCCGCCTTGCGGGGTTGTTTTATTTAGAAAAGGAAAAGCCCGTCGAGCGCGTATTACTGTGCGCTCGACGGGTTCTGTTCAGGCCCCTTGCTACCAATCATCACTCAGCCTGTAGTTCCCGAACCTCTCAATGAGCGACCGCCGTCGCACCATCGGGTTTCTTCCATCGTCTGGAAGAAGAAGACGACGATAGCGTTGTTTCGGCCTATGGAGAGTCCGCACACCGACTAAGACTGCCAGCAACACTACAAGCAGCATGGCCCACAACCATGGGTGTTCGATAACGTAAATCATCGTACCCTCCTTTATTGCTTTATCAGCCGTGGTTTAGCGCTCGTACGAGCACCGACGGGTCGCGCAGGTACTGTACCGCCGTCTTGTAGGACGGCATACAGATGGCGATGAAGCGCACCATGCTGAGGTGGTGAATCAGCACGTTCCCCAGCGTGGCTGGCAAGATGCCACACTTCCGCAACGTGTTGAACGCTATAAGCACGGTGTCGTGAATCTCTCTTGTCTGTTCGCCGAGCGGCTTGCCCGGGATGTAGGAGCTGTGAGCCTTGCGTAGCAGGCGTACGGCGTATGCGACTTCACTAGTCAGCCATTGCGCTTTAGCCCGTGCGGCATTTTTTGGAAAATCTGTTAGGTACGAACACCGCATCCACGCCGAGTTTGCCTGGGATCATCAACAGGTATCCTTTGCTAGCAGCCTCCAGCAACCCATTGACCCCAACCAGAAACGAGATGTGATAGCTGCAGCTAACACTGAGCGGAGAGAAACTGTGACGGCCATTATAAAGGTCGCGCCGGAACAGCTTAAGGCCGTCGTGGCATGGTGCCAAGGGGTAAGCCAATAGGGATTCGCGTCGATTACAGCTTAAAAGAGCCATCGTCTATCCTCCTCTATTTGTAAAGGTACCTTATTCGTTTTTTTTATTCCTGTCAACCCCTTGTATTAGGCCACCATATATTGCACTCCTGATTATGAATGGATAAAAATTGGATTGGCGATTTTAACTTCAGCGACCAGTGAGGGCGTTTGGCATTGTACCATAATAAATAGGAAATGAGTTTT
>Ga0209542_10003935_pt1 | contig 31160 bp, 33 predicted proteins | sample RifCSPhighO2_01_FD_184028 | JGI IMG/M metagenome (GOLD analysis project Ga0209542, IMG submission 184028) | Soil microbial communities from Rifle, Colorado - Rifle CSP2_plank highO2_0.1 (SPAdes) (version 2) | ecosystem: Environmental > Terrestrial > Deep subsurface > Rock core/Sediment ... | reverse complement strand
TGGCGACGCATCAGGGTGTAGGCCTCTTCTTCGTTGCAGTCCTTCATCTTCATCAGCAGCCCCTTGGCCAGCTCGATGCGCTTGCGCTCGGCCAGTTGCTGGTCACGGGCGTGCAGTTGGGCGCGCAGGGCCTGGTCGCTTTCGAAACGCGCCATGGCCACGTCGAGAATCGGTTGCAGGCGCTGTGCGTGAATGCCTTCGACAATGTAGGCACTGACCCCGGACTTGATCGCCTGGCGCATCACATCGGGGTCGTGTTCGTCGGTAAACATCACAATCGGCCGTGGCTGGTCGCGGCTGACCAGCACCACTTGCTCCATGACATCGCGGCTCGGTGACTCGGTATCGATCAGGATCACGTCCGGGCGCACCGTTTCGACGCGTTCGGGCAAGTCGATGGTCAGCCCGGATTCGTCGATAACCTCGAAACCGGCCTCGGTCAGGGCGGCTTTCAAGCGGCCGACTTTTTTCGCGGTGTCGTTGATCAGCAGGATACGCAACATGTCTGCAGTCTCCTGTCAGCGGCTGGCGAGTAGAGGCAAGCTGTCGCTCATGGCGTGCAGCTTGAAGCTGCGGGCATAACTGGCCGGGTCCGAACCGTCCCAGACCCTGCCGTCGATCAATTGGCTGCTGCGCATCTCATTGCCTGGGATGGCAACACCGATGGCGCTGGCAGCCTCTCGGTATAAGTCTAGTTGTTGAACCTGACGGGCCACGGCGAGGTAATCGGGGTCGTCGCGCAACAGCCCCCAGCGACGAAACTGGGTCATGAACCACATGCCATCGGACAGGTAGGGCAAGTTGACCGCCCCCTGCCCATGGAAACGCAGGGCGTGCGGGTCTTGCCATTCGTTGCCCAGGCCGTCGGCATAGTCGCCCAGCAGCCGTGGTTCGATACACGACAACGGCGCATCGAGGTACTGCGGTGCACAGAGCAATTGCGCGGTACTGCGGCGATTTTCGACGCTTTCGTCGATGAAGCGGCTGGCTTCGAGGATCGCCATCACCAAAGCTCGGGCGGTGTTGGGGTATTGCTCGACGAAAGCGCGCGTACAACCGAGGATTTTTTCCGGGTGGTCTGGCCAGATGGCCTGGGAGGTCGCCAGGGTAAAACCGAGGTTTTGCTTCACCGCGCTGTCAGCCCAGGGCTCACCGACACAGAAGCCGTCGATACGCCCGGCTTGCAGGTGCGCCACCATTTGCGGCGGCGGCACCACGACGCTGTCGACGTCGTGCAGCGGATGAATGCCCTGGCTTGCCAGCCAGTAGTACAACCACATGGCATGGGTGCCGGTGGGAAAGGTCTGGGCGAAGGTCAGTTTTGGGCGAGTTTGGTGCACGTGACGGTCCAGTGCTTCAGGACTGGTCACGCCGACGGCCTGCAAGCCATGGGAGAGGTTGATGCTCTGGCCGTTCTGGTTCAGGCCCATGAGCACAGCCATGTCGGTGGGGGCCACGCCGCCGATGCCCAGGTGCACGGCGTAGATAAGGCCGTAGAGGCTGTGGGCGGCGTCGAGTTCGCCGCTCACCAGTTTGTCCCGCAGGTTGGCCCAGGACGACTGGCGCTTGAGGTTCAAGGTCAGTCCGTAGGGCTGGGCGAAGCCCTGGGTGGCAGCGACCACCACCGAAGCGCAGTCGCTCAGGGCCATGAAGCCTAGGTTGATTTCGGTCTTTTCCGGGGCATCGCTGCCATTGACCCAGGCCAGGGGGCCGATTGAGGGTTCGTTCATCGATTTCGCACCTTCCAAAAAAAACGTCGTCCCGGACCCCGTATGAGCAGGGGCGGCTGACGACGCCGTTGTCCTGGCACGCATTCCGCCGTTGGCCTGCGTGCTGATGCGTGAACCGGTGCAAGGCATATGCCAGCCCGGATTTCATCACATTTACATCAGGATTCGACACGCCCCACCCCGCATCCTGCCGACCTACATCGTCAGGACGCAAAGGAGGTTGGCGTGCCCATCGAATCACTACACGCCACACGTGCCTCTAATACCCGCTCCTGTGAGCGGCTGTTGCATCTGCGTGTCAACCAAATCGCCGTTTGTCTGGCCCCGGCGCAGTGCGTCTCGACCTGCTGCCTACCGATGGGCTGGGAAGGGCTGATTGCAGTCACCAGCGGATTTGAGGTCAACGGCAGTGTGTCGATCCTGCCAACTGGCCTGGCACCGCTGGTGAAATTGCAGGTGTTCATCGATCTGGCCCATGCGCCGATCACTGCGCGAGATCGTCAGGCACCTTGGGCGGCATTGCCAGTGCCTTTTTCCCAGGTTCAGTCGGAGCAGGCACTAGAGCGCTGGTACCTCGAACAGGCGATGGCTGGCGGAACGGCCTATCAGGCCTTTGCCAGTGTGTTGCGCCAGACTGAGAGTTACGGGCTTGTGCGCTTTCTGCTGGAACAGGGTACCCACAGTGAAAAACTCACGACTCTGGCGCATCGCTATGGGGTGTCGGTATCGCATTTTCGTCGATTGTGCTGGCAGGCGCTCGGTACGGCGCCCAAGCCCGCATTGCGCGGTTGGCGGACGGCCCAGGCGCTGTTGAACATGAGTCTGCAGGACTGTTCCCTGACAGATCTGGCGTTGGAGTTCGGTTTTTCCTCTTCTTCGCATTTCTCCAAGGAAATTCGCGAGCTGGTGGGCTTCACACCCAGCAGCCTGGCGGACATTACCTACCTTCCAAGTAAGTGAAACGATGAATCGCGCAGTTCAAACCTTGTATGTTTTGCCCTTCTGGCTGGCTGCCATACTGATGCTGGTGCCGTATACGGTGCGGGCCAATGCCGACGAATACGTGGCTCGCGAACAGAGTGTGCGCACGTTTTTTTCGGAGTTGTCCGGGCCGTTGGGCAAGCCGGTGATCATCAGCAAGGCTGCCTCGGCCAAGCGGATCTCCGGCAGTTTTGACCTGCGCTCACCGCAACGGACCTTCGAGCGGGTCAGCGCACAGATGGCGTTGATCTGGTACAGCGATGGCCAGGCGATCTACCTGTATGACGCCGCGGAAGTGAAAAGCTCGATGATGTCGCTGCAGACCCTGACCGTGGCCAGGCTTCAGGCGTTTCTCGAACGGTCCGGGCTGCTCGATGGCCGTTATCCGTTGCGCCATGACGGCCTGCGTACGTTCCATGTGTCGGGGCCGCCGATGTATGTCGATCTGGTGGTGCAAGCGGCCGGTCTGATGGATAACCAACGCTCGGAGCTGTTGCTGGGCAGACAGCAGATTGGCGTTATCCAGGTGCACAACACCTTTGTCAGCGACCGTAAATACGAGCTGCGCGATGACAAGGTGACCATCCCCGGGCTGGCAACCGTGATCGAGGATTTGTTGCGCGGGGAGAAGCGCGAGGTCGAGCCGGCCGTGGCGCAAGCCGGGGCACAGCGAGTGCAGGGGGCGATGCCAGCGTTTCCCCTGGAAGGCCTGGCGACCACATCCCCTGATCAGGACCCGGCTGCGCCGCGAATCATTGCCCGGGAGATGGCCGCCGGAAACATTCGCGTGGTGGCCTATCCGGACACCAACAGCCTGCTGGTCAAGGGTTTGCCGGAGCAGGTGCGCTTTATCGAGAATCTCGTGAGTGCACTGGATACGCCGAAACGACATGTGGAGTTGTCGTTATGGATCATCGATTTGCATAAGGACGAACTCAACCAGTTGGGCATCAATTGGCAAGGCACGGTGAATTCGGGCGGGAAATTTTCCGCATCGCTCAATGCTGGCTCGGCGACCACCCTCGATGGGGCATCATTCGTCGCCCAGGTCATGGCGTTGGAGCGCACCAACCGGGCGAATGTGGTCTCGCGGCCGGTCATCCTGACCCAAGAAAACGTGCCGGCGATCTTTGACAACAACCGCACGTTTTATGCGCCACTGGTGGGGGAGCGCACTGTCGATCTGCAGCACGTGACCTATGGCACGCTGGTCAGCGTATTGCCCCGTTTCGCCCGGGCGGACGAGGTCGAAATGTCGCTCAATATCGAAGACGGCAACCAAATCGAAAACCCTGGTGAGGGAGAGCGTCCGAGCACACTGCCGATGGTTGGCCGTACGCGTATCAGCACGGTGGCGCGAGTGCCCCAGGGCAAGAGCCTGTTGGTCGGCGGTTTCACCCGCGAGGACAACAGCGAGCAAATCGGACGGATACCGGTGTTGGGTTCGATTCCGTGGATCGGCCGATTGTTCAGCTATCGGCAGAGCCGCTCGGCCAATACGGTGCGGGTGTTCCTGATTCAGCCCAAGGAAATTCTCGACGCCCTTGAACCCACCACGGTGGAGCCGGATGCGCGACTGCTGAGCCCGCAGCAGCATGAACGGGTGCGTCGATCCTTTTTCCGGAGCTCAGAAAAATGATCCTGCCACCGATTTCTTCCGGTGGGCGAGCGGCCCAGGCACGCTTGAATGCCGAGAAGGCTGCCCAGCATCCGCAACCGCAGGTCGATGCAGAGGTTGATCTTGACGACGGCATAACGGTCGACGTGGCCCGGCGCTTTGTGCAGATCAGCGATGAAATGTCTGCAGCCTTGGCCCAGTTCCGTGGCCGGCGGCAGTTCGAGCTCAAGTCCGACGCGATGACCGACTCCTTCGAAAGAGTCCTGGAGGACGATACCGTGCCCAAGGCGCGGCAGGTACTGAGCCTGGCGCGGCTATCGGACAAGTCCGACAGCTGGTTGCTGCAGATGGTACGCAACCTGTTTCCCGACGATAGCGACCTGGCATTGGTGCTGCGCGAATTGCTGCGCCGGAAAAAACTCGAGACACGGACTCGTCAGCGGCTTGAAATGTTATTGCAGACGGTGGTTGCCCAAGGCTCCCCCAAGCGCATGAGTGCCGGGATCAATACCGCCCTCAAAGCCAGAATGTTCGGTGCGAGCATGACGGTGCGTGCAGGCCTGTTGCGCGAGACCTACCGGGATTTTATTGAGTTCGACTGCGGACCGGTCAGTTGTTATCAGGACTGGATCGCCCTCTACGGTCCGTCGCAACGCCACGCTGTGCTGGCCTTCATTGAAGCGGCATTACTCACCGACATCGGCGCCCAGGATCCCAGTTGTGCACACGTGGAGTTCGGTCAACTGCTGGCCCGGGTGAACGATCTCAAACGCCTGCGTTCAGCAGATGAACTGTTTATCCGCGGCCTGCTCGGTGATGCACTCATCTGCCGGCACAACCCCGATGAACCCGACTGGCTGGTGTTCCTGATCGGTGTGCTGACCTACCCCGATGATCTCGACCAGTTGTTGCTCGGCGTCTTGGGCGAGCGCCTGCTGTTGAGTGCGCACCATGAGCGTTCGACGGTGCTGCAGAAGGTGCGTCGGCTCAGCCTGCAATTACCGACGCCGCTGTTTGCCGATGAACAGGCACCGCTGCGTCTGGCAGAACAGTTTATGCGCCTGGCTGACATCGCCTATGCCCTCGAATGTATTGAGCAGCGTCGTCCCGGCGGCACCTCATGACTTTTTCCCGGAACTGACCCGCCATGTTCAATGTGTTTTTGCGCAACGTCAGCGCTCGCCCGGAGCTGCTGATCCTGTCGCTGATGGTGATGATCATCGCGATGCTGATCATTCCCCTGCCGACGGTGCTGGTGGATTTTCTCATCGGCCTGAACATCGTGATTTCGCTACTGGTATTCATGGGGTCGTTCTACATCGAACGCATCCTCAGTTTCTCGACCTTTCCGGCGTTGCTGCTGCTGACCACCCTGTTTCGCCTGGCGCTGTCGATCAGCACCAGCCGGCTGATCCTCAGCCAGGCTGATGCGGGGGAGATCATCGCCTCTTTCGGTGAGTTCGTGATCGGTGAAAACCTGGTGGTGGGCTTCGTGATTTTTTCCATCGTCACTATTGTCCAGTTCATCGTGATCACCAAGGGCTCGGAGCGGGTGGCCGAAGTCGCGGCGCGCTTCTCGCTTGACGGCATGCCCGGCAAGCAGATGAGCATCGACGGTGATCTCAAGGCTGGCGCCATAACGGCCGAGGAAGCCAAGGAAAAACGCAGTGTGCTGGAGCGCGAAAGCCAGTTGTACGGCTCGTTCGACGGCGCGATGAAGTTCATCAAGGGCGACGCCATCGCCGGCATCATCATTATCTTCGTCAACTTTATCGGCGGCATGGCCATTGGCGTCGGGCAGATGGGCATGGACCTGTCCACAGCTTTGTCGACCTACACCCTGTTGACCATCGGCGATGGTCTGGTGGCACAGATTCCAGCCTTGCTGATCGCCATCGGCGCGGGCTTCATCGTCACCCGCGTCAACGGCGATGATGCGAATCTGGGGCGTAACATGCTCGCCCAAATGCTGGGGCATCCGTTCGTGCTGGGGGTGACGGCGCTGCTGGCAGTGGGCGTTGGACTGTTGCCCGGTTTTCCGCTGCTGACCTTCCTACCCATCGCCGCGGTCCTGGGACTGCTGGTGTACTTTCGCCGGCGCAAGGCCTCCCGGGGCGAGGGGCAGGGAGACAGTCGGTCAGCGTCGACGCAGGGTGAAGCCTTGCAGACCGGCCCGGGCCTACTCGAGGACATCGATAACGTTGCCACCGAAACCATCCCGCTGATGTTGTTGGTGCCCACCGCGCGCCTCGATGAGTTGACCAGGGCCCGTTGGGCGGCGCGTTTTCGCAGCCAGTTTTTCGTCGATTACGGGCTGCGCATTCCCGAGCCGCAACTGCGCGGCAGCGAAGCCTTGCCGGCCCATCAAGTGGCGGTGCTGATCAACGAAGTGCGCGCGGAGCAATACGATATCCATTTCGATCACTGGCGGTTGCTCGACTACTCGCCGGAACTGGAACCCATGGGCTTTGCCCTGGTGCACGGCAGCGACAGCAATCGCCTGCGCGGGGTGTGGGTCAACGCCACCGACCAGGAACGGGTGCAGCAGTTGGGCTATCACCTGAGGCCGGCGGACGAGGAATGCTACCGCTGCCTGGTCACCTTGCTGGCGCGCAACATCCAGGAGTTTTTCGGCGTGCAGGAAACCAAGCAACTGCTCGACGAAATGGAAACCCGCTGCCCCGATCTCCTCAAGGAAGTCTATCGCCACGTCACGGTGCAGAAGATCGCCGAAGTGCTGCAGCGCCTGATCGGCGAGCGTATTTCCGTGCGTAACATGAAGCTCATTCTTGAGTCCCTGGCCCATTGGGCGTCCCGGGAAAAAGACGTGCTGGTGCTGGTCGAGCACGTTCGTGGCTCGCTGGCCCGCTACATCAGCAACAAGTTTGCCCAGGGTAATGACTTACGGGTGTTGCTGTTGTCGGCTGAATTCGAAGAGGTGGTGCGGCGCGGGATTAGGCAAACCTCGGCCGGCAGTTTCATCAACCTCGAGCCGGCCGAATCCGAAGAGCTGATGGATCGCCTGAGCGTCGCCCTGGACAGTGTGCACATTGCTCAAAAGGACATGGTGCTGCTGTGTTCGGTCGATGTTAGGCGCTACATCAAGAAGCTTATCGAGGGGCGTTGTCGCGAGTTGGACGTGATGTCGTTCGGCGAAGTCAGCGAGACCGTCTCCGTCAATGTGATCAAAACCTTGTGAGGAACCCCGCAATGATGTCAATGGATATAGCCGACCTGTTACGCGAAGCGCTACGTTTTAGTGGCTGCAAGGACAGTCAGATAGGACATTTTGATAGTCACAGCACCATTGAAATGCAGATGAAGAATCTGCCCGATATCAACGTGGCGTTGGTCGATGGCGATGCCTGGATCTGGACGACGGTTGCAGAAGCGAGCCCGGGTGCAATGAGCCGTTGTGCCTTCGATTTGATGCAGTTCTTACTTGAGGGCAATGCTTTTTCCCGCACCGGGCAATTGCACCTTTGCGTGGTTCAGGAACGGCTCGAACTGCGTTTGATGGCGAATGCCCATGCCCTCGGCGACGCTGAGCACTTCGCGCAAGCCCTGGATGCTTTCGTGCAGGCAATCGAAACGCTGTGCGAACTTTTACGTCGATGAACATGCGGTTGGAAAGGCATGCGGCCCATCCTTTGCGCTTGAGCGGACCCTTGATCGAAGCCGCCTTGGGCGATGTGGTAGTTGGCGAGGTCTGCGAAGTACGGCGGCATTGGCGCCTGCCTCAGGTCGTTGCACGGGCGCAGGTCATCGGCTTCAAACCCGACGCTGTTCTGCTCACCTTGCTGGGTGATGCGAAAGGTTTGTCCAGGGAATCGATGATTGTGCCTACGGGCTCGACCCTGCAACTGTCGTGCAGTGATGCCTTGCTCGGCAGCGTAGTCGACCCTCAGGGCACTATCGTCGAGCGTCTGGTACCGTCTACGGCGCTGGCGCAACAGGACTACCCGGTGGATGCCGATCCGCCGTCGTACCAGCAGCGGCGCCCGGTAGACACCCCGTTGCGCACCGGTATTCGGGTCATTGACGGCTTGCTGACCTGCGGTGTCGGCCAACGCATCGGCATTTTCGCCGCCGCCGGCTCCGGCAAAACCACCTTGATCAATATGCTGATCAACCACACCGACGCTGATGTGTTTGTCATCGGTCTGATCGGCGAGCGCGGCCGCGAAGTAACCGAATTCATCGAGCACCTGCGCCAGTCGGAAAAACGCGCGCGCTGCGTGGTGGTGTATGCCACGTCGGATTTTTCCTCGGTGGACCGCTGCAATTCGGCCCTGCAGGCAACCGCCATCGCCGAGTATTTTCGCGACCAGGGGCAACGCGTGGTGTTGCTGCTGGATTCATTGACACGCTACGCCCGGGCGCGTCGCGACCTGGCCCTGGCGGCCGGTGAAGCGCCGGCGCGACGGGGCTATCCGGCCTCAGTGTTCGATGCCTTGCCGCGCCTGCTGGAAAGACCGGGTGTGACCGCTTCCGGCAGCATTACTGCCTGGTACACGGTGTTGTTGGAAAGCGACGACGAGCCGGACCCGATCGCCGAGGAGATTCGTTCGATTCTCGACGGACACATCTACCTCAGCCGAGCCTTGGCGGCCAAGGGGCACTACCCGGCAATCGATGTGTTGCGCAGCGTCAGTCGCGTGGCGACGCAAGTCACCCCGCCCCAGGTGCAGCAACTGGCGGCGGCGACCCGGGATACGCTGACGCGGATTGAGCAGCTGCAGGTTTTTCTCGACATGGGTGAGTACAGCCCAGGCGCGGACGCCGGCAACGACCAGGCGCTGCAGCGCCGCGCAGCCCTCGACCAGTGGTTGCGCCAGCCCACGGGTGAATGCTGTGAGCCGGACGAAGCCCTGGGCCAATTACAGGGGCTGATGGCATGAATCCATTAGCCGATCGTCTTCGCCTGTTGGCACTCGGCCAGTTCCGTCGGCAACGCGCTGAACTGCTGATAACGCGTACCCGGCAGCAACTGCAGCCGCTGGTGCAGGAGCGGGCCGCTTTCGACGCACAAAAAGCGGAGCTACACAGTTTGTTGGCCAGCCATCGCGCCAATGACTGTGTGCTTGATCACGGGCAACTGTTGGCGCTGTTGCGAAGGCAGGCGGTCATCCGGCGGCAGATCGATCTGATGCGCTTTGAGCGTGACCGGGTCGATCAGCAGTGCCGGGAGATTGAGCAAGCGTTGCAGGAGCAGCGCGAGCAACTGCGGTTAGCACAGCGCAAGCACGACAAATACGAAGGGGCTGTTCAGCTTCTGTTACGCAGGCAACGGCTGGAACAGGTGCGCCGGGATGAAAGAGAAGTCGAAGAGATGAACGGAGTTTCGCGATGAGCACTGTATCTGTAATTTCACCCTTGCCGGTTCAACCCCTGGAACCCGTCATCGAACGGCCGATGGATGAGTTGCACGACAGGCTGGTATCGGTGCAGGAGGATGAACTGCCCCAAGGTGTCCTGGCGCTGATGGTGCCGTTGATCCTGCGTCATCGGCCTCAGATGGACGCTGGTCGTGCAAGCACTTTGCAGACGATGGTCACGCTCCCGGAAAAGCTGGCTGCTGAAGTCGACGAAGTACGGCCGCTCACACCGTCGTCTCATCCCCCAGCGCAGCCGCTTTTGAGTAAACCTGTGCAGCCCCGGTTGTTGTCACCTTTGGTTGACGTTGCGCCTGTTGTCGCCAGGGCTGTCGCGTCGGCACCGATAAACCTGGCGACTCCCATCATTGTTGAATCAGGGCCGATCCAACCGCCGTCAAACATCGTCGAACCGCTGTCGGTCGAAGTTACCACTCGTCCAGGTGCATCCCCGATACCTGAGTTCGAAGGGCAAAGGCCCGAAGCCTTATCGAGCCTCCCCACCGTACGCCATGTGCACATAGCTGCCACACCTGCGGCTTCGGCGCCCGTGATGCCGCCAGTACCTCCTGTCATCGATCCGATCATCGAAACCTTGTCGGTTGCCGACCGGGGCTTGTTTCAGGTTCCGTTCAATAAAGGAGCCGTCAGCGGGCAAGTGACAGTCAGCCGCGTGGCCGATGAGCCTGCCCGCAACCTGCAACTCAGCCCGAGCAATGCCCTGGTTTTCGAACAACTCAAAGTGTCGCTGGAGCAGGTCCGCGAACCCACGTGGCGCCTGACCAATAGCGAAGGTGAACAGCAGCGCCAGGGCTCGCGGCAGCCGCCGGACGACGAGCAGACCGAAGACGCCGGGCAGGGCGCATGAGCGCACTGAAGTTGCGCCGGATCAACGCCCAGGCACGTGCCGGCGCGCAAGCGATACGGCGCTGGCGGAGCGCGAATGTCGTCGCCGGTTCAGGCCATCCGCCAGGGCAATCGGGCTACCTGTGTTTTCGCGCATCAGGTGAGGGCGGGGAATGGCGGGGTTTGATCGACGCCCGCGACTGGTTGCATCAATCACTCCCGGGTTTGCGGTCGTTACTGACAGTCGAGTGCTCGCTGATGAGCATCGCCGAACTGTTCCGCGCGGTGCCGCAACCCTTGCTGCTGGAGGTAGACGACTTGCACTACCAGCAATTATCCGACGTCGATGTGGTGCTTCCCGGGCAATTGCCACCGCAAGAGCTGCCTTGGCTCGACACGCGTCGTGGGCGCTTGTGGTTGACCCGATTGCCATCGGCACGGGCCGCCAGCGCGCCCCTGTACACCGACTCATGGCTGAGCGATTTGCCGCTGTGCCTGGAGCTGATGCTGGGGTCGAGTCACCTCAGACATGGGATACGGCTGAAGGCGGGCGATGTCCTGCGAATCATTCAGCGTTCGCAACGATGCTGCCTGGGGCATCTATGCCTCGGCGTTTTCACTTTTACTGAACAGGGGATACACATGCAATTGACCGAGCCCGACGCCCAAGGCTCCGCAGACTCCGCACCGGAGCCCGATGTTGACCTCGGCGCTATGTCGGTGTGTCTGCAGTTCGTGCTCGCGACCCAGGAAATCGACCTGGCCACGCTGTCGCAGTTTATCGGGGGACAACTGATCCCGCTGGCGGGCGATGCGGCGCGGCACATCGAAGTGCGAGCCAATGGCAAGCCGGTGGCCCGTGGCGAACTGGTGCAACTGGAAGAGCAGCTGGCTGTGGAGTTGCTCGAGGTCTATCGCAACGACTCAATGGACGCAATGCCGCGATGAATGACGTCTCGTTGATTGCGCTGCTGGCATTCGCTTCACTGCTGCCGTTCCTGGTGGCGGCCGGCACCTGCTACATCAAGTTTTCCATCGTCTTTGTCATCGTGCGCAACGCCTTGGGCTTGCAGCAAGTGCCCTCGAACATGACCCTCAATGCGATTGCCCTGATGCTGGCGATTTTCGTGATGACGCCGGTGATGAAGCAAGGCTATGGCTATTACAAGGAAGAACAGGTGGCTTTTACCGACATCGAGTCGGTGGTGAATTTTGCCGAGAACGGGTTGGGGGGATACAAGGAATACTTGCGCAAATACACCGACCCGGAACTGGCGCTGTTCTTTGAGCGGGCGCAAGCGGTGCAGAGTGAGTCCGACCTCGGTCTGCCCGCCGATGAAGAGCTCACGCCGTCGTTGTTTTCCCTGCTGCCGGCCTACGCATTGAGTGAAATCAAAAGCGCCTTCAAGATCGGCTTTTATTTGTACCTGCCGTTCGTGATCGTCGATCTGGTGATCTCCAGCATTCTGCTGGCACTGGGCATGATGATGATGAGCCCGGTGATCATTTCGGTGCCGATCAAACTGGTGCTGTTTGTGGCACTGGATGGCTGGGCGTTGCTGTCGACCGGGCTGGTCAAGCAATACCTGACCTTGCTGGCGTAGGAGCGGCTCATGAACGATCTGGTCTATGCCGGCAATAAAACCCTGTACCTGATTCTGTTGATGGTGGCCTGGCCGATCATTGCCGCCACGGTGGTCGGCCTGGTGGTGGGTTTGATTCAAACGGTGACGCAACTTCAGGAGCAGACCCTGCCGTTCGGTTTCAAGCTGTTGGCTGTTGCCGCATGCCTGTTCCTGTTGTCGGGCTGGTACGGGGAAACCCTGCTCGATTTCAGCCGTGAAGTCATCCGCCTGGCGTTGGGTTAGCGCGATGTCGGTCACGTTGTTTTTTGACCTGTACGCCTGGTTCGCCGCCGCCATCCTGGGGGTGGCTCGCTTGGCGCCGATTTTTTTCATGTTGCCCTTTCTCAACAGCGGTGTGCTCACGGGGGCGCCACGCCAGGCAGTCATTGTGCTGGTGGCGACGGGGTTCTGGGCCTATGTGGGTGTGCCGTTGCCGGCCCTCGACGGCTTGGCATTCTTCGGCCTGGTGTTGCGTGAGGCCGGCATTGGCGTGCTGCTTGGATGCCTGCTGTGCTGGCCGTTCTGGGTGTTGCACGCCATGGGCAACCTGATCGACAACCAGCGCGGGGCAATGCTCAGCAGCACCGTGGACCCGGCCAATGGCGTCGATACGTCGGAGTTGGCAAATTTTCTCCAGTTGTTCGCCGCAGCGGTCTATCTCGAAGGTGGCGGCATGCTGCTGATGCTTGAAACCGTTGGGCACAGCTACCGCATTTGCGCGCCAGCCAATGGTTGCGAGATACACCTGTCCGCGATTGTTGGCCTGTTGGATGCACTGGTGAGCAAGACCCTGGTAATCAGCGCCCCCGTGGTGGCCACGTTGTTGGTCAGCGAAGCGCTGCTCGGTTTGCTCTCGCGGTATGCGCCGCAAATGAACGCGTTCTCGGTGTCGCTGACGGTCAAGAGCCTGGTGGCGCTGGTGGTGTTGATGTTGTATTTCGGCGTGCACCTGCCGGACGAAGTCCTGCGCATGGGCGGCAAATCCCAAGGGCTGGAACACTATCTGGGCCGTGAAGGGGAGGCCGCCGATGTCGTCCAGCGCCTCGAAGACTGAGAAGCCCACCGCCAAGCGTCTGCGCGACGCCTCACGCAAAGGCCAGACGTTCAAGGCCAAGGACCTGGTGGTCACCTGCCTGACTCTCTGCGGCATCACCTACATGGTGTTCAACAGTTCGCTGGTGGAGGTCATGGAAGTCTATCGACGCATCATTGCCAGTGATTTTGACACGGATATGCAGGCGTACTCGGCGATGCTGGTGCTGGTCGGGCTCAAGGCATTGCTGCCGTTGCTGCTGGTGTGCGTCTTGACCAGTGCACTACCTGCGTTGTTGCAAAGCGGCTTTGCACTGGCCAGCGAGGCCCTGAAGCTCAATCTCGGTGCGCTGAACCCGATCAATGGCTTCAAAAAACTGTTCAGCCTGCGCACCGTCAAGGACACGGTCAAAGCGCTGCTGTACCTGGGCAGCTTTGCCATGGCGCTGTGGATAGTCTGGATCACGCAGCGGCAACTGTTGTTTGCCCAATTGTTCGCCCAGGCCCCGGAGCTGTTCGCGATCTGGGGGCACTTGTTGCTGGTTCTGGTGTTGGCGTTCCTGGGATGCGTGCTGCTGATCGTCGTGCTGGATGCGTTGAGTGAATACTGGTTGTTCATGAAAGATCAAATGATGGACAAGGACGCTGTCAAGCGCGAGCACAAGGAGCAGGATGGTAATCCCGAGATCAAGGGCCGCCGTCGCGATTTGCACAGGGAACTCCTGTCCGAGCAGGTCAAATCCGACGTGCGCAGCTCGCGGATGATCATCGCCAACCCCACCCACATCGCCATCGGTGTGTATTTCCGCCCGGAAATCACCCTGCTGCCGTTCATCTCGCTGATGGAAACCAACCAGCGCGCCCTGGCCGTTCGAGCGTATGCCAAAGAGGTTGGCGTGCCCGTGATCAATGACATCGCACTGGCCCGACGGATCTTCAAGACCCACCAGCGCTACAGCTTCCTCCAGGTGCAGGAGGTCGAAGAAGTCCTGCGCCTGTTGATCTGGCTCGAGCAAGTCGAGCAGGCCTGATCCCCTTCTTAATCTATCCAGCGTTGGCATGAGCGCAATTTGGCAGCGTGCCTGCCAGCGCTTTGGCTCAATGCATTCGTCAGCGGCGCTGACGTTTTTTCAGGAGTGTGACTGATGAGTCGCAACAACCAACAAGACGAGCAAATCGCTCTGGATATCGTGGATGCCGTGATGGCGGGTGCGCCGTTAAAGGACGTGCAGGGCATCAGCGATGAGCACATGGACGGTCTCTATGCCTTTGCTTTCCAGTTTTATGAGCAGGGACGGCTGGACGATGCCGAGAAGTTCTTCCACTTCCTGTGCATCTACGACTTACACAATAGCCAGTATTGGCTGGGACTGGCGGCGGTGCACCAGCTCAAGCAAAACCATCAGAAAGCGATCGACCTGTACGCCATCGCCTTTGCCCAGGGCAAGAACGACTACCGCCCGATGTTCTACAGCGGTCAGTGCCAGCTCGCCCTGGGCAAGATCGGCAAGGCCCGATTGTGTTTCGAGTACGTACTCGAGCAGGCCACGGAAGAGGAACTGCGCAAACAGGCCCGGGTGTATCTCGACACCCTGGCTCACATTGAAAAACATTGTTCGGAGGACTGAACATGAGTGAAATCAGAAGTACATTCAACCCGGGTTATGCCGGAGGGCTCAGCCGTAACGAAGCCTTTGAGATTTACGGCAAAGCCGCCAGCCAGGCGGCCAGAACGGTGGATTTTCAGAAAGCTGGCCAGCAAGCGCTGGCCGGATTGATGTCGGTGAACTACGACAACGAGCACGGTAAATCCACGGCAGCTACGGGGCGTCCACAGTTGCATCTGCCGCAGGCACGCACGAGCGGCAAAGAGTCGGAAGGCGATCTGTTCACGCTGCTGATGGCGATGATCAGCGAGCTGATCGGCGAGGTCGACGTCAACAAGCTGAAACACCGCCTGGCGATGTTGCAGAGCATGGCCGGGGCTAAGCAACAGGGTCATGAAAAACTGGCGGTTGAATATGCTGAGGCCGTCGCGGCACTTGAGGCCGCTGAGGGAACCGTTGGCGGTAGTCAGCAAAATCTGGAGAAGCTGCGCGAGAAAGTCCAGCAGTGTCAGGGCTTGCTGGACGAAAGCGAGGCGCGTCTGACGAAGCTGGACCCTGAATCACCCGAATATGCGAGCGAATTGGCACTTCGTAATCATCTCAAGGGCGAGCTGGCGAATCATACCCAGGCTTTTGAAAAATCCACCGGTGCCCATCTCAAACTGATCGAAATCGCTAATGCCGCCGTTAAGGTCCTCGCGATCGTGACCGCAAAAGTCCTGGAGGCAGGCGTTGGTGGACCGCAGGTTAAACAATCGGATGAAAAGGCGCTGAGCAGCAGTGCACTGGCACTGTTGAACCGCTTGAAGATCATCGAGCTGCTGGGCGAGTCGGCGCAGAACAAGGAAGAGCTCAGTCAAGAGTTGTTTCTGGAATTGCAGGCCAAACTGCAGGAAAAAATGCAGCTCGAGTCGGACAAGTACCTGGAAGAAGTCCGAAAAGCCGAAGCGTTGCAGAAGACCATGGGCTGTATCGGCAAAATCATTGGTGCGCTGGTGTCCATCGCCACCATTGCGACCGGTGTTCTGACCCTCAACCCTGTGCTCGTAACGGTGGGGGTGATCGGGGCTGCAGTCATGATCGCGGACGAGGTGGTCAAGGAACTTACAGGTGTGTCGTTCATGGCGGAAGCGATGAAGCCGCTGATGACGGTCATGCAGGAAGCCATCAGCTTCTTTACCGATCTCTACACCAAGGTGCTGGTCGCGGTGGGCGTTGATCCCGAAACGGCGAAGGACATTGCGCAAATCGCCGGCATGATCGCGGGCATCGGCGCCACCATTGCAGCCATCGCATTGGCGGCCATCGTGGGTGCTCAGGTGATTGGGCCGATGATCGGCGCGGTCGCGTCAAAACTGGCAACTGTGGTGTCGCAGGCTGCACCTGCGGCGGTGCAGGCCGTGAAGCAGATGACCACATCGGCTGCCAACACGGCGACCCAGATGCTGACTCAATTGCGCAGTTTCATCACCAACGGTGCTGATCCTGTAGCCCTGGCACGTTACGCCACCAATCTCGAAATCGCTCGAACCCTTACCGAGTTCGTCGGCGTGGGGATGGAAGTTGGATGTGGCATTAAAAGCAGCATGCATCAGGCCCAAGCGGCAGAACACCTGGCGGACGTGAAGGTGCGCATGGCGATCAGCGAATCAATTGCCTCTTACCTCACTCAAGTGGTCGAAGACTACGGCAAGGCCATGCAAGACCGGACCCGACATATCGAACATGTTTTTTCCGATCTGCAACGCAGCCATTCCGTCAGCCTGCAAATGGCTCGGTACATCTGAACCTGCTCATAAAAAGGAATTCGTCATGTCTCAAATAAACGCAACGCCTGTGCGCACGCCTGTGGTCCCGGCGTACGATCCGCTCAACGATGCGGGCTTGAGCGAGTTGGTTGCTCAGGAACAGTTCTCCAAAGACCTCCAAGGAAAAAGGCTTTTACAACCGGCCCTGTCAGACGGGAGCGTTGCAAAGCAAATACTCCAGAGCAGTAACTCGACATTTCCTGCGGTGCAGGCGCTTGAGAACGATATCGATGCCTATCAACCCACCGAATCCGACTGGCAAGACTTCACTGCGGCCCTGGTGTTGGTCAGCGATGAAGTGCGTAACGATCTGATCTTCGATCCGGGGGCCTGGGAAAAACACGCCAACGTGCTGATCGCCGCGATCATCGCGGTCAACATTGCGCGGGTCGCCAACGCAGCACTGCGCGGGCATTTCAGTGTGATGCAGGCCGAGGCCAGCAAACTCCAGGGCGAGGCCATCATGGAATCCGGCAGGGCGGCGATCTACAGCGCCTTCTCGGCTGCGGTGGTCTCCGGTGCAATCGCCGGCTTTGCCATGGTCAAGTCCTTTCAAGGGCTTGCGCAAAAACATACTGATATCAGCCTGCATAAACGCAACGCCCTGGACGCTGGCAACATCGAACGTGACCTTACACGTGATCGCAACCGCACTGACTGGAACCCGGAAACGACCTACAAGATAACGGTGTTCGATGATTTCGGCCGGATGAAACCAGTGGATTTCAAACCCGAGGGCTCGACCCTTACACCCAAGGAGCAGCAATGGTTCAACGAGGAAATTTCCAAGGCACAGAAGGTTGGCCAAGCGTCGGATTGGCTCAGCCAGATGGGCAGCAAAGGCATTGAAAGGAAACTCGAAATCGGTCGAGCGCTTAACGCGATGTCGACGGGCATGAGTCAGGTGGTCTCCACCATGGTTCGCATGGCCGAGCATGCGGCGCGGCAGGAACAGGTGTTGCAAGAAAATGTGCAAAGCACACAAAAGAGCTTGAGCGATGAAGTCGGGGCAAAAGACTCGGCCGATGCGGCGCTCTTGCAAAAACTCATGGACATAGTGATGCAGTTATTTCAATCGCGGATTGAAGTCATTGGCAGAATGGCTTGAGTAGGGAAATGCAATGATAATTTCCAACTACACACTGCAAGCCGTTAAATCGTCGGTCAATTTAAACGTTGTTACCGACGCACCTTTACCACCCGAAATTCCTTTCGAGAATCAATCCGCTTCTTCCGTCGGGCAATTGCTGGATCGTTCGGCAAAGGAATTGAGTCGCAACCTTGGAACCATGCTCAAGCTCCAATCGGGCGCTGAAAGAATGGTCGAGAAACTGTTAGCGGGCGCAGCGGAGCAAACCCTTATTGCAGAGCTTGGTGATCTGGTTCAAGCCAAAGCCGAGCGCGGGCAAATGTGGGCGCAGCAGTTGCGCCAGTGTGGCGCGGTGATGACGCATTGCCAAGAAACCCTGCCGCCGGAACAGCGCCAATGCCTGGACGTTGCTCAGGAGCATATTCAGCTCGATCTGCAAGAAAGGTTCTCGCCGCCGACGGAAGTAGCCGAAGCGTTCGAACAGAGCATCAGTTCATCGAATGATTTCTTTGACAAACTGCTGGAGTTGATCAACCTGATCAAAAACGGCTATCTGGCCGGCTATGAACATATCATTGCGGCTTACTCGGAATTCTTTAAAGACTTCAACGAAGAGGTAAGCGCAAAGTTAAAGGACTGGATCAAAGGCGCGAACGAAGGTAAGGAGGTCGATTTAAATGCGGGCGAAATCAGGCATGCGTTGAATGCGCTGATTAAAAAATACTCACCCCCAAACGCTGCGGCAGTATTGTTTCCCGCTCCAGGCATGTTTCCCCCTCCAGGCGCTTCCAGGGAGGAAGCGGAAAAATGGCTCAAGGCGTTAGGCCTGCCTGCCACCAGCCTTCGCAATAACGGGAACGGTACGTTCAGTGTGGTCATGGACCTCGGACCGTTGACGACGATGATGAACGGTTTACCGCCCAATGTTTATTGGATTACTTGGGATAACGCGAAATTCCAGTACTGGCAAACCGGCTTCAATGCCCAGGAAGAACGCATGAAGAACACACTGCAATCATTCACCCAGAAATATTCAAACGCCAACTCCTATCACGATAACTTCAATAAGACCTTGTCTGCACATCTGAATCAGTACGCAGATATGTTGAAGGCTATGTTGAATTTTTGAAGCGAAGCTGCCGCACCGAATTTTTTGTTGGAGGTAATAATGCCGGGTTTTATGAATGATGATCTTGAACGTCAGGTTATACAGATGCTGTCGGGTTATCTACAGGTTGATCGACGGACGATCAAGGCGGACTCACGACTGGTGGAAGATTTGTGTGTTGATTCCCTGGGTGTTGTAGAAATTGTTATGTCTGTCAATGAGGCGTTTGGTGTCGATCTACCGGCTGCTGCTGTGAAGGAGTGGCGGACGGTTGGTGACATTTGTCGTTTGGTGAGGGGGGCATGATTTTTAAAGAGAGCTTACAGTTATTGTCGTAATTTCCTACGCCATGGAGGTGATAGTCCTACGGAATCCTCCTGCTCAATTTCCTATAGTCAAGCGCTTGTTATTTTGAGCCTGATCACTCACAGGCTTGATTACGCTTGAGCAACTTTCTATAGAGAAATTTCAAAGTATGGACATTGCAACTGATCTATCGCCGGTCAAGTCATTCGTTTTTGACCACTGGCTATTGCAAAGCGATGGAACGCTGATGCGAGATGGAGAGGGGGTTCACGTCCCACCCAAAGAGTTAAACGTACTGCGCCTGCTATTGAAGTCAACGGGGACGGTGGTCAGCAAGGATTATTTGCTGGATCATGTATGGCCCGAAATGGATGCCGCCGAAGAATCGTTGACCCGCTGCATTTATGCATTGCGCAAGCTGCTCAGGGAAAACAAGGATTTCATTACGACCGTGTACGGCCATGGTTATCGATTTACCTGTGCGGTTGTTGAACTCGACACGACGGGTCAGGCGAGTACCGTGGCGCCTTCGCTGGCTGTTCTGCCGTTTCGCAATCAGGGGGAGACAGCAGCGCTGGATCTGCAGGATCTGATGATCCGTCAGTTGACTTTGGCGTTCGGCGAGGTGTTGCACGTCATTCCCTCGGGATTGATGGCGGCCTATGCTCAACCGGTCGATGTGCGGTCGCTGGTCGGGCAGTTGTCCGCGGACTTCTGCTTGAGCGGGCGCTGTAGCGGCTCGGCCGATCAGCAACATTGGTCGGTCGAGTTGATCCGTGGCCGCGATCACGCTCTGCTGCATGGTCAGACACTGGATGCAAGTGATCTCGGGGCGTCGCTTGGGGCATTGACGTGTGTGGTTGCGCAGCGTATTCCCGGCTTGCATATTGTTGGTGATGCGTGCGCGTCCTACCCGGCCGCGGTGGCGTACCTGCGTGGTTTGTGCAGCGTGCAGCAGCACACTCCGCAAAGTCTGCGCGATGCGCTGGTACAGTTTCGCCAGTGCCTGAAGCTCGATGGCGGGCACACACTGTCCTGGTACGGTTTGGCGGATGCATGGCTGGGGCAGGCAATGATCGGATTGTGTGATCAGGGCCGGGCAATCGATGAGGCACAATCGGCGATTTCCAGTGCCTTGGCATTGGACCCAGGCAACATCCCTGCATTGGCCCGCCAGGCTTTGCTCACCAGTCTGCGAGGCTGCGAGCACGCGGCCCAGGTGCTTTTCCGACGCTGTTTGCTGACTGCCGATCAGGCTGACGTTCATTACTTTCATGCCTGGCATCACTGGTTCTGGCGGCGCAACGAGCAGGCCGCGCTAAGCATCGACAACGCTCTGCGGCATGATCCTGATTGCGTAAGGACGCAGGTCTTGCGTATGCGCATTGCGCTTGCCGCAAGTCCCGAGTCGGCCTTGCTGATGGCTCGTCGAGCCCTGCAACAAGGCGCGTCGGGCAATTCTTTGCTGGTGATTCTCTATGCCGTGGTATTGGCTTATTTTGACCAGCACGCGGCAGCCTGGGACGAGCTCGAACAAGCCGGGCTTTGCGAAAGCGCAATCGGTGAACAGGGACTGGCCGCCTGGAATGTGCTGTTCGGCGTCAATCCATTCAATGCCCGCGACCTGTATGCGAACTGGCGGACTCTGGCCAGACTGCGATCCGTTGATGGCATTGCGTCGTCACGTTGGTCCGGACTGTCAGGTGGTCCGGTGGCTGAGCCGCTCTGGAGTTCTTTGCAACGATCGCCTCATGTGCCCTATCAGGCCTTGACCCAGGAACATCCTGTCCGCAAGCGACCGACGCTGGTCAGCGAGCGGCGCTTGGCATGATACCGCGCAGAATCAAGTGGCTAACGGTGCTGGTGTGCCTTGGCGCGGGCCAGGCGCAAGCCTGGTGCTGGAGTCAGGCGGGGGCGCGACATGCGATTGAACCCGAACTGCTTCGAGCGATTGCCGATGTCGAGTCGGGACAGAATCCGAACGCAATGAACTACAACAAGGACGGTTCTCGAGACATCGGGTTAATGCAGATCAACAGCCATCATTTACCCCGTTTGAGCACCCAGGGCATCACTGAGCAGCGCCTGCTGGCTGATCCTTGCCTGTCAGTTGAAGTCGGTGCGTCGGTGCTTGCCGATTTTATCGCGCGTTATGGCTACAACTGGACGGCAGTGGGTGCGTATAACGCCGGCAATTCTGCGCATCGGCAAGCTGAGCGCCTGCGCTATGCGCGCAAGGTCTGGCAGCGTTATCAGGTGTTTTCCCTGGCTCGACAATGAGGGTGTCATGAGCGCTGGCGCCAGATTCTGATGCTCTGCAGGGCACAATCAGCAGAATTCGATCATGAAGCCTGCAGCCAGCCTTTCTACCATGCCCGTTCATTTCATAGCCCTGGAGCTTGAACGGTGACAGTTCTGACGGCACCTGACCCACAACCTTGCGTTCTACGGATACTCAATGGCGCGCTGCAAGGTTGCGAATTCCCCCTCGGCGCAGGCACAACCCTGTTCGTGGTAGGGACTGTGGATCTACTAGGAGAAGGGGTACTGATTGCCAGTGTCCCAGCGGATGCCATCTTCGTTCCCCTGGAGTCGGGGGGATGCAACTTTGAGGTATTGGCCGGTCAAGTCACGCCGCAAGGCCTGCCGCTGCGGGTGCTCGATGAGTCAACGGAAATACGCCACTGTGCTTTCCAGACCAAGGTGCAGATCGGCAGCCTGCAAATCGCCGTGCGACCTGAAGACCAGCCCTGGGCACCCGAACTTCTCGGGCTGCAACCTGACGCTACCTTTGACGCCGTGGCTGTCGCGTGGTGGCGTGCCCGTTGGTCTGGATGGCTCGCCAGCGGATTGGCGCTGGCTGCCCTGGTCACCGTGGTCGGCATCTGGTCGATGCCTGGACCCACACCTGAAACCGATGTTCGCGCGTTGATCATTGGAGCCAGTGACGAGGCCAAGGTGTTGAGCGGTCGTGACAATGCGATCTATGTGTTCGTGACTTCCGAACGGGATGCCGGCTGGAGTCGGCAAGTGCTGGTGCGCCACAACACACTGAGCGGCAAAGTGCTGGTGATGGATCAGGAGCGTCGTCGGCTCGAGCAACTGCTGGTCGACCATGATCCGCAACTGGCCTGGCACTCCATAGACCTGAAGGATCCTTCGGTACCGCGCCTGTTGCTGAGTGCACAACGCAATCTGCTCACCCCTCTAAAGCAGGCAAAACTGCTCGATGTACTGCTCTTGGCCGCGCCTTATGCCCAGGACATAACGGTGCAAATGCAGGAGGACAAGCAGCTCGTCGATCTGGCGCAAGAGGGTTTGCAGCGGCTGTCGCTGGCCTACAGCCGCATTGAGCACGAGGACAGTGTCACGTTTGCCGTTGCAGGCAATTTGCAGGATTCCGAACTGGCGAACGCCCGCCGGTACATCGACAGCTTTTACCGGCAGTGGGGTGATCGCTACGTGCACTTCACCGTCGAGCTCAAGGACGACTTGCTCGGGGGCAAGTCGTTCCAGACCGGCCCGCAGGGCTACATCAAGATGACTTCGTCATCATGGCATTTTCCTACACAACGCTAAAAGGTGATTCATGGCTGACATTGCTATCCCCATCGACTTTTCCGATGACTTTCTCGGGCGTCAGGCCGAGGCATTCGAAAACGGCGCCGCCTCCCTCAAGACTGCGCTGGACAAAGCGCTGGATGACTTGAAGAAGGATGCATCGGACCCTGGTCTGCTGGCGGCTTATCAGGCCGCGTTTTCGTCCTACACGGTGTTTCGAAACGCTCAGACCAACACGATCAAGGGCTTCAAGGATATCGACATGGCGATCATCCAGGCCGCTCGCTGACTCTTCTTTTTTTGACCGGCCATCGGTACGTGACGATGGCCATTTTCATGAGTACATCGCATGGCTATTCAAAACATTTCTCTGTCTGGTATTGACCGGGCAGTCTTTACGGAACTGCGCGGCCCACACGAAGGCCCGATCGTATCCCTTGAGTCCCGATTGATCGAGGCATTTGCCGGTTCTGCGGTCAGTAGCGAGCAGGACGTTTCAGCCATCAATCAGATGATGCAAAGCCCGAATATCACCAGTCCCGAAGTATTGGCCCAGTTGCAGGAATTGACTGGGCAATACAACGTGGACATCAACCTGCTCAACGTACTGGTCCGCAAAGCGGTAGGTACTGCCGAAACCCTGTTGCGTGCGTCATGAAGCCAGGCATTTTGCTGATGCTGTTGTGCCTGGCGCTGTCGGGGTGTCGCCAACCCGATCTGCTTGAAGGGCTGGATCAGCAGCAGGCCAATGAAGTGCTGTCGGTGCTGCTGCGCAACAATATAGCGGCGGTGAAAGTCGATGCCGGCAAAACTGGTTACGCGGTGAAGATCAATCAGGTCGATTTTTCCGCGGCGGTTGATTTGCTCAACCTCTATTCCTTGCCTTCGCGGCCGCGCCTGCAAGTGGCAGAGATGTTTCCTGCCGACACGTTGGTGGCCTCGCCCCGCGCTGAAAAAGCCCGGCTTTATTCGGCGTTGGAGCAGCGAATCGAACAGTCGCTGGGTGTGCTCGAAGGCGTGGTTTCGGCGCGAGTGCATGTCAGTTACGACCTGGAGGCCGGCGAAGGCGGGCGCAAGACGCCGCCTGTCCACCTCTCGGCAGTGGCGATCCATGAACTCGACGTCGACCCGCAATTGCTGATCACCGACATCAAGCGTTTTCTCAAGAACAGTTTTGCGTCGGTCGAGTACGAGAACATCTCAGTGGTACTGTCCAGGCGCTCGCCGACCCAGCATATCGCGCCGTCCGTGGCCGCCACGCAAGGGGATTCGCACTGGACGTGGTTGTTGTCCGCGTTGACCGGATTGCTGTTGGCCAGTGGCGCAGCCTGGGCTTACCGCCAATCAAGCGCAGGACAGCGTAATGTCGCACGTTGAGTCTTTATCGCAGATTCTCGCCGAGCCCCTGAGTTACTTGCATCCGCAGCGCCTGCTTTTGCCAGAGGAATTTACCTGGCCTGAAGCACGAAGTCTGCTCAACCGAATACTGTTCGAAGGGCTTGAAAAACAGGGGACATCACCTGCGACGCCGCCGACGGCGGTGGCGCAGCAGTGGGTTCGCCATTGGCGACAGTTACCTTATATCGCAAGGCTGATGGGCGCTCATCGCTTGATGCCCGATCTGGCGCGAGGCGCGACGTTGCTTCGCCTGCCATTGCCCCTGCGTCGGTTCGCCGGTTACAGCCTGGGTGTTCGATGCGCCCTGACGATCGGGAGCTCGCCTGTTTCGATGGAGCAGGTCGAAGCCGCCGGCCTAAATGCGTTATGGAGTTTGTACGTGCAGGTACCGCAAGCCTTGCTCGAACGCCTGCCCCTGCAATTTTCCGAACCGGTTGTTCGCCTGCACAGGCAATGGCCAGTCACGCAACCCGATACAGCGCTTTTCTTTTTGGCGGTGCAGCATGCTCGACTCTATCCGAACCCTGACTGACCTTCCCGCGGCGAGCGATGCGCTTGTATCCCGCGAAGACATCGCCGCCGCGCGTCGACGTCGAGTGTTGCAGCAACAGGCCCAGCGCTGGGCCCGTGATTGTGTAGAGCAGGCTCGGCGTGACGCCGAAGCGCTTCACGCCCATGCCTTTTCGCAAGGCTACGCCAACGGCATCTTGCGCGTCATCGAGCATCTGGCTGACAGCTTGCTGGGATCGCAGGCGTTGGGGCAGCGATTGCGCAGCGACCTTGCGCAGTCCGCTCGTGATTTGCTCGCAGACGCGTTGAAGCGACCCGAATGGCTGGACGAAATGTTCGAGCGTTGGCTAACGGCACAACCGGCCGGCTCGGGCGCAGTGTTGCAAGTGCTGCTGCCGATGCATTGTCGGCCCCAGGGCAATGAACTTCGCGAGCGCCTGAGCCGGCTCTGGTCCGGCGAACTGGTCCTCGACTATCACCCGCAAGAGCGCTATGTGGCACGGCTTGCGGATCAGTTGCTCGAATTCGATCTTGAAACGACGAGGCAACGTCTGGAACCGCGCTTGCTCGCGTGCGTGGCGAACCTGCCAGAGTCGGTTCGCACCCTGGACCGGGCCTCCATGCAGGCGCTCACGGATCTGTATTCGACCTTTGCCGAGCGCTCGGCCGATGCCACGCAAACTGCCCCTACCGAGGTCCCCCATGAAGATTGAAAGCGGTTTGAGTCTGCGCACGACTGAGAGCGGGGGGCGCGCAACGGTCGAGTCGATTGAGTCGCATATACGTGCAGCCAACCGGAACGTGCCAGAAAACAAGCGTCCGGACCCCGAATTCGAGCGCCTGTATGAGTTGCTGTCAGCCATGGAGGGGCAGGGAGAAAAGGTCATCCATGCGTTTCTCCGTTCACTTCGAGGCGCAGATGGCGAATCACCAGCGTACCCCACTGCCAAGGCGTTGATGGCAGTTACGCTGCAGGTGCTGGTTCGATTGAAGGACGACGGGCTGGAAGAGTCGCTGCTTTATGAGGAAATCGAAGGCGCCAACGGCCTTGCATTCAGCATGGACGTCTTCGTCAAGGGCTTCATGCGTGAGGTGTTTCAACCGATGGAGGATGAAGCTTGGGAGAAGAGTGAATGGTGAGGTGAAAGGAGCAACCCTGAGAGAACTTTTGTTGTTTAAAAAAGGATACGACGATGGCTTTACCTATCGCGGGAAATTTCGGAAGAGTAATTACGCTACCTGGACCTTTGACGGAACCCTCAACTGCGGCCAGTCGCAGTTCGGACTTGATGTTGAGCTCATCAAGACTTGAAGGATCGTCGGCTTTTCATCTGGCCATGTTGGGAACACCCAGGCAAGTCGCAGTGGCCATGGAAAGCATGGACCGTCGTGTAGCGTTTCAGGTAGAGGAGAGCTATAGGCAATTAGGCGAGACAGACCGAACTGTAGTGGGACGGGTGAGCGACTTCATTGACCATGGAGGCTTACCTGAAGAGTCGGTCAATGAAGACTTTTTTGCTCGGGCCACCGAGTTAAATCGAGCGGATAACGAACAAACCCGCGAAAGTCGAATGCGCACGGTGCTTGAAGCCGGTCTGGAGTTGTTAGGGAAAGCCGGGGAGCCCGCCCGCAATTTATTGAACATCACGGCGCGTACAGGCCTGGTTGTCGCGCTGACCACGGTATTGCGCCAGATCGTCGGTTATTACGTGGAAAAAGCTATCCGGGAGGGTGATTCACCCGAGGCATCTCGCGCATGGGAGGTGACTGCTATAACGATGATTGGACCCGCGATGAGTCTGATGGGCGCCATCCGCGACGAGTGCGCGGGCACGGCCAGTCTTCAGTCACGACTGGGGCGCGTTTGCATGGCCAGCATTACGATGGGCGCTCTGATTGCCGCGCACGTGACCGGTGCTTCGAACACCATGCTTTCGAGCATCATCAATACCAATATATATACGGTGGCTCGAGATCTGAGCAACGCCTTCTTCCCTTTGCAGGACAACGCAGGCGCAGCCAGTGCCGGAGCTACCGGGGTAACCACGGTAGCTTATGGCACATTGCAATATTTACTGGCTGAATTGGGAGCCTTGATGCCGCTGAGTGGTCCGGGTCGATACGCGGCCGACCTTGGCTACAGCCTGGGCGCGGATATCATCCAGGGTGCAATGAATGCCACGGGCGCGGTCTTTGACGATTTCATCTTTATCCTGTGCAGAAGCTGGCCCTTGCTGTCCCCTTCGGCTGGACTGGATTCAGTGTTGTCCGACCCGGAGTCACTGCAGCAAAGTGTGCTGCAAGTACGGGCCGGGGCACGTCTGCCCTCACGGGAGCAACTGACTGATGCGCTGTTGAATGTCAACGCGTCCCGAACTTCGGCATTTCAGGCCCTCAATCTTGCAGTATCCGCGGCGGCCGTCGAGTTGGCTTTGACTGATATGGGTGAGGAGACTCAAGGCCATGTTGTGAATGTCTGTGTAATGCTGATGCTGATGCTCATCTACTTTCCGTTTATCTGGAGTTGTTCCCAGCGTACTGACAATCAATGGTCGCCAGAGCAATTGCGCGAGAATCCTGCGCCGTAAAGGCTTTGCGTGGTGTCGTCAAGAATGTGGAGTGGGGCAGGTCTAGCACAGGTCCTCGCCTGTCCCCCTCCACCCGGCTATAATCGCCGGCTCAATTCGCCGCCAATCGAGTCAAACCCACCCATGTACACCCTGGCCCGTCAGCTGTTGTTCAAACTTTCCCCGGAAACCTCCCACGATCTGTCCCTGGACCTGATCGGCGCGGGCGGGCGTCTGGGGCTCAACGGTTTGCTGTGCAAGGCCCCGGCGAAACTGCCGGTGAATGTCATGGGCCTGGATTTCCCGAACCCGGTAGGCCTGGCCGCCGGCCTGGACAAGAATGGCGCGGCCATCGACGGCTTTGCGCAACTGGGTTTTGGTTTTGTCGAAATCGGCACCATTACCCCGCGTGCGCAACCGGGCAATCCGAAACCCCGGTTGTTCCGGTTGCCGGAGGCCGAGGCGATCATCAACCGCATGGGCTTCAACAACCTTGGCGTCGATCACCTGCTGGCCCGCGTGGCGGCCGCCAAGTACAAGGGCGTACTGGGTATCAATATCGGCAAGAATTTCGACACCCCGGTCGAGCGCGCGGTCGACGACTACCTGATCTGCCTGGACAAGGTCTATGCCCATGCCAGCTACGTGACGGTCAACGTCAGCTCGCCCAACACCCCGGGCCTGCGCAGCCTGCAATTTGGTGACTCGCTCAAGCAGCTGCTGGCAGACCTCGCCACGCGCCGGGCGGAACTGGCGCTGCGTCACGGCCGACACGTTCCACTGGCGATCAAGATCGCACCGGACATGACCGACGAAGAAACTGCGCAGGTCGCACAGGCGTTGATCGAAACCGGGATGGACGCGGTCATCGCCACCAACACCACCTTGAGCCGCGTGGGTGTCGAAGGCATGGAACATGGGGACGAGGCGGGCGGCCTGTCCGGTGCGCCGGTGCGTGACAAGAGCACGCACACCGTGAAGGTGCTGGCCTCGGAGCTGGGCGGTCGCTTGCCGATCATCGCGGCGGGCGGCATCACCGAAGGCAGGCACGCAGCGGAAAAAATCAGCGCGGGTGCGAGCCTGGTGCAGATCTACTCGGGCTTTATCTACAAAGGCCCGGCACTCATCCGCGAGTCGGTAGACGCGATCGCAGCCCTCAGGTAACCCGCCCCCTGTAGGAGCGAGCATGCTCGCGATGGTCGTTAACGATAACGCTGGAAACCTGACACCCCGCGGCGCTCTCAGGTTTATCGCGAGCATGCTCGCTCCTACAGGTATTGGGTTGGCCATGAAACAGGCATAAAAAAGGGCCCCTTCAAAGGAGCCCCTGGGCCGTAGCCCGCCGTCCGGATGGGACGTGCGTGGTTAATTCGCTATATATCAGATTGTATGTCGGAGTGTGTGCCCTGTGTTAGCCGACGGCGTGAAGTTCGTTGAGTCTGTGGATTCCCGCAGTGCCGGTCATACCGTCCCAGTTGTCGCCGCGTCCTTCGCGCCAGCCGTTAATCCAGGCTTGGCGTACCGACGGTAGAGTAAATGGGCAAAGCTCACGGGATTTGCCACCAACGCCATATTGATATCCGCGCAAAAATGCTCTTTCCAACGGATCACGCTTAAGTCTTCTCATAGGGTGTTGCCCTCACTTGTTGACTGTATTTATCGCGTAGACCTCAATCGAGGTCTGGCAGAAAAACTCTGCCGTTGGGGCTCGTTGCCGGCGTGACGAGCCAAGGTGTTGGCGTCATTGCGGCGCCAACCTGTATTGAGTTCTAACCAATGCGTCACATCGAGGGAATGATCGTTTTGTCATAAGGACGTAACCGTTAATGTGCTATGGCACTAAGTAACATGATGTTTGTGGCGTATTTCTTGACCAAACCCCGGTATGATCGGCCCTGCGCTGGATGATCAGGTTAATCCTTTGCTGAGAATGCCTCCCGTTGGCGGGGTGGACTATTCGACGAAGGGTCAACTTATGTCATTTTATTGCATCAACTTTTTTATCTGTCCTTGCATCTAAGCTCATTTAACCCGGGCAGCAAGGGTGGAACGGCACACCTTCGTGCCACGCGGGCGCTCTTCGAGAAAAGCGCCTGATTGAAAACCGGGCCGGCAATGCGTTGCCGCTCCACTCAGCAAAGGCTCCGAATTCTCATGTCCGATCGTTTCGAACTCTTCCTCACTTGCCCTAAAGGCCTTGAAGGCCTGCTCATCGAGGAAGCCGTCGGGCTTGGCCTTGAGGAAGCACGTGAGCACACTTCCGCCGTGCGTGGCATGGCCACCATGGAAACCGCTTATCGCCTGTGCCTGTGGTCGCGCCTGGCCAACCGGGTCCTGCTGGTGCTCAAGCGTTTTCCGATGAAAGACGCCGAAGACCTCTACCACGGTGTGCTGGACATCGAGTGGCAAGACCACATGCTCAATGACGGCACGCTGGCCGTCGAATTCAGCGGCCACGGCTCGGGTATCGACAACACCCACTTCGGTGCCTTGAAGGTCAAGGACGCCATCGTCGACAAACTGCGCACCCCACAGGGCGACCGTCCGTCCATCGACAAGCTCAACCCGGACCTGCGCATCCATCTGCGTCTGGACCGCGGTGAAGCGATCCTCTCCCTCGACCTGTCCGGCCATAGCCTGCACCAGCGTGGCTATCGCCTGCAGCAAGGCGCGGCGCCGCTGAAGGAAAACCTGGCGGCGGCGATCCTGATCCGTTCCGGCTGGCCACGCATCGCCGCTGAAGGCGGAGCCCTGGCTGACCCGATGTGCGGTGTCGGCACCTTCCTGGTCGAAGCGGCGATGATCGCTGCCGACATCGCGCCGAACCTGCGCCGCGAACAATGGGGTTTCACTGCGTGGCTCGGTCACGTACCGGCGCTGTGGAAAAAACTCCATGAAGAAGCTTCCGAGCGTGCAGCTGCCGGCCTGGCCAAGCCACCGTTGTGGATTCGCGGTTACGAAGCCGATCCGCGCCTGATTCAACCGGGGCGCAACAACGTCGAGCGTGCCGGCCTGAGCGAGTGGATCAAGATCTACCAGGGCGAAGTCGCGACCTTCGAGCCGCGTCCGGACCAGAACCAGAAAGGCCTGGTGATCTGCAACCCCCCTTACGGCGAGCGTCTGGGCGACGAGGCGAGCCTGCTCTACCTCTACCAGAACCTTGGCGAACGTCTGCGCCAGGCTTGCCTCAACTGGGAAGCCGCGGTATTCACCGGTGCGCCGGACCTGGGCAAGCGCATGGGCATCCGTAGCCATAAGCAATATTCGTTCTGGAACGGCGCCTTGCCGTGCAAGCTGTTGCTGATCAAGGTGTTGCCGGATCAATTCGTCACCGGTGAGCGTCGTACCCCGGAGCAGCGTCAGGCCGAGCGTGAGCAGGCGGCCTACGATCAGGCGCCGAGCGAGCCGCAAGAGCGCCAGTACAACAAGAACGGCAACCCGATCAAACCTGCGCCAGCCCCGGCACCGGTGATCGAGCAGCCGCGCCTGAGTGAAGGCGGGCAGATGTTTGCCAACCGCCTGCAGAAAAACCTCAAGGCGCTGGGCAAGTGGGTCAAGCGTGAGGGCATCGACTGCTATCGCGTCTACGATGCCGACATGCCGGAATACTCCATGGCCATCGACCTCTACCACGATTGGGTCCACGTCCAGGAATACGCCGCACCGAAATCCATTGATCCGCAAAAGGCCTCGGCGCGCATGTTCGACGCCCTGGCGGCGATCCCGCAGGCCCTGAACATCGACAAGAACCAGGTGGTGGTCAAGCGCCGCGAGCGTCAGAGCGGTACCAAGCAATACGAGCGCCAGGCGGCCCAGGGCAAGTTTGTCGAGGTTAATGAAGGCGGCGTGAAACTGCTGGTCAACCTCACCGATTACCTCGACACCGGGCTGTTCCTCGACCACCGGCCGATGCGCATGCGCATTCAGAAAGAGGCTGCCGGCAAGCGCTTCCTCAATCTGTATTGCTACACCGCCACTGCCAGTGTGCACGCGGCCAA
>Ga0209542_10003934_pt1 | contig 31168 bp, 27 predicted proteins | sample RifCSPhighO2_01_FD_184028 | JGI IMG/M metagenome (GOLD analysis project Ga0209542, IMG submission 184028) | Soil microbial communities from Rifle, Colorado - Rifle CSP2_plank highO2_0.1 (SPAdes) (version 2) | ecosystem: Environmental > Terrestrial > Deep subsurface > Rock core/Sediment ... | reverse complement strand
CGACGCGGTTAGAGAAATCGTCGGGCGTTTTAACGCGGAGCAAGATTCAGTTTTGAGCATATTGTATAAATTGCAGAATGATATGGAGGAAACCGATCAAGTAATCGGAAAATACAAAATCATGCTCAAAGAAACGCTGAAAAAATTGGCTCTGAAAGATTCTACTGACACCGGTAAAATGTCTAAAGGTAAAATACCTAAACCTAAATCAGTGGAAAGCCGTGAAGTATTTCTGGACTTCAAGATACATAGCTTCGACTCAATTGAGTTTGAGGTGTATATGGCGTCCAAAGTTGCCTCCAAATCCAGAAGCGTGATTACCCAGACGCATGGAATCGCGGAATACTGCAACAAGGAGGTTAACTCAATTGTTGCAAATGCCGCCTATGAAACCATTAAGAAGTGGTTTGTTCTCTCAAAAAGCGATACGCTCTCCATTTCGGCAACCGTGATTGGCGAAGCCGATGACACATGGATGTACGAGGATAAAAAACATCCATTTGTGGAAAGTGATGATTGTAAGGGAATAGGAAGCAAACTGGGCCTAAAAGATGGCGACCGCATTTCAAATGACACAATCGCCCTCCTGCGCACATTGAGCGCAGAAATGTATTTGAGGGAAGGCGCTAAAAAAGCCGTGTCAGAAAAGTCGGCTAAAAAAAATGCCCATGTTGAAATAAAAGTTGTGGGATCTTACAGGAATTGGATGGAAGATCCGGGAATCCAAAAAGATCCTGAATTTAGGAAAAAGGTTATTATCCTAAAATGTAATAATTGCAGATAACATGATTCTTAATAAAAATACCCCTTCGATCTCGAAGGGGCTTTTCTTTTGAGTGGCACTAATAATGAAGAGAAACCGGTATTCTATTTCGCATTCTTTTTCTCAAGTAATTCTGCTCTTTAATAAAAGAAGTCGAGTTTTTGACTTCCTTTACGCAAATAAAAGTATCTTTGCGCAAAAAAACGGCGTCAGTGAAAAACGTTAATTCTCTCTTCCTTTTTGACAAGAAAGACCTCAATAGCTCTCGTTTAATGATTGGATAAAAATTATTTTCTCCATCACTCTGTCTTTTTTTAAAAAGAGTTCCATCAAGAAAGCCGATTTGAAACTTTCGCTGATGTAAAAGTTTTTTAAAAATGCCGGGGTTAAAAAGAATAAATTCGGCCTCGTTTACAGATTCAAAACCGTAAATTCTGCCCGCCTTATTGAACCTTTCAACAAAACTGTCCTGCTCGGAACAATCGGGGACAGGGCGGATGAGCCTGAAGCTCACCTTTTCTACCAGTTCCTTGTTGATTTCATCGCGAAATTTTTCAACAATACTTTTTTGAATTTCCGGATCAATGGTTAAATTTTTAACCGCCGATCCAAGTTCCGAGTAATTTATATTCTGAATTACCGGCTTTCCGACTAAAAAACTTTTTCCTTTCATTACTTTATATTTTTAATTGGTTAAGAAACTTAAAAGAACACAGCAAGAGCCCACAGTAGCAAAACCAATTTTTAATGTCAAGTTGTAAATTAGATGGTAATTGGTAATTGATTGATAATTGATAATTATAATTATTTCGTTGTTTCTTGGTTATTGTTCTTTCTACTTCTCCCTAGTTCAATTCAAGGTTGAACTCACCGTACGAAATATTGACAAATTAAAATTAATATTATAGTATGTGCATAGCTTTAAAATATTCTTTAACGTAGTTATTTAATCCTTAAATCCTTTAACAAATGAAAACAGTAAAGATTTTCTTTACGCTGGCAATCACAGCTATCGCTTTCACTGGATGTTCAAATCAAGCTGAAAACAGCGACGATATTAAAACAACCAATCCAATTTCAGAAGAGGTGATGGAAGAAAAAAGCAAGAATGTTTATACTGAACAACCGGACACCTTGCTCATTGATCTTTCACGAAAAATGGTTGAGCTGGCTTCTACGCATGATGATTTCAAGGAAGCTTTTTTGATCATCCCCGCAGAAACAGACGAGCAAAAAGAGTTGGTGGCAAAATGGACCTCATTTATCAAGAAGCGCATTGAGGAAACCGGCGCAGTTTCAGATCTCTATGTTCTTTATAAAGAGATTGATTATGCGGAATATATAAATCTGGAAATCCTAGATTTATTGTTTAAAGCAATGGTCAGCCGATGCACCACATTTGATGAGGCGGCAGCATTTTGCATTATTGCACCTTCAAGCTCAGAGGATCAGCGTATTGCTTTTAAAAAAATGGTTGAACTTTGTTCTTCTTTTGTGGAAACAGAAATAGCACATAGACTCCATGGGAAGATGGACGACAATCCACATTCGCTTAGTGAGTACTATGATAAAGATCACGGTGGTTCAGGCCTGTCTGGATCAGAAACATTAGAAGTATTTTTAAGCGGCAATATGCATAAAGGATTCATGGTTTTTCCTTAATAAGGGAAAAGTCCCAACAAAAACCCTCCGGCTAAACCAGAGGGCTTTTTTATTTCTTTTTACCGTGGAATTTTTTTCGGAATTAAAAAGATTCACCTATTTTCCAAATGAGATCTTTATTAGATTAATTAATCAAAAGAGCGTTGCACTTACTTGTTGAACTTAAGGTGCATGCCCTTTACAAAAGAGTAATTATATTGTAGTATTATGGCGAGTATTGATCTGAAAATTAATTTAAAAATCAAATAAAAATTCAAACATTATGAAAAAACAGGAGCTAATCATGGCCCTCATTTTCATAGTGGGGGTTATTTTAGGTATTATTTTAGGAAATAATCTTTCGTCTTCTACGAAAGAAGGCGAAAAACAAGCGGGCCTGCGCGAGCTTGAAATCGCCCTTGAGGAAAAGGAGGCGGAAGCTTTTCACGCAAATCGGGATTTAGAAAAAGTAAAAAAAGATCTTCAAAAAGCCAGCGATGATCTTGATTTCATTGAAGATTTTTTGAGGCCGAAGGTGAGTTTAAAAGGCAGTTTGGAAGCGGTTAATTTCGAAAAGTATATGGTGAGAAAAGAAAAACTCGCCATACTTAAAGACCGGTCAGAAGCTGATCGAATGAAAAAAAGCTGGGCGCTGGAAAAATTCAATGCCGGTAAATATGTGAAAATTGACCCATTCGAAATTAGAGAGGAAAATGCCTACTGCCTGCGCCGAGTAATCCTTTTCTTAAGAGACCTGGGGGATGCTTTTCACGCAAAATTCAAAAAGAATATATGGCTCACTTCCATGCTGCGAGATTCAAAATACAACAAAAAAGAGCGCAGAAGAAATAATAACGTGACCGAAAATTCCCCGCACCAAACTGGAGCGGCCATTGATCTCAAAAAAGGTGAAATTTACGGGAAGTATACCCGCCGCTATGGTTCTAAGGAAATGAAGTGGCTTCGTGAGTACTTCCTAAAGTACGAGCGAGCCGGCTTGATTCAGGCTACTGAAGAGCATCTTCAGCCGAATTTCCATATTATGGTTTTCGGTAATTACAAAAAATTGGATTAGAAGTCCTGCTCCTCCGACCTTTGGTCGGAGGGGATTTTTAATTCCCAATGAGTTTTAAAAAATTTCTAAGAATTAAAATAGTCTCGGGGGAGCTTTTTAAAAAATTTTCCAGACTTTTATTTTTCCTTACGTTAATTAAGTCTAAATATTTAGGATAATTCATGAGCCGGACAAGCATGTCTTTTTTATTCAGTTCCGGATGAAATTGCAGGCCGTAAATATTTTTACCGTAACGAAAAGCGCTAATTGGGCAATTCTTTGTGCTGGCTAAAAGTCTGGCCCCCTTTGGCAACGGCTCTAGAGAATTTTTGTGCCCCTCCTGAATAGTAAAAGATCGGGGCAGGCCAGCGAAAATCGGATCTTTGCGACCGCTTTTGGTTAAACTTAATTTAAAAGATCCGACTTCAATTTGTTTCGCATCATGAATAACTTTTGAGCCCAAAAGATATCCTAGGATTTGGTGCCCGAAACAAATGCCTAAGACTGGGATTTTTCTTTTTTGGACTCGCTTCAGAAAGGAGATTGTGTTTTTTATCATAAGCCAAAAAGGATCTTTCTTTTTATTTTTAAAATCAGAAAGATTGAAATCGCCCGAACCGCCCATGATAATTGCGTTAAAATTTTCAAGAGGAAAATTAGCCAGGCGGCGGTGATTTTTAGCCGTATTAAAAGGCATAACCTTGACACCAGGCATTTTCTTTTTAAAAATTTCAGTTTCTTGTTTAAGAGGTTTTTGTTTTTTTCTGAACTGAAGCAAGAGGATTTTTTTTCTCATTTTCATAATCCCGAGTCTAACATAAATTTTAAAATAATTAAAAAAAAGCCCGAACCTAATCTAAGGTTCGAGCAAGTATTCTCGGAACAATTATTCATTTATTACACCAGGCAGTTTGGGCTATCAGTCCGGCATGGCCCCCTCGGTCAAAAGCCTCCAGAGCGCAAGTGGCTCCGTCACGCTCTACTCGGAAGGATTCCTCCAGCGGTTCGATATAAACCTCCTCGTTAAACCCTCTTTTTATAAGACCGTCTTTTGCGATCTTAAGAACTTCTGCCACAATTTCTCTGGCCCGGGCGTCTTTTCCAAGCAAGTTTATGCCATATTTAATGGCCGCTTTACGAAAACATTCCCAGACCGACCAGTCCAAAGATTTCTGAATTGAAACCGCTATTTTCAAATTTTCCATAATGCCAAGAGAAAGTGCGGCCACTGTCATTTGATGGGGATGGGGCTGGGCGCAGGCATGGCGAATCTCAATTGTGCCATAAGCTGATCTTGGCCGGGCATTCCACCAAACTACGCCTTCATGCAGTTGGTAGTCCTTCAGCCATATTTCCTTCGAGCGTGTTTTGGTGAAATTCTTAAATGAACCGCTCGGCAAAAAATAATCCAGTTTATTTTCATTTTCAGCCACCAGCATCGGCAGATCTGTCATGAGCTTCAAGTAATCTTCATGCCCCTCAATCGGTCTTGGAAAAATTCCGCTGCGGCCCGGCGCAAAAGCTTCATAAAAAGTTTCTCGATGCGCCTTGTTCGGCAGAACCCCGGATGCCCCGACGGGAGAATTGGACAAAAGAGAAAAGAAAACGCCCCCAAAAGCATTGAAGACATTGATTGCCGGTATAAATTCTTCAGCCGTTATGTCCAGATGAACCTGCGATGAAGCCGAAATAGTAATTGATTCCAGTGATGGCGGCAGGGCTTTCCGAAGAAAATCATAGCGTCTTTTAGAAACCCACTGCAAACGCTCTTCCTTCGGATGAATGCCGTAGCCGAGTATGACTGCCTGTTCTTTTTGGAAACAGCCGGCTATTTCTGCTAAAACACTTTTCAAAAGTTGATCTGCTTCGAAAAGAGTTTTTAAGGGAGGCAGAATGATCTCCAGAATCCCCCCAGAAGCATCGGTTGTAACCGACACCCCATTTTTAGCAACATCAACCACCTGATGATAGAAATTATCCTCAAGTGGTTCCCAGCCCGAATCAATAAGAGCGGGAAAAATTTTCTGTACACTGGCTGCTTGGCCAAAAGTTTCTTTAGTGGTAGAAACCACGGGATATTCAATTTCAATCCCCACCATGCGATTAACAAAGCCTCTTTTGAAGCTGTTAATCACTTTGCTGAATAATTGATCCATTCTTTATTTTTTTTTAAAGGTTACTTAAATTAAATATTTAATTGTGTAAGGGGGGATTCTAACCCTTTTATAGGGAAAAGTCAATAGAAATCGGACAATGGTCCTAAATCATGATTTCCATCATGATCGGACAATGGTCCGAGCCGTAAACATCGCTTAAAATTTTAGTTTTCTTTATTTTAGGCCCCACTTCGCCCCATCCTTCACGCAAGGTTTCGGAGGGCACAGCAAGGCTTCGAGGGGCAAGCAAGAGGTCGGGAGATGCAAAAAAGTAATCTAGGCGCCAGCCGACATTGCGATCGCGCGCCGCCGTCTTCATGTCCCAGTAAGTGTAAGCCCCTGTTTTTTCAGGATAGAAATGACGAAAGATATCAACATATCCGCGCCCAGTAACTTCATCGAGCCATGCGCGCTCTTCCGGCAGAAAACCGGTGCGGCCTTGATTTTCCTTCGGCCGAGCCAAATCTATTTCTTCATGGGCCGTATTCACATCCCCTAAAAAAAGAATTTTGTGTCCTTTTTTACGCAATTTTTCAATAAATTCAAGAAAGGCGTCATAAAATTCTAACTTGAATGGCACGCGAGAGTGGTCACGCCGGCCATTGGGAAAATAAACATTAAGAAGAATAAAGTCTTTTTTGTAGTAAGCAACAATTATCCGTCCCTCGTCGTCAAACTTTTTAATGCCCATGCCATACTCCACTTTTTCCGGTTTAACTTTAGTGTAAAGTGCAACGCCGCTATAGCCTTTTTTATCTTTAGAATGGGAAAAATATGAGAAATAGCCCGATAAATTACGAATTTCTTCCGGCAATTGCTCGGGGCTCGCCTTGATCTCCTGCAGGCAAAAAATATCCGGTTTTTCCTTCTCAACAAAAGGCAGGAGGTAGCCATTTTTATAAGTTGCCCGCAGGCCGTTCACGTTCCATGATATGATTCTCATATCTACAGATTAACACGGATTTTAACAGATCAACACTGATAATTATTTTCTAGAATGAAATTTTTTGTGCACATCACGTAATTGTTTGTCGGTCACGTGAGTATAAATTTGAGTGGTGGCGATATTGGCGTGGCCCAGCATCATCTGAACGCTCCTGATATCGGCGCCGTTGCCCAGAAGATCAGTTGCAAAACAGTGGCGGATCACGTGCGGGGTAACTTTTTTGGAAATACCTGCTTTGATGGCATAATGTTTCACTAGTCTTTCTATCGATCTTGGCATTAATCTTAATTCGTTACCCTTTAATCTTAAATCTTTAATCTTTAATCTAATAAACAGCGCCTCATCCATATCCGTTCTTTTATCCAAATATTTTTTAATTGCCTCTTTAGCGCTATCTGACAAAAAAACGACTCGCACTTTACTGCCTTTGCCGCGGATAGAAAATTCATCTTTTTTTAAATCAAGATCGCGATTCAGAGAACAAAGCTCCGACAAGCGCAGGCCGGTCGAAAAAAAAAGTTCCAAAATGGCTTTATCGCGCAGATTTTTTAAATCACTGCCTTCCGGAGCGGAAAGCAGTCTTCCGAGCTCACTCCCCGATATCAAATCAAGATCCCTCGCGCCGACCTTAGCCAGCTCAATCCTCTCCGGCGCGAGGGAAGCAATGCCGCGTCTCATCAAATACTTCAAAAAAGCCCGCAGGGCGATGAGATAATAATTTTGGGTGTTTTTTTTGAGCGTGTCCTGATTTTGGCCTTTAATCTTAATCCCTTTCTGGCGATTCAAAAAAAGCCGGAAGTCGCGAATCGCTTCGTCAGTAATATCTGAAGGTTTGCTTAGTTTAGCAAAATCAAAAAAACGGTTCAGATAACGGTCGTAATTTTCCACCGTTTTCAGACTATTACCTTTCTCGATTTCTATGTGTTCAAGAAATTGTCTTTTTAATTTTTCGATTTCAGTCATGGGCTAATTATATAACAATTCGTGAATTACGAAACCTAAAATTTTCAATAAAATTTGCAAATTTTGGCCTATCATAGTAGTATTTGCCTTATGTTAGCCACGGTCAAAAAACAAAAAGTTATCAAAAAGTACCAAAAACATGACAAGGACACAGGTTCAGCTGAAGTTCAAGCAGCTGTTTTAACCGAGCGCATTGAGGAATTAGCCGGCCATTTGAAAAAGCACCGCAAAGACCTGCATTCTCGCCGAGGCCTAGTGAAGCTTGTGGCCGAGCGCCGCAAGCACCTGAAGTATTTAGAGAAATACAATAAGACAAAATATGACGAAACTCTTAAAAGACTTAAGCTCGATTAATTAAATGTCGGTCATCAAGCATAAAGAGCAAAGAGTTGGCGTGTTCATAGACACCCAAAATCTTTATCACAGCGCTAAAAACCTTTATAAAAGAAGGGTTAATTTCGGCGCCATCCTGAAAGACGCCGTGGCTGGGCGCCACTTGGTTCGAGCTATTGCTTATGTGATCAGTACGGAAGGTGAAGAAGAAAAAGCCTTTTTTGAAGCTTTAGGCAAGCTGGGTATTGAAACAAAAACAAAAGATCTGCAGATATTTGCCGGCGGAGCCAAAAAGGCCGACTGGGATGTGGGGCTGGCCATGGACGTGGTCAAGCTTGCGCCCAAGCTTGATGCCGTCATTCTCCTTTCCGGAGACGGGGACTTTGTGCCGCTGATTGAATATTTAAAGAATGCCCACCAGACTCAAGTTGAGGTCATCACCTTCGGCCGCTCGGTTTCGGCCAAATTAAAAGACGCCGCCGACGACTTCATCGACCTCGGCCAAAATCCGCGCAAATACTTGATCGGGTATAAATAGCCAAAATCCGACACATGTTAACACCAGGTGTTGACATATGCGAGAGGCCGCCGACGACTTCCTTGATCTAGATGAAAACCCCCGCAAATACTTGATTGGGTTGAAATAAAGATCCGCGGAAGCAAGGCTTCCGCGGATTGTAAATCTTAGCATTCACTGTTTCTTTGCTCATGCATATCACTCGTGGGAGAGAGGATCAAATGAAAACACAAACGGACTTATCAGAAGATTCTTTACCCTTTCGAATTTAAAAAATAAAAGACCAAAAATGTTTTAGTTTTTGGGCTTTGCAAAGTTTAATTCAAGAACTTGTATTTAATATTCAATAGGAGTTCCACCTGTCCTAATGCAACGCTCTCGATCTACCAGAATCCTACATAGAATCTCCTGTCCAATATCTCGTGGTCTACCTTTTTTAAGGGTAAATGATTTTTTATAAGTTGAAAAATCATCTATCAATTGATCACAAAAATATATTTCCATACGATATTTAGCTTCTACGCTTGGAAGTCTTAGATCAGATGGCGTTTGTTCTCGCCAGTAATTCAGGAAAAGGTATCTCAAATCCTTTGAATTGAAAATAAAAACACCCTTTACCTTTTTCTTATTATAAACCGGTATTTTATTTGCCTGGGTTGCCTCAAATTTAAAACCTCTAGATTTCTGCATTTTATCGATGTCGGATTGATTGATAAAATATGAAACTTTCAGATATTTGTTTGAAAGTGGTGGATAGAGGTGTTTAACATACTCCCACACAGCATCCTCAAAATCACTTATCGTTTTCAAATAAGTTGTGCAAATTGGCTTTTGTTTTTTCATGTTTTAACGTATTTAATTGTTAAACAATTATTTTGATTCTGCATATATAATACACCGTGTAATATAATTAGTCAAACTTATTATACAAACTGGTCTTATTTTAACCTTATGAAATAGAGATTTTGTATGTATTAATAAATTGTTGTCAGTATTATTGACAAAATATCTGTTTTGGATATAATGGGACATATGAATAAAACACAAGCCCTTAAAGACCTCGGTCTCTCTGAAAAAGAAGCCCAAGTATACATTGCTCTCTTAGAGCTAGGCAGTGCTAATGTTACCCAAATTGCCAGGAAATCTAATTTAAAAAGGCCCACTATTTATATCCTACTTGAAGAACTTAGAAAGAAGAGTTTGCTCCTTAAAATTCCGCACGCAAAAAAGGCGATTTTTAGCGCCCAAGATCCGGATAAATTTTTTGAGGAATCGCTCAAGCGCGCAAGAGAAGCGCATAATGTTCTTTCTGAATTAAAAGCTATCCAAAAAAAGGACAATAAAGTTTCAACTATGTATTTTGAAGGAGAAGAAGGTGTTAAAGATGCCCTTTTTTACAAATCCGAATATTTAAAGAGTACGGAAATTGTCGGATTTTTTGCAAAAGCAGATACTTTAACGCCCAAACTTATTGATTATTCTCATGATTGGAGAAAAAAAATGAATAATCTTGGAATAACTGTGCGCGGCATAGCTCCAGATCATAAATCATTGCAATCATTTCGCGAGACAGATGAAAGTTTAAAGCAAATATTCAAAAGTGTTCCTTTTATTAAATATTCTTCCGACGTGTCAATTGATGCCACAGAATTATTTGTGCGAATAGTACTGTTTGATGTTCAGCAGGCTGTAATTATCGAAAACCCGGCAATTGTGAAAACCGTTCGACAGATTTTTGAATTAAGCTGGGAGAATTTAAAAAAATCCTACAAAACCCGAGAAAATACTTGATTGAGTTGAAATAAAAGAGTATATTGGGACTTATGAAAACTAAAGAATATTCTATAGAGATTGGTGGCAGAACAATGACTGCTATATTTTCAGATTTAGCGGACCAGGCCCACGGTGCGGTCATGCTGAAATACGGCGAGACGGTTGTGCTCGCCACAGTTGTTATGACCAAAGACCGCCAAGAAGGCCTTGGCTTTTTTAATTTGACCGTTGACTACGTTGAAAAATTCTATGCCTCCGGAAAAATCTTGGGCAGCCGCTTCACTCGCCGAGAAGGCAGGCCGTCGGGTGACGCCATTATCTCGTCGCGCGTCATTGACCGCACGATCAGGCCCCTTTTTGACAAACACATAAGGCACGGCGTGCAGGTGATCGTAACCGTCCTTTCAGTTGATGAAAATGATCCGACCATGCTTGCCATCAATGCCGCTTCGCTCGCGCTCGGCGTGTCAAATATTCCATGGGGAGGGCCGGTGGGGGCTGTTAGAATCGGCTCTAATTCCGCCATAAACCCAGTATTTTCGGTCCGCGAAGCCAGAACTTCCGGTTTCGACATAATAATCTGCGGCAAAGACGGCAACATCAACATGATCGAAGCCGATGCTTTCCAGACTCCGGAGCCGGAAATTGTTTCGGCCTTGGCGGCGGCAGAGAAAGAGATCGAGCGGATAGAAAACTTCCAAAAGAAAATCATCAGTGAGCTCGGCCAGCCGAAAAGAATAATTGTGAAGGAACCAATACTGGAAAAATCGGTGGCCCTCTTTCGTGAGCATATTGCGCCGGTGATCGAAGCCAAACTTTTTGACGGCCGCGACCCAAAGACCGAAGCCGGCAAGCCGTCCGTCATGGGCAAGCATAAAATCGATGAGCTCCACACTCTCTGGAACAATTTAGTAAAAGAAACTTATCCCGACCGCGAAAATTTTGACCCGGAAGACGATCACTTCGACTCCTATGTTAATGATCTTCTGCACAAGAAGGCAATTTTGGAGGACAAGCGCCCTGACGGCCGCAAGACAGACGAGCTCCGAAAAATTTATGCCAAGGCCGGCGGGTTTTCCAATATTATTCATGGCTCCGGAATTTTCTATCGCGGCGCCACCCACGTCATGTCGGTGCTGACCTTGGGCGGCCCGGAGGACGCCCACTTCATAGACGGCATGGAGGTCAGAGAAGAAAAAAGATTTATGCATCACTATAACTTCCCGCCATTTTCCACCGGCGAAACCGGCCGGGCGACTTTTACCGGCCGCCGCGAGATCGGCCATGGGGCCTTGGCTGAAAAAGCGCTGTCTGCCGTATTGCCGTCAAAAGAAAAATTCCCATACACTATTCGAATCGTCTCGGAAGCTCTCGCTTCAAACGGCTCTACTTCCATGGCCTCCACCTGCGGCGGCACGCTCGCGCTTATGGACGGCGGCGTGCCGATTCTAGCGCCGGTGGCCGGAGTCGCCATGGGGCTCATGCTTCGCAAAGCGAAGTCCCGAGGTAATCTCGAGGGATCTGGGAAAGACCCCTCGACTTTGCTCGGGGTCAGTGAGGATTTTGAGTACAAAATCCTCACTGACATTCAGGGACCGGAAGATCATCATGGCGATATGGATTTCAAAGTCGCCGGTTCAAGAACTGGCGTCACCGCCATTCAGCTTGATGTCAAAGTCGAAGGCGTGCCGATTGAAATTTTGACCGAAGCGCTCGAGGAAGCTAAAAAGGCAAGACTTCAAATTTTAGACGTAATCGAACAGGAAATTCCTGCCAGTCGAAAAGATATTTCACCCAATGCTCCGAAAATCGTCACGACCAAGGTAAAAATTTCCCAAATCGGTCTTATAATAGGCCCGGGCGGCAAAACCATAAACGGCATTAAGGAAAAAACCGGCGCTGAAATTACAATTGAAGATGACGGCATGGTTTATGCCACGGGCAAGGGGGGTAGCGCAGAGCGGGCAATTGAAATAATTCAGGAACTGGCTCATGAATATGTTCTCGGGGATTTAACTAAGGGCGAGGTGGTAAAAATTGTTGATTTCGGCGCATTCGTTAAAATTGGTCCAAATACCGAAGGCTTGGTCCATGTCTCTGAAATTGCACCATTTAGAGTAAACAAGGTAAGAGATTTGCTAAAAGAAGGCATGATTGTACCAGTTAAAATAATCGAGATTGACGAGAGAGACAGGCTTAAATTATCAATCAAGCAAGCCGACCAAAACCTTTTCGCCATAAATAAAAATGCCTGACAATAAAAAAGAAAAAATTAAAAAGCCGGAAATGATTGCTCATACCTACGCTGAAGACCTGGCCGAGGAGATAAAAAAAGAGCAGGGCGGCGCTTATCGCGTTGCTTTGGAAGAAGAGAAGCGCAAAGAAGAGGACAAAAAAGAATTTTCTCCTCTGTCGAAGCAAAACCTTCTTTTCAGTTTTTCGAGCCTGTTCCTTCTCCTTCTGGCCGCCGGGTTAATATTTTTTGTTTTCTGGCAGGGCAATGGTCGAGTCGCTCCGCCGCCGGTAGTTTCGGGAACCCCGGAAGCCTTGCTACCGAGTGTGATTAACGAGGTTTTTTTGGGCACAGCCACCAAAGAAAAAATAGATAACGCCATAAAAAGTGAGCTGGCTAAGGAAGGAGAACCCGACAAGGTTTCAAGCTTTTACTTCACAGAGGAAAAAAATATCTTGGAACAGGGGGGCGGAGAGGCAATAAAAATCCCTTTGGATATAAGGCGGCTTATTTTTATTTTGGAGATCAGGGCCCCGGAACTTCTGCTTAAATCTCTTTCCGAGGAATTCATGCTCGGAATTTACAACAATGAACTATTTCTGATTTTGAAGATAGAAGCTTTCAACAACGCTTTTCGGGGAATGCGCGAGTGGGAGCAAACGATGCCGCTAGATCTGGCGAGCTTGCTTAATATAGATTTATCTAAAATTAGTAGGGAGATCGCGGTGTTCGAAGACACCTTAGTCAAAAATCAAGATGCTCGCCTACTTGAAAATGAAGCGGGCGAGACAATTCTGATCTATGGGCTTAAGGGCGAAAAATTTATTGTCATCACGGGCGCGAGGGAGGTTCTGTTTGAAATAATAAACCGCCTACAGTAAAGACAGTGAAGACAGTAAATACAGCTAGGTCAGTAAATACAGTAAATTAAGTAAATACAGCGAGAACAGTAAATACAGTAATAAAATACATGGCAAATATTAATACATTCAAAGATTTAATAGTTTGGAAAAAAGCGCATGAGTTAGCTTAATTTACTGTATTTACTGTATTTACTATATTTGCTAATATATACCCATGATTATTGATATAAAAAAACTAAAGAAAAAATTAGAAGAAGAGAAAGTGCTTCTGCACGGAGAACTTAAAAGGCTTGGCGTCGAAGTCAGCCACAAACGCGAAGATTGGGAAGCAACTCCGGTTTTAGAAGAAACTTCAGTCAACGAACCAGATGAAAATAGTTTAGCCGACCACTTCGAAGATTTTGAAGAAAGAAGCGCAGAATTGAACGTCCTGAAAGCAAGGCTCAAAGAAGTCAATTCGGCTCTGGCCAGAATAGAAAGTAACACTTATGGCAAATGCAGAATTGACGGGAAAAATATTGAAGAAGATCGTCTGGAAGCCAATCCAGCCGCAGACACTTGCAAGGCTCATATGGAGTAAGTGAAAATTAAGGAACGAACGGAGTGAGAAACTATAATTTTCCTTACCCAGTTAAATAAAATTTGATTAATCAAATTTTAAATTTCTTCTTTGAAAGAAATTTATTTAACCGGGTGATGATTTTGTAATCCTCACTCCCGCCTGCCATCGCCTGAATGCACTTAATCTGATATTATAGATTATGGTAAAATTGTTTACTTGATCTATATAATTACTTTAATCGCTCTGGCATTGGCGGGCAGGTCGTTCGTCAACAAAATCTATCATGTCATTTTCTCGAATTTATTCGGTTCAAGTAAATATGCTGAAAGGGCAGATTATTTCAGTTGAAACAGACATCACTAAAAAAACCTTAAACGCTTTTTCAATTGTCGGGCTGCCGGACAAGGCCGCCCTAGAAGCTAGGGACCGAGTTAGTTCGGCTTTAAAAAATTCCGGCTTCAAATCTCCGAAAAATCTGAATCAAAAAACGATCGTGGCCTTAGCTCCGGCGGAAATCAAAAAAGAAGGCTCTTCCTTTGATCTGGCAATTGCGCTCGGCTACCTGCTCTCCCGAGAGGAAATAGATTTTGAGCCGGAAGGAAAAATTTTCATCGGCGAGCTTGCTCTAAACGGAGAACTCCAGAGAGTGCGCGGCACGCTCCCGATCGTAGAGGCCGCTCGAGCCAAAGGATTTAAAGAAATTTACGTTCCGGCCCAAAATGCAAAAGAGGCGGCCTTAACAAGAGGAATAAAAATTTATAGTGTCAGAACTCTGACTGAACTTTTGAATCACTTGGAAGAAGAAGCGCTCAAGCCGGAGCCGGAAACAATTTTGGAAACCAAAATTGTTTCGGAGCCGGCCATCAACTTCTGCGACATTCGCGGCCAGGAAGGCGCCAAGCGCGGACTTGAAATTGCCGCGGCCGGCGGGCACAACATCGCCATGTCGGGGCCCCCGGGCACAGGCAAAACCATGCTTTCTAAGGCCTTCGCCGCTCTCCTACCGCCGCTTTCTCTAGATGAAGTTTTGGAGATAACCGGCATTCATTCCGTGGCCGGAACGAATGCCGGTGAACTCGTTTTAGAGCCGCCTTTTAGAAGTCCTCATCACAGCGCCTCATACGTTTCCATCATTGGCGGCGGAGCGATTATCAAGCCGGGAGAAGTTACTTTGGCTCATCGCGGCATCCTTTTCTTAGACGAATTTCCAGAGTTTGACCGAAGGGTCATAGAAAGTTTGCGCCAGCCTCTTGAGGACAAATTAGTGAACATCTCCCGCGCGAAGGGCTCTGCCCGCTTCCCGGCCAATTTCATTCTGATTGCTGCCATGAATCCCTGTCCCTGCGGTTATCTCGGTTCGGCTCATAAAGAGTGCGTCTGCCGTCCGAGCGATACTGACCGCTATAAGCGCAAGGTTTCCGGGCCGATTATTGACCGCATTGACATTTGGCTCTCGGTTGAAAATGTTGATTATGAAAAACTCTCCGATCGAAATTTTCAAGCAGAGGACAGCCTGCAGATCCAGAGTAGGGTTCTTGAAGCAAGAGCCAAGCAAGCTTTGCGGTTCCAAGGCATGAAAATAAAAACAAATAGCGAAATGGGCGTGAAAGAAATTGACCAGCTCGAAATCTCGGATGAAGTTAGAAAACTTTTGAATGAAAGCGCGCGGCGTTTTGATCTTTCGCCGAGGTCCTATCACCGTATTATTAAATTGGCCCAAACTATCGCCGACCTGGACAATTCGGACAAAATAAAAGAGCCTCACATAATGGAAGCTCTGCAGTATCGCCCGAAAATCAATCTTTAATCTTTAATCTTTAATCTTTAATCTTAAATCTTAAATCTTAAATCTTAAATCTTAATTGGCCCAAGCACCGTTGGCGCCGGGATTTTTCGCGCCTCGGACTTCGAAGTGGACGTGAGGGCCGGTTGAGCGGCCGGTGGAGCCGACTAAGGCAATGCTTTGGCCTTGAGAAACTTTATCGCCTCGATTAACTAAATTTTTAGAATTATGCGCATAGAGAGTCTGGGTGCCATTGTCGGGGTGAGAAATAATGAGGTATTTTCCATAACCGCCGCCATAGCCGTTGCTATTTACAAAAATCACTTCGCCGTCAGCGGCGGCCCTAATCGGGGTGCCGGTTGGCGCGGCTAAGTCCACTCCGTTGTAACCGTGCAAATTTTGTGAAAGGCGGCCGTGGGCGATGGGACGAATATAGTATCCGGAATATTCCGGAGCATTAGTGCCATAGAGACGCTCTTTGGATTTACCTCGGACAACAACCCTATTTTGACTTTCAGTAAACGGTACCTCGCCATCTGGAATAATAAAGACATCTCCGATGGCTAGAGGCCCATCTACGGCAATACCGTTAAATGCGGCAATATCAGAAACATCGCCCTTAAATTTATCGGCAATACCTTTTAAGGTGTCTCCTTTCTTGACTTCATACCGAACGCCGGAAATTGGCAGAATTATAAGAACTTGATCCGTCTGGAGAGTCGCGCCGGGCTTAAGATCGTTGGCCCAGTAAATAGTATTAGTTGAAACGCCAAACATCTTGGCAATAAGACTAGCCGTGTCTCCCTTGCGAACTACGTAAACGCTGATTTCGCCGGATTCCGGGATTTCAAGAATATCGGCGGTGGTGCCTCGAAGACTAAGCTCCGGCAAGAGAGCGCCGTTGTTAACTTGCACATCCGGGCCGCCTTGACCTGCAAAAGGAGCAATGGCCGTTGCCTGAAGCAAGGGCATATTTTGAGAGTTTAAACTGGCTCGGGCCGGTCGAGGGGAAATCAGAAGTAAAAGTATTAAAAAGACAAAAAAAGCATGGAAAATTCCAAATTCAAAAAAGCTTGATTTTGTCGCCCTTTTATTCTTATTTAAAGCAGAATTTGAATAAAAGGGGTCTTTAGAGTTAGTTAAATGCATAAGTAAGGGGGCTTTTCTGTACTTTTCCGGCCAAAACCCTTGTTTTCAGGGTTTTTCGGAACCATCAGGAAATTCGGAAGATAGGCCATATGATAGCAAACTTGAACCGAAAAAGTCAACCCGGTTATCAACATGCACCACTGTTCGGGGAAAATTCTCCTTTTTGGGGTCGCTGTCTCCGCCTGCTGGCGGAGCGCTGCCTCTCGGCCCGTCGGCCTGCGAGACACCCCAAAAAGGAGAATTTTCCCCGGACAGTGGTTATCAACAGTCTACGAAATACGAAAAAAATCCTTAATCTTTAATCTCCGACCGCAGTCGGAGTCCGACTGCGGTCGGACTTTAATCTAATCACTATTTACTATATACTAACCACCAATGGATCCCGTTAGAGATCATAACGTTATGAACAATGATTTACTCGGGATTATAGATTAAGATAATATTACAACTTTCATTAAATATGATACGGTCCGATCGCGATCGGACCTATCTCTAACGGGATGGATCACTTAAATGAATTAAACCCTGCTCAGCGCGAGGCAGTACTCCACAAAGATGGGCCGCTTTTGATTGTGGCCGGGGCCGGGGCCGGCAAAACTAAGACAATTGTCCATCGAATTGTTAATCTTATAAATGAAGGGGTCCGGCCGGAGAACATTTTAGCCATCACTTTCACCAACAAGGCCGCAAGCGAAATGCGCGAGCGCGCCAGAAGTCAATTGTCAATTGTTAATCGTCAATCGTTTCCTTTTGTCTCCACCTTCCACTCTTTGGGGGTGAATATTCTGCGGGAGAATGCGCCTCTCTCCGGCTTAAGCAAGAATTTCAAAATTATGGATGATGGGGATTCAAAATCTTTAGTCCGCGAAGCCATCAAGGGGGCCGGCTATGATCCGAAGCAGTACGACCCCGGCCTATTCCAAAACATCATTTCAAAACAAAAAGGGGAGGGCGTGACTTTCGAAGAATATGCCGAGGGGGCAAGCGATTTCTTTTCTAATCTTGTGGCAAAAATTTGGGAGAAATATGAAGAGTTGCTTAAAAGAGAAAAAGGTTTAGACTTCGATGACCTGCTTTTAAAAACCGTCATGCTCCTTAAAGAAAACGAGGCCGTCAGAAAAAGTTATCAAGAGAGATTCAAATATATTCACGTTGACGAATACCAGGACACAAACGAGATCCAGTACCGGCTCACCAAACTTCTGGCCGAAAATCATAAGAACATCTGTGTTATTGGTGACAGCGATCAGAATGTGTACGGGTGGCGGGGAGCGAAGATAGAAAACATTTTAAATTTCGAAAAGGATTATCCGGAAGCTAAAACTGTTCTGCTGGAGGAAAATTACCGCTCGACTCAAAATATTCTCTCGGCAGCCAATGAGATAATTAAAAAAAATGAAGTGAGGGTAGAAAAAAATCTCTACACCAAAAACAAAGAAGGGGAGAAAATCGGCTTTTATGAAGCGGCTGATGAAGCCGATGAAGCGGAATATGTGGCAACAAAAATTTTAGAGCTTGTGGATGCCCCTGCGGATTCTTCCTTTGCGGGGTCGCTGTCTCCGCGTGCTCGCGGAGCGCTGCCTCTCGCGCCGTCGCGCTGCGAGACACCCCGCAAAGAAGAATCCGCAGGGGCTTTCTCTGACATAGCCATCCTCTACCGCGCGAATTTCCAATCACGAATCCTGGAGGAGGCGATGCTTCAATATAATATTCCCTACCAAGTCGTCGGCACAAAATTCTTCGAGCGCAAGGAGGTGAAAGATATTTTGAGCTACCTGCGGTCCGCGATTGATCGAGAAAGCCCCTCGGACATTAAACGCATTATAAATTTCCCCGCACGAGGGATTGGCAAAGTTACCCTATTAAAATTGTTTGCTGGCCGAAGGGAAGAACTGCCGGCCAAAATGCAATTGCAAATAATTAACTTTTATAATCTGCTTGAAAAAATTGCTGGCTTTTTAGAGCAAAATAATTTATCAGAAACGATAAAGTTTATTTTGCGCGAAAGCAGAATAGAAAAAATTTTGAAAGACGGCGGAGATGACGATTTAGAGAGGCTGGAAAACATAAAAGAGCTGGTCACTCTCTCTAAAAAATTTGATCATCTCGCAGGTGAAGAAGCTGTGATAAAAATTTCAGAAGAAGCAGCCTTAATGAGCGATCAAGATGAAATAAAAGAAAAAGAAAATGTGGTTCGCCTTATGACTGTTCACGCCGCCAAGGGCCTTGAATTTGAAAAAGTTTTTATAACCGGACTTGAACAAGGGCTTTTTCCGCATGATAGGCTTGGGGAAAAAAGGGAGGATCAAGAGGAGGAGCGTCGACTTTTTTATGTCGCCCTGACTCGAGCGGAAAAAAAACTTTATCTTTCTTACGCCGCCAGCCGAACTATTTTCGGCAAAAGACAATACAATGTTCCATCCGAATTCATTACCGATATTCCGGAAGACCTGATAGAAAAAGAAGGTGGTAATATTTTAAAAACAATTTATGTTTAAATCTAAAAAGTCTCTAGGACAAAATTTCCTGCGTTCTGAAAAAGCGCTCGCGCAGATTGTTGAAGCGGCCGATCTTAAGTCAGAAGATGTGGTTTTAGAAATCGGTCCGGGCCAAGGCGCTTTGACTGAAAAACTCTTAGCCACGGCAAGGATCGTCCTTGCCGTGGAAAAAGACGAAGAATTAGTCGCTTTTTTGAAAGATAAATTTAAAAAAGAAATTTCAGAAAAAAAACTAATTTTAATAAATGAGGATATTTTGAAATTTAAATTCACCCCCTCCTTTCTCCTCCCCCTTAATAAGGGGGAGGCTGGGTGGGGGTCTAAGAGTTACAAACTGGTGGCAAACATTCCCTACAACATCACCGGCGAGATTTTCAGAAAATTTTTACAGGAGGAAAAGGTGCAACCGGAGCGGATGGTCTTGCTTGTTCAAAAAGAAGTGGCCGAAAGAATTGTGGGCTCTACGAAATACGAAAAATTACGAAAATACGAACAAATACAAAATAGCGTGGAAAGAAAAAAATTATTTGTAGATTCGGATAAGTTTGTCCTAAACCCGTCCGGTCGGACTAGGGTAGGTTCGGATCGGTCATTAAAAGAAAGTATTTTATCAATCAGTGTCAAAGTTTATGGTGAGCCAAAATATATAGATACGGTCAGAAGGGGGAGTTTCACGCCTGTGCCAAAGGTCGATTCGGCTATTCTCTTGATTGAAAATATTTCCAGAAAAAGATTTTTGGTAAACAATGTAACAGAAGAAGATTTTTTTAAAATAGTGAAAACAGGCTTCGCCCACAAGCGCAAGCTCCTCTCTTCCAATCTTAAGCCTCTATTAGGAAATGAGGTTTCTGGGTTTTTAAAAGAATGCATGATTAACGAAAAAGCCCGCGCGGAAGAACTAAAGGTAGAAGACTGGCTTTGCCTCGCTACCCTACAGGGCGAGCCTCGGGCTTTAGCCAGCTACTAGCTACTAGCTACTAGCTACTAGCTACTAACTACTAACTAGAGGCTATTCAACACCGCCCGCGTCTTGGGGCCGACTATGCCGTCCGGCGTTAAATTGTTTTGGATTTGAAAAATCCGAACCGCGAGAAGTGTTTTCGGTCCGAAGATATTGTCAATCTTGCCCGCATAAAGACCCTCCTTCTGTAATTTATTTTGTAAAACACCCACTTCGCTAGTCTTCATGCCATAGCGCAAAGTCATAGTTATTTCTTGGCTAATTTCGTTTGAACCGTCGTTTGTTTTTAAAACTGGCTCTGCTAAATTTTCTGCATTACCAGACGAAACCTGATTCAAGAAAATAGTTTCACTTTCAAGAGCTTTGAAACCGAGCAGTTGGCCGCGCTCGGCCGGGCTTGAGACAATTTGATCCGTAAAAGCGCAAACCTGGACCTGATTGTCATAAAGTGAAAAATTATAATTGCCGGATGTAGAAGAAGTGTTATTCAAACAAAAAGTAAATTTATGCCAATCATTTTGGCTCGAGCTTTGAAGAATATAATTTCCAGATTTCAGGAAGTTCAATTGAATTTGATTCGCATGTTTAAGCTCGATCTGCCTGACCAAATTCCCGGTCGCCGATTCCTTCAAATTAATTGTGATCTTTTCTTGGTCTTTGTTGTCAGAGGTGTCGCTTCGAACGGCCTTTAAGACAAGAAAGCCCGAGCCATTTTGAGTCGGCGCGGGATATTGACCCGCCGCATTCTGCGGTAGAGCAATACTCCCGGCGAAAAGTACAAGAGCTGAAATAAAGATTACTTTGATTCGCCTTCGACTCGAAATAAAAAATGGGATAGTTTTATTTTTCATAATCTGTTTTTTAAAAAATGACTAATGACTTTCTTATTCTCCGACATCCGGCACAAGTCCAGTGCCTATCTTAAGCACTAAATTAGTAATTGGACAGATGCCCTCGCCGCTTTCTCCGCCCTCGGTCGTAGTTTCAGTCTCGGAACCGTTTGCGCATTGAGAAAGGTCCCCGGAAACTGCTCCACAAAGACAATTGACTATATTAAAGTTCCACGAATCTCCGGAAACTTCGTCTGTGCCATTGCCTAAACTGCTGATGGCATTGCAAATCTCGGCCGCCGCCGGAATATCTTCAATCTTGCCGCAAACTCCGCAAATATTTATCGAATCGCCTAAGGTCCAAACTTCCGGCGTATAAAAATTAAACCACTCATAGACTCCGGCAAAATTAAGAATCGGCACCGGCGGAGGAATAAGCTGAACGCCATAGAGCCTTAGAATGCCCAAAGTAGCCGGCGTGGGACCGCCGACCTTAAGTTCATCCACCGTTAACCAGACAGTTCCGAAGGTCGCTGTGGCAAGAGGAATTGTAATCTGATTCATGCATGCTTCAGAAACAGGATTCCAAGACTCAACTTTGCCGCCAAAAGGAGTGAAGATTGTCAGCGCTTCGGCTTTTTGTGTTTCTTTTTTGGAAAATGGTAAGAAATAGGAGAGAGTGACCAAAATCAGCGCTATGGCAAAACCGAAAATAACTTTTCTTGTTTTATTGTTGCTTTTCATGCTCAATAATTATAACATAACTAGAAAGCTTCTAGCGTCTAGCCATGCAATATCTTCCGTCAAAAAAATTCATAATCATTCTTTCTTCAGTCTTTGGAGTGATTCTTTTGGTTTTCATTATTGGTTCGCTTATTGGACGGAAAGAAAGGGCGGTAAACCTGCAGATAGAAAATGAAATAGCTGTCAATCAAGAAAAGTTATCTGATCTAGTCTCAAAAGATTCAGACGGCGACGGAGTGCCGGACTGGGAGGAGGCGCTTTGGGGAACAGACCCCTACAAAAAAGACACCAGCGGCGATGGAATACCCGACAATATTGAAATAGAAAACAAAAAGAAAGATTTGCGCGAGAGCGGCGTGGAATTATCTGCACCAGATGTTGACATATCTCAACTGAATGAAACCGAGCGTTTCTCCAGAGAATTCTTCACGACTTTCATGGCCCTTCGCGAGTCCGGTAATTTAAGCCCTGAAGCAATAGCCAACCTTTCCGTTTCTCTGGCGAAGACCATAAGCGATCCGAAGGAAGAAATAGATTTTTTTGCTCTCAAGGACTTACAAATAAATACCGATCCCGCCTATACGCCGAAAGCCTATGCCCTAGCCGTTAAAACTGCGGCTTCCAAATTTGCCGGCCAAAAACTCGGCTCGGAAATGGAAATTTTAGCCAAAGGGATAACGGAAGAAAGTGAGGCGGCCATGGCCGAGCTCTCTTCAATCGGCGAGAGTTATGGCAAGCTCGCCCTGGAGCTCAAAAGTGTACCCGTCCCGCCGGAATTATCGGAAGACCATCTCGTTCTGGTGAACAGCGCTCTGGGTATGTCAAAAACAGTCCAAAATTTAAGCCAAGTGTTGGTTAATCCGCTCGGCGCCATGCCTTCCTTAAGTGAATACGCTATCTTTAACACGCGTTTTATTGAGATAGCGGACAAAATAGATGAGCTTTTGAAATAAATAAGGGGGCTGGGGAAGACGTTTCCTAAAATAGTTGCTATAATAAAGGCAAACCAAAATGAAATTTTTTGGCCAAAAAGCGCTTGCCCTGTTTCTAGCAATTTCATTCATATTGCCTTCTTTTTTGTTGTTGCCGGCTAAAAAAGCGCAGGCCCAAGTTGTAGGTGCTGATGCGCAATTCGGTGCAATTATCGGGGCGGGCGTCTCCATAGTCGCTGACTGTCTAAACATTGGCGATAAAATAAAAAATTTCATAGAAGATAAGGCGGAAGATTTGGGTCTTACTCTTGTTGAGTCATTAGTAGGAAGTACTGCCGTCCCGACCAATGAGATAGGAAAAACCAGAGACTACATACAGACGCTCAAAGACAAGGAATCATGTTTTGACGCTATCGCTTACAACACCATTAAACTGGCCTTGCGGCTGACAACCCAGGAATTGCTCGGTTGGATAAATTCCGGCTTTGACGGCTATCCTTTTTATCGCGACAGCGGGTCTTACTTTACGGAATTATGGGAAAATGAAGTCAATTCTTTTTCAACATCTTTGATGAATTTAGATGAAACTCTATATCCTTGGGCTAAGGCGACGGCCGCTAGAATTCTATTGGCCCACCAAGCCAAGTTTGAAGATTATTCGAGGCATAGCTTGCATAATTTTGTGGTCGGCGGCGTTGATGGCTACCGCGCAAGTTTTTCTGCCGGCGGCTGGAACGCCTGGGAGGCAATGCTTCTGCCGCAGAACAATCCGATCGGCTACAGTATGCTGGCCGAACAAGAACTTGCTCGGAGGGGCGGCGGAGGAACGGCATTTAGTATCCGTCCGGAAGATAGACCGCCATCTTTGGCAAGCAGGGTAGATGATGCCACCAATGGATTTTTCTCTGACAGGCGCTGTACGTATCCATATAGCATAGAAGTTGTTAATGCGAACACCGATGAAGTAGAAGTATATGTCGTAAAGGGAAAAACGGAAGGCGATTTAAGGAAGGCCGAAAACCAAGGTCTTTATATTCCACTGGGCGCGTGCACCACTTGGGAAACTGTTACTCCCGGAACGGCCATTGCTTCTTCTTTGGACTTAAGCCTTGGAACAAAAATAAAACAGCAAGAACTGGCGGACGAAATGAATGAAAGCATCGCCGCGATCTTTGATGCCTTGACCAGTCAATTAGTAACGCAAGGAGTTAGTGCCCTTACCAAACCTTGCGGAGCGCTTGATCCAAACTACCCAAATGATAACTACCAAAACCCAAAGGATGATCCAAACTGCCAATAAAAAATGTTTGGGTGCCGACACTAAGTTTGGGTAGCCGACTACGAAACGGCTCATCCGAATAAGAAATACGAATGTCGGTCATCCGAATAAAAAATAAAAATGAGCAAGCAAAACAAAACAAAAAAATATCGGGTACTAAAATACATAGGTTTTGCTGTCTTACTTATTGTATTTTTTAATATGGCTAATCCTTTCCCTCGAGAATACTCGGGACAAGTCTCTCTAGAAAACAATTCTGTCTCATCCGGTTTTCAAATCGCCAATGCGCAAGCTCCTCCACCACCAACGGCCGCAGATGTAGGCGTTGGTGCACAAAAAGATGTTTTAACTTGTGGTAAGTGGTGGAATCTTACCTGCTGGATAGTTGGCGGTATTCTCTATTCCGCCTGGTTTGTAACAGCCATGCTTGCAAAATTTGCCGCCTTTATTTTGGACTTTTTTATCGGCTACTCGCTGGATGACAAATCTTTCCGCTCCGTTTTTGTGGTTGAAGGCTGGAAGGTTACTCGTGACCTCGCCAATCTTGTTTTCATTTTTGTTCTAGTTTTTGCCGCCATTAAAACCGTCATAGAGGGTTTAAGCGATGCTGTCAAAAAAACAATTAAAAATGTCATCATCGTCGCCTTGCTTATAAATTTCAGTCTTTTTATGGTCCGGGTCGTTGTTGACAGCACAAATATTCTAGCCCGCATATTTTATAACCAGATTGAAGTAACGGGCACCCTAGGTGACTCGGTTCCCGGGACAAAACCGGTCAGCATAGCTTTGGTTGATAAATTTAGTCCCCAGAAACTTATTCTTGACCCTGATACTGCCAAACAAATGAACCCGGGTGAAAACTTGGGTTATTTCTCTTTGATAATGGTCCTGGCTATTTATCTAAACATTACAATGTTTACGGTTTTTTTCTCCGTCGGCATATTTTTCTTAGGTCGAGTCATCGGCCTTTGGATCGCGATGATCTTCGCCCCATTTGCCTTCATATCGCTTACCCTGCCGGCCAAAGTTAGAGCCAGTATGCAAGACTGGGGCTGGGAAAAGTGGCTCTCTAGTATGACGGGCATGGCCATAATGGCTCCGATTTTTACTTTCTTTCTTTATCTGATTATTCTTTTCACCGATATAGGAGGCTTGCTTAGCGCGCCAGAAGGCTCTACAACTACCATAAAAATTATGGCCATTGTTATTCCCTTCCTGATTATCGTCGCCCTTCTTAAAAAAGCTAAAACATTAACCAGCCAATATGCCGGAGAAATCGGGACCCAGCTGGCCGCGGCTGTCGGGAAAGTGGCCGGAGTTGCGGCTGTGGCTGCAACGGGCGGAGCGGCGCTTGCTGGTGGCGCGGTAATGGCAGGCGGGAAATTAGGCGCTTTGGCTGGGAAAGGAATGGGTAAACTCGGCGAAAAAGTGGGGGGTGGATTTGGGGCAAGGCTTAAAACATATGGAGCTGGGTTTGAAAAATATGGCAAGAAAGCAGCAGCCGCACCTCAAAAAATCGGCGCGGCCATGAGAGAAACCGCGCTTGGGCGGGGCATAGGCACAACTTTTGGCGTGGCCGGCAAATTAGCCGGCAAGGGCTTGGCAGCGGCTGGCATTCCCGGCCTTGAAAAATTAGGCGAGGTGATGACTGCAGGTACTGGGTTTCTTAAACCCGGAGCGGCATTTGCCGCGGCCATGGGCATGAAACCGGAAGAACTGGGCGCTCTTGGCCGGATGGGCTATAGGGATAAAAAAGAAAGAAAGGCGGATAAAATGAGAAGGGAGAATGAGAGAAGAGAAGGAATTCAATATAAAATGTCCGACGCGGAAGACGAGGAAACAAAAGAAAAGTCAGAGAAAAAGCAAAAAAAATATGACAAGAAAGTAGCCGATGCTAAATCAAAAGACCCGACCCTGACTCCCGAGCAAATTAAAGAGAAATACGGCGAACGGCCAAAAATCTACAATACAACCGCTGAAAGAAATGATGATGTCATGAGACAAGAAATTGAGAAATTAAAGAATGGCAATCAAGCGGACCAGAAACTGGCAGAAAAGCTGGAAAAAGAAGCAAATGAATTAGATCGTCTCCGAGATGATAAAATTAGAAATGAGGAAAAGTTAGACAAGATAGATACACATATGACTGAAATTGTGGAAAAACTGCAAAGAGGGGGCAAGTCCATAACTGGAGAAGAAGGCAAAAAAAATATTAATCTTGAAGCGAATGAGCGAGCGCTGCCGCTCCGAGCTGACATACAGGAAAATAAGGCAAAAATTAAGACCGCCATTAGAAATAAAAAGTGGTCTGTCGCCGCGAACCTTGAAAGCGAAAATGATCAATTGGAAAAAGACGTGAAACTGCTTGGAAATATAGTTGAAGAAAAAAGCAATACGGCGGGGAGAATTGGGGATCTGTCAAAGAAAATAAAAACGGCAGAGAAAGAACAAAAGGGGGAGGAAGAATAAGTAGTTAGTTATCGGTTAATAAGTTAATTATTATGGAAATAACAGAGGAACAATTTGAAGAAAAGTTTAAAAACCTACCCGAACGGTTTCGGGAAATGGTTTTTAGTGCGGATGTTGATGACACAGTCGGGGAACTCTCTCGTCTTTATGGGCTACTTGGCGAAGAAAAGCGCGAGGCCTTAAAAGGCGGAGTTGTTCTCCTGCTTGTCGGACTCTCTACCGGCGAAGACTTTATTAGAGACGCAAAAGAAAAGCTTGCCATAAGCCAAGAAACGGCTGGAAAAATATTCTTGGACGTAACCGATCTCATATTAAACCCGATTATGAACCGCTTTTATTGGCGGGGAGAAACAGAAGAAAAAGAGAGGGCTGAATTAACCCCGGAAGAAGAAAAAGAAATTGAAAAATCTATTGAGGCCGATAAGTTGATAGATAAAACCTATGCCTCTATGGAGCCTACACCGGGTGTAGCGACTTCTTCAGATGAATTAAAAGAGGCCATAGATCATCTTGATTTTGGAACGATTATTCCGACTCTGGGAGAGAAATATGGCCTGACTATAATTAAGCAGGGACTTCTCGAAAGAAAAATCAAGCTGCTTATTACCGGCAATCTTTCGGCCAGCGATTTTGAAAGACAAATGCAGTCGGAATTGGGATTAAATCCGGAACAAGCTAAAAATATTATAAATGATATTAATCAATTTGTTTTAACTCCAGTCCGGATGGCTTATTTGGGGATGGAGGAGGAAGCCCCCTCTCCTTCTCAGGAGAGGGCTGGGGTGAGGTTGGAACAGACCTCATTCGCCCCGACCGGAGTCGTCGGGGCACCTTCTCCTGAAGAGAAGAAGGTGGGGGATGAGATCCGTGTCGAAGCAGAAAGAAAAAAAATTCTGGAAGGTATAGAAAGTCCAACCAAAATAAGCGGGGTTAAAACCGTGGCTGATATTCTTAAAGAAGAAAAAACAAAAAATCTAGTCGAACAAAAAATGGCCGGCGCATTCAGCTTACCTAAAGAAGAAACAGATTATTCTATGAGAAAGATAGACCCATATAGGGAACAACCTGATAAGTAGAAGTAAATTAACCAAATTATTTTAAGCACCAAATCACAAATTCCAAATCACAAACAAATTCCAATGACTAAAATCCTAAACCCAAAACCATTTTAGAACATTTGAATTTTGAATTTAGGTATTGTTTGTAATTTGGTGCTTGTAATTTGGAATTTATTTAGAATAATTATTTATGCAATTTCAAACACCACAATTTATTGAAGTTGAAGACAAGCTTTTTGGACCTTTCACCTTCAAACAATTTATTTATCTAGCCGGCGGAGCGGGCCTTTCCTTCGTCGTTTACAAAATCGCTCCGCTCTTAGTTGCCATTCCAATCATTCTAGCCGTGGTTGGGCTGGCTCTGGCCTTAACTTTCGCCAAGGTCAACGGCCGGCCATTCGCGCATGCTTTGGAAAACTTCTTCACTTATCTTATGCAAAATAAAATGTATCTTTGGAAGAAGACGCCGGCGAAAGAAGAAAAACCCGCCCCGACCCAGGTCGGGGCGGGGGCGGCCCCCGCACCGGGTGTAGGCATGGGCCTCACCGGCTCTAAATTAAAAGAGCTCTCTTGGAGTTTGGATGTCTTAGAAATGAAGAAGCGGTAGCTTCTTCATTTCAATTTCCAAATTACAAATAAATTACAATGAACGAAAAATCAAATTCAAAACAATACGATCTAGAAGAAAGAACTGCCGAATTTGGGCGGCGATGCAGAGAATTTGTTAAAAAACTTCCGAAAACAACAGGTAATTTTGAAGACGGAAAGCAGCTTGTGCGGTCTTCTGGGTCCCGGGCGGCAAATTACATAGAAGCAAATGAAGCATTAAGTAAGAAAGATTTTGCGCATAGAATTAAAATTTGCAGAAAAGAAACAAAAGAAAGCTGCTTGTGGTTAAGATTATGTGATACTGGTGATAATGAAGAGCTTGATAAAGAAAGAGGGGAACTTATACAAGAAGCCACAGAGCTAAGAAAAATTTTTACTTCTATTTTAAATAAAAGCATTTAGTTTAGAATTTTAGTAATTAGAATTTTGATATTGTTTGTAATTTGGTGCTTGTGGTTTGGTGCTTAAATTCGATGGCGCCTCAGGCGGAGAATAATTCTTTTAGGTTAATTAGAATAATTTTATTATAATACTACATATGGCAATTAGCGCAAAACCAACTCAAGACTTCGTCCCAATAAAAGAGATCCGCGATGGAATTGTCATCTTGAAAGATGGCGGCTTAAGAGCGATTTTAATCGCCTCATCTATCAATCTCTCGCTTAAATCCTATGATGAACAAAAAGCCGTTCTATCCCAATTTCAAGGATTTTTGAATTCGCTTGATTTCTCCATTCAGACCGTCATTCAGTCGCGGCGCTACGACATCCGTCCATATTTGGCAATTTTAGATAATCGCTTAAAAGAAATAACCGAGCCCCTGCTCAAAATCCAAACCCGCGAATATTCCGAATTCATCCGCACTTTCACCGAGCAAGTCAACATCATGACCAAAAGATTTTTTATTGTAATCCCATACACTGGCGGCGGTCCGGCCACAGCCGCCAAAGGGTTTTTAAGCGCCCTGCCGGGCGGGAAAAAAGCTACCGCCGAAGAAAGCTTTGAAGAAAAAAGAGCACAGTTGGAACAGCGTATGTCGGTCGTTGAAGGAGGGCTATCCGGCATCGGAGTGAGAGTGGCTAAATTAGGCACCGAAGAGGTGATTGAACTTTTTTATAAGACATTTAATCCGGGCGAAACGGAGAGAGAAGCCAAGGTGTAGTTAAAAGTTATAAAGTTATAAAGTTATAAAGTTATAAAGTAAAATTCATGAAATTGTTGGACAAAATTTTGGGCAAAGGTAAGGGAGCCGCTGGCGCAGGCGGCAAGATTTTGCCCGTTCTGCCAGCTGACATTTACAGGGCGGCGACTTTGGAGCTCCAAGATATAATTGCGCCGGCGGCTCTTAAAACAGAATCCAAAAAGATAACTTTAGGAGACAGGCTGATTAAAACTTTCTTTGTCATTTCTTATCCTCGTTTTCTAACCGACAACTGGTTCACCCCCATCATCAATCTTGATAAAATTTTCGATGTTTCCATCTTCATCCACCCGATTGATACTTCCAAAATCTTAAAACAGTTCCAGAAAAAAGTAGCCGAAGTTCAAAGCCAGATAAGTATTAGGGAGTCCAGAGGTCTTGTGCGCGATCCCGTGCTTGACACCGCGCTCGGCGACCTCGAGAGTCTGCGCGACAGCTTACAGCAAGCCCAGGAGAAAATTTTTGACGTCGGGCTTTACATCTCTATCTACGGCGAAAGTGAAGACGACCTTTTTAGGATTGAGAATGAAATTAAATCCATTCTCGAGTCTCGTCTCATTTATATCCGGCCGGCTCTGTTTCAACAGCAAGACGGCTTCGAGAGCGTCATCCCGACAGCTACCGACCTCCTCGAAGTCCACCAAAAGCTTAATTCCGAACCCCTCTCCAGTATTTTTCCTTTTGTTTCTTTCGACCTGACCTCCGACAAGGGTATTCTCTACGGCGTCAACCGCCATAATTCAAGCTTGGTTATTTTTGACCGCTTCTCAATGGAAAACTACAACTCTGTTATTTTCGCCAAGTCCGGCGCCGGAAAAAGTTTTATGACAAAGCTGGAGATTCTGCGAACCCTCATGTTTGACGTGGATGTTTTGGTCATTGATCCGGAAAAAGAATATGAATATTTGGCCGAGGCGGTCGGCGGCCGATATTTCTCTATTTCTCTTTCTTCGCCGCACCACATTAATCCCTTTGACTTGCCCTTGCCGCGAGAAGACGAGGCTCCGGCGGACGTTCTTCGTTCGCACATTATCACCTTGGTTGGCCTCTTCAGAATCATGCTTGGCGGACTGACACCTGAAGAAGACGCGATCGTTGACCGGGCCATCGCCGAAACTTACGCCTTAAAGGACATCACGCCGGATTCTGATTTTTCTAAAGCCGAGCCGCCACTACTGTCAGACTTCGAATCGGTTTTGGCCGGCATGGACGGCGCTGAATCAATTCTGACTAAGCTCACCAAATATACTCATGGCACCTGGTCAACTTTTATCAACCAGCCGACCAATGTGGACATTAATAAAAAATTCATTGTCTTTTCCATCCGCGACATGGAAGACGAGCTTAAACCGGTGGCCATGTATATTATTATGAATTTCATTTGGAGCTCTATCCGCCGGGTCCTGAAGAAGAGACTGCTTGTGGTTGATGAGGCTTGGTGGATGATGAAGTCCGAAGATACCGCTTCCTTCCTTTTTTCCATCGCCAAGCGCGGCCGAAAATATTATCTCGGACTCGCCACTATCACTCAAGACGTGGGCGACTTCATGAGAAGTCCTTACGGCATACCGATTGTGACAAACTCTTCAATTCAAATTCTTTTGAAACAGTCTCCTTCAAACACTGATATCCTGCAAAAAACTTTCAATCTGACCGATGAAGAAAAATATCTTCTGCTTGAATCTGGTGTCGGCGAGGGCATCTTTTTTGCCGGCTTAAAACACGTAGCCATCAAAGTCATTGCTTCCTATACCGAAGACCAGATCATCACCACCGATCCGGCCCAAATATTAGCCATTCAGCGGTCTAAGCAGGAATTGGCGATGGCGGCGGCGGGAGCACCCCCACCCG
>Ga0209542_10003933_pt1 | contig 31169 bp, 34 predicted proteins | sample RifCSPhighO2_01_FD_184028 | JGI IMG/M metagenome (GOLD analysis project Ga0209542, IMG submission 184028) | Soil microbial communities from Rifle, Colorado - Rifle CSP2_plank highO2_0.1 (SPAdes) (version 2) | ecosystem: Environmental > Terrestrial > Deep subsurface > Rock core/Sediment ... | reverse complement strand
CAACCCGGTTAGAGGTCGCGGAGTGTTTGTTGCGACTATTAATTCTCAAAAAACAATGTTGATATTGGGTGCAAGGTAATTGACCTGCTTATATTCACGCAATCGCGTTCTACCTCTAACGGGGTTAATTTTGCTCAGATAAAATCAACTCGATTATAATAAGTTAATTTTCCACAGAATATAGCCTTCATTGTGATATACTAAAGCATATGTTTCCCTTCCTGAAAAAGGCGCATAAGAAGACCACGATTGCCGTTTTTGATATTGGTTCCGCAAGTGTAGGTGGTGCACTCATTGCTTTCGAGTCGGGCAAGAAGCCCAAAATTCTTTGGAGCACGCGCGAGAGTATGGTGTTTCAAAGTGACCTGAATTTCGGAAGGTTTCTTTCATCGATGCTTGAGACGTTTGAAAAAGTACTGGAGAGTCTCCAAAAATCAGGCACAGAACACCCTGATGATTATTTATGTGTTTTTTCATCTCCTTGGTATGCCTCACAAACACGCGTGGTAAAGATGAAGCGCGACAAAGAATTTAATGTGAGCAAAAAAGGAATTGATGAACTTATAAAAAAAGAGATTGAGAATTTTAAATTATCGCACATTGAAAAATATACTCGGGTGGGCGAAGAGGAAGTGGAAATTATGGAGATACGTACGATTCAAATGAAGTTGAATGGATACACTACTGACAACCCGTATGGAATGCCTGCAAAAAGTCTTGAGATGTCACTTTACATCAGTATGGCACCAGATCGCGTTTTAAAATCAGTGAAAGCACGTATTATTAAAGTCTTCGGTGATAAGAATGTAACCTTCGGTTCATTCTCACTGGTCGCATTCAGTACTATTCGCGACGTGTTTTCACACCGTAAAGATTTTCTTTTCATGGATATTAGCGGTGAGGTGACTGATATTTCGCTTGTAAAAGGAGATGTTCTTCTTGAGACGGTTTCATTTCCGCATGGCAAAAATTTTCTTGTTAGACGAGTTGCAAGTGGGCTCAACACGGTCTCCGAGGAGGCAGAATCATTATTAACTCTATATCGCGAAGGGAGAAGTAGTGATGTGGTGAAGGGGAAAATTGATAAAATTCTTATCGAAGCTCGAACACAGTGGCTCCAATTCTTTCGTGAAGCGCTCGGGAGCCTCTCTAATGATCTTTCGCTCCCTAATATGATCTTTTTTACTTCCGACGTCGATGTATCATCATGGTTCCGTGAGTGCATGCGGTCGGGGGATTTGGGGGATTTCACGGGAATGGGCGAACCATTTGAGGTGGTGTTTCTTGATAGTGAGACCATGGAGAATTTTTCAATACTAAGTCCTCAGGTCCCCCGCGATCCCTTCATTATGATTGAAGCACTTTTTGCAGACCGTATAATAGAAGAACGACATATAACGCGCGCATCATAGGCAATAATTTAAATTATGAATCGAAGAATCATACAAGATGTAGTGTTTCCATCACGTCGCCAACAGGCAGATGTCACACCAAAGACTGAAGAAATTTCTCAAGCCCCCGTTCGTGAAGTATCACCCAGCGTACAAAATCAGTCGGAAAATTTTTTGCCTAAGTTGATTAAAAAACAAGAAACAACCGTTTCAGATTTCCCTCCTTCGCGGAGAGGAAATGGTCTTACGACAACAAACAGATTTCCACGGTTAACGTTGTGGATTATTGTAGCGGTTGTTCTCGTGGTTACTCTGGGGGTATTGTTCTCAAAATTTTTTTCGGGGGCGACAGTGAAGATTGTCCCATTTAATGAGACGATTTTGTTAAGCGAGGAATTTATCTCCGGTGAAAATTCGATAGAGGATAGTATCCTTCCATACCAGCGTATTATGCTTCCGACAGAAGAGCGTGGAGAAGAAGTTACCGAGACCATTGAAAAAGAAGTTTCAAAAAAGGCATTAGGGAAGATACGAATTTTCAATGAGTACAGTACCGCCAGTCAGCGATTGATCAAGAATACGCGCTTTGAATCACCCACGGGAAAAATTTATCGCATTGATGGCTCCGTGGATGTTCCCGGAATGACTGTTTCCGGTGGCAAAAAAACTCCGGGAAGCGTTGTGGTGAATATATATGCGGATATACCCGGCGAGTCGTACAATAGCGCTCCCACTGATTTCTCAATTCCTGGATTCAAGGGTGACCCTCGGTATGCGAAGTTCTACGCAAGATCCGAAACTCCAATTGAAGGAGGATTTGTAGGGAAAGTAAAAGTTCCAACACCGGAAGCATTGGAATCAACAAAAACAAAACTCAAAGAAAGCCTCGCGAACGAATTGATGCAGAAGGCGCACGCTCAGGTTCCTGAAGGTTTTATGCTCTATCCCACGGCCGCATTCGTGGTTTTTGATGAATTGAACGACGGTTCTTCCACAGCGATATCCGCACATGTCTCCGTGAAGGGCGCGTTTTATGGCATCATCTTTGAAAAGAGAATACTTAGTCGTTTTATTGCTCAAAAGACACTTTCTTCGTCATATGATGGAAGTTCTGTTTTGGTTCGTAATATTGAGGAGCTCACATTGGCGCCAAGAGATGAAGTTACTGATCCGGAAGGGATGAAAAATTTTGTATTCACGCTTTCGGGAAATGCCCACATAGTCTGGGATGTAGATACGGAAAAGCTCAAAGTAGCGCTCAGGGGTGTTGATAAACGAGATGGATTTCAGAAGGTTGTGGCGGCCCAAGGGGCAATAAAGAAAGCTGAAGCAAAGATACTGCCATTCTGGAGGAATGAGTTCCCCGAGGATGTGGAAAACATAAAAATTGAAGAAATTCTTGAGTAAATTTCCTATATAGCATTGACCCTGTGGTGGAAAACAATATTGTTCCGAAATCGCGCTGAGTGTGTTATGTAGTTTTCTACTCGACCTAGTTGACGCTAAAGGATAAATCTGATATTATCTTCAAATCAAAAATGGTGGATAAAAAAGACGAGAATGGACAGGAGGTACCCGGTTTAGTCACCGAGGCTTTGCCGGACGCGATGTTTCGAGTCGAACTTTCAGACGGGAACAATATAATAGCGTACCTTTCCGGAAAAATGCGATTCAATAGGATTCGCGTTCTTATCGGAGATAGGGTAGTGGTCAAACTTGATCCCTATGGGGGTAAGGGGAGGGTTGTCAAACGTTTATAAGTGATATATAATCGCTATCTAGCTTTATGGGTATGTAATATTGCCCAGAAAGGTTGTGACCATTATTCCGCATAGATTCCACTTGGGTTTGTAAAACCAAGCCGGTGGTTTCGTTTTTGTGTTAGGAAAAATAACGAGCAATTTATAGCTCACTTCGTTCACTAAAACCAATCATGAAGATAAGTTCATCAACCAAGAAAATTTGCGCGAAGTGTAAAATGGTCAGGCGAAAGAGGCGTGTGTTTGTTATTTGCGCAAATCCACGACATAAACAGAGACAAGGATAAAAATAATCAACAACCCACAACGAACAACTAACGACCAGAAACAAAAACATGCGTATTTTAGGAATCACTATACCGGACAATAAACGAATTGATATTGGACTCACCGCCATTTATGGCGTTGGTCGTCCTCGCGCACTCGAGATACTCGAAGAGGCTAAAATTGATCCCTCTATAAAAGTAAAGGACATTACCCCTGCAGATGACAATAAAATTAGAAAGGTTATGGAATCATTGAAGCTCGAGGGAGATCTTAAGCGAGAGATCTCTATGAACATCAAGCGCCTCAAGGACATTAAATGCTATCGAGGTGTCCGTCACCTGCGGGTATTGCCGGTACGTGGCCAGCGAACAAAAACAAATTCTCGAACAGTTCGCGGTAACGTGCGAAAGACCATGGGTTCAGGTCGTCGTAAGGTAGAAAAGACATAGAAAACAAGGTTCTAGCTTCAAAAGCTTCCGAAGCTGAAGAAGCTAAAAGCTAACGAAGTTAAAAAACATGGGTAAAAAAAGAATTGTAAAATCAAAAAATACTACACCAAACGAAGGGTCGGCATCCCAGTCTTCGGCGCGGGTGCCTAAAAAGAAGACAACCTCGGGGATTTTGTATGTTCAATCAACATACAACAACACGAAACTGCTTGTCACCGATAAAGAGGGGAACGCACTCTTATTTTCATCAAGTGGCGCACTTGGATTTGCGGGTGCGAAAAAGGGGACACCGTTTGCGGCGGCAAAAGTAGGTGAGCTTCTTGGCGAAAAGGCAAATATGATGGGAATTAAGGAAGTTCAAGTGGTGGTCAAGGGTGTAGGCTCAGGAAGGGAATCTTCAATCCGAGCGTTCTCATCAAAAGGAATTGATATCACAATGATTAGCGACAAAACCCCAGTCCCACATAATGGACCGCAAGCAAAAAAGCCGCGACGAGTATAAAACATTTTTATTAAATATATATATGAGAATAAGTTGTAAAACATGCAGAAGATTGGGAGAAAGTATGTGCGGCCGTGGCAATAAGTGTGCCACGGTAAAAAAGCCGTATCCTCCAGGTATCCGCGACAGCGATCGAAAGCACCGCACGAACATTTCAGAATTTGGTTCACAATTGCGTGAGAAGCAAAAAGTGCGCGTTACCTACGGTCTTCGCGAAAGGCAATTTGCAAACTATGTGAAAGAAGCCTCCTCAAAGAAAGGAGTAAATCCAACCGAGCGTTTGTATGAGAACCTCGAGTCTCGTCTTGATAGCGTGGCATATCGCATGGGGTTTGCGGTATCACGTTCAATTGCCCGCCAGATGGTTTCTCATGGACATCTCACCGTGAATGGTAAACGAGTTAATATCCCTTCATATCGCGTATCGCCGGGAGATGTAATTGCCATCCGTGAAGGAAGCAAGGGAAAAGTTTTATTCACTAACCTTGCCGAACGCCTTGAGAAATACAATGCTCCCATGTGGCTTTATGTTGATGTGGCAAAGCTTACGGGAACCATTCAGACAATGCCGAAATCAAGCGAGAGCGATCAGGTATTTAATTTTTCATCCGTTATTGAATTCTATAGCCGATAATTTTTTAGTGAATTATTAATTAGTTTTTAATTTTAATCTCATGCCTGACTATAATGTCATTTTGCCCTCAAAGCCACGAATTATATCCGAAGATAGTATCTCCGGTATATATGAAATTGACGGTCTTTATCCGGGATATGGCCACACTCTCGGAAACTCTCTCCGTAGAATCATTCTCTCATCGCTTCCCGGCGCTGCCATTACATCCGTAAAAATTGACGGAGTTGCCCATGAGTTTTCAACGATTCAGGGAGTTAAAGAGGATGTTATTGCAATTCTCCTAAATCTTAAAAAAGTGCGCTTTAAGATGCTTACCGATGAACCCCAAACGGTAACACTTTCCATAAAGGGGCCAAAGACGGTCACCGCCGGCGATCTTAAGGTTCCCGGCCAAGTCGAGATTCTTTCAAGGGATGCACATATCGCGACTATTACCGACAAGAACACTACGCTTTCTATAGAATTGACTGTTGAGCGTGGTTTGGGGTATGTTGCAAAAGAAGTTCTCAAGAAAGGGAAGGTAGATATAGGGGTGATTGCCGTTGATGCTATTTTTACACCAATCCGTCGCGTGAACTACGAAGTTGAGAATATGCGTGTGGGTGAACGAACTGACCACAATCGTCTCAAGGTTTCGATTGAAACCGATGGTACACTTACACCTCGCGAAGCTCTCGAGAAATCAATTGAAATCATGATCAATCAGCTTAAGGCGATCGTGGGATTCAAAGAAGAAGAGACTATTTCGTCAACGGAAGAGTTTTCGAGCGGCGATGACAAGAAAGAGAATGACGAAACTGATACTACCAAAATGAAAGTAGAAATCCTTAATCTTTCAACACGGACCTCAAATGCCCTTGCAGCGGCAAATATTAGAACTGTCGGAGGTCTTTCTCGAAAAAAAGAAGAAGATCTTCTTGAGCTTGATGGTTTGGGCGATAAAGGGATTCAGGAGATCAAGCGAGCTCTCGGTGAGCTTGGGATCGTATTGAAAGATAAATAGAAAAACAAACCCCCGAGCTTAAAAAGCTTCCGAAGCTTAAAGCTAATTATTATGAAACACCATAAAGCAATCAGAAAATTTGGAAGAACGAAAGATGTACGTAATGCGCTTATTCGTTCGCTCGCTCTTTCGCTTATTTTGCGTGGCAAAATAAAAACAACGGAAGCGAAAGCAAAAGAGCTCCGTCCATTCATTGAGAAATTGGTTACCAGGGGAAGAAAAGGAGATATTGCCGCACGCCGCATTATTGAAAGCCGTTTAGGAGGAGCTCGTGCGACAAAAAAGCTTGTAGATGAGATTGCTCCTCGTTACAAGGATCGCAATGGTGGGTACACACGAATTATTAAAATTTCTCCTCGCGGTGGAGATGCGAGCAAGATGGCCATCATCGAATTTGTTTAATACTTAGTATGACCACCATGACGAAATACACAATTGATGCGGCAGGAAGAACGATCGGGAGAGTTGCTTCAGAAGCGGCACATGTTTTGCGCGGAAAAAACTCTCCTTCGTACGAACGACACAAACTCCCACTTTCCAAGGTTCATATTGTGAATGCGGGAAAGCTTTCAATTACTGAACGCAAACGGAAGCAGAAGGTATATCGTTCATACACCGGATACCCGGGCGGACTTAAAGATCAAACGCTTGAGCGTATGATAGAAAAAAAGGGGCATGGAGAAGTATTAAAAACAGCAATTACGAGAATGCTTCCCCGAAATCGCCTTCGTCCGAAAATTTTAAAAAATCTTGAGATTACCGCTTAATTCAATTCAAATATATGGAGCATGACACAACCACAATCACCGATCCGATCCTCAAGAACGAAGATGGGGAGGAAAAAGCAAAAACAAAAACTGCCGTGAAAAAACTAGGCGGGCGGTATATTGCTACCGTAGGAAGACGCAAGACTTCCATCGCGCGAGTTCGTTTGAGCGAGCAGGCAAAGACTTCATACAAGGTCAACAATAAAGATCTTGCTACATATTTTCCGACCAAAGAATTGCAATTGATCGTTGAGGAGGCGATTATAAAATCAAAGATACTATCCAAGTTCCACGTTGAGGCGCGTCTTACGGGGGGTGGAATTCACTCCCAAGCTGAAGCACTTCGTCATGGTATATCACGCGCACTTGTGGCGTATGATATGGAATTACGAAAACGTCTAAAGAAGCTCGGTTTTCTTAAGCGAGACCCAAGAACAAAAGAGCGTCGCAAATTCGGCCTCAAAAAAGCCCGCAAAGCTCCTCAATGGAGTAAACGCTAAACCCCCTCTCTTCCATCGGTTCCTAAATTTCTGTATACTTTGCACCTAAGTACTACGCTTTTTGCTATGAATAATGAAGATACTAAAAAAAGCAACAGTCATGAACCACTTGACAACTCGGAAAAAGAGGGGCATGATGATGTCGTCTTTGATGAGAATGTGGACGAAGAAGGGGAGGAGCTCTCCGCCCGAGATACCATTCGCAAACTCCGCGAAAAGCTCAAAAAATGCGGAGCGGAAAAGCAGGAGTATCTCTTGGGGTGGCAGCGAACAAAAGCGGATTTTGTGAACGCTCGCAAGGCCGAAGAGGAATCGCGGAAAGATATTCTAAAATTTGCACATGGAAATTTAATAGAGGAGCTTCTTCCGGTCATTGAAAGCTTTGAACAGGCGTTCAGTAACAAAGAAGCGTGGGAAAAAGTGGATAAAAATTGGCGGATCGGTGTTGAATATATCTATCAGAAGCTGATATCCACACTTGAACAGAATGGATTAAAGCAATTAAATCCCATCGGTGAGCAGTTTGATCCAGCACTACATATCTCAAGTGAGATGATTCATACCGAAAACGAAAAAGAAGACCACATGATCGTTGAAGTCATCCAAAAAGGATATGCGCTTAATGGGAAAATACTGAAACCGCCAAATGTAAAAGTCGCGGTGCTCAAAGAGGAATCTATAACCGACAATCGTAATCAGTAACCAATAAACTTTTTAAAACTTACCAACTAATTTAACTAAACTACTATGGCAAAAATACTTGGTATTGATCTTGGAACAACGAACTCAGCAATGGCAATTATTGAGGGTGGCGAGCCAAAAATCATCGAAAACACAGAAGGTGTTCGTACGACACCATCGGTGGTTGCGATTTCAAAATCAAGCGAACGTTTAGTTGGTTTGCTTGCGAAACGACAATCGGTCACGAACCCAAAGAACACATTGTTCGGTATCAAGCGCCTCATCGGTCATCGATTTGAAGATGGGGGTGTTCAGCGCGATAAAAAAGCGGTGTCGTTTACCATAGAAAAAGCGGACAACGATGGTGTCAAAGTGGAGATGGGTGGAAAGTGGTATCGACCCGAGGAGATTTCCGCTATGGTGCTCCAAAAACTTAAAACGGATGCTGAGGCAAAACTGGGAGAAATAATTACCGAAGCTGTCATCACCGTTCCGGCATATTTCAACGACTCACAGCGTCAAGCAACCAAGGATGCAGGTAAAATTGCTGGTTTTGATGTGAAGCGCATCATCAACGAGCCGACCGCAGCCGCGCTCGCATATGGTTTTAATAAGAAAAAGGACGAGAAGATTGTCGTGTACGACTTCGGCGGCGGTACGTTTGACGTTTCCGTGCTTGAAGTGGGAGACGATGTCATTGAGGTTAAATCAACCGACGGCGATGTGCACATGGGCGGCGAGGATATTGACCAAAAAATTGTTCAATGGATCGCTAGCGAATTCAAAAAAGAATCGGGAATCGATGTTACGAAAGATGTGTTGGCACTTCAGCGCTTGAAAGAGGCAGCGGAGAAAGCAAAACATGAACTTTCAACAACAACCGAGGCGGAAATAAATATTCCGTTCATAACTTCAGACGCGTCAGGACCGAAACATCTTCTATTGAAACTTTCCCGAGCAACATTGGAAGAATTAGCTCGAGAATATATCGATCGCTCCATTGAAATAACAAAGAAAGCTCTTGATGCATCACCATTTAAGTTGGGTGATATCAATGAGGTCATTATGGTTGGCGGACAAACACGTATGCCGGCGATTGTGAATGCGGTCAAGAATCTTTTTGGAAAAGAGCCGAACCGTACCATCAATCCTGATGAAGTGGTCGCGCTTGGCGCGGCAATTCAAGCGGGAATTTTGCAGGGCGATGTGAAGGACGTTCTTCTTCTTGATGTTATACCGCTTAGTCTTGGAATTGAAACGCTTGGCGGTGTCGCGACAAAATTAATTGAACGCAATACCACAATCCCCGCGTCAAAATCACAGGTATTTTCAACGGCCGCCGACAATCAAACTTCGGTTGAGATACACATCGTTCAGGGTGAGCGACCAATGGCAGGAGACAACAAAAGTTTGGGGCGATTCATTTTGGACGGTATTCCACCTTCTCCGCGCGGTATGCCGCAAGTTGAAGTGACGTTTGATGTGGATGCCAACGGAATTTTGAACGTGAAAGCAAAAGATAAAACAAGCGGCAAAGAGCAATCGATCCGTATTGAAGCGCGTTCAGGACTTTCCGAGCAGGATATCGAGCGAATGCGCAAAGAAGCAGATGTAAATGCCGAGACGGACAAGAAAAAGAAAGAGAGCGCCGAAGCGCGAAATATCGCCGATCAAATGCTCTACACTGCGGAAAAAGCGCTTCGCGATGCCGGTGATAAAGTTCCCGCAGAGATTAAAACTTCTGTTGAGGGAAAAATCACTGCCCTTAAAGGGGTCAAAGATGGCAATGATGCGGACATGATCAAAAAAGCGACCGAAGAACTCTCGCGTGAGATGCAAAAAATAGGGGAAGCGATGGCTAAACAAACCAACAACTCACAACAAACAACTGACAATAAAGAAAAGAAAGAGGGTGATGGAAATGTCCGCGACGCAGATTTTAAGGAAGGAGACGGAAAAGATAAGTAATAAGACGATGAAAAAGACGGGGACACCCTGTCTTTTTCAGTTGTACAAAACTGCTTGATTTATCATGGACATGATAAGATAGATATATAAATATGACCAAAGACCACCGTCAAACATTTAAGGCAGGAATATACATAGTCTTGCTCATAGGTTTTATATGGGGGTATCTATCCATGCCTGTTTTTGCCCAAGAGCCAACATCAGCAACTGCAATTCTGGGGCAGGCGAGTGGCGAAGGTGCTCATTTTGAAATCACCGATAGTGGCTATCTCAATATAGCCCTAGGCAGTTCTGAGGAGATTAAATTAAGAATGGAGTCAGTCGCAAATATGGTAACAATTGTGCTCGAACCCCCTGCTTTTTCAATAGCAACCTCAACGACCCTCATGCTCTCTGGTTTTTCCCCACAAACTACATACTACTTATATGAAGATAGTTATGAAAATTTGACGGAATTTACTACGGGTGAAGACGGCTCATATTCATACACCCAAGATATTTCTGTACCTCACATTGTGTTTATTCAGCAGCAAAAAAGCACAAAGTTTATACGTAACAACGCGACTGGTGGCGACTGCGTATCAATAGGAATATGGAATTTAGCAACGCTTACCTGCATTCTCACTATAGATGTGCTGGGAACTGTGCAAATCAATAACGACGGTATAACACTCGACGGCAATGGTCACGAAGTAATGGGCAATGGTACTGGTAATGGCGTCTATCTTCCAGGAAGAGCGGGTGTTACCATAAAGAATTTAAGTGTTACAAAATTTTCATCCGGAATCTTTCTTTTTTCCTCCAGTAACAACACCCTAATAAACAACATTATCTCAAATAATAACAATACGGGAATTTATCTTAATTCATCTAGTAATAATATTCTTAATAATAATACTGCACAAGAAAATAATTACTCTGACATTTATGTTTATGCGTCATCGGATAGCCATTGCAATAACATCATTACAAATACTACTGGTTCAGACAGCAGGCCAATTAAATACTTGAGTGGCGCGGTGAGTCTAAGTAATGAAAACCTCTCTCAATTAATATTATGTAACGCTGATGGTTCAAGTATAAACAACGTCATAATTGCCGGCTCCGCAGTAAAGAATAATAATGGCTTGGTTCTCATGAGAACAGATTTTGCTACAATTGCGAATGTAGATTCCTCAAATAATGCTTATGGAATTGATCTTTACATATCTGGCAATAATACACTAGCAAATAATACTGTCATAAATAATTACAACGGGATTTTTCTTTTCTCATCTGATAATAATATAATTAGAGGCAATACCGCATCAAACAATGCCTCTGTCGGAATCTATCCTTATTCATCTGGTAATAACCAAATTTACAACAACAACCTTATCGGCAATTTTATACAAACTCGTGTACAAGGAAATAATGTCAATGTTTTTAATCTTGTCGACCCAACAGGCGGCAACTACTGGAGTAATTATGATACTTCCCAAGAAGGATGTAATGACGCAAATGGCGACAACTTTTGCGATGCCCCCTATGTTTTTACTGGTGGACAAGATAACCTTCCATGGACGATGCCGGATGGGTGGAATATTCCAACCAATCAACCGCCAATAATTTCCAATCTTTCACAGTTGAAATCGGATAGTGCAACTGTAATAGCTGAAAGCGGTATCACCACGGAATCTTCACCCAATGACCCGACCAAAGGAATAATTATTTTCAAGGGAAACGTAAGTGACCCGGATGGCGACCAGATTAAATTGCAGGTGGAGTTAAAGGAATTCAGTCAACCGTTCGATGGGTCAATCCTACTAGAAAGTAGTTTCGCGCCTTCCGGAAGTGATATTACTATCACTAAAGATCTCATATCAGAGGGAATGTATCATTGGCGGGCAAGGTTCGTAGATGACCGTGGTAATGTTTCAGATTGGCAGGAATTTGGAACAGCAGGAAACGTGGATTTTCAGGTGAAACTAGTGCCGCTCTATACACAAGTGAGATCACCATGGCCGTCGGATGAACTTACTAATAGTTGGGACGATAAACAGTATACCAGTGGAAACTCCAATTGTGGTCGTTCTATCGCTCAATGCGGATGCGCCTTAACTTCAGGGGTGATGGTTTTGCGCTATTACAATATTAAAAATACAAATAATGAAGACGTTGATCCTAAAACGCTCAATGATTGGTTGAACAGTCAACCGAAGGGTTATTCTTCCGGTGGTAGTATCAATTGGCTTGAGATTGCGCGCTACGCAAATAATTTAGTAAAATACGACATCTCAAAATCTGGAGATTATCTCAATAATTACCCAATTCTTAATGAATATCTTGATAAAAATCAACCTGCGATTGCCAAAGAAAAATCCGGCCGCGGCGGCATTAGCCGCGAACATTTTATGGTTATAGACAATAAATTAACAACTACGTATGGCGTTAAAGATCCGGCTTGGTATAACACCAGGAAGTTAAATGAAATCACTGATAGTGCAAATAAAATTAGGGGTTACGAAAACGGTTTTGACGGCTTAAGATTATTCTATCCGTCAAATGGTCTTGCGGTAAGTGCGATATCGCTTAATCTTGCTTCACCGGCGGAATTTCTTATTACCGATCCGTTAGGCAGAAGATATGGGAAAGATCCGACAACCAATATAGAATATACTGAAATTCCCGATGCAAGCTATTTCACTGAAGGTATTGATGATTCTACGGGTGAATTGCCGCCATCAGACCATGAAAACAAAACAATCTACATGGAAAATCCATTGGACGGGCAGTATGATATTAAGGTTATTGGAACGGGTTCGGGCAGTTATACGATTGACTCGGCGATTTACGACAATCAAGGTCAAACACACACCCAAACTTTTACCAGCAACACTGACACAAATATAGCCGTTTCTTACAATCTTAATTACGATTCTCAACAACCGGAAAATATCTCAATTCAACCTACCGATACTAAAGCCCCGATTATTTCTAGTACTCAATTAAATTCCAAATATATTTTGAATTTCGCGCCAATTGTTTTTAACTTTTCCGCCCAAGATGCGGGAGTCGGCGTATTTAATGTTAGCGCAAAATTTGACGGCGTACCGATAGAGAGTGGAACGATAATAAACTTTAATCAATTAGGCAGTCATACGATTGAGATAGTAGCGGAAGATTACATTGGAAACAAAAAGACGGAAACAATTGTTTTTGATGTAATTTATAATTTTGGCGGATTTTTGTCGCCGATAAAAACTGATGGTATGGGAATATATAAATGGGGAAGAACGTTACCTATTAAGTTTGAACTGACGGATATAAATAATATTTATATCTCAACAGCGATAAATCATCTCTATTTAGCTAAGATAGATAATGACGTTATTGGTGTAGATGAAGTTGCCTTGTCTACTTCTAACGCTGATACAGGTAATCAGTTTAGATACGACCAGCAAAATAACCAATATATTTTTAATTTGAATACAAATGCTATGACCACAGGGACATGGCAGCTTAAAGTTATTCTAGATGATGGTCAGAGTTACGCAGTCATTATTTCGATTCGATAGACATGGAAACAAGAGATAGAATAATTATAATCTTAGTATTTTTAATAACATTAGTATTAATTGCTGGTGGCTATTTTGTCTATTTTTATCAGAATCGGATTGATAGGTCAGCTGAGCTATTGAAGCAAAAAGAACAAAATCAAGCCATTCGCAATGGTTGTTTAAAAGAAAATGAATTTACTGATTACCCGATAAATCCTAAATATGCCATCGAAATAAAAGCCCCCCTAAATCCCTTGGTAGTCTCAGTAAGAGATAAGGGAACCCAAAAAGAAAAATTTAGTTTTCAAATAGAAGGAATAAATCCCGACCACTATCATCCAGTTGAATTACATAAATGCGGAGTGTATGTTTTACGAAAATTTAATTACGACCCCCAAAAATCAATACAAATGCCGGGATATCGAGAGGAGTTATGGCGATATCATTATGATGGTATTGGCGAAAGCGTATTTCTATTGGCCGAGAAAAATGCATCGGGCATCTATAAGGCAGAATTTAATAATGACTTCCGTATTGACCCCAACGAAAAATATCTCGTCCTTGAAAAAGGCTATCTTGGGAAAGACGATTATGCTTTAATAATTAAAGACTTAGAAACCAAAGAAGATATTTTTTCTTTAGCGTTAGAAGAAATTGTTAAACAATATCCAGATTTTGTTGGCAATTTCAATATGCGCGACTGGTCCAAGGACAGCCGATATTTCTGGGGAGATATTTTTGATGGGGCAGATGTATTGGCTATGTTTCGTATAGATTCAACGTCGTGGAAATGGGAAATGTTTGAAGTGTCACCATACACAATGGGTGGAACTGCCCTAAACCCCGAATATGGCTATATCACTTACGACGATGGCCCACCTTGGACAGGCGACATTGATTTTGATGAAATTAACAAAGAGGAGTGGCTTAAGGAAGGCAAAAGGCTAAATTTTTATCTGTATAACCTTTTCACTAAAGAAAATATTATACTGACAACCGTAGATGATCCTTTATGGAATTTCAAACCTAAGTGGCTCTCCGATACTGAACTTCAGTATGAACTGCCGGACGGAGAGAAAAAGATATATAAAATAGTTAAAAATCAAAGTCTTTAAGTTTTCCAGTGGTATGTTATATTATCTCTAAATTATGGCAAAAGACTATTACAAAATTTTAGGGATTGAGAAGAGTGCTTCAGGTGAGGAGGTCAAAAAGGCGTTCCGTAAGCTTGCGCACAAGTACCATCCGGACAAGGGAGGCGGCGACGAAGCTAAATTTAAGGAAATCAACGAGGCATATCAGGTGCTCTCTGATGAGCGCAAGCGCGCGGAATATGATTCCTACGGCCAAACATTTGGTGGTAATGGGCCGCAGGGCGGACAGGGTTTTGGTGGTTTCGATTTCTCCGGCTTCAACCAGCAGGGGTTTGAGGGTGTTGATTTGGATGAGATATTCGGCGAATTTTTTGGCGGAGGAGGTGGTCGTGGCGGACGCGGTAGAGTAAAGCGTGGACGAGATATTTCTATTGATCTTGAAATCTCATTTACTGAATCAATTTTGGGAACAGATCGTACGGTTGTGCTCAATAAAGTTTCTGCGTGTGATGTATGTGCCGGCTCTGGCGCAAAACCCGGCTCGGCAAGAAAAAAGTGCTCTACGTGCAATGGGCAAGGAAAAATTCATGAGACCAAGAAATCTTTCTTCGGTGTCTTTACCAGTGTGCGCGATTGCGCAACGTGCCATGGAACAGGACAAGTTCCCGATGAGAAGTGTACGCACTGCAAAGGGATGGGCGTTTTGAAGCGCGAAGAGGGGGTAAGTATAAAAGTTCCCGCGGGAATCTCGAACGGCGAAATGATCCGTCTTTCCGGTGCCGGAGAAGCGGTCCCTGGCGGCGTTTCGGGCGATCTCTACATTAAGATTCATGTGATGCCGCATGACATATTTGTTCGTGAGGGAAATAATATTGTCATGGACTTGAATATCAAACTCACTGACGCGATATTGGGCGGCGAATACAAGATTACCACTCTTGAAGGCACCCCCATCACCCTCACCATTCCTCCCGGAGTTTCATTTGGCGAAATTCTGCGCGTGCGCGGCAAGGGTGTCCCCATGGATGGTAAACATCGCGGCGATCTATTGGTAAAACTCAATATCAAAGTGCCCTCAAAACTTTCAAAACGAGCGGAACAGGCGGTAAACGAGCTTAAGAAGGAAGGAATATAGAAAGAACACACAATGTATATTTTCTCATTCATTCTCCAAACATTGGTATGGATACCGACGAGGCTTGTCCTCGCGTTTTTTGTGCGGTTTAGAGTTCTGGGGACGGAGAATCTTAAGGGGTTCAAGTGGAATGCCATCATTGTATCGAACCATCAGAGCGAATTGGACCCGATCTTAGTACCTGCAAGTTTGAACCCGTTTAAGAAACTCATGCCGATGTTTTATGTGGCGCGCGAACGGGAATTCTATGAAAAGAATGGGTTAAGTAAATATATTTACGGTGGGCTTTGGTTTAAACTCTGGGGGGCATATTCGGCATATGTGGGAAAAAATAATTACGAGCTCTCGCTTAAGAATCATCTTACACTTCTTCGTGACGGCAAAACGATTTTGGTATTTCCGGAGGGCGGAAAAACTCAAGACGGCAATATAGGAAAAGGGAAGGGTGGTGCTGCGTATCTTGTGCATGCGACAGAAACTCCGATAATCCCGCTTGCGATGAAAGGACATTTCAAAATGAGTGGTAAAGATTTTCTGTTCCGGCGCCGCCACATTACGCTTCATTACGGTAAGCCTTTGTATATAAAAGATTTATTTACCGATCCAAAAAATATTGTTGTGAATGAAACGCGCGATGATTATATTTCGGCGGCAAATAAAGTTATGGATGAGGTGCGTAAACTTCATACAAATATTTAATTTTTTTTGAGTGCTACGCATAAAAACACGCGCCCGATAATTATGCTTCATTTTTCTCCCATGGGAGAAAACATAATATTGTGATAAGGAATATTTAATATTCGGGAACCATATCGGTTTTGTTGCTAAAATATGGTTTTTATGCTATACTAATAAGAGTTTTCAGTATGTAGTTCTTTGTAACCCCAATAACCCAACAACAGGATGAGGAGTGAGCAATGAGAAAGCTTTTGGTTTTACTGTTCGGAATGATGTTATCGTCGTTTGCGCATGCCGCCACGGTTTCGATTGAATTCGTGGGGCCTGGAACAAGCGTTCCATATCATGGTGTGCATGCCGGCTATTACATAGCAAATGTAAATGGTACGCCTACCGCAGTGATGTGTGACGACTTCACCAACGTCATTCACGCAGGCGATACCTGGCAGGCAAATACCTTTACCTACACAGATGTGCTCGGAGGAGCTGGTACCAAATTCTCCGGTATTACGAAGTACGCTCAAGTGGGATGGCTTTACAGTCAAACCTCGGCGGCGTCACCTTCCGTTCGGGCCCAGATACAGGGAGCGGTATGGAATATTATGACACCGGGTTCAGTTGCCATGGATTCACTCGCGCAGTGGTATCACGACCAAGCGACGAGTGGTTATTACGACAACTTTAACTGGAGCAATATCATGGTGGTGCTTACACCAAATCCGCACAACACAGGACAAGAGTTTTTGGTTCCGGTTCCACTGCCGGCAAGTGTATTTTTGTTCGGGAGCGGGATGTTCGGTCTCGTTGGGTTTGCGCGGCACAAGCGCCACAAAATGAAATAGTTTCTTGGCTGCCTTTCTTGGCAGATATTCAGGCGAGGGAATCAAACCCCTCGTCTTTTTTGTGTCCTATCCCTATAAAGCGTTAAATTTCATGGAATTTTTTAGCGGCTCATTATAAAATCTTGACAACATATTACAATAGAGTAATATTATAGGTGTAATACAAATTATTACAAAATATAACATATAATTATGCGTACTATCATAAATATTTCTGTTCCGGAAATAACCGCAAAAGAAATACGACGAGAGGTAAAGACCGGCGGATTTTCTTCCACAAGTGAATTTTTTCGCCATCTTTTGCGTGAACAAAAAGCGCGGAATCTTGCCATATCTCTAAAAAGAGATAGAAAACAGTTTGAACGCGGAAAGGGGAAGAGACTTTCTTCGCTTAAAGACCTGCGTTAAACAATGGAAATTTTTTATTTACCGAAGTTTGCCAGGCAATACAAGAAACTCCCGCCGCGGGTTAAAGAACACGCAGAGAAAAAAGAAAAGCTGTTTCGGCGCGATCCATTTGACCCACGCCTCAAAACCCATAAATTAACGGGGTCTCTAGAAGGGTTCTACGCTTTTTCGGTGGACCATTCTTACAGAATCATTTTCGATTTTACGAATCCGCATGCCGTGCGATTCTATGAAATTGGTGACCATGATATCTATTGATGTATAAAACGATCGGCACCCATATAGGATGCCGATCACGTTTAGTGTCTTAAGTATATAATATACGGACTATCAAGTTAAATAAAATTCTCTATCCTTATTGAAAAGTATAATTTTTGCGCTTTGCCTTTCTTGAGAGACTTAGACGAGGGAATCAAACCCCTCGTTTTTTTCATCTCAAAAATCTGGAAAATATAAAAAAATATGGTATAATGTTAAATTATAAATTTTTATGGTTGAAAAAGAAAAAGAAGAAAAACCAAAAGAAATAAGAAAAGGGATACGAGCGCTGTGGCGGCACATAAAGCCATTCAAGAAAGAGCTCGGCATCTTGTCGGTGCTTGGTCTTGTATCCGCCGCTTCAAATGGATTCATCCCCTATATCACAGGGCGATTTTTCGATGCGCTTATCGGTCTTTCCCGTGGTGAAAGTGCCATTGGATTTGGTGGTCTTCCGCTTTGGGGGACCCTTCTTGCGATTTGGGCGGCTGTTCAGCTTGTCGCGAACAATATTGATTGGATTATGGATCGTTCACGCCGAAGAGTAGATACCAAACTTCATATGAATATTCAAGTGAATGGTTTTCTACACCTGTTTCGTTTGCCGATTTCGTATCATAAAAATGCTCACGTTAACGGAGTTCTTCAGAAAATTAGTCAGTTGGGATGGCGTGCTTCGGCCATCATGCGCACCGTCATTGACATCACCCCCCAATTTTTAAGTATCATCATCGGGCTCACGCTCGCGGCAAGTATCAACGGGTTCCTCGCAAGTATTCTTGTCATTGGTGTTCTCGTGTATTCCGCGCTTCTCCTTAAGGTGCTTTTCCCGATTGCCGCAGTTGATTCTGCCGCTCATCGCGCATGGAACGAGGAGTGGGACGATGCCGCCGCGTCTGTGCATCAGATTGAGAGCGTAAAGCAAGCGGCGGCGGAGGAATATGAATCTCAGAATGTGGCCGCGGGATTTTTAGATAAAACATACCACCTTTGGTATCAACTGGAACGTGCGTGGAGTAATGTGAGTTTTTTCCAGAGGACTATCGTGTTCTTCACCCAACTCACTGTCTTTATTTTTTCTGTCCAGTTCGTTTCGGAAGGAGTCATCACCATCGGCGAACTTGTGGCACTCAATGGGTACGCTCTCATGTTCTTTGGTCCCTTTGTCGCGCTCGGATACAGTTGGCAGGTGATTCAAAACGGCATTACCGCGGCTGCGCACGCGGAGGATGTATTCACCGCTCCGGAGGAGCTTTATGTTCCGGAAGGTGCTGTGGAGCCCGCTACTATTTTGGGAGAAGTTCAGTTTGAGAATGTTTCTTTTGATTACGGCGAGAATCAAACCCCAGTTCTTTCGGATGTGAGTTTTCATGTGAAGCCGGGGGAGGTGGTGGCATTTGTGGGGGAATCCGGCGTGGGGAAGAGCACCACCATCTCGCTCATCTCCGGTTATTATTTCCCCACAAAAGGTACAGTGAGTGTTGATGGTGTTGGTACAAAAAAATATAGTTTGACACATTTGCGAAAGCAAATCGCCATTGTTCCGCAAGAAGTCGCTCTTTTCAATGATACGATTCGGGAGAATATCAGATATGGCATACCTAACGCGACTGACGAGCAAATCGCGAATGCTGCAAAAGAGGCGTACATCGCCGATTTTATTGATGGACTTCCAAATCGGTACGATACGATTGTCGGCGAGCGGGGTATTAAACTTTCAGTTGGGCAGAAACAGCGCGTTGCTATTGCCCGTGCCATTCTTCGCGACCCAAAAATTCTTATTCTTGATGAGCCTACAAGTGCCCTTGATCCCAAGACCGAACGGGCAATCACGGAATCATTGGAGAAACTTATGCGCGGGCGCACAACATTCATTATTGCGCACCGCCTAAGCACGGTGCGCAAAGCGAACAGAATCATCGTACTCAAAGAGGGAAAAATTACCGAAGAGGGAAGTCACGACGAACTTATGCAAATTGAGAATGGCGTCTATCGCCACATCTACGAACTCCATGTGGGGTTACGGTAAATTACTACACAACATTGAAAAATCGGGGGATTTTTGGTGTTATTTGCATCCGACCTTGAGTTGGCATATAATTCAAACATGCCTAAGAAAGGAATTACTATTGATGATCTTGCGCTCATGGTCCAAAGGGGCTTTGAGGAAACAACAAGGCAGTTTGCGCATGTCGAAAAAAGACTCGATGATATAGAAACGCGCCTTGACCGCATTGAAAATATTCTCATTGCCGCACACGAAAATCGCATCGAACGTCTTGAAGATAAAATGCGCCAACTCGAAACTCTTCTCGGACGAAAATAACGATTAAATAAGAATTAAACCCCTTATTTATTCTTCAATTCATATCCCCATAAAATGATTGAATTTTATGGGAATTTTTGGTATTCTTGGGGTAAGATTTTATGCTCGAGTCTAATATTGAACAAGGTAAATCGAATTCTCATGAGAGTAGGTTTACTCGTGCGTTCTATTTTCTTTTACGGCAGTTTTTGGGTCCCTTAGTTCGTCTCATTTGGGTGCGTAACGTAAAAGGATTAGAAAATATACCGCGAGAAGGGGCATCAATTATCGCGTTCAATCACTCAAGCTATTTTGATTTTATATGTTTCATTGCTGTCTCTCCACGCAACGTTCATTACTTAGCTGCTGAAAAATTTTTTGACAGTTTTTTGTGGAGACCACTAGTTCAATGGACAGGGCAGATTAAGGTTCAAAGAACATCAAAGGATAAAAGGGTAGTGCATGATAGTGTTTTTCAACATTTAAAAAATGGGAAAATGATTGGCATTTTTCCAGAAGGAACACGTTCTCCCGATGGCTATATGCTACCAGCGTTCCGGGGAGTTGCGATGTATGCCACGAAAGCACATGTGCCAATCATCCCAGTGGGGATCAAGGGCGCATATGAAGTAATGTCACGATTTGAACATTTTCCTCGCTTTAAAAAAATTGTTGAAATAAATATTGGCGAGGCCGTATCGTTTGAGAAATATTTTCATATAAAATTAAATAAAAAGGCACACCAAATTCTTACTGATGGTTTGATGATAAAAATCGCAGAACTTTGTGATTGTGATTATCCTTATCATACTCTTGCCGGTCAAGAGAACGATAAAGAAAGGCAACTTGTAATTTTTGATGTTGACAATACTCTTCTACGTGGACAAAGCCAGCGCGCGTTTGCCTCCTATCTTTTTTCTAGAGATATGATTGGATCGTTTCAGTATATTTCTATGCTTGCCTGGTTCATATTTTATCGCCTAGGATTAATTAGTAATCCAGATAAGGCAATGAAAAGTTTCTACTCACTATTAAAGGGCTGGAAAGTTATGGAAGTGGAAAAAATTGTTAATAATTTTTTTGAGGATTCTCTAAAAAGAAAATTTTTTAAAGAATCACTTAGGGTACTTAATGATCACAAACAGCATGGTCGACGTATACTTCTTATATCAAATATGCCCGATATTATTATGGAAAAAGTTGCCAAATATATAGGTGTTAGTGATTTCATTTGTACAAAACTTGAGCGAATTGGGGATAGTTTTACTGGGAACATAAATGGGCAAATATTTTACGGCCAGCAACGGACCCTTTTGGTTAGAGAATTTATTACGAAAAACAATTTTGCACTAGATAAAACCTGGGTTTATGCGGATCATATTTCAGACTTACCACTTTTAACAATCGCAAAAAGACCAACAGTTGTAAATCCGAACAGAAAACTTGCTGCGATTGCTGGAAAAAGAGGATGGCCGGTAATGCAGCTCACTTAGTACTTCTTATATGACCTTTTTTGAGGCATCTAGTTTGATAGTATTTTTTGCAAGTATTGGTTTTGGGCTGCTTATTTATTCGCATGACCGTGTGTCTTCACTAAGTAAAATCTGGTTATTTTTCTCGTCGATAATTGCAACGTGGTCATTCTCGTTATATAAAGTCGTTTCGTCAGAATCCGCTGAGGGCGCGTTTATTTGGCAATCAATACTCGATGTTACTGGTATTTTTATTCCGTTGTTTTATTTTATTTTTATATCGACGTTTCTGAAGCTTAAAAATCGCTATGTAAGAACATTTTTCTTTATTTTTGCTATATCTTTTGCAGCATTTAGTACAAGTACTTTTTTTAAAAAGGGCGTTACTGATGAGCTTGGTTTTTACTGGATTGATCCCGGAGCATTTTATTTTCTTTTCCCAGTTTTTTTTATAACACTGGTTGGATATTCAATTTGGGTATTAATGAGTGTTTATAAAAAAACCGATGATTTACTATTAAAGAACCAAATACGGTATCATATTTTCGCTGCAATTGTTGGTTTTGGTGGTGGTGCCACTAATTTTTCCCCACAACTTTTTGGAGCATTTTACCCATTTGGAAATTATTTCCTTCTTCTTTATTTATTTTTCTTGAGTTATTCAATTTTACGTCACCAACTTTTTAGCGCTAAAGTAATTGCCGCAGAACTCCTTGTGAGTGCCATCACATTATTTCTTCTTTTCAATTTTTTAATTTACTCATCTACGTTTTTTGATGGCATTGTTAATTTTTTGCTTTTCACAATAGTTTCTGTGGTTGGTTTTCTGGTGGTGTTGGGCGTGGCCCGTGAAGTACGTACCCGCGAGCGGATTGAGGGGTTGGTGAAGGATTTGGCGAAGGCGAATGAACATTTGCGGCGAGTGGAGCAGCAGAAGTCGGAATTCGTTTCCATTGCTTCACACCAGCTCCGCACCCCACTTACTGCCATCAAGGGGTATGCGTCCATGATTCTTGAGGGTTCGTTTGGGGCACTATCAAGTGAAGCGCGGAGTGCCGTGGAGAAACTTTTTAAATCAAGCCAACGCCTTGTCGGACTCGTTGAGGATTTTCTTACCGTATCACGCATTGAACGGGGTAAAATGGAATTTAATTTTGCCGTGGTTGATATCCAAAAAATAGTTACGGATACAGCCGAGAATATTAACCTTGAGGCGCGAGACAAGGGAATTGCGCTCACGGTTCAGGTTGAGCAGAATGGCGCTTTCAATGTGCGTGGTGATGGCCCAAAGCTTGTGCAAGTGTTGAATAATATCATTGATAACGCCATTAAATTTACCACCAAGGGATTTGTGCGCATCCTTCTTACCCGAGATAATGATGCGCGGAAGATTCGTATTGCCGTTTCAGACACGGGCGCCGGAATGGAATTTAACACCATCATTCGTCTTTTTAAACGCTACGACGAGGAGCTTTCTTCAGACAGGAGTCGAAGTATTGGCATGAGTCCGGGCGGATTGGGACTTTATGTTTCGCATCAGATCATCAAGGCGCATGGCGGCAACATCTGGGCGCAATCCGAAGGAGTGGGTAAGGGGTCGACGTTTTTTATTGAACTCCCCGAGGCGTGAGCCGGGGAAATGAGATTGGGTGACTAGAATCTTTTTTGTGGATAAACACATTTTTTTGACATCCCACCCTTGTCTGTTATAATATATCCATGTCTAATATGAATACTAAAAACAAAATAATGATTGAAAAGAGCGAATATCTTCACCTTAAGAAACTTGATAAGCGTATCGGGGATTTTATCGCGTATGTCGACCATCTTATTGACATAAGAAGCGCACGACACGAGATACAAAAAAATAAAACTATCTCGCAAGAAAAACTGTTCGGGAAGCTTGGATTATAATGGAGATTTTCTATACTTATAGAGCATCAAAACAACTCGGGATTTTGCCTAAGGCGATTCAAAAACGCATTGCGAGCAAGATGCGTTTTTATGCTAGCCAAAAGAATCCAATTGAATTTGCTGAACGTTTAATTGACCGGCGAGATGGACAATTTCGTTTCCGTGTCGGAATGTATCGACTTATTTTTGATGTTATCAATGGGAAAATTTACATTCTTAATATCGGGAAAAGAGACAGTATTTACAAAAAGTAAAAAGTGCACGAGATGATATCTGGGCGCAATCCGAGGGAGTGGGCAAGGGCTCCACGTTCTTTATCGAACTGCCGGAGGCGTGAGCCAGGGAAGGACAGGATTTAGCGGCATATTTTTCATGGATCCAGCTAATGCTATACTTTTAAATATGAAAGATAATAAAGTACTTCAAAGACTCTTTGATCGCGACCAACTTGAGCGAGAGCCCAAAAACTATACGGCAAATAGTTTAAAAGTGATGAAAAATGACGAAAAGCGAAGAAAGCAAGCCATGTTGATGCTCACGCAAAGAAAAATAAAAACAGGCCGCGATTTTTATAATGCTTCTATGATTTTCCAGCACGGACAAAAAGTCGCTGATTTTATGCGAGCACGAGATCTAGCATATAAATCAATGGGGCTTGGGCATACCCCCGCGCGATGGCTTTTTGCGGCGGCCACGGACCGTTTTTTAGTTAGTCAGGGAAAAAAGCAAAAATTTGGAACTCAATATAGAATGGTTGCTTTAAAAAATAAAAATAGAAAAACGAAACGTTATTTTGAGCTTGCGCCATATGACAAACGCACGACGGATGTTGTGAGAGCAAAATTTTATGTACCACCCTTAAAACAGCTTATCCGAGATGCAAGAAAGTTTACACAGAAGTATTCTTGACATAAATGCATTGTTGTCTATTATTATCATAGACCATCGAACCAACAGGAGGCATATATGTCACATTTAGAAATCACTATTACGAAAACAACCCCACTGATGCTTCGGAAAGCAGAAGCGGTTCCTGTTACTCAAGTACACGCAACCTCACGGCATGACCAGGATACAGCAACAGTTCGAGATCATATGACGGTTGTCACTACGGGCGGTATGAGCCCGGAGATGCATGACCAAGAAACCGATCGCGAACCCGATCAATAAACCTTTCCATCGGTACGTTAAAAAATCCCCAACTTTTCAGTTGGGGATTTTCCTAAACAGCGATTAACATCTCAACAACCGCTTCTGGAATCGGAAGACCTGCGTAGTGTGCTATCCAGCCCCATTGTCCTGAAGGATTTGCCTCAAGAAAAATAAATTCACCTGCGGGAGTCTCAATTATATCAATCGCCGCGTATTTTAGTTCAATGTGGGACATAAACCTTAAGAGAGCACTCTGTACGTTCTTGGGAAGTTCACATGCATCATGAGCAACTTTTTCAAAATCATAATGGCGCCAATCAATCTTTGTTTTGTCACTAGATTGCGAGTCGATGCGACACGCAAGAATGCGATTTCCGATCACCATTACACGATATTCACATTTCTTCTGAATATATTCTTGGGCAAAAATTGGGCACTCTTGAATCGCCTTGGGTGCATTGGCGATTTCTTCTTCAGAAAAAATGTTTGAATAGAAAAATACTCCCTCTTTTGTGCCAATGTCCGTATAGCTAAAGGTTTTAAGAAGAAGACCATTTTCCTGTCTCGCGTATGTCTGTACACTCAAGGGATCATTACTCACAAGAGTTTTTGGTATGGCTAATCCAGATTGAACAGCAATTAATTGCTGGTACGCCTTATTATTCTCAATAAATCGTATTACTCTTTTTGAATTAATCCACCGCCACGGAACAACGGCGTATAACGCATCCAGTGCCGCACATGATTCGCTTGTTGCAAATTTTGCTTCAATCTCGCTACTTACTTGACTAGGGATGGGTTGACGTGGGCGTAAGAACCAACCAATATTAACCTCTTCGATTCGTACTCTCACAATACTAGGCTCTTTGTCGACTTCATAACTCTGCGCGTCAATGTGGCCAAGCACTTTACCATCAGGAGTAATATAAACTGCCAATTGCAATTTTGACGGAAATAGTGCGGGGTCAAAAATCAAGATTCTTAGCCCATCAACTTTCGTAGCGGCATCGAGAAACGGTTCAAAATAATAGCGCTCTTTTTCGCTCGTGATAAGAAGTATCGTCTTCATTTACATGTCCTCCAGGTTTAATTATCTGTTCCGGATGTTATAATGTATAGGTCGCCACGTCAAGTTTTACACCAAAGTATCGGTATGAGCCCGGGCGGATTAGGTCTCTATGTTTCGCATCAGATCATCAAGGCGCATGGTGGCAACATCTGGGCGCAATCCGAGGGAGTGGGCAAGGGCTCCACGTTCTTTATTGAGTTGCCGGAAGCGTAATTTAAGACTTAGCTCAATTCATTGACACAACTAAAACTCATGGTAGTCTGCAATTAGTTAGATAACCTTGGAGGGGGTACTTGTGGCTAAGAAATTATTGAAAAGTCCTCTACGTGGCTCTGTTCCTATGTCTTCGGGTCCTGTACTTATTGCACTTGCATCACTACGAAATACTGAAGCTCAGCTTCGGTGGCAAGGAGCACAGTGGTCTGTAACACTTAACGTCTCGGCACTGGTTGCATTAATGTATAGAATGCTCTCACGGCCAGAATTGTTAGAGTTTGTGGTTCTTACGACTGGTTGCGCCATCGTGGCAGGGCTTAATTTTGTCTGGTACAATATACTGAGACGTGACGGGAAACTATTTAATTTCTGGAATAAAAAAATTCTTGAGCATGAGAGCGTGAATGGTATTGATGGAGGAATAAAGATTTTTACTTCCGACAGGTATCAACAATTTTCTCTATCTCGAGATCGTTTACAGCGGAGGTTAGAACGAGTTACCGTTGCACTTATTTATGTCTGGATGATGCTTTCTGTTGGATTACTGACATGGACACTCACACTCGTTAAAGGAGGTGTATGATGAAATGGGGGTTCAATGAGTTCTTTATTATTTTCGCTGGCCTGGCGTTTTTGCTCGCACTAGTTGTACCATTTCTTCCTGGAACGTGGGGGGAGCGACGGGAACAAAAAAAGCACCGGCACCAGCATTAAACCGGCAATGTGCCCATAAGCTCGATATCGTAAGGTATCGAGCTTTTTGTGTCTCTGATATACTATTTCTATAGTCCACCATACTAGAAGAGGCAATGAGCACCATTTTAATCATAAATCCGGGAAGCACAGTACTCTTTATCGCCGCGGCGATAACGCTTGCTGCTGGTGTCATTGTGTATATCCGCGACACGGGGAAGAAAAGCAACATATTCTTCCTCTTTCTGGCAACACTTCTTGCGCTGTGGAGTTTTTCCGTCGGGTTTTTCGAAGCTGCCCGCCCGGGTGTGTGGGAAGGAGTGTCTCTTCTCCTTATTTATCTTTCTGCCGCCGGTGTTTCTGTTACTTTATTCTTTTTTTCTCTTGCCCTTGCGACTGAAAAAATATCTCTTTCAACAGTACAACGTATTGTCATAATTGCGTCATATGTATTAATAGCGCTTGCGATCCTTACGCCGGGATTCATGATTGACGGGGTTGGAGGGCGAGATGGTGGTGCAAAGGAGATACTGTTCGGCAAAGGGTTTGCTATGTATGCGCTATTTGTCGCGTTCTATCTTTTTTTAAGTATCGCGGTACTGATAAAACGTTATCGTGAGAGCGCGGGAATTTTCAAAACAGAGTTGCGAAATATTCTTTTGACAACGATTGGCGCGGTACTTCTCATCACCACCACGAATCTCATTCTGCCATTCATCGGGTCATTCTATTTCTTTTTAATTGGGCCGACCATTGGCATGATGGCAATTCTTTTTATCGGCTATCACATCATAAAGTATAATTTTTGGAACATCAAACTTGTCGCCACCGAGCTTTTTACGATGCTTATTGTCGTGACGCTCTTGGTTGAGATTTTCCTTACAAGTTCCATCATTGATTTCGCGGTGAAGGTTGTTATCACGCTCCTTGTCATATTTTCAAGCATTTTTCTCATTAGAAGCGTTCGAAATGAAGTGGAAGCAAAGGAGGAAGTGGAGCGGCTTCTCAAGGATCTTGCCGCCGCAAACGATGAACTGCAACTGCTGGATAAACGCAAATCCGAATTTCTTTCAATCGCATCGCACCACTTGAGGGACCCGCTTACTGCTATCAAGGGATATGCGTCAATGCTCATTGAAGGATCGTTTGGTATTCTTTCGGATGGAGTAAAAGACGCGATGCAGAAAATATTTGAATCGAGCAAGAGGCTTGTTGTTATTATTGAAGATTTTCTCAATATAACCCAGATCGAGCAAGGGGAGATGGCGTACAATTTTGCGTCTACTGATTTCAAAAAAATGGTCGCCGATATCATTGAAGAACTCTCTCCAGTTGCCACACGCGGGGGACTGTGGCTCCACTTTCTCGCTGATGACATCTCAAATGAAGAAAGTACGGTGTATGTGGACACGGGGAAACTTCGTCAGGTGGTCACCAATCTTATCGATAATTCCATAAAATACACGCCACATGGCGGTGTGCGGGTATCCCTTGCGAAAAAAACTGAAGGAGACAAACAAGCGCTCATTCTTTCCGTCACTGATACCGGTATTGGTATGGACGCTAATACCCAAGAGAAGATTTTCAATAAATTTAGCCGCGCGGAAGGGGTTTCAAAACTGTATACCGATGGTTCCGGACTGGGATTATATATTGCAAAAGAGATACTTAAAAAGCATGATGGCCGTGTTTGGGCGGAGTCGCAAGGCCTGGGCAAGGGCTCCACGTTTTATGTTGAGCTGCCTATTAAAAAACTCACATAAAGAAACACGGAGAATTTTTCTCCGTGTTGAAGCAAACAAGAAATTAACTCTTGTTGTTTGCTAAATTTAACTCGATCCATTCATCGCGGTTAATTTCAAGGAGAAAAACATCATGTCGCACGCCATAAATTACCCATTCTTTTCTGTAAGTTCCCACTTTTCTAAATCCGCATTTCTCATGACACTTGAAACTTCCTGTATTGAGTGCCACCACCGCAGACCTTACCTTCCAAAGATTGAGTGTTTCAAATGCATATTTAAGAACTGTTGCTAACGTGTCGGTGCCGTAACCATTCCCCCAATATTTCTTTTCCCCAATCATAAATCCGAATGTTGCTGTTCCATTCTTCCAGTGAATGTCATCAAGTGCGGCCGACCCTATATGCTCATTAGTTTTCTTATGAAGGACTGCGAACCGAACCGAGTTTTTTGCGCTAGACGCACTCGCGATGAAATCTTTTTCCTCGGTGACCGTCATGGGGCGAAATATCGCAATATACTTATAGACGTCGGGGTCATTGACCCATCTATATAACCTCATCAAGTCCCCGTCTTCAATTGGCGAAAGATTGATTTTTTTGCCATAAAAAAATACTGGACGCCTAAAGTTGTTGCCAACAGATCTACGCCGTCGTTTACTCATTGAATACCTCCTATGAATGTTGTAAAAGAGCTCTTGCTGGTATGTGAGATCAATTAAAAAATCTCGGCTTCTATCCAGCCGAGATTTCTTTTGATGTTTCTAAAATTAAAGTTTAGTTGATAGGGAACAAAAGAGATCTGGGCTGTATGGAAGCAGTAAAACAAGCACCCCAATTTGCTGTTGGGTTCATATCTCCGTTTTCAGAAATCTTTTGATATTCTTTATACATATTCTCTTTATACTACGTATCAATATTTTGTCAAATAGTGTTATCTCTGATACTATAAATTTCGTATGGATGATAGAAAAAGTATAGCGTATTGCCCCCACTGTGATCCGTATAAAGTTCGAGCTAGTCATATTCCAAATCGAATTATGAATATGCTTTCCTTACCCTGGCTGATGTTTCCTTCCGTCACGCACACACGAATTGCTCCCTCCTTTTTATATACCTTTGCAAACAGATTTTTTAATAAGGCATTTGTACGTGGGTTACTTACGGTACGGGTTCTTCAAGAAGTTAATGCGTCCGACGATGATGAAGGTCTTTACAATCGATCCTTAGTAGTTGTTCGAGAAGCGCGGAAACAAGGGGTTCATATTAAGGCTATCAAGCTCTTGGGAAAAACGGGGACAGGGCTGTATTCTATGGAACGAAATGGGAAGAAGGTGATTTTTGACGGTTTGCCTCATGCTGACATCGAAGAACCCCTCACTCATGATTTCAGTGATAAAAATAAACTTAAACATTTTCTACATTCGAAGAATGTCCCATACCCCCATGGAAAAGTTTTTAAGCACCACAAAAGTGCAATTCAGTTTGTTGAGAAAGAATTAGGATTCCCTGTTGTGGTGAAACCCCCCACCGGGTCATTAAGCAGGCATACGTTTTGTAATATAAACACGCCAGAGGAACTTGAAGACGCTGTGCGCGCCGTGCAGTTAATAAGCAATGAGTTTTTGGTGGAAAAATTTATAAGGGGTGATGTACATAGGGTAACTGTAGTTGGTGGGGATGTTCTTGCTGCGTGTAGAAGGGAGTTGCCAAATGTGGTAGGGGATGGGAAACATACCATAAGAGAACTTATTGAAATTAAAAACCAGCACCTGTTGAGAGGAGAGCACCATCAGAAGAATTATACTTTAAAAAAAATTTCGCTTAATGACAAAACGATAGGTATTTTAAAACAACAAGGTATGACTTTTGATCATATTTTGCCTAAAGATAAAAAGGTATACCTACATGACAAATTGGTTTTATCGGCAGGCGCAGATATTCACGACGTCACTGATGTGATGCACAGAGAAAATATACAAATGTTTGAGCGTGTATACGATGCGTGCGGTTCCAGGGTAATCGGAGTTGATTTTATTGCACAAGATATATCTATGCCGTACTATGAACAAAATTGTGGCGTTATTGAGGTTAATGGAGTTCCATATATAGACATGCATCATTATCCGGTCACGGGGAAGTCTCGCAATGTGGCGGGGGCGATAGTTAATCAGGTACTTAAGGAGTTATAGAGAATTTGAGTAAAGAAAAAAATTGACAAAACCAGATTTTAGTGCAATTATGCAAGAGGGTGATTTTGCCCTTTTCTACGAGGAATGTCCCATGGGTATCAAAGATCGCCAGCAGGGCTTCGATGACGGGAAGAATGGTGAGCATCATACTCCGCCACATGAACAGTCGCCGCTCATTGACCTTATTAGTCCCAACTCCGATGAAAAGATACAATCAAACAAGGACTATACGGAAGGATGGCGGGAAGGGACTGAATATCGTGAAAAAAATAAGTGAATATTTTGCTACAACAGCAAATTAATCCCCGAGAAGTAACTTTTCTCGGGGATTTTTTGTAGGGTATTATATATATTAATACCTTCCACACGTACCATTTCTCTGCTAATATAAATTTATGGATAGCAAGAAAATGACGATTTTAACAGGCGATCGCCCTACGGGGCGACTTCATTTGGGCCACTATGTGGGCTCTCTTTTGTCGCGTGTGGAATTGCAAAACAAGCACAAGCAATACGTAGAAATAGCCGATGTGCAGGCG
>Ga0209542_10003930_pt1 | contig 31189 bp, 39 predicted proteins | sample RifCSPhighO2_01_FD_184028 | JGI IMG/M metagenome (GOLD analysis project Ga0209542, IMG submission 184028) | Soil microbial communities from Rifle, Colorado - Rifle CSP2_plank highO2_0.1 (SPAdes) (version 2) | ecosystem: Environmental > Terrestrial > Deep subsurface > Rock core/Sediment ... | reverse complement strand
TATTGGAACTACTAGAATTGTTATAAAAGAGTTAGATTCAAGGATAAAAGCATTAGAGTATTTTAACAAAGCCTATGATTCCATAAAAAGAAATTGTAGGTCTACAAATGGCTTTGAAAAAACTTCACCGATTGAAAAAGAAAAAATAATATTGAAAAAAATCGTAAATGGAGAATATGAAATAACGAGATTATTAAAATCAAGAAATAGCGAATTAAATCAAAATGGTTTGGGTTATCTTGAAGATCTTGTGGCAAGTACTTCGCAACATTTTTCACATAAAATAAAAAATTTAAATGACGAAAAAATAATTGGTGGAGCCATACATCATGCTTTTTTAAACGATAAACACGTAGCGATTATAACAAGAGACAATAGATTTAAAGATATTGTTCTTAGAACTCAGAATTTATTCTATAAAGATACAACCTATAAAGAACTTTCAGATTTTTTACAAAATGGAAATTTAACAATTATTTCAAATGAAGGAGATAAACCTTTTTCAGTAAACTATAATTCACAAGAATTTATTCCTTATTCATTTGCCCATCATATGCGCAAGTAAAGCCATCCTAACATAAAGTCCATTTTGGGCTTGTCTAAAATAAGCAACTCGAGAATCGGTTTCTTCAATTTCAATAGGCAGTTTAATCTCATCAATCTTAGGCAGAGGATGTAAAATTCTAGCAGTTGGTTTAATTAGATTGAAATTATTTTCTCCAATAACATATTTTCCCTTAGCATTTATATATTCGTCTAAAGTAATTCTTTCTTTCTGAATGCGAGTCATATAAACAATATCCACTAAAGGCAAAACGTCATCAAGATTCTTTTCTTCTTTAAATCTAACATCATGTTTAACTAAATATTCTTTAATATCTTCTTTCATCTTCAAATGTTCTGGTGAGAGAAAGATAATTTCATTTCCTGGAAATTTACCTAATAAATAACACAAAGAGCGAACAGTTCTCCCAGAAGCAAGATCTCCAACAATTGCAATCTTTAAACCATCAAGCCGGCCAATCTCTTTCCAAATAGTATACAAATCTAGCAGTGCTTGAGTTGGATGCTGTCCTTTTCCATCGCCAGCATTAATAACAGGAACTCTGCTCAATGTAGAAGCAAGTTTAGCCATGCCCTCTTCATAATGTCTGATTACAATTGCATCGGCATAATTAGAAACAATTCTTATTGTGTCTTCCATAGTTTCGCCTTTAACAGCAGAAGAAAATTCCTTAGCATTTTCAGTAGAAATTACACTTCCGCCAAGTTTTAACATAGCAGCTTCAAAACTCAGGCGTGTTCTCGTACTTGGCTCATAAAATAAAGTGGCCAAAACCTTCCCATTTAACAGTTGCCCATGATTTCTATTATTGCGAAATTCGTCCGCTTTGGAAAAAATTTTAAAAATAATTTCCTTATCCAATTGCTGTGATTCTATAAAATGTGCAAGCGCCATCAAAATAATAAATGTAAACAAGGCTATAAAAAGATAGTTGTGATTTCAAGATTACCTAAATTAATAAAAATTATTTGCTTAATCCATATAAATATTGCACATAGGATAAAGATAAAAACTTAATATTCATTTAATTAATATGAGAAAAACAATTTTTTGGGATATTTTATTCTGGATGGCTATGATAATTTTAATATTATATATAATAGGCAAACTTACTGGAATAATAAACACCCCTGAATGGGTTGATTTAATACCTTTAATTACATTAGTATTCATAATGGGAGCATTTTATCAGAAGGTAAGGAGTTTTATGGAAGTTATGGATAATAGAACAAATTATCTTAAAAATAAATTAGAGAATATTTCAGATAATCTCATTGTACAAGACAAAAGAATATCATTTTTAGAAAACAAAAAATAATATTACTTCGGTGGCACTAAATTTTCCCAGTCGTCAATAAACTTGTCTATTGTTGGAAGGACAATATCTAATTTTCTATGTTCAATATAAAGTTTAGCAAGTAAATACATTATCATTCCCAAGCTCTTAGCGCTTTTATTATTTCCAGCTACAATCTGATCAATGCCAAAAGCATAATTATTGCTATCACAAATACTCATCACAGGGATACCTACGCGATTTGCATCCATCAAAGCATTCTTGTCTAACCAAGGATCGCAAATAAATACTAACTTGCACTCAAAAAAATCGCTCAAATTTGTATTTGTGAGTATTCCAGCAGGATACTTTTTCATAAAAGAACGAATTCCTAAAATTTCAGAAAATAACTTTACTGCTCTCCACCCAGCCTCTCTTTTACATACAATAATTATATCCTCGGGTGCAAATTTAGAAATAAATGCTCCTGCTTCTCTCATCTTAGTATCAAGCATTGCTGTATTAAAGACTGCAAGACCATCAGCGCGTCTTTTGTAAATATACTTACGCATGTTGGGAGTAATAACTCTAGGGCCTAGATGCATAGAAGCTTTCAGATAATCTTCAATTGGAACAAGAGTGTTTGTCGGTTCAGATTTTTCACCAGTAACTTTCTCTTTAATGTCAATCTTCTCAATTTCTTTGAATTTTCCTTCAATTGCCTTAAGCTTTGCCTTCATTGCTTCAGACATTTCTTTCTTAGGCTTAGCTTTCTTTTCAACTTCATCAGCTTGAGTTTCAGAACTATCTTCTTTTTTCTTAGTAGTTTTTTTCTTAGTTTTATTTTCGCCATCATCGCCGGCGATATCTTCAACAACATTCTCAACGCCTTCAACGGCAGTCTCAACTACATGCTCGACAGCTTCGCCTATCTCCTCGACAACGTGCTCTGCAGCATGAGCTACTTTCTCAATAACTGACTCGTCTTTCTTCTTTGTGGTTTTTGCCATAATGGTATATAAACAGCGCAGGGGTTTGTCAGAGTTTGTTTCAGTCTGTACCTGCTAAGTTCTTAAGTATCAACAAGATTAAGGGTTTTTAAATATGATTATTTGAGATTTTGAGATAATCCATTAATCCTGCAAACCATTTAATTGAGGTAAGAGTCTTTTACGATGCATAGTCCAATAATCTCTAGGAATTTCATATCCTAAACTTATCATCTCTTCAAAAATTCCCATAATCGTAGGAGTACTAGTGGACCTATTTTTTGTACTACATCCTCTTTTTTTATTTAATACATAAAAAGCGCCTTGGCTATCTAATCTAAATCTTGGATCTATTCCGCGGAAAACAAAACATATTTCTCCGATTAATTGGTCGAGGCAGTTTTCAGTAACTTCTGGAGGCTGTAGATAATATCTCTTGCCGTTCCCAAGGATTAATGGGCCTCTGCAATCATGATATTTTTCATGTTCTTCTAATAAAAAATTAAGACCCATGCAACAGGGGATAAATTAATTTATTTAAATTTATCTCTCAAAGCATATCACTAACTCAATTATTAAAGAATCCCTTATCTCCAGAACTGTATAATTTGTGAAAACAGAATAGATAAGAGAACGCTCATTCTCTTAGTCTTTCATTTGAAAAATGAAATGAATTAGAAAATTAATCTATAGTCAAGGACATTGAAAACTGAGCATTTATGCCTTGACTATTTAGGAAAAGACATACAATTTTGCTCAATTATTTATGTCTTTAACTATACTGCCAATTCCAAATCATCTAGGCTATCGATAGATCCTATTAAATGAAAAGGAGATTTAAATTGGTCTTGGCTTGTTCTTTGATCATTTCTAATAAATTCAGCTTTGACTTTAAGGTTGTGCGCATTAAATATCGGGACATGATATTTATCTTGAAAACTCTTCGCAATATCCTCTCTTATTATTAGTGTTGCACTTTGATATTGAATTGTTACATGAGCTTCATAATGAGTATGCATATCTACTATTTGTAATCTTCTAAATTCTCCTTCATACATCATGATTATAAAATCAGATTTAAGATTTATAAAATTATCCAACATACTATTCTAAATAATTTCATTAAAAACATTTATTAATCCCTCTTACATAAGAAAAACATGAAAAAGAGCGATGTAATCTTATTTTCTTTAGTCTTCTTGATTATAATTTCTTCTATTTCAATATATGCGCAAGAAACTTTAACAGACTCTTCAGAAGAATCAGAATCTAATTCAGAAGAAAATTCTCAAAATGAGGTTTTAGCAAGTGCTGAAGAAGAATTTAGTAATGCAGAATTAGAACAAACAGCAGGATTTACTCCAGACAGCAACTTATATTTCATCGAAGATAAGATTCTAACAAGATTCAGAAATCCTGTTGAAAATAAAGAGAAAAAAGTCGCAGAAATTCGTGAAATGATTCAAGAAGGAAATATAGACGCTGCAAAAAAATCTCTTGAAAGATATAATGAATATGCAAATGAATTAAAGCAAGAGATAGACCCGGAAAGCTCACAAGATGCAAAAAAAAGTGCAGTAGCCATTACAAGAACATTAAAAGAAATAGAGTCCCAAATTCCATTAGAACAGCGAGATGAATTTGTAGGTGGCGTGGTAAGTCAGGAAGCTTCAATAGTCACCGCAGCAGAAATAGCAAATAAAATTCAAGAGTTATGCAAAGAATTATCTCGTCTAGATCCGAGCACTTACGCCAGCACATGTAAAACTGGAGAAGATTCTCCAAAGTGGCAACAGCGTATGGATAGGGATTTGACTGAAGAGCAGGAAAAAGAAGCTCGTCAGTTCTTTGAAATAATGTCATCGTGTTTTGAAAATCCAAAAGAATGTCAATGCAATCAAATTAAAACTGAAGCATTTAAAGATGAATGCAATATTATTGCGCCTCTAGCTGCTAAATGTGATATAGACGGAGATGAAGAGGCCTGTAATGAGATGGATGCTAGAGGAGACCCAATCGAATTATTACCTGACTATTTACAAGACGTGATGAAAGACATAGAAGATAAATACAGCAAATCTGAGTTTGATAACCATGCCCCTCAAGAATGTAGAAAAGAGGGAGTTACAAACAGAGAAGATTGCATGAGAATAATGTTTAAATTAAACGCTCCGGAAGAGTGTTCAGAAGCTCTTGAACGAGGAGAAATTGACTTGTCAAACGAAAGAGAAGCTAGAGAGCAATGCGAGGAAATAATGTTTAATGCAAATGCTCCTCCTGAGTGTGTTGAAGCAGGTCTAAGGGACCATAAAGAATGTGGTAAATTTATGTTTAAAGACAGCGCTCCTCCTGAATGTATTGAAGCAGGTTTAGACGGAAGTTCTCCAAAAGACCCTAAGAAATGTCGAGAAATAATGGAATCATTAAGAGGAGAAGAAAATCAAGGCGATGGAAAAGGCAGAGGCCCTAGAATAAATTTTAATTGCGGAGGAATCCAAAATGCAGAAGAAAGACTAGAATGCTATGATAAAGCCGCTAATGGCGCTCAGGAACATTTTGAAAACAGAGGTCCTCAAGGAGGTCAAGAAAGAGAAGGAGATTTCAATAACAGGGATTTCCAAAACGGTCAGTTTGACAACAGAGGACCAAACAGAGGTCCAAATGGAGAATTCAGAGAAGGTTCTCCATGTTCAACTCCTGAAGAGTGTAAAGAGTTTAGACAGCAAAATCCTAACTTCAATCCACCACAAGGAGATTTCAGGGAAGGAGAATTTAGAGAAGGAGAATTTAATAGACAACCTGGCGAGTTTAGAGATGAATCTCAATTTCGGCAGGGAGAAGAAACTTTTAACAGTCCGCCCCCATCTAGCACCAGCTCTTCATCAAGTGAATCCGAGTCTTCAATTAGTTCAAGCGAAGGTTCAAGTTCACCAAGTAGCTCAGAATCTTCCAGTTCAGAAAGTAGTAGTGAATCCACAGCCTCAAGCACTAGCATTACAGGAAATATAATTGGAAATAACAGATTTATGAGGTATTATTTTAGATTTTAATTCTAATTAAAATAATTTAGATCACTCAAAAATTTACTAATTATAAATGTTTAAATAGCACTAATCACCTAGAATATTAACTAAATTATTGACTATGAGGCTTCTCTTCTCTTCTTTGCTTTAATATTATTGACATTCCTTATATTATCCTTAGGGCTTAACCCAAAATAAAATGCTTAATTTTATAAAGTCTAATTCACTTAATCATTGGTGAAAAAAGAATATATTAACAAATTCTGGCTTAACACTTTATTGGGATGTAATGAAAATGAAGTTCAAAGAAGAAGAATTGCGGGCGTAAAGGCTATTGAAATAGGATGGGGTGGAATCTCCAGAGTTTGTGAACTCACTGGGATGTCTTCTCACACAGTTCAAAAAGGCATAAATGAAGTTAGAGCAAATAAAAAAGAGTCACCATTAAAACTAAGAAAATCTGGTGGTGGAAGAAAAAGACTTAAAGAAAAGTATCCCCAACTTAAAAAAGATTTAGACATTCTTATGAAGGACAACACCGCAGGAAATCCAATGAATAAATTAAAATGGACTAATAAATCCACTTATTCAATAGCAGATTTTTTAAAGTTAAAAGGACATAACATCTCAGAGGTTACTGTTGGAAGAATACTGAAAGAAGAAGAATATTCTTTACAATCAAATAAAAAGATGTATGAAGGAAAATCTCATGATGATAGAGACGCACAGTTTCAATATATTAATAAGCAAGTAAATAGATTCTTGAAAAAGAAACAACCTGTAATCTCTGTTGATACAAAAAAGAAAGAACTCGTCGGCAATTTCAAGAATAAAGGAAGAATATGGACAAAAAAAGGACAAGCAGAACATGTTAATGCTTATGATTTTCCGAGCTTTGCAAAAGGCAAAGTAGTTCCTTATGGCGCTTACGATATAAATTTAAACAAAGGATTTGTGAATGTGGGAATTAGTAGTGATACTTCTGAATTTGCAGTTGAGAGCATTAGACAATGGTGGAAACAACTTGGGAAAAAACATTATCCAAAAGCAAGAGAATTATTAATAACGGCAGATTCTGGAGGGAGTAACGGATATCGAAATAGGGGATGGAAATACTTTCTAAATAAACTTAGTAAAGAAACTGGGTTAAACATAACTGTTCTTCATTTTCCTCCTGCTACAAGTAAATGGAATAAAATTGAACATAGAATGTTTTCATTTATCAGCATGAACTGGAAAGGAGAGCCACTTACAGATTATGAAGTTGTAATTAACTTCATAAAAAATACAACTACAAATAAAGGGTTGAGAATATTTGCAAGACTTGACAAGAAACAGTACAAAATTGGAAATAAATTTTCTGATGAAGAAATGGAAAAAATAAATATAAAATATCCTGAACTTTTTCCTTTGTGGAATTATACGATCATGTCAAAATAAGCAATTTATTTTGAAGCAACACCTTAGCACTCATATTTTCAACAATTTGCCATTCATCTTGATAAATAATGTTTTTTACAGTCTTTTTATCAATCTTTTCCTTTCTTATTTTAGGTAAGTATTTTTTATGAGACAATAAAAGAGTAGATTCATATTTTTCTTTGCCTTTTTCAGTTAAATAAAAATGATATTTACCTTTAGGAAGATTTGGTTTAGGTAGCCATTTTTTATTCTTTAGAACTTCTTCAACTAAATACTGTGGTAAAAGTCTCTTGCCAGCAGACCAAACTCCTTCGCCTTTTGTAGTATATCTATACAAATATCTGTTCTTCATCTAATTCTCTTCTCAATCTCCGCCAGTCTCTCAAGCTTCGCTTCTCGCCACTTTGTAGCCACGCCACACTTAATATAATCAGCGCCGAAGCCGACAGCATAATCTGCCAAGGCATTATCAAGAGTTTCTCCAGACCTATGAGACAAAACAGTTGCAACGCCATGCTTGCGACACAAATCAAAAATCCTCTTCAATTCAAGCAAAGAGCCGTTCTGATTAGGCTTGATAATCATTGCATTAATAGAGCCAGTGCGAATAGCTCCAACAGTGCGAGAATATTGTGTCGCCGTCAAATCATCTCCAACAATCATACACTTTTTACCAAGAGCTTTTTGCAATTCGGAAAAAGATTTAAAATCTTTCTCTTGAAAAGGGTCTTCAACATAACCCAAATTATAATTTAATATTAACTCTCCAATATATTTAATCTGAACATTAGAATTAAGTTTCTTATCTGTATAAACATAATTTCTATTTTTAAATAATGTAGAAGTAGCTGCATCAATTCCAATCTCAACCTCAACTTTAAATTTATTTTCGGCAATAACCTTTGTTTTGTTTAGAGCATCAAGAACTTCTTCATCCGTAGAAGAAACAAGCCAAGCTCCTTCATCATTCACTCCATGAGTCTGCAAAATATTTTTAATATCATTATAAACATAATTCATTATCTTCAAATTTTCTGAAAACGTTTTAGATTTAGGAATAACAAGAAATTCTTGAAAATTAGGATGTATTTTTATAGCAGAACTATGAAGCCCTCCGCCAACAACATTTCCAACGGGAAAAGGCATCTTGCGAGAATTTCCAACTATCTCAAATAATTCTTTTTTCTTATCGTGAGCAAGAGCTTTCAAAACCGCAGATTGAAAAGCATAAAGAGAATTAGCCCCAAATTCGCGAGCATTTCTAAGTCCAAGCTTTTTACAAATAGTCTTTTCAACTTTAACCAAATCATCAAATTTATTTATCTCAATTAAATCATTCCAGCCATTAAGAAAACCAACACAAAACTTAATTGACTTGTAATAAGATTTAGTTTCATATTTTCCAGTTGATTTTCCATTTGGAGAAGACGCCTCAGCACATCCGTTAACGGAAACACAAATAGCATCTTGTCCGCGAGAATCTTTAATGATTCTAGATCTAACTTCTTTAATTATCATACCTTTAACAAGAAATAAATCTATATAAGTATAATGAATCTGGCTAAAAGATGAATTTATTAGACAGACTAATTTATTTTTTGCCTGCGATAAGAAAATCTAGGAAATTTATCAAGTCTATCCAGAAAGGAATAATTCAATACCATCAGCGAGAAATTGATAATTATATAAGTGCCATTTATTATTTAGATGAATCCCCAGACAAATCTAAATTCTATTTTTACAATAAAACTATTGGAGATTATCTAACAATTACTCTTCCTGAATTTATAAGAGGTGCAGATATTGTTGAAGCAAAAGATTTGGATGGATTAAAAACAAAGCGAGACGAATTAATACAAAAATACAATAATTGGTTTTTTAGAGATAACTTCTTTTAAACAACAAACCTATTAAAACATAATGAATTACCTTAACTATGCGTTTCTTGAAAAATTTGCTTGGAAAATTATTAAACAGACAAAGTGAAACAGATAACTCAATTATTGAATGCAGAAATATGTCTTTAACAGACTATTCTTCAGACATGGATTCATATATAAGAATTTTACAAGTATTAAGAGAATCAAGAGAACATCCAATGCATGAAGACAGAAAAGCGATAGATTATTTTCGCCACACAGTATGCAGACTTTTAAAGAGCGTCGATAAAATAAAGTCTGGTTTGTCAAGAAGCGAGTTATATAGTTTGGAAAACAGGCAAAGAGAACTTGAAAATCAATATGAGTGGCTATTCGGAAAAAGTGATTAACTTACTCTTTTAGACTTATCAATAAAGTAACCGATGACTCCAAGTATAAAGTAAAGAATCAACATTATAGGAAATGAAATAACTGGAAGAAATAAGAAAACAGGTAAATCATAGTTTGGTTGTACAATAATTTCAGAGAGGGGTGTAAGAATAGTAAATATAATCCATACGAAAAAGATACTTCCAGATAGATTAACTTTGTATTTGTTTCCTTCTTTCTTTTTTATAATTTCTATAAGAATTATTAATAATAGGATTACAGCCATTAAAGAGGTTAATATAATAAAAGAGTAAAGAAAAGTAGGAAATCCACAATAAGGACTAAGAAGACAACGTATACCATCAACTAAAACAATAATAAATACAGTAAGAGTTCCTAAGAAAATTATCCCGTGAATTATTAAATTTGTTATTCTAGGATTTGTTCTAATCATCTTTTTAATTATAAAAAATCCCAAACCCAAAGAAATCAAAGCATCAATTACTAGTGATAGATTAAACAAAAAATCTTTCCACGCTCTTTGCTCAGCAAATGCTCTTATTTCTTCATCGGTAGACTGATACATTCCTCCAGGCTCCGCAGACGCAGAACTAGGTATTCCAGGTATAGTATCTTGAGCAAAAACAAACCCCAATAACTGAACAAACAAAATCAACAAAAGAACCGAAGAAAATATTTTTCTCATGCAATCAAGCAACTATTTTTAAGTTTATAAAATCTCCTAAATAAAACTATTCTTCCGCTCCAGCAGAATTATCTTCAATAATGGCTTCTTCGTTATCATTCTCGTTAACAAGACCCATTTCCTCAGCTTTCTCAGCTATTTCTTTCTCAACTTCTTTTTCTTTTTCTATAATCTTCTCATCATCTGTAGTTTCATCGCGAATAGGTTGCAATTTAGCTCCTGTCTTAGTTGGCATAGGCCTTCTAACAGAAATAGGTAAAACGCCAGAATAGAACTCTTTACTTGCGATTTTCAAAGCATCATAATGCATCACTTCTAACTCTGCCTCTGTAATTTTAATCAAAAGAGGAGCATCCATCGAAATCTGCAAAGCGCGAGCTCCTATAATTCTAGCAGTTTCAAACTTTGTAAATTCTTGTGTTGCTTCAGCCATGATTATTTCAGAAACTTTTTAAGCTTTTTAAGTGTATCGTCATACACTTTAGGCAGGTGTTTCATCATTTCATCTATATTTTGACGAGTCATAGCAGTTTCCAGACCTTTCTGGCAAGAATGTATCATATGTTCCTTGCCTTTCCAGTTAGATATTCCCCATACAATCTTCCCATCACAAGCTTCTTCTTCTTCACGAGTAGGATCAATAATCAAAGACTCTCCAAGTTTATAGAATGTAAATGAAAGAGGCATAGTATCTTCCAAAAGAGGCAATTTCTTTGTAGATTTAGACTCATGTTCTATTTTGCCATCTTTATCAAGTGCAGGCATATGTGTTTGCAATAAAGCGGCAATTGTTCCTATGCTCGCGGCGTCAATCAAAGCGCCATCATCATTTATTGGATAAATATCAATAATCACAGTCCAAACTTTTTCGCCTTCAGTTATTACTAACTTTTTCAAATCAATAATATGAGACTCGCGAACCATTCTGTCAATTAATCTAGGTAACTCAATAGTTGCAAACTTAGGCGGACCAGATTCAAATCTTGGCGAAGCCAAAGGCAGTAAATCTCCAGAAACCATTAAATTGCCTTTATCCATAGAATCCGGATATGGGGTTCCAACCTCTAACTTAACTCCGACGACAACTTCAGTTTTGCCCATTCTAACGCGAGCGCTTCCTTCAGCTTTATTTGAAACATTATGCTCAACAGAAAAATCTCTTTGCTCAATTAATTTACGTCCGTCAAATCTTTTACCTTCAGCAAACATTTTAGACAGTGTATTATACGTTAAACTAGAAAGACCCATTGAACTCATTTGTCCTCATCCTCCATAACATTTTTCAAAGCCTTTTTCTGAACTTCATATATTTTAGCGCACGCCTTATCAGCAAGAGCAAGTGCCTGCGGTATCAAGTTAGGCTGAATCTTTCCATCTAATTGTAATAATGTATATTCATCAGTATTAGCCAATTTTGCAGTTGCAAAGTCAGTTGCTCCCTCTCCCTCTTCAAAATGCTCTTCAATATCATTAACGTCAATAACAAGATCTTTATCTAGCTTTCCAACACTAACGCCACATACTAAATTTTTCATGGGAATTCCAGCTTGCGCCAAGGCCATAGAAGCCGCATTTATTCCAGCAACACGTGTGCTGGCATTAGCCTGCAAAATATAAATCTGTACATCAACAACAGTGTTGGGAAATTCTTTTAAATCTAAAGCAGGAGACAAAGCCCATTCAGTTACTTTAGAAATTTCCTGGCTTCTTCTCGAAGGCCCCGGTTTTTTTCTATCTAAGACTGAGAAACTAAGTAAATCGTAATTCACTCGAAGCACTGCGCCCTTAGGGTCTTGCATATGTTGTGGATGCAACATTCTAGGTCCATAAACCGCAGCAATAGCAACTGTATTTCCAAATGTAAACATAGCGCTTCCATCAGCATTAGGAACTACGCCGACTTTAGCAGTAATAGGGCGCATTTCATCTGCTTTTCTACCGTCTAATCTTTTGACTGCCATTTAAATAAAATTACCTCCAAATTCTGATTTTTCTACTTCAACATTCCAATTTTCATACTTTCTTCTTTGTTCAGTAGTTAGAGCACCTAAATCTCCATTTCCCATGAATAATTCTCCGCCATTGAAAGCTAAGTAATGTTTGCCTGAGCCAGCTACTTTATCTGTTAATAATGTTGTATCAATTCTAAATTTCAGAGGTATTCTATTAACTCCAAGAGTAATCCAAGTAGATTCTCTATTCTTTTGATCATATCCTACTACCATTAGTCTCATTAAAGAACCAAGGTGAACTGCCTGTATGCTATCTCTTTGAATAACTCTTCCATTAACTTCAAATAAATTTTCTAATTCTTGCGTCATTTTATTTATTCTCTCCAAACCACTTCTCAGTTTTCTCAGTTAATCCAGTTACTAAAACTTTATCAGCAATAAATTCAATAGCTTTCCTGGCCTTTAATTCAGAATCTAAGCTATTTCCCTTAACCCAAATCCATCCATTTTGACCAATAGTTATATTGCAACCAGTATTTACCTTTATTAAATTAATCATACTTCCTTCGCGACCAATAATTCTCGGAACTCTTGAAGGATTAACTCTAAATATAAATCCGCCTTCTAATTTTCCTAAACCCTTTCCTTTCATAGCCAAATCAATGCCTTTAGGACTTACACTCCAGACCTTAGCAGCAACTACGTCCCCTATTGCCAAGAACTGATCCATCTCGCCCTTATTTACAAATCTAGGGCTTTCCATCAAAGGTAAAAATCCGTTTTGAGCATAATCAATATCAACTATCCAACCACTATGGACTATGTCTGATACGCGTCCAATAATAACATTATTTCTCCTAGGAATAAACGCTCCAGAAAAAGGAATTATCTTAATAACTCGACCAACTTTTTCAGCCAATCCATAACGAGAAGCAACAATATCTTTTCCTTCGCGTCTAGCGCCCTCTCCAGGCAAGAAATCTTCTTCAGATGAAACAACTTCTCCAGGAACAACAATTACGCGACTCTGAGGTTCAGAACCAAAATCTTCATATTCTCCTTCGCTTTTATCAAATTCTTTCATGTAATGTAACCAAGACAAAGGATAATCGTAATAATTCCTTTGAATCTTTGTAATTTCAATCTTTTATAAAATTCAGGCTTTTTAAAGATTGCGGTTTTAAATTTTTAAATTTTTCAAATAAAAATCTTATAAAATAGTAAAATATATATCTCTTTATAAATATCTATTATAATGAGAATAAAAAATATAAATATGAAAAAAGATAATAAAAAAGTTAGAACGCTAAAGTTAAGAGACTTTTGCGGTATCTGGTCAAAAGAAGAGGCAGACCAATTTGAAAAAGGGATAGAAAAAATAAGAAAACTAAGAGAAAAGGGAAATAGCAAAAGAATTGAAATGTTGAAAAAATACAAGGTTTGAAGATATAGCAAAGGACGCTTTTATTTCACCATGTTTGCGCCTTTGCTATAGACATTCCCGTTGATTATGCTACTCCAAAGAGGGAATGTATAGATAGAGATTCCCAAAGAATATGGGACCAGATTAAGGGGAATCTCTATATCTAGCGAAAGACAACTAATTTGGGAAAAAACAAAAGTCTTTCGCTATAATAACTTATTAAAATTTATTCAAAAATACTCAACTAAAAGGAATAAAAACTCTTCCAGACAATGAATCTGTCGAATTCTGAACACTAACTATTGTCCAATCTGTGGCATTATATATTCCAGTCCATCCCATTCCAGGATCCATTTCATTGTTGGGATTTATAAAATGAACAAATAAAGATCCAGAGGTTGGACTAGTGGGCAAATAATTTCCTGCGCCAACACGGATTATGTTTGGATTGCCCAACCATCGAACCTCTCCAATAAATGTAAGCGTAGAGTTGTCAAATATTCCAGAGAAAATTGCTTCTTCATCATAAGTTCCCATTGAGAAATTAAGACTGGCAGAATCTCCAATTAATATTGGATAAAAGCTTGAATTAAGCGTCTGAGTTAATGTTTGCGCAATAAGCCTAAAATGATTATATGATGGAGCATTAACATAAGGTTGAAGAGTGTCTATGCTTATATTGTAAACGAGATGCCCGCTAACTTCATTTCCATAAATAAAATTGCTAGAATTCGGAACAACAGAAATATCTATTCCATCACAGCTCTTTAATTCCTCTCCAGACACTGCGAACACACAGACAATTTCTTGATTAACCTCAAGAGCTATTTCTTGAATTGAAACTCCCTCATTAGGATTTATATTAATGCCTGCAAGAAAATCAACAGTCTCTCCAACGGCATAATATGTTGTCTTAAATTCATATAATCTTAAATTTAATGCGCCCGCTATTTCTATAAAAATAAACAATCCAACCACAAAAACAATAACTCCAAGACTCAGAGTTTTATTTAACTTTCCATATCTGCTCTTCATGCTAACAAAACTATAATTTAATTTATAAATATATGTGGTTGAAAATGCTATATATTCAATTCTATTGATTATGCCATGCTACTTTCAGAATTCTTTATAATTACAAATATTTTATTAAAAATAAAAGATTTATAAATTCTATATCTGCATTTTAATGTGAAACAAAAACAAAGAAGGTCTATTCTTGCCAGAATAGTTCCAGAAAATGATAGAATGTATGGAATTTTTCGTCTTTCAGCATCAGCGCCACGCGCTAATCTAAGCAGCATTTGCGGAGAATTTAAAACTGATTTAAATTTCAAATTATTACAATTCCCCTCAGCAGACAAATTGTTTTTTTATGGTCATGAAAAAGACTTCAAGCCAAACTTTAGAACTCGCTCAGAAGCAGACGCGACCACAAAAATATTATTTCCAACACATTTAGAAACACATTATAGCAAAAAAACCCCTCTTGAAGAAAGAAATGGGATAGGTTATGCAAGAATCTCTATTGAAGAAATGACATTTGATGGCGATTGGCATAGTTTGGTCAGAAACGTCTTGAATTATTATCAAAACACTATGGGTGAAATTTTAAAAAAAATAATCCTAGTTAAAGTGCCTGAAAAAGAAATGAGGGCATACAAATCTATGATGGGCCAATTTAAGAAATTCCCTTCACACCTGGCAGATTTAGCATTAAAACATGGATTTTATTATTGGATAAGAAAAGATGATTCTCTTAACTTAGATAGAGAACTTCAACCAATAGAAGGAACTGCCTCACAAATTCCAGTCAAAAAATTTTCATTAAATCCTAAAGCACTAAGAAACTATTGACTTAACAAAATTTACTTCATCTCTTGACTAACAATTGCGCCATGAGTTACTGAATTCAATTTATCATAAAAATCAATCTGCAATCCAGAAGGAATATTCATAATAACTTGCAAATCTCCATTGCCAAGCCATTCTTCACTTTCCTTGTAATCCTTTAACATTCCATAAACCTGGGCGCTAAATCTGGCAGGAATTGTAATCTTTATTTTTTTAGTTTCAACTTTAATTGGAATAACTGTCGCCAATTTAATGACTAAATCATTCATCTGTTGTTCTGCAGGTCTGTTATCAAAACTAAAATGCACTTCATTTATTGCTTTTCTTATTCGGTCATCCGTATAAGGCCTTCCATGCTGGTCAACAGCGTTTCTAATAATTAAATCAACAACTTGTTTTATCCTTTTCTCGCGTTCAGCATCACGGAAATCTTGGTCTTTCTGAATTTCCCCTTTCTTCATAATTCTTTCAGCTATTGCATAAACATCAGATGTGTCAAATGCAGCCTCAAGCTCAGCTTTTGAGGCAGTCATCCCCTTTCTGACATCATTATAAATTGCAGATGAGTTTAATGCAACAGAAACATTTCCCTTTCCAGCGCGAACTTTAAGAGCCTCATCCAAATCTACAGAAATCTCAAATTGCTTTCCCTTTACCTTAATGCGTGCTTCAACATTTGCCATAACTAAATGAGGATTTACACATTATTTAAACTTTGTTCTATTTTTTATAAAGTTCAAAGATTTAGTTAGATTGCCTATCTAATGTTTCTTCAGGAGATTGATAAACCCTCATCAAAGAACGGGGATTCAAAGAAAGACCAAAAGTCTTAGTTAGTTTTGCCAATCCAGTTTCAGGAATAAATCTTGCAAGCCTGCTAATCTCATACAATCCTTTTTTTATAACATATTCTTCAAATTCGGCATAATTTACACTTACTCCAACAGCATTAAATGCTAACCAAGCATCTTTTATGCTGAGTCCATGTTCATCCATAAAAATCAAGAAACTTATAACCTTTTAAGCCTAACTATTACTACTTAATATATCTCTTCAACTCTTCGCCATGAACTCTAACTAACTTGCCCTCTTTAAGGGAAATCATTCCAACATCAAATCTAGAGACTTCAAAATTCTTTCCAAGAATTTCTTTAAATATTTTAATTATGAATTTCACCCCTTCATCCATAGTCATATCATCTCTAAATCCTTTTCGTAACTCTTCCTTAATCTGTTCATCATTCTCTCCAATAGAATTAGCGCGATAAGCGAAAAAGTTTCCAGTAATATCTGACGTATATAAATGAGGCTTATTCTTTGAAACTCCAGCAATCATTATTGAAACTCCAAACGGTCTAGAACCTCCGTATTGTGTATATGCCTGCTTTTGATCAGCAATCATCTGTATAACACTTATAGGGTCAACAGGAGAGCCATAAGAAACTTTATGTTGCTGAGCAAGTAAACGAGCGCGGTCAATCAAAACACGAGCATCAGAAGCAATTCCCGCAGCTGTAGCCATAACATGTTCATCAACTTCAAAAACCTTAACGGCAGATTCAGGAGCAATTAAGTTATCGCGAATGCGTTTGTCTGCAACAAATATAACTCCATCTTTACAGACAAGTCCAATGCTATTGCTTCCAAGTTTTACAGTCTTTTCAGCATACTCTACCTGCAATAAATGTCCCTCAGGAGAAAACATAGTCGCAGCTCTGTCATAACCCATTGCTTGATGTTGCATTTCTGTTGGCATATCCATTTTATTGTATTCCCCCGAGGCTATATAAAATGGATGTTAGAAAATAATTTCCCATTTTCTTTATGTCCATAGTAGTAATATTAGTAAACCTCTTAACACACGTCAGCAGATATTAGGCTATTTAAAATTTGCTATCAAAACTCAGTCAATAAACAAACCTAGTATTAGCAAAATAATTATTCTAATAATCTTGCTTCAATTCCTAGAATTTCTCCTAATCTTCTTGCTAATTCATTTATATCAGAAGTTTTCATAAAATTAATCGGCAAGTCTTCGTCTTTTTTACCACAGGCACTAGAATATTTATCTCCAGAATAGATATCCATTCTAACATTTTCTCCTCCAAAATGTATTCTTATAACGCGAGCATTAACACATCCATATTGTTCCCTAGAAACTTCTAAATAAGGTCTGTTAGAAGATTGTTGTTGGCATTCGGGCATATATTGAGAGAAAATTATCCTATTTTTAAATTCTTATGGTCTACAATATCTATTTCCCCAAACCCTTCAAAGTCCCCGAAACTCTCAAAACCGTCAAAGTATCCTTCGCTAAAGCCAAAGCTGCGCGAACATTAGTCAAAGCATCTCTATTAACACAAACTACAACTTCATCAGCGCGTTCAGAAATAAAAACAGGGGAGGCATCAGCCCATCCAAGAACGCCAATATATTCAAGAATTGCCTTCTCAACAGAACTGCGCAATCCTTTAATCAATAAATATCTTTTACTATCGCGCGCAGAGGATTTTAGAGCGAGCATGTTTATTTTATTATCTCCATCTTAACAATCTCATTTGCTGTCTTTCTCAAAGTATTGCTCTCAAGCGCAAAACCCAAAGCTTCAGCGCCTCCGACTTTGAAATTAGCCATTCCTATTATTTTACCTTCTTTATTTACGAGAGGCCCTCCAGAATTACCGGGATTTAAAGTCACATCAGTCTGAATATATGCTTGAAGCCCGTTAGGTCCTTCTCTATGCAATGCAGAAACAATTCCCTCAGTTACAGTAAAAGATAGTCCCAAAGGATTTCCAATAGCAATTACTTTCTCACCAATAACTACATTATCCGAATCAGATAATTCGAATGCATTAAGTTCACCAGAAATTTTCAAAACTGCAAGATCAGCATTAGTATCAACCCCAATAAGTTCAGCAACGTAAACCTCATTGGCATAAGTTTGAACTTGTATAGTATTGCTTCCTTCAATTACATGATTATTAGTGATAATATAACTCCCATCACCAACAACAAAACCAGTTCCGGCAGACAAGTCAGTAGTTACAGTAACAACTTTTTTAATAGCCTCTTCAATAACGAGAGAAAAATCTTGTTGAGTCGATTTTAAAAATTCTATTTGATTTTCAAAATCAGTTCTCTGTTGAGATAAAGTGCGAACTATCTCTCCAATGCGATATTGATTCTCTTGTTTCAAAACATTTATCACTCCATCAGTTTCTTTTTCAAAATTCTGCTGTTGAGAAATTAATTTAGCAGATTGAGAACTAATAAATGTAAAAGAAATCAACTGAATAACTAACAAAAGAACTACTGCCCCATATAACACATTAATATGATGTTCCATAACAAAGTTTGTATTCTGTAATATATATAGCTTACTTTTAGTATTATTTATAAGCTTCAAATAATTAACTCTATTATGGATATTAAAATTCGTTCAGTTGAAGATATCAAAAGAGACATGATTCAAGGAGTAGAGGACCCAGATAAACCACTAAACATTAGAGAGTTAACAATGCCTGTTAGAGAAGAGCCAGTAGGTAAGGTTCTTGATGCCATTGAATGATTATCTGAAGAAGAAGTTATTAAAAATTTAGGATATAATAGAAGTAGTAGGTTACCAACATATCAAGTAGATAAACTCAAAGCTAAACAAAAATATCTATAACTGCAAAAACAGAGCAGTTATCTATATAAACATAGTTAACAATATCAAAATATGATTAAGATTCATGCAATAGGAGGTTTCAGCGAAGTCGGTAAAAACATGACTGCTGTCGAATCAAAAGAAGACGTGACTTTATGTGATGCCGGTTTATTCATACCCGCTTTAGTAGGTGTAAGTGAAAAAGAAAAAATACCTACTGAACATGGAATGAGAGCAATAGGCGCGCTTCCAAACGACCATTACATGGATGAAAATAAACTGCGTCATAAAGTTAAATCAATTTTAATTTCACATGCTCATCTAGACCACGTTGGAGCAGTTCAATACTTGGCTCACAGATATAATGCAGGCGTTTACGGAACGCCTTACACAATGGAAGTTCTAAAGGCATTATTGCCTGAAAGAGAAAATCCAATTCCTAATAAATTACATACAGTAAAACCAAATGGAATCACAACAGTGAATGGAAAAGAAAAATATAAAGTAGAATTCATAAACATGACTCACTCAACTCTTCAATGTGCTTTAGTTGCAGTTCACACTCCAGAAGGCGTAGTCCTATATGCTAATGATTACAAACTAGATAATACTCCAGTAATAGGAGACAAACCAAATTACCAACGTCTAAAAGAATTATCTAAAATAGGAGTTAAAGCATTAATTGTAAACTGCCTATATGCGCATTCAGAAAAGAAAACACCGTCAGAACAAGTAGCTCGTGAGATGGTCAGAGACACTCTGATAAATACGGAAGACAGCAAATCTGGCTTAGTAGTCACAACATTTGCATCTCATATAGCGAGATTAAAATCAATAGTTGATTTCGGACAAAAATTAGATAGAAAAATAGTATTTGTAGGCAGAAGTTTAGCAAAATACGTTTCAGCTGGAGAAGTTATAAATCAAGTTCCTTTCAAAAAAAATATTATCATGGCAACATACAAAAGACAAGTCGAGAAATTCTTAAAACAAGCAAACGAAGACCGAAGTAAATATCTCATTGTATGCACAGGCCACCAAGGAGAGAAAGGCTCAATTCTTGACAGAATGGCTCGAGATCAATTGCCATTTAAAATAAAAGAGAAAGATCATATAATATTTTCATCAAAAACTATTCCTGCCCCAGAAACAATAGCTTCAAGAAGCGATTTGCAAAACAGATTAAAAAAATTCAATCCTATAATATTTGATAATCTTCATGTTTCAGGCCATGGTTCAAGAGAAGATTTAATGGAATTAATAAAATTAACAAATCCAGAAAATGTAATTCCCTCGCATGGAGACCATGCAAAAACAATTCCAGGAATGCATGTTGCAGAAGAAATGGGATACAAAAAGGGTTATAATGTTCACTTGCTTTCTAACGGTCAGTCTGTAACACTAGCATGAGAGAAGATATAGTAGGTATGTTAAAGAATGCAATTGAGCACGGAGGTAATCCTGCGCGTGTAGCTCAATCTTTAATTAATTCAGGATATCCAGTGCAAGAAGTTCAGCAAGCCCTTGCTTATATTACAAGCACAATGCCTCAATCTTCTACTCAAGGCAATCCTAACTCTCAGATAACTCCTCAGACAATAAATCAAAATCAACCGCACACACAAGGAATGCCCTCAGTTCCAACTCCTCAGACTCAGCCGTACATGCAAACACTCAGTCCGTCACCTCCTCAATACATATTAAAACCATTGCCTTCAACAAAATATAATCCTGGAGGAACAGGGAAACTCATATTCATGATTATTATATTATTAATTTTAATAAGTTCATTAATTTCAGTAATTATATTTAAAGATAAAATATTAAATTGGATAAGCTAATAATTCGGTATGAGTCTAGTATACGAACCAGCAGAAGATTCTTTTCTTTTTGAAAGTGTAATAGAAAAATATGCAAAAAACAAAACAGTTTTAGACATGTGCGCAGGCACAGGCATTTTAGCAAAAAAAGCTCTGGAATCAGGGGCAAAATCTGTTACAGCAGTTGACATAAATAAAACGGCTTTAGATACAATAAAAGAAATTAAAATAAAAAAGATACGTTCAAGCCTATTTCAAAAAGTAAAAGACAAGTTTGATTTAATATTATGCAATCCTCCGTATCTGGCAGAAGATAAATATGAAGATAAAGAAAGCAAATTAGCAACAACCGGCGGAGAAGAAGGAGACGAATTAATTTTAAAATTCTTAGATCAAGTAAAAAAGCATTTGGAAAAAGATGGAATTATTCTATTACTTGTGTCATCGTTAACTCCAATGGATAAAATTAACAAATTATTGGAAAAAGAAAACATGGTATCAAAAGTAATAGCAAGCAAAAACATATTCTTTGAAAATCTTGAAGTCCTGGAGATTAAAAGAATTAATTAATTTTCTTGTAACATTATCTCTGCCGTTTTAACTATGTCCTCTAAGTCTTGAGGCGACTCATTTCTTAATCTAAGAAAATTGCTGCGCGCCAGTGTTTCCATACTCATATCCTCAGCTAATCTCTGTAAGTGAATATATGAGTCCATCTTATCTAAAAAGAGTTTATCAGATTGTTTTTTAATTGCCCTATATCTCAGCCTATCTAAAACCGTGCCTTTCGTGCATTCCACTATTAAAAAAAGAGTCTCTCTTTCTAATCTTCTATAACGTTCAAGTGCTAGATTATACAAAGATAATGCAACATTACAATATTGGTCAAAAGAAATTTTTTCTTGAGAAGTATAATATCCATATAAACCAGAGCAGGGAAGAGATAATAATCCTCTTTCAAATATTACTATTTCGCTTTCTCTTATTTCCGCAAGCCTATTAAAAAAATTCGCATAGAAACCCAAAGCTAAACTAGAGTCTGCATTATAGAAATAATCTTTATGTTCCTCTCTGAAGACAGTTAAGAAATAGGGCAAATTATTTATGCCTTTTGTAAACTTCTCTATTTTTCTTATAAAATAATTTTCTTGAATCTTAGTAACTATGGTGCTTTTCCCAGTTCCCTTAATGCCTTCTATGCTTAAAACCTTCATGGCCTATATTTCGGAGAGACATTATATCTCTTGAAAAGAGTGTTGTTATTTTTGAAAGTCGTTTTCTTCATAAGGTAGAAACAATCTTTTGGAAAAATGTCTTGGTTAAAATAAAACTTAAAAATTCTTTTAATTTTAGAGATAACAACTTTTTTATTAATATTGAAATATTTCTCAAATAATTCTAAAAAATTATCTAGCATGTATTGCCCTACATATTGGTCATAGACTAAGCTGTAACTAATCTCCTTTTTACACTCTTCACCCATTATATGTTTTTTGAAAGGAATAGATAAATTATTCTGCTTTCTTATTTCTTTATCAACATATATGCTCTGAAAATCTCTATGCACTAATCTAGTTATGTTAAATTTATCATCTATTTCAACTAAAACATTTTGCCCATGCGATTCTAGTAATAGACCCATTTGCTTTATGAAATAAGACATGTTGGCAAATAATGGGTGTATAATGTTTTGCAGGAAAAACTGCAAAGGATTTGCTTTTTTCTTTTCTATAAACTGAACAAATAAAGGCTTATCCTTAGGGTTTTTAACATCTAGAGAATAAAGAGAAAAGAGCGGAATAAGTGCTCTTTTGTCCAAAATAAGCGGACGAGGAGTCATTTCTCTAACAATCATTCCAATTTCTTTGTAAATAATTCCTATGCTTTCTGGCAGATAGCCAAATGTAATGGGGCATTCTTCAATAGACTTATCCATTTCTTTTGATATTTGAAGACTGTGTTTAACAGAACTAGGACTTAATCTCCTAATGTATTTGGATAATCTTTTATTAAGGTGCAATTTAATTGCAAAATTTTCTTTATTAGGCAAAACTGTTCTTGTAGAAGAAGTGGGCTGGGCAATTATCCTATTTTTTGCTTTTGATAAATCTAAAGTGTCCTTAAGCTCTTCTGTCATATCAGGGTGCACAAAAAATTTTACTTTATTTCCTATTAGCTTAGAATAAATTTTTTTATTAGGACTCGCTAGTATTATTTCAACTTTCTTTTTAGATAAAGATAAATTGGGTATGTAAAAATTATTTTCTCCTTGCATTGCGCAGTATTTTGGAGATACTTCATTAGATACTTTTTTGAATTTATTTACATATCTTTCAAGATAAATATAGGAATCCTTATCAAATAAATTATCTAATTGCATTTTACTTGAGTCTCATAGCAATATTGAATCATACTGCTTGCCCTTCTAAAAGCTCGAGGAGTTCTCTAATATTTTTCTGTTTGCCTTCATTACGCAATCTATGCGCAGCATTAGTAAAATATGAATGACTTTCTTGAAAAGCAAGTTGAACTGGGAACCACTGTGCAGGACTCTTATAGCCAATACCCATGACGGCCATTTCACGCCTAAGATTTTCTCCCGTAATATAAAAATCTGGTCTGCCAAGAGAGTCTAAGTCCGCATCACACATAATCATTTGCAATAAATCTTTTTTATCTGGAATTTGAATAAGCTTTCCATCAACCATTTGTAGTTGAGTTGCCATAATAACTTCACCAACACGCTCTATTTGATTAGGGGCGTATCCAAAACCGGGCAAAGTTTCTCTAGCAATTCTTACGCCAATAGGCTCATTCTTTGCATATTGCTCTAAATATCCAACATCGTGGTAAAGCGCAGCCGTTTTACCAAGGAGTAAATCTTCTTCACTTACACCTTCAATTTCAGATAATCTTTCAAAAGCAAGTAAAACATCATCCCTTGTATGATGCACTCCATGATAAAATAAATTTTGAGATAATTCCTTTTCCAGCCTCCCAAGTATGTAGCTTTTTGCTCCTTCGAAATCAGGTTTGATTTGTGTTTCCATGTGGTTTCATAAAAAGGAGATAAAAGAACTAAAAGAACTGTCTGATTAAAAACTAATCTTTAACCGTAATATTTATATATTACTTAAGGTAAAATCTAATATAATGAGATATTTATCAGAAGAAAATACTGTAGAAAATAATAATAATAATATAAAAGTAGATCTTAAAGATCGCAAAATTCTTTATCTTCTTGGCATAAATGCTAGGATACCTATAAATTTTATAGCAAAAAAAGTAGGACTTTCTAAAGATAGCATTTCATATAGAATAAAGCGTTTAGAAAAAGCAGGAATAATAAAAGGCACAAGAGCGCTAATAAACGCATCTTTTTTTGGTTATACTCCATATCATTTATTTATTCGCTTGAAAAACCCAATTAAATCCGCAGAAAATGAAATAGTCAGTCAACTAAAAAAATTACCTTGCGCAAGAGCAATTCTAAAGTTTTATGGAGCCTATGATTTACAAGTAGCAATAATTGCAAGAAGCATAGAAGAGTTTGATAAAATATCCCAAAAAATAATCTCAATAGTTAAAGAGTATCTAGAAGAATACGAGATACTCATTATTTCTAAATATATGAAAGTCGGTTCATTTCACAATGGGTTTTATGAAGCAGAAAAAGTAAGTTTGGCAAAAGATTATGTAAAAAAAGATATTAAGATCGATTCTAAAGATATGGATTTGTTAAGGTTGCTTTCTGAAGATGCGCGTATTAGCCTATTAGAATTATCTTCCAAACTTAAGACATCTCCAGATACTGTGGCCTATCGAATAAAAAAGCTAGAAAACAAGGTTATTACAGGATATGTTCCAGTAATAAGCTTTGGAAATCTTGGATATAATATGTCGGCAATTCTATTAACAATTCACAATTTAGATGAAACCAAAGAAGAACTAATAAAACATTTTTGTAAGTCTTATCCGACAGTTTTATGGGGCGTCAAGACAGTAGGTAAATATAATATCATGATCTATGTATGCACGAAAAACCAAGAAGAATTGCAAGAAACAATTACCCACATTCGAGGTTTGTATCCAGGAGATTTAAAAGAATGCCAATCTCTCTTAGGTGTTGCAGATTATCTTTATACATATGCACCAGAGATTCTGTTCAAAACATAAATCAAGCGATTAATTATTCAATTTGCTAAAACTTAAATACCTTCACGAATATATAAATAAATGAAAAGAGGCATAGTATTATTCATTCTTTTATTAACATTTATTCCGATAGTTTTTGCAGAAGACCTTTTTGGAGAAACTCCCACACATGTTAGCGTAGGATATCAAGGTTCTGCGAATATTGGTTTTAACAACCTTCAGAATTGGCCTGCTGATGTAATTCAAGAATTCAAAGATACACACGATAGAATTGTCGCAAAGTGTAAATCTGGAGAACACGACGGCTGGTCTGTATCAAGGATGATTTCAGGAGGCGATAGCGGACTATATCGCGAAAAGCTATTTGGTGCAAGTGACTTCGAGTCTCAGAGAAAAGAGATGCAAAAGATGGAATCCTATGATATAGATAGATGGAATCAAGCATTTAGAGATGCTTCTGCTGTTCAAGGTTCGAACGTGCTTACATATAGCGACGTCATAGAATCTAAAAAATGTCCTGTTCCTCCTCTTAGTTCTGACAGCATAGTTAATGTTTATTCCGAAGTATTGTCTGTCAGCAGGTCTTCTTCGGCAGATGGAAAAACAAATAGTTCTAAAACTTACTCTGCAACATTTAGCTGTCAAACATGGGACTGCGAGAAAACATTAATTCCTCCAAAAAATATTCCACAAATAATCGATTCTATGAATCCACTCATAGAAAAAGTACCTGCAAAAGTTACTGATAAATTGGGTGGAAAAGAAATAGGGCTATTAGTTACTAGCAAAGAAGGGATAAAACAACAATATTTAGTTTCTTTAGAAGGTTCAAAAATAAAATCTATTGAAAAAGTCCCTTCAACAAAATCATTTCCCCTTACCATTAAAACATCTCCCGAATTTATGAATAAATTAATTAAGAGCGGTAATCCTAGCGTAACTATTCAGCAAGCTGTGAAAAATGGTAATGTCGTTTTAAGTGGTTCCGGCATCACTAACAAAGCAATAGTAGCGGGACTTAATTTATATCTTACTCCCGCAAAAAAAGAAGTTCTTGAAACTTTTACAGTAAATAAGCCTACAAATATGCAATATAATGGCGAGTCCGCGCTAGTTACCCCACGAGTTAAAGATAGGCCTGTAATTATAACTCTTCCTAGCAGACCAACAACTCCTATCGTATCGGGAGTACAAGGAAATATGATAAGCTACACTACTCCAATAGCACAATGGGCAGCCGAACAACTCTATAAAGAATCAACAATGGGGCCTGGAGAAGGATTGCCTACATATGGAGTTGCATCACGATATAGTAATAATGCTGGAGTATATCGTCTTAATACCAATAATAATCCTCCTAGAACACCCTCTACAAGCATTCCATTAAGTACAAACAATAATGCTAAAAATATGTATGCTGGATTAACATATGGTGCGGGAGCAAAGGTTGCAACAACAACCACAACATATAATCTTGCAAAGGTAGGGAGAAAATAAATGGAACAAAAAAATAATCAAAAACAAATTCCTCATAAAGGAAAAAAGAAATGGATTTTCCTAATTATATTAATTATACTCGCAGGCGCAGTATTTTGGTTTTTACAAAAAGGCTCGCCCGGAGAAGCAGTTCAAATAGAAGAGGATATTGAATTGAATCTTGATAACTCGCAATTGTATTCATTACTTTCAGAAGCAGGAATAACTGATGCATTAGTAGATGTACAAGAAAAAGAAACACTCATTGCACTTACAATACCTCAAGGACAAAATAAAGAAGACGTTTTATCCTTTGTTTACGGAGCAGCAACAGGATTTTCCCCTAATGCCGATAAAATAACTGTGCATATCTTAACCCAAAGCGCAGTAGAAGAATATTCAGTCACAACTGAAAATGTTGTAAAATACGCAGATGGAAAATTGACAAAAGAAGAATTTGATAAAACTGTTGTCAAAAAGTCTTTTAGTTTGATTTGAGACTTTTGGATGTTCAAAGTGTTCATCAGACACACTTTGACATAAAACAAACATTTCTGCTTCAATAAATAAATCAAGCAACAGTTAACTGTTTTTACCTCTATTTATTCCAGCAACTATCTCGTCATAAGCATAATCTTCAGAGTTTATATCAGGCAAAGCGTTATTTTTAGTCAAGCTCCAGTCAAGTTTAATAATATTTTTCACAAAAGAGTTATCCATATTCAGCTTATAATAATCCGACTTTCCGACCTTACGAGTTTTAACAACTATTCCAAGTTTCACCCATTGAGGAAAAAACGAAACCAGAGAGTTATAACTAACATTGCTACCTCGAGATATCTCGGTCAGAGGATAATCAAAAAAATGATTATTCATTAAAAAATCAAGAACTCTTATTTGAGAAGTATCTCCCATATATTCCATAAATATTGACTTGTTTTCTTTAACTTTCATCATCTAAACAAGGATAGGGTATATAAATATTTTTAGTAATTCACAAGTGTATAGTATATTATACACTTTACCCCCTATAACTGTATAGTATATTATACAAAGATTTATAAAGACTGTATATCATAATATACACATGGAAGACCTAGAAATCATTAAAGTCCTTAATAGATATAATCCATGGTGGGATAATAAACCTATTCCAGAGTCTAAAACTAGCCCATTTAAACGCGGAGACTTTGAAGTAATTAATTCTACGCTTAATCGCAGAGAAATTGCCTCCATAGTGGGTCCTAGAAGAGTAGGTAAAACAGTTTTAATTCACCAATTAATCCAAGATTTACTGGATAGCAAAATAGAACCAAAAAGAATTCTCTATCTTTCCGTTGATGAAATAGAATTAAACAGGGGAGGTGCCGAGTTAAAACACATTTTAGATGCTTACTTTAGATACATAGTCAAAAAGCCTTTTGATGAATTAGAAGAAACCCATTATCTTTTTCTAGATGAAATTCAAGAACTGAAAGATTGGGAAAAAATACTCAAAAATTGGTATGATTTAGGCTTTAAGATAAAATTTATTATTTCTGGTTCTTCATCTATTTGGATTAGCAAAGGCGCGGAAGAGTCTCTATTGGGAAGAATAAAAACCTCTGTTATGATGCCTCTTAAGTTCTCTGAAATTTTAAGATACAAGCAAATACTGCCAGATAGTTTTTCAGAAGAACGAAAAAAAGTTCATTCAGCATTAATCTATTCAATTGAAACAGGCAATTTGGAAGAATTCAAAAAAGAGCTTGAAAGGTTTGTAGGATTAATAACCTCTAAAAGAGATGCTATCGAAATTGAACTAAATCGTTATTTAGTGGTTGGAGGTTATCCAGAATTTCTTGAGGAAAAGAACTATACTAAAATTGCCGAATCTATAAGAGATAAAATAAAACTTATCTTCTTTAAAGATATAGTTAGATACTTCAGAATCAGAAATCCAGCAGTTTTAGAAGATTTATTTAAATTACTTTCTAAAACATCAGGTAACTCAATTAACTTAGTTAAAACTGCCCAAACTCTCGATATTCAAAGACCCACACTTAAAGACTATATAAAATATTTAACTAAAGCATATCTTATCAAATCCTCTGAGTTTTATTCCACAAGCCGTAAAACAAGAATTAGAAAGCAAAATAAAATATATGTGCCTGATGCAGGCATTCGTAATGGAATATCTGATTATCTTGATGATTCTTTAATAAATGATGAAACCGAACTCGGCATGATTGTGCAGGGGGTAGTATTTGACCATCTTTCAAGATTAAAGTTTAATCTAGAACCTGGACCAGAAACAGATATATTCTATTGGAACAATAAAAAAGAAATAGATTTTGTCATGGAAGTAAAACGCAAAGGAATCCCCTTTGAAGCAAAATATAGAAACAAACTTCCAGAATCAACAATTAACGAAATAGAAGAATTCCTCAAAGAGAAAAAATCTCCAGTAGGATTTGTTATAACAAAAGATTTATTTAAAACAGAAGGACAAATAATAAAGATACCATTGTGGATATTTTTGCTAATTGTTTAAAAAATATATAGTTAAAGACATAAATAATTGAGCAAAATTGCATGTCTTTCCCTAAATAGTCAAGGCACAAATGCTCAATTTTCAGTGTCCTTGACTATATCTTTAAATTTTATATGCAAAATGGGCAAATAGTCAGATAAAAAGAAGTAAGAACTACTATAGAGTTACAACAATAGAAACATTTATATACCCTAAAAATGCTACCATTTTGCATAAGGTGTCATAATGAAGCAAAAAATAAGCGTTTCAATAGATGAAGAGAAGTTGAAGTTGCTTGAAAGCATACTTCTTAATGGCAAGTTCAGAAACAAAAGCCACATCATAGAGTATTCTTTGGATAAGTTAATCAAGGAGGAATTAAAAAATGGTTGATAAATTAGAATACGGCGAACTTGATTTGCCCGTATACCAAAACTCAAGAGAAGTCTTTGCAGGATTGACTGTTTCAGATTTGGCAAAAGCGACAGTTTTAGGAGGAGTCAATCTGTTTTTGGCTGGAGACACAGGAACAGGAAAAACACAGCTTGCAACAGATATTTATCAAGTCTATTTTGCAGGAAATAAAGCAGAAGGCGGAAATGGAATATTTATTAGAGCGCATCCAGATGTAGATATTTATAATGAAATTTTCACAAAATTAAATATCGACAGAAAGCAAAGAGAAACAACTCCTTCTTTAGAAGCCCGAGTTTTTATAGCCGATGAAATAAACAGAGCTCCACCTATGGGACAAAATCAATTTCTTGGGTTGGGAGATGGAAAAATGGATTATAGTGGAAGAAGCATCAGCTTAGGAGGGGATGGCTACAGCCTTCTTATAGCAACAGCAAATATAGGAAATGGTGAATTCAGAGGAACATTTGATATGGATAAAGCAATGCTTAATAGACTTCATGTAGCTATTGACTTGGATTATGCTCCAATGAAGCCAACATTTGAAGATTTAGAAAAAATAAAGGCAAGAAGCGCAAATCCAAATGTTATTACTTCAAAACCAAAAGACTTAAGCTCTAAAATCGCTCAAGCAAAAAAAGACATATCTGAAGCAACAAAAGCCGAAGATTTAGAAACAAGAGCCGTCCTAAATTATCTACAGCATGGTCTGCAAAATTGCCAAAGATATAAAGGCGTTAAAGATAGAGTATGGCCAATGGGATGCCAAGACTGCTCCCACAATACGGCAGGTAATGCTCTATGCTCATTAATTAAAGAACCAGCTCCAAGAACAATGGAAGTAGTAAGACTATATGCAGAATCATTGAGATACCTTGCAAAACTCAAAAATCCTGTTGTAAAAATAAACAGCACAGATTTAGTATTCAAGGCATTTGAATTAACGGGAGCATATCAAGGATTATTGAATCAGGCAGAATTAAGAAAGCACTACGGTCATAATCCTAAATTAATGGCTGAAGTAATATCTAAGTTAAGAGAAGACTATAAAGGAGTAAGCGATTTTATTTTAGCTTCTTTAAGTGAAGCAAAAGATGGAAGAAGAGTAGTTAAATTCTTTAAGGAAGGAGACGAATTTGGACCATATGATTTATTAAGCGAAGAAAAAAGGGGCAAGTTCAAACCAATATTTCTATACGAAGATAATAGACCTGTGGGATTAAGCTGGGTTCCTAAATTAACAGACTTAATAATCAAGCAGAATAAAAAGTCGGAGGCATAAAATAAACAAAATGAAATACAATCCCAAACTCGCAGATAAAATAAACGCAAGACCTGAAGAAAAGCCAAATGGAAATAAACATCAAATAATAGTTCCACAAACAGAACCAGAATCAGAACAAAGAGAATACTCTTTTCTAGGACAAGACTGGGGAAAACAAGTCCATGAAATAATACAAAATAAATACAAAAGAATAGAACAAATAACAAAAGTAATTTACGACGACGCTCTAAACATAGTAAGAGGCTCAACACCATTCTATGCAGTTGCTGTAAATGAAGTCTTAAGAGAAAATGAAATGGGGATAAGAACAGCCACACAAGCAGACTTGGAAAGAATTCTTAAAACAAACGCATTAGAATTAAAAGGAAATTGGGAAGACTCAAGTTTGGTCTGGCATTCAAACAGAGACCCAAACAC
>Ga0209542_10003928_pt1 | contig 31206 bp, 34 predicted proteins | sample RifCSPhighO2_01_FD_184028 | JGI IMG/M metagenome (GOLD analysis project Ga0209542, IMG submission 184028) | Soil microbial communities from Rifle, Colorado - Rifle CSP2_plank highO2_0.1 (SPAdes) (version 2) | ecosystem: Environmental > Terrestrial > Deep subsurface > Rock core/Sediment ... | reverse complement strand
TTCCGCTTGATGGACGGCGCATGGGATGGCGACTACCGCTTCCTTGCCGTTCGTAACTAGGCTCTTCTACTCTGCATACTTGGGGCTCGCACTTTGTCCCTTTGATGCTTTGACTCTCCGCGCATGTACTCACTGTACTGCGCGGACTTTTTTTGAGGCTACTACGTATTGTATTTAATATCTTTGACCTGAAATCGTGCAGTCATGTTTTTGAATATTGCGATGAGGAAATGCGAGGGGACTCGCTCTCCATATGTGCTATTTTGCGTGGAGTAGAAAAATAGAGGTAGATTTGTTACACTACAAACATCTATGGCATACAATTTCACCCCGTTCAAGTTGCGCATCGCTGACATCGAAGAATGGCTCAAAAAAGAATTCTCTCTCCTGCGTACCGGCCGTGCGACGAGTGCGATCCTCGATTCCATCACCGTCGATTCGTATGGCACACAGTCGCCGATCTCCCACGTGGGCACTGTATCGATGGAGGATGCACGCACGCTCCGCATCACTCCCTGGGACAAGTCACAGAACAAGGCTATCGAGGGCGCTATCCAGAAAGCCAATATCGGCCTTTCGGTCATGACCGATGACAACGGCTTGCGTGTAATATTCCCAGAACTCACGGGAGAGCGTCGCGCACAGATCATCAAGCTTTTGAAAGACAGGCTTGAGGATGCACGCATCTCATTACGCAAGGAACGCGAAGTGGTCATCGCTGATGCAAAGCAACAGGAAAAAGACGGCGATATGTCCGAGGACGATGCGCGCAAAACAAAAGAAGAACTCCAGAGACTCGTCGACGATGCCAATGCGCGCTTTGAAGTGCTTGCAGCTTCGAAAGAGAAAGATATCAACATTTAGGATAGATCAAATGGCGAACTCCTTTGTTGTAAGGCAACGCACTTATGCTCCACTATTGCGGTCATCATCTATGAATATGCCTTCTTCAATATCTCCCCGCGCTGCGAATTCGACCTCAAATGTCATCGAGCCTTTGAGTGTCGAAATTTTAAAGCACTCTCCACGATGCGCTCATTTATATCAGTCCTACTTTTAACATGATGAGCACCGAGGCCCACGAGCACACGTTGCGCAAGAGAGAACAACGACGATTCATCGTTGATATCGTGCTGGTACTTCTTTTTTTGTGTGCCATCTTTGGGGCAATTGTCGCGCACATCGCACGTGCGGCGCATGAGAAGGCAGTGCTGTTTCAGAGTGCACAATTGATCGAAGAGGAGCATAAACGCGCGGATAGAGCAGAGGTGAGAAGGAAGGCTGTGCAGGAAGAGTGGAATGCATCGATGCAAAGTGATCCGAGATACAATGTGCCCGCCCTCTCAGCCGCACCACTTTTAGTTTCGGATCTGTCAGCGGATGATGATATCCTCGGCACCGCACTCCTCCATGCGAGCACCTCGGCCGAGATCGCATCAAGCACTGAAGCGATGACCCGAGGTTTCGTACGCTTCGAAGATGTCACTGTCACACGTATCGAAAACAGGCATCTTGGTTTTCTTATGGAATTACCCGAGGGCTGGTCGCTTGCATACGAGCGAAGCGATAATCTGGCATTTGCAAATTCCGAATATTATTTTGGCGTCACCGACGGTGAGATCGCACAAAAAAATGGAGCGATGTGGCTTCGGGTCGTTCGTCCTTGCACGAGCAGAGAAGCGACGACGACCGTGTTTCGTTTTACCGAGGAGACACTTCCCGCGAGTACGAACATTCGTGAGGCCACGGCCTGCGTCGTGCCATTCCTCGTCACCGTCGGATATCGCGACAATGTCGAGGACCGCCTCGCGCGGGAGCTCTTTCTCCTCTCTGTCGCGCGCACACTTTATCCGATAGTTTCTCCGACTGCCCCGTACACGCCCATCTGATAGAGAGAAATGTGCTAATATACTTCCATGTCAATTTTACTTTTCTTCCTGGTGCTCCTCGTCTTGGTCATTGCTCATGAATTCGGGCATTTTATTATCGCAAAGCAGGCGGGTATCCGTGTTGATGAATTTGCCTTCGGTTTTCCTCCGCGTCTTGGAAGCATCACAAAAGGGGAAACACGCTATTCCTTTAATGCGCTTCCCTTTGGCGGATATGTGAAGATCTACGGCGAGAATCCCGATGAGGTTGAGGATAATGCCGACAAAAAACGTGCATTCAACAATCAGCCGCGTCTTATACAGGGGGCGGTCATTGTAGCCGGTGTCGTCTTTAATTTGCTTTTGGCATGGCTGCTCATCTCCGCGACGCTTATGCTCGGTATCACCGCACCCCTAGGAGGGGGGCATACGCTCACGGACCAGCGTATCATGGTATCAGGCATACACCCGGGTTCTCCTGCAGAAGCTTCCGGACTTCTCCCGGGAGATATACTGCTTACTGTTGCTGATGGAGCCGAGAGTACCGAAGTGACATCACCCGATTCCGTATCGTCATTCGTCGCTCCTCGTTTTGAGCATCCGCTTTCGTTCACCTACCGACGGGACGGGAAGACGTTATCTACCAACATCACGCCGGTTTCCGGAATCGTCACCGACAAAGCGGCCATCGGTATCTACATGGACATCGTAGGCACACTCAAGCTCCCCGTGCATCTTGCCGTATTGGAAGGATTCAATAAGACCTACCAGTACACTATTCTCACGGCGACCGGACTTTGGGATTTTTTCTCGAGTGTGATCACCGGAAAGTCTGATTTTTCTCAAGTCACCGGACCTGTGGGTATCGTGGGGGCGGTCGGCGAAGCGGCAAACATTAGTTTTGCGAATTTCCTGCTGTTCACTGCGCTCATCTCCATCAATCTTGCCGTCATCAATGTCATTCCGTTTCCCGCATTGGACGGAGGACGCCTTCTTTTTATCATCATTGAAGCCATCATGCGTCGTCCTATCAATGTGAAGGTTGCGAACATGACGAATCTCGTGGGGTTCTCACTACTCATGCTGCTCATGCTTGTTGTCACTTGGCACGACATCGCCAAGCTCCTTCATTAAAACGAGCGCGCTACTTCGTTGTCTTCAGAACGAACCCCGTACCACGGGAGTACTTCTTATTTTCTAATTCGCCTTGCTCATAAGAAAATAATGTCGCTCGTCGTACTCAGAGTACGCCTCGGGAGGTGTCGTTCCTTGACGCCTCGTATCACATCTCGTTTAAATGAAGGAGAGAGAAGAGATTGGTTAATTTTTTCCATAATAAAAAAGCCGCTCACGAGGAGCGGGCTTTTTGAACGGGGGGCGCGACTATCGGAAGACGAGGTCGATCACGACCAAATAGTACAAGTAGGAGAGTATGAGACCGATGAGGATACATGCCACGGAATGCGCCCCCTTTAATTGCTTTGTTCCATAGCCGACGAAGAGGCCGAGCAAAAACAGGATTAATGCGCCTAAAAAGATTATGATGACGCCGCTGGGGAACAGTAAGCTGGTCATGGGGACCTCCGTTGGTTAGGTAAATAGTACAAATTGCTTACCTAATTATACGATTTTATATCTATTTTGTCAAGATAATTGCACTTCAGTCGTAAGGTACAATGTCTGTCACATAAACACATTTATCATGCTCCAATCACAACTTTTCACGAAGACACGTAAAGAAGCCCCAAAAGACGAAGTCACAACGAATGCGCAGCTCTTGATCCGCGCGGGATTCGTGCATAAAGAAATGGCGGGTTCGTATTCTTACCTTCCGCTCGGTCGCCGCGTTCTTCTGCAGATCGAAAGCATCGTTCGTGATGAGATGGACAGGATTGGCGGGCAAGAGGTTCGTATGGCCACCCTTCAACCATCCGAACCATGGAAGCAGACGGGAGCTTGGGATAAAGTCGATGTCATCTTCAAGATCAATAGTCGCACCGAAAAGGAATACACTATAGGGCAAAGCGCGGAGGAGATCGTTACCCCGATAGCACAGGAGTATGTCCGTTCGTACAAGGATCTTCCTGTCGCGGTCTATCAGATCGGTCAGAAATATCGCGATGAGCTGCGTGCGAAGTCCGGCATCATGCGTGGTCGTGAGTTCAGCATGAAAGATATGTATTCCTTCCATGAAACACAGGAGGATTTCGACCGATTTTATGCGATCGCGAAGGAGGCATATTTGAAAGTATATAAGCGCTGCGGATTGGTCGCGAAGGTGACCGAAGCGTCCGGCGGGAGCTTTACCGAGAAACTCTCGTATGAGTTCATGGTGCTTACTGGTGCCGGGGAAGATGATATTTTATATTGTGACGCGTGCTCGTATTGCGTGAATGCGGAGATCACTAAGCAGCAAGAAGCGGATGCGTGCACACGGTGCAATAAGGGAACGCTTGCCCGCGCAAAGGCATCAGAGGTCGGGAATATCTTTGATCTAGGAATAAAGTATCCAAAAGATTTTGGATTCACCTATAAAAACAAGGAAGGCGAGGATGCATATCCCATCATGGGTTGTTTTGGTATCGGCATCACGCGTCTCATGGGTGTTATCGCTGAGGCACTTTCGGACGACGGGGGTCTTGTGTGGCCAGAATCGGTCGCACCATATCGCGTCCACCTTATTTCTCTTGCTACCGACGATCTCGAAGTGAGCAGCACTGCAAATCTGCTGTATGACGCACTGCTCGATCTTGGTGTCGACGTGTTGTATGACGAGCGCAAAGGTGTTTCGGCGGGAGAGAAATTCAACGACAGCGACCTCATCGGTATTCCGCTTCGCGTCATCGTGTCGAAGAAAACACTCGCAGAAGGGAAGTTTGAGATCAAGCATCGTGCAAGTGGCGAGTCGGAATGGGTCAGTCGCGAAGACCTCCTTGCACGCTTCGTATAAAAAACAAAACTGCCTCGCACGAGGCAGTGTTTTTTACCGGCAGGAATCGAGAAGCGATTTGATCTGGCTCATGATCGCAGGGTCGAGTGTGTGGTAAAGCGGAAGCTGCTGCATGTTGATGATCTGTTCTATCGCGGCACACATATATGCCGAAATGATAACTTCAGTGTCATCATCGATCACCGGATGCGGATTCGGGATGAGGTCTTCCATTAGCTTGATCAGTTGTTGCATCACAGCGGAAGTTGCATTCGGGAACTGCGAGACGGACATACAATTCTCCATGTATCTATATCTCTTATAGGTCTATCACTCGGAATGTTGTTGTCAAATGAAATATCTGAAATTTAACACATCGCGTATTGATGTGTACTTCGCCGTCTTTTTGACTCTATGATGACCTCAATTTCATCTATGCGACGAACGGTATCAAGAGAGGGTACACCGACCGATTGCGCTGGATATGATTTATGTCACAAAATAGAACGATGTCAATTTTCATCAGAATTTTGACTCTGAGGGGCTCATCCACTAGAATACGGACACTATGTTTAAGCGCTTCTATGGAATGCTCGGCAGCGACATCGGTATCGACCTTGGGACCGCAAATACCCTTGTCTATCTTCGTGATCATGGAATTATCATCGACGAACCGTCCGTTGTCGCCGTCAATCAAAAAACAAATCGCGTCGTTGCCGTTGGCACCGAAGCAAAGCAAATGCTCGGCCGTACGCCAGGGCATGTTGTTGCGATACGCCCTCTTGTCGATGGTGTTATTTCCGACTTTGAAGTGACGGAAGAGATGCTCGCACACTTCATTCATAAGGCTCAGAAAATGTCCAAGCGCCAGGGACGCCCGCGCGTGGTGATTGGTGTCCCGTCGAGCATCACGAACGTGGAGACGCGCGCAGTGCGCGACGCGGCAATGAACGCGGGCGCGCGCGAAGTATTCATCGTCGAAGAGCCGATGGCCGCCGCGATCGGTATCCGACTTCCCGTCAAAGACCCCGTGGGTTCGATGATTATCGACATCGGTGGCGGCACGACAGACATCGCCGTGATCTCACTTTCCGGCATCGTCAATTCAAAGAATCTCAAGGTTGCGGGTGATCGTTTCAATAGCGATATCATTTCATATATACGCGATGAATTTAAGATACTGATCGGTGAGCGCACCGCAGAGAACGTGAAGATCGCCATCGGTTCGGCGACGAAGCCAAAGGAGCCCCGTGAGGCTGCGATCCGCGGACGCGACCTGTTGACCGGACTTCCTCGTGAGGTCATCGTCACTGATTCGGATATCCGCGAAGCAATCGCAGGGTCGATCCAGGTGCTCGTCGAGTCGACAAAAGAAGTGCTTGAGACGACACCCCCAGAAATTCTTTCTGATGTGATGAATCGCGGGATCGTACTCGTTGGAGGCGGGGCGCTTATTCACGGCTTGGCGGACCTCCTCGCGCAGACACTCAAGATTCCCGTCACGACCTCCGACGAGCCGCTCACCGCTGTCGCACGCGGGACTGGGATCGTCATCGAAAATATCGACGATTTCCGTGAGGTCCTGATCGAACATGATAACGAGCTTCCGCCACGATAACGAAAAAAAGATACGACGGAGAAAGATACTCGGGGTATTCCTTGTGCTTGCTTTGTTCATCCTCGTTTTTCGCACACCCGTTGAGGAGCAGTTAGCCGGCGTTGTTCATTTTATTGCTCGCCCTCTCTTTTCTGCAGCAAACAGCGTGACCGATTCATTGGCAAGCACACGCGCATATTTTTCTTCAAAGCGCTCATTGCGTGATGAGAACACTCGTCTTCAGGATGCACTCGATATGGTTACCGCTGAATCCTATTCACGCGAAGTGCTCCGCAGTGAAAATGAAGCACTCAAGTCTGTCCTCGGGCGGCATGCCACTCGCTCCCTCCTCCTTGCGCGCGTACTTGCGAGTCCGGGTCGCGCACCCTATGACACGCTCATCATTGATACGGGCGAAAGCCTTGGCGTTGCGGTGGGGACGCCTGTTCTTGTCGACGGAGATTTTGCCGTCGGCGAGATAACGCAGGTATTCGGAGAAAGCGCCGTGGTCACACTCTATTCATCAAGCGGCAACGAGCTTCCGGTCACAGTCGGCTCAAGCTCTACCCCGACGATCGCATATGGAGTCGGAGGAGGAAACTTTCGCATCGTCCTTCCGAGAGGAATTCCGGTTACGGTGGGGGATATGATCGAGATCCCTACGCTCGCACCGCTCTATGCGGGTGTTGTCGATGCGGTCAACAAGCAGGGCAGCGGCTCACTTCAGGAGATCTATTTCAAATGGCCGATGAACGTGCACACGCTGCGTTTTGTGTATCTGCCTTATAGCGAGGGGGTGCGTACGGAGTCTGTGCCGATAAAATAACATGAGAGTACTTTTTGATCTCATTCTTTTTTGTGCAGTGCTTTTCGCGCCGTTTTGGGTTGTCCTTCTAGTTTCTGCTGTCGGCATCTTTATGATCCCTCGTTGGTATGAGGTCATTTTTGCGTATGCGCTTTATGAACTTATGTTCCGTGGCACTCTTCCTGATGCGGCCCCGCTCTATTTGTCCGTGCCGCTTCCCGCATACGCACTCCTCGCGCTCTTTACGAATGAATGGATCCGCGGTCGCATCCGTGAACGAACGCTATGAAAAGACGCAAGAACAAATACGACGACCATACGGATATCGCACCCGATGAAATATTTCTTGATGACAAGAATATTCCGGATTTCGACGTGCATCAATTCGAGGGGAGGATCGAGGAGCCGATAAAGAAGTCCACCATCATTCTCCTTGGGGCATTCTTTTTATTCGTCACCATGATTTTTCTCGGTCGTGCAGGCATACTGCAGATCGGTAGGGGTGCGGTTTATGCCAAGACCAGTGAGCAAAATAGCCTCGAACATCAGCTTTTGTTTCCCGAACGCGGCATCATTTATGATCGTAATGGACTTGAGCTCGCATGGAACATTCCCGCCCCCGAAGCGCTGGGTTTTTCGCTCCGCAATTACATTACCGATCCGGGATTCGGTCATATTCTCGGATTTCTCCATTATCCCGCACGTGATAAGAGCGGAGTCTATTATCGCAAGGACTACGAAGCACCCATCGGTATTGAGTCGTATTACAACGAGATACTAAAGGGGAAGAAAGGCTTACGCATCATTGAGACCGATGCATTGGGTAACGTCATTTCTTCGAACACCATCGATCCGCCCCAGTCGGGTACTGATCTCCATTTAACGATTGACGGCAAGGTTCAGGAAAATTTTTACCGCATTGTTGCGAAGATTGCGAATGATCAGGACTACCGCGGGGGGGCAGGTGCGATCATGGACATCGACAATGGGGAACTCATCGCACTCGTTTCATATCCCGATTTTGATCCGAATATCATGACGGCCGGCGACGATCGTGCGGCGATACAAAAATATAATTCCGATATCCGTACACCATTCCTGAACCGCGCTATCTCGGGGCTCTATGCACCGGGTTCCATCGTGAAGCCGATGTTCGCTACGGGCGCATTGAACGAAGGGATACTCACTCCGTATACGCGGATCCAGAGTGTCGGGTACATCGCTATTCCGAATCCGTATTTCCCCGATAAAGAAACGCGTTTCAACGACTGGAAAGCTCACGGTTGGCTGGATATGCGTACAGCAATCGCGCAATCCTCTAACGTGTATTTTTATGAAGTTGCAGGTGGATATAAGGATCAAAAAGGCCTCGGAATACGAAATGTCGAAAAGTACGCGCGCATGTTCGGTTATGGTTCCACGACAGGCATCGATCTCGAGGGTGAGGCAGAAGGAACGATACCAAACCCCGAATGGAAAGAAAAGAATTTTCCGAACGATCCGACATGGCGTATCGGTGATACCTATTTCACCGGCATTGGGCAGTATGGTATGCAGGCGACATTGCTGCAGGCACTCAAAGAGGCTTCCGTCATCGCATCAAGGGGTCGCGTCGTGACACCGCATCTTGCAAAAGAAATTCCCAACGCGACAACCTCGCAACTCGATATTCCTGAAGCATATTTCACGGTCATTCAAGAGGGGATGAGGAAGGGTGCCATCGAAGGAACGGCTAAATTATTGAACTTCCCTTATGTGAAGATCGCCGCGAAGACGGGAACTGCCGAGCTTGGTGTGACAAAGGCGCGCGTCAATTCGTGGGTCATTGGATTCTTTCCGTACGACCACCCCAAATACGCGTTCGCGGTAGTGATGGATCGTGGGGTGAAGGGGAATACCACGAACGCAAGTTTTACCGCAGCGCTCCTCTTCAAGTGGCTCGCCGGCAATGCTCATGAATATCTCGGTCGTGATACACCGGTCGTGTTTGATGTCCCGGCCGTCATTTCACCCGTAATCGGAAGCAGTACACAGGCGGCTATATCTCCTTCCGGAGCAACAAGTACGTCCGATCTCCGCTAGTACCCCGTTAATTTAATTTTGTACCGAGAAAATTCAAAAATTGCGAGCGAGACGACGGAAAAAATTTTGAGGACTAGCCAAAGCTAATTCGAAAAATTTTTCCCTAGTCGTAGCCGAAATTGGGGGATTTTATGGTGCAAAATTAAGTTAATGGGGTACTAGGTGCGGAATGTGTGCGAAAAAAAACTCTCGCTCGTTCACGCCGGGCTCGCTCAAATCGTGGTTGCTCCGGCCGTCAAAAAGTGCTATATTGCCACATTATGGATACACAAAAAGAATATCTCAGCCGCGAGAAGCATGACGAGCTAAAAGAAGAACTTGATTTTTTAACCCACATAAAGCGCAAGGAAATAGCCGAAGCACTTGAGGCAGCAAAGGCGCTTGGTGACCTTTCGGAAAATGCTGAATATCATTCGGCACGCGAAGCGCAGGCGGGAGTCGAGGAACGTATTGCCGTTCTCGAAGAGATTCTCAAGAATGCCGTTATTGTCGGAAATAAACACAAGACCGATGCCGTCGGCATTGGCTCAATTGTCACACTGAAACGCGGTAAGGAGACAAAGACCTACACGATCGTCGGCTCCGAGGAGAACGACGTGCAGGCGGGAAAGATCTCGAACAAATCACCGCTCGGCGAGAATCTGATGGGAAAAAGAAAGGGGGATGAATTCAAGTGCACGACACCACGTGGAGAGGATCATTGTGAGATCCTCGAGATCAAATAGCCGAACTTCCACAAATAGCGAATTTTATCGTTGACTTCGAAAAGCGGTTCGGGGACCATACTCAAAGTATGCCCCCTCGAACACGCTTTTCTTGTCGCCTCAAACTTCGACTATTTCTGAAAGTTAGGTAGAATGAACCGATCATGGCCTCAATTGAAGAATTACGCGTAGAGCGACTTAAGAAAATCGGTCTTTTGAAAGAGGCGGGGCGAGCGCCGTATCCAAATAAGATTCCTCGCGACTTTTCACTCGATCATGTTCGTGCGAATTTCACGGCATTACTCGAAGCAAAAAAAGAAATTTCGATCGCAGGTCGCGTCATGGTGGTGCGCGGACAGGGAGCCATTCAGTTCGTGGTCTTAAATGACGGTACGGAAAAATTTCAGGTCGTTTTCAAGAAGGATGTTATCGGCGATGACGAGATGGCCTTTTTTGGTTCAATCATCGACGTAGGTGATTTCATCTCCGTGACAGGGGAACTCTTCACGACACAGCGGGGCGAAGAAAGCATTATGGCGAAAACGTGGGTGATGGGGGCGAAGTCCCTCCTTCCGCTTCCCGAGAAATGGCACGGTCTACAGGATGAAGACGAGAAGCTCCGCAAACGCTATCTCGACATTATGCTCGACCCGGAGCTCCGCGAACTTTTTGTGAAGAAATCAAAATTTTGGAATGCGATACGCTCCTTCATGCTCGCGGAAGGTTTCCTTGAGGTAGAAACACCCGTCCTCGAAAATACGACAGGCGGAGCAGATGCTCGGCCCTTCAAGACACATCACAATGCCCTCGACATGGATGTGTTTCTCCGCATCTCGTGTGGCGAACTCTGGCAGAAGCGTCTCATGGTCGCGGGCTACAACAAGGTCTTCGAGATCGGCCGCATCTTTCGCAATGAAGGCGTCAGCCCCGAACACGCGCAGGACTACACGCAGCTCGAGTTCTATTGGGGTTATGCGAACTATGAAGACGGTATGGAACTTGTCGAGCGCATGTATAAACACGTGGCGCAGGAAGCATTTGGAACGCTTCAATTTACGATAGGCAGCTTTACCGTTGATCTCGGAGCGAAATGGGAGCGCTATGATTATGCCGAGACGATCAAGAAGTTCACGGATATCGATATCAACGTAGCCTCGATGGAGGACATCGAAGGAGCCTTGAAGCGTCTCAAGGTGGAATATGACAAAAAAGGCTGGAACCGTATTCGCGCCACCGACACGCTCTGGAAGTACTGCCGCAAGAAGATTGGAGGACCGGGATTCCTTATTAATGTTCCCGTAGAAATGTCACCCTTGGCAAAACTTTCAAAGGACGGAAAGACCGTTGAGCAATTCCAGCCGATCATCGCAGGGAGCGAAATAGGGAAGGGGTATAGTGAGTTGAACGACCCGATCGATCAGCGGGCACGTTTCCAGACACAGCAGGATATGCGCGATGCGGGCGACGATGAAGCGCAGATGTTCGATCACGAATTCGTCGAGGCGCTTGAGCATGGCATGCCGCCGACCTGCGGCTTCGGAGTTTCAGAACGCTTCTTTGCATTCCTCGCGAACAAGCCGATCCGCGAAGCACAACTCTTTCCGCTGATGAGGCCGAAGTAGGGCATGGGAATATAAAAACATCCAAGCGTGATTTTGGATATTTTCTTTACAAGCCGGCAAGAGTAAGTAGGATGTATGTCAGATTGAATACGTTGAGGAGAAATAAATGGATGAGAACGGAATACAATGCAATTTACGTCTCGCAAAACAACTTTGCGTGCTTTGGATCGCTGCACTCACGGTGTTACTTGCTGTGGGTTTTGTAATGATCGAGTATTTTTTCGAAGGGATGCCGTCCGGCGGGCAAGCGGTGTGTCTCATGGCGTTTGGCGTTGTGTTCTTCATTATGTTTCAAAAGCTCCATCGTGCGCGTTTGTACCTGAAGCAATGCCTTGATGAATTGTGACTCGCGACTCATTTTTTTGTCACGTCCGGCGCATGTACATACAGCAAAAATTGTGTAGGATGTGAACCAGACTGAATGTACATATGGGAGAAATGTATGGACGAAATGAAATCTGGCGAATGCCTGAAAGATTGTTGCAAAGAGGCTGTCGACGCATATAAGAAGAAGATGCTATTAAAGAAAAGTCGTCGGGACAGCTGGTTTGGGTGGACTCTGGGCATATTACTCACGTTTTTGATCATGTTTGGATTGGTACCTGCAGGCTGGTATATTCTCCTTGTGACGGGACTCTGTTGGATCATCATCCTGGGTGATTTCGTGAAATGGATGTATGCAAAGAAGTAGAAGTCCCAAATGAGCAAATAGTTTTGTGGCAAGCCGTCTTTTTAAGGCGGTTTTTTCTTTGGCCGAACGTTTTTAACGTTTTAGGCTTGTTTTGTGTTGTAGTACGTCCCCTGTGGGAGACTGTGGATAACTGTGGTTGCAGGGTGGTACATGGTGGGATACAATGGTGTGCATGTGGGAGAAAGTGGGAAATCGGTAAAACGAGATCCCAAACTTCAACAATGGGATGGTGCGTATGGCAGAACGAAAGCCCCTGTATTGTCCGCTTGTGGGAGTGTGACGGTGCGGGGGATCTGTCTTAAATAGGGGCGAAGAGGCGAGTAGTGCATGGTGCGAACGAACGGAACACTGACATTGGCGCAATCTTCACGGTAGAGTGCGCCAATGTCAGGGCTCCCATCAAGATCCTGATAAATGAAGAAATTCTTAATTTGACACAGTTCGAGGTGAAGGCGAGAGACGAAGTGAGACGTATGAGGCATTACGTTGAATCGAGTCGCGAAGCCTTCAATGATGAAATGTGTCAAAGTAAAAACTTCTTTATGTTCATCGGAGAATACATTCATAGCGTCGACGATAAAAAGCGCCTTTCCGTTCCGGCAAAGTTCCGTAAGGATCTCGGAAAGAAGGCGATTATCACACTTGGACTTAACAAGTGTCTTTCCATTTATCCGCCGAAAGAGTGGAAAGTGTTCGCCGAGAAGCTTTCGAGGCTTTCAATGGGAAAGTCCGAGGACCGTGGGTTCTCCCGCACGATGCTCTCGGGTGCATTTGAGGTAGAGATAGACGCCATCGGGCGCATCGTCATTCCCGATGCCCTCAAGCTCTATGCAAGCCTTAAAGAGAAGGTGGTGCTGACGGGTGCTTATGACCGAGTCGAGGTCTGGGACGAGGATGCATGGAAGTCTTACAAGGCCCAAATGGTCGCCGATGCGGACAGGATGGCGGAAGAGCTTGGTGCGCGTGGGGTATTTTAAAGACAGTTATCAGTCTTTCGTTTCTTGCCGAGAATCAGTCACCGCAAGAAACGAACGACGGATGCAGGTCGTTCGAATTTATTATCTGAGATCATATGCATAAAAGTGTTCTTTCACATGAAGTCATCGAATCGCTTGCGCCTCATCCGGGCGGAGTATTCGTCGACGCGACGTTCGGCGGCGGTGGCCACAGTCGGCAGATCGCTACCCTGATCGGGGAAAAAGGAGTTTTGATCGCAACAGATGCGGATGAAAACGTTTTTTCCGAAACGACCGTTAGCGAACTTCGCTTGCTGACGAACTTTATTCCCGTTGTGACGAATTTTCGGAACCTCGGTACGGAGATCGCAGTGCATGGAGGACGAACGATCGATGGTGCGCTATTCGATCTCGGACTATCCTCGACTCAGCTCGAAGAGTCCGGAAGAGGATTCTCGTTCCAGAAGGATGAACCGCTCGCAATGACGTTCGCACGCAACACCCGGGAAGGTGACGTGACGGCGGAGACAGTGGTCAACCAATGGAGCGAAGACTCGATCGCGACCATCCTTCGGGGATTCGGTGAAGAGCGTTTCGCGCGCTCAATTGCAAAGCATATCGTCGAAGCGAGGAAAGTGGAGCGGATCACGACGACCAAGCAGCTTGTGGAGGTTATCCACCAAAGTACACCGTCTTGGTACCAGCGAGGCCGCACTCATTTTGCCACGCGCACGTTTCAGGCCATACGGATGGCCGTCAACGACGAGCTTGGTGCCATTGAGGCGGGTATCAAAGGGATACTTCCGCACATGAGACCGGGTGGACGCATTGCCGTTATTTCCTTTCACAGCATCGAAGATCGGCTCGTGAAGCAGACCTTTCGAACACTTGCAAGGGAAGGCGTGGTCGACCTCGTAACCAAGAAGCCTGTTACTCCGAGTGAGAATGAATTAGCAGAAAATCCGAGAGCAAGGAGCGCTAAGCTCCGAGTCGTTGAAAAGATGTAGAAGTTTATCAAGTTTTATCATGCCAATGTTTCTCTTTGAACGCCATTTCAACAGAGGATCATCGTTCCTTACACTATGACTAAATTACTGATCACCTATCGTGCTACGATAGACCGCTATGTGCCCATTGCGGTTCGTTCTCGTTTTGTAAAATCTACCGCTCCTCGCCGCGGACGGTTCTTCATTATTCGTGAGCGTATAAGATTCATGGCCTGATTATCATGGTCGAGTCACTCCTTACACAGTTCGAGGAATATGATCGTAAGATATTTTGGACACTGCTCGTGCTCACGGGTCTGGTGATGGTCGCCTATCTCTATTTTTTAAGTGTGTCGGTCTACGCGGTCATCGGGCGACGTACCGCCGAGCGGGATCTCGATAAGCTTTCCGCAAAAATTTCAGTATTAGAATCGCAGTATGTGTCGCTTGATAAACGTATCAGTCTCGATATGGCACATGCACAAGGTTTTATGGACATTGCTGTTCCTCGCTATATTAGCCGCGGTGCCGCACGTGATACGTTCACGTTACGCAATGGCAATGACGCACGGTAGCGTATGTCGCCTCAGTCACGATCCCGACTTCGCATACTGTCAGGTTTCATCATCTTTTTCAGTATTATTTTTATCGCACGCCTGTACTATCTGCAGGTGATCCATGGCAAGGAATTCCGCGCTGAAGCCGAAAAGCAGTATGTGTCCACCATTCCTAATCTTTTTGATCGTGGAACCGTTTATTTTAAGCAAAAAGACGACCGACTCGTCACGGGGGCGACCATCAATAGTGGTTATGTGGTCTCGATCACTCCGAAATTGCTTACCGACAAAGAAGCGTCATACAAGGCGATTGCCGCTATTATCGATGTCGCGCACGATGCATTCATCGAGAAAGCGAACAAGAACGACGATCCGTACGAAGAGATAGCGAAACGCGTTCCGGAGGAAAAAGCCAACGCGCTGATGGAGCTTGGTATCCCCGGTGTGAAGATCTTTCGTGAGACGTGGCGGTACTATCCCGGGGGACAGCTTGCTGCGCAGGTCTTGGGGTTTGTCGGATTTGGCAATCAGGGAAATGAACTGATCGGGCGCTATGGACTCGAGTCCTACTACAATGACATCCTCGCTCGGCGTGCAGACGATCTCTATATCAATTTTTTTGCCGAGTTGTTCACCAATCTCAGCGATACGCTTTTTGACAGCGACAAAGAACAAGAAGCCGATCTCGTGCTGACGATCGAACCGACTGTTCAGGGGTATCTTGAAAAAGAGCTCCAGAATGTCATGGATGAATGGCATTCCGATCAGTCAGGCGGCATCATCATGGATCCCAAAACAGGTGCGATCTATGCGATGGCGGTAAGCCCATCATTTGATCTCAATGAATATAATAAGGTCAAAGATGGCACTATCTTTGCCGATCCGTTGGTGCAAGACGTTTATGAAATGGGCTCGATCGTAAAGCCGCTCACGATGGCGGCAGGGCTCGACGCGGGGGTCGTAACGGCAAATACGACGTACGATGATCTCGGTCGGATGACGATGGACAAGAAGACCTTCAGTAACTATGACGGACGAGGCAGAGGTCCCGGCACGACCATGCAGGACGTGCTCAATCAATCACTCAACACGGGAGTCGCATTTGTGGTTAGCAAGCTTGGCAATGAGCGTTTTGCAGATTACCTACAGAATAAATTTCATCTCGGTGACGAGACCGGTATTGATCTGCCCGGTGAACGACAGGGCCTCATGACCAATCTCACCTCGAAACGGAACATCGAATACGCGACCGCCTCGTTCGGTCAGGGAATTGCGCTTACGCCCATCAATATGGTGACCGCGCTTTCGGTGCTTGGGAACGGCGGAGTGACGATCACTCCTCATGTGGTCGATGAGATCCGCTATACGAACGGCAAGGTCAAAAAGTTCACTCCGAATCCTCCTGAACAGGTCATCAAACCGGAAACATCCGAAGAGATCACGCGCATGCTGGTCACTGTGGTCGATAAGGCGTTGCTCGGAGGAACAGTAAGGATACCCGAATATTCCATTGCCGCAAAAACGGGAACAGCGCAGATCGCGCGTCCGCGCGAATTAGGAGGAGGGTATTATGATGACCGATATATGCATACATTCTTCGGATATTTCCCCGCATATGACCCGAAGTTCATCGTATTCCTGTATACCTACAATCCGAGAAATAATGCGACGTTCGCGTCGCATACACTCACGATGCCGTTCATCCGTACCGCGAAATTTCTGCTGCACTATTACAGTATTACCCCGGACCGCGTGAAAGACGTGCTTGGCAAACCGGTTGCACCATAGCATCGGATTGTCGGAATGCAGATTTTGCGGTACAAACAAGAGATCATCATGCGTACATTTTTCAAAACCGTCATTGTCTTTATCCTCACCTGGGAAGCAAGGCGCGTACTCAAAACGTGGCGGCCGTTCATCGTGCTCGTTTCGGGTTCGGTAGGGAAGACGACCACTAAGGACGCTGTCTATCACGTACTTAAAGACAGCATCGCAACGCGCAAGAGCGAAAAAAGTTTCAACAGCGAGATCGGTGTGCCGCTCACGATACTCGGGCTTGAGAATGCCTGGAGTAGTCCGCTCGCGTGGCTCAAGAACATCTGGCTCGGCTTTCGTGTTCCTCGAGCGCAATCCTACCCCAAACTTCTTGTGCTCGAAGTCGGTTCCGATCATCCCGGCGACATTGCGCGGCTCATGAAGTGGTTGACGCCGGATATCGCCGTTGTGACCTGTCTCCCACAAGTGCCTGTGCACGTCGAGAATTTTGAATCACCCGAGTCCATCAGAAGAGAAGACGCCCTCGTCACCCAGGCATTACGTGAGGGTGGCGTGTACATTGCGAACGCAGATGACGAACACGCATACCTCCTCACCGACGAGACCGACAAGCGCAAACTGCGCTCGCTCACCTACGGCTTTGGGAGGCGCGCAAAACTTCAGGGTTTGTCTCCGAAGGTACGCTATGCGAAGAACGAGGGTGTTGATGCTCCGGTCGGCATGCAGTTTGATGTCACCTGGGAGGATGAAACATTTCCTGTCTATTTGAACGGTGTTTTGGGCGTTCAGTCCTGCACCGCGGCACTTGCCGCGCTTGCGGTTGGTATCGCGCGCGGGCTCTCATTTTTCCGCATGACCGAAGCGCTCTTTCACCTTGAAACACCACCGGGTCGCATGCGCGTGATTGAGGGCAAGAACGGGTCAACTATCATTGATGATACTTACAACTCTTCACCTATTGCTCTATCGGCCGCACTTGCCGCTCTGCGTGACATTACGGGAAAAAGGAGGATCGCCATGCTCGGCGACATGCTTGAGCTCGGAACGTATTCCGAGGAGGAACACTGGAAGGCGGGGCGTCTTGCAGGAGCATTTGTTGATGAGCTCGTCACCGTCGGGAAGCGCGCGCGATGGATCGCCGAAGCGGCAAAGTCATCGGGTCTGCCCCAAGGCTGTATTCATGAATTTGCGACTTCCGACGAAGCAGGGGAATTTATGCTCTCGATACTTGAACGCGGCGATGTCATCCTAGCAAAGGGTTCGCAGGGGGGCGGAGAAAATATAATCCGCATGGAGCGCGCAGTAAAGGTGCTCATGGCGCATCCTGAAGAAGCAAGATCGAAGCTTGTTCGCCAGGAGGACGAATGGACACAGCGATAGTATTGAGATAAAAAAACCGCCTCGTGAGAGGCGGTATGCATAAGCTATTTATTTGAGATATTTGTTCTTATTCCGTGCCTCTTGAGAATGAAATATCGACGCGAGTGCGATCGCGTTCGCGTCGAATTGTTCGAAATATTTTTTCGCTTGAGGGAGATACTCGTGCAGGCTGTATTGCATTCCATAGATCTGCGCGAATCCGTCCGTCGGCACGACGATGCACTGTTCCGTATCGGTAGCAATCATCCTCACGCGTAATCGGTAGTGCCCGCAAAATGGGGGCATGTGTGCGATCAGCTTTGGCGATCCGATGACCTGAAACGGCCCGATCAAGATCTGTGCGCCGACGAATCCGCGCACGACGAGAATGAAGACCTTTGTGCGGTCGATCACGTCGTGAGCGGTGATCTGCGGAAAGTTTTCCGGAAGACAGGTCTCGCGATCTTTCTTGCGTGGGTGTGCCTGCGTCTTACTATCAGCTGATTTCAATATGGCTCCTATGTATGTTGTGAAAAGAACGAATTTATTTTCTTGGCGTTGCGCCCAGTTGTCGAGAAGAGTGATTCTTGAATGCCAGTGCAATTTTTTTCTTTGTACTGCCAACAAGAGCCCCCCACGACCTACCGAGCGACCCCTTCCTCGAAGTACTGTCATACCTCTTCAGCCAATCAGGAAAGAATTTCCAGCAATCATGAAGTTTTTTATTCGACTCCGAATCAACAAAAGAAAGAGGGTTCCTTGACCAGATGATAGCTGAATTCAGCTTTTTCTGACCGGTAATCTCTCTCTTTATCTCTTCGTGCACGAGTGCACGAAATTCATCTTCCCAACGGGGTTGATGTGTTTTTTTCATTAACTAACTCCTTATACGAAGACTTGCTTCATTTCCCATTCTACACGAATATTCAATATTGTCAACCTTGAGGTAGACAAATAGGCTCAAATTCGCTATTCTTTTGAAGTTCGATTAAAAGTGCTGTCTGTCCATTGGCCTTATCGCCTGCCTGCGCAGGCAGGGAGAACGGTCTCGGATAATCAATCGGGAACAGCTCCTGTATGAAACATACGAACGGTTCACTCGGATAAAAAGTAAGCGAGCTTCCTTTTCTCCTCGCTGCCGTTTGTAGGGAGGAAATCAGAGTTCCATAGAATCGAACTCAATGTTATTATCACAACTACGTATTGGCCTTATCGTCTAACGGTTAGCGATCAAATTTTCTTAACGGTATTCCGTTTTAGAAAATGGAAGTCCCTTTAGGGAGACGAAGCCTTCGAAAGGTGAGAAGTGGGATGGGACCCACTTCACAAGACCTTTTCAGGTTTTTTCTTAAAAATCGAAAAGGTGTACTGCGCCAGTAGGGCGGAAATCAGAGTTCCATAGAATCGAACTCAATGTTATTATCACAACTACGTATTGGCCTTATCGTCTAACGGTTAGGACGAAGCCTTCTCAAGGCTTAAATCAGAGTTCGATTCTCTGTAAGGTCACAAATACTTTAAGTCCGATGCAATGCATCGGGCTTTTAGTATTTGCCGGGCCCTTGCAGATGATCGAAAGACGGAGGCGCGAAGCCGCCCTGAGCCTGTCGATGGGCGTTGCCGAGTCCGGGGAGGAACCACACAATATTTTGGAGTGTCCGCACGAATAAAATATTGATGTGAGTTGACCCCGATTCTCTGTAAGGTCACAGCAACAAAAATGAGTCATGCGAAAGCGTGGCCATTTTTGTCTGTGACCTTAAGAAAAGCAACTGCTTGCTTTTCGCCAGAGAATCGAAGGGCTTTGTGTTATTTACGAAGAATTCTTATTCAGAGTAAATCGCAAAGGCGCACTGCTCCAGTAGGGAGCGAAATTCTCTGTAGAGTCACAAATAAAAAATCGCCATCACTGACGATTGTGCACCTATCCCTTTTTTCTGTTTTTGATGTAACCAACAATCAGGGCTGCCGCAAACCCTACCCCCACCCCCCACATCCAAGAATTCAAATGGACACCTAGCAAGCGTGCGGTCACTCCAACAAGGCCGAACACTGCACCGATGATAATGTACGTCTTCATTCCTATCTCCCGCATGAATCGCAATCTGAGATTATTTAATAAAAAGTGAACTGTTTTGTCAACCTCCCCAATTCTGGGTTCAACAAGTAAGTGTAACATCCCACCTCTCAACCAAAATCATCTCCCCATACACCTGATTCCAAATTCTTCCCGTTAGGGTCACAAATAAAAATGAACCAGCCGTTTTAGAGGCTGGTTCGTTCGATGGGTGAATGTGTGGCTATCGCTTGAGCCAGAAGATGTAGGTCGAGTAGTACGTCCTGTAATCCATTGCGACTACGCGCAACGTACTAGGAGCATCTGGAAAATACAATTTCCAGAATTCTTCCAGTGTCAATTTGCCACTCGAGTCATCGCACGACTCCGTCCCTTTTTTCTTCTTATTAATGCACACAAGCATGTGTCCGTCGGTGCGATACGTGACATGCGCATCATTGATCTTGAAGATGAGGTCTGCGGAATATGGCGAACTGCGATCCCCAGCATCGTTATTTGTCGAACTTCCTGCGCTGACCGAGGTGGTGAGGATGGACGCTCCAACGGCGATGGTGAGGGCGAGATAGCGACTAAGCATTTACATCTCCTGTTAATGGGAACTGATTGGAAACTCTGCAAACTGTATAGTATCATACACTGGCATACTGTTTTGTCAACCCCCCAACCCCGCCCAATCTTTAAGCTCCCGTATCAACAGGTTCCAATCCGCTGCCTCGAGGCTCACAAATAATTTAAAGTCTGATGCAATGCATCGGGTTTTTGTATTGCATTGTTTCAATACCTCTGCATCACCCCGGGGTTTAAGATGAAGGGGTGTGGCATACACAGCAATCTCGAAGATACCCTGTGAACGATTCGTTGCTTGACAGGTATGAGATTAATGCCAATATGAAAGAGGACCTTTGTGTTCACGCCTTTTTCTTTAACATCTACTTAAGGAGCTCATCATGTCTTCTCCCCAATTCCGTGAGTGGAAGGTCACTCTTGTTATTCAGAGTCGTCTCGGTTGTGAACCAGAATTGCTTGAGCAGTATAAGTTTAGCGATTTCATCGAGCCGCTTAGCCATTGTTCGGTCAAACCAGATTCCATCGTATTCCCTCGATTTTTTAGATTTCATGGATCACTCATTACCGTTACCGGTTCGGCTACCAAGGTGATATATCGAGTGGATGCTGAAACGGAATTTTCGGCAATGACGCTTGGACTTGAGTACTACAAAAAATTTTTTGTAGAAAGTGGGCTTACTGAAAAGACCGCAATAACTCATTTTGATGTGTCTACAGAGGAATGGAATTGAAGCAAGAATTGTGTTTTTACTCGTGCAACTCGCCTCCATGGGCGAGTTCTTTATTGCGCAGCATAAAAACATCGCTTCGCTCGAAAGCAGCAAAGAGTCGAATAGAATACAAATATATTCTCTGCTATCATAGAGATATATGGACACCGAAAAACTATCAAAGCGTGTATTCGTGGGTATCAAGGTTTCCACTCCTCTTGCGGAGTATTGTGCGGCATTGCAGTCCTGTGTCGCGGGAGAGCATGTGCGGCTCATACCTTCCGAGGACATGCACCTCACGCTCGTTACCCCATGGAATACCACAGATGAAAGGGCGGTCATTCAACGGTTGCAAGACGCTCTTCGTAATACAAAACCGTTTTCACTTACTCTCGATCGTCTTGCCTGTGGCCCGAATAATGATAGTCCGAAACTGCTCTGGATTGAATGTGCGGCAAGTCCCGAGCTCGTTGCATTGGAGCGAATACTTGCAGATGCTTTTGATATACCGGAACATCGGCCATTCATTCCCCATATCACTATTGCCCGATGTGCTAAAGACGATCAAGAGCGATCCATGCCGCACCACATAGCGCAGCGCGTCGAATTCAGTATGACCGTCGATGCTGTGCAGCTTTTTTTGTCACCTGAACAAGGGGGAGTCGGCTATACGATACTTGCTTCGATACCCCTCCTTCAAGAGGACATCGTCTCATAGTAGTAGTGTGAACACACGCTTGGACAACTCCTGCTACAAAATATAGCAAGTGTGTATTTATTGATTTGGAGAGCGCGCTATCGCCGAGGATCCCCAGGATAGGATCCTTAGTATTGAAGACACGACGAATGGACTGCGTGTCACGACAGCCGAAAACCAACTTGCGGACCGACTCGCAAAGAAGATTAAGGATGCGTTGAGCACGGTAAAGATCTCATTTGCTCACTCCAGAGCCGAATCGAGGCGATCGTGTTCACGTTGTCCTTGAAGATGAATAAACGCCACCGCAACCTTAGTCATCGTGCCGGGGATTGTGGTCAATGAGAGCGACTGACGTGATCGGGATTCTTGACATTGTTCAGTTCTAGTTTAACATCGTACTTGGCACTCAATTTAGGATATATCCTGAATTGAGTTTTTGTTCCCAAATGAAAGAGGTGGTAATTTGAAAACAGCAGTAGAACGCGTTGAACTCGCATTTCGTTTTGACACAACGGGGTCTATGTCTCCCTGCATCAGGGCGGTGCGCAGTCGAATCGAAGAAAGTCTCACTCGCTTGTTCAAGGAGGTGCCGAACCTGCGCGTGTCGATCGGCGCCTGTGGTGACTATTGTGACCGCGGACATACCTACGTGACGACCGATCTCGACCTTACGACGTCGCTCCATGATCTCGTGCAGTTCGTGCGCACCGTGCAAAGTACCGGCGGCGGCGACTTGCCCGAATGCTATGAACTCGTTCTGCGCGAAGCACTGGCGCTTGATTGGAGTCACAATGCGGTGAAAGTGCTCGTGCTCATCGCAGACGACATTCCGCATTCACCTACTGACCGGCAAAATATTGCCCACAACGGCGAGGGTATCGACTGGCGTAAGGAGGCCGACAAGCTGAAGTCGATGGGTGTCGCGGTCTATTCCATCCAGTGCCTGAGCAAGCCCTATGCGACGCCCTTTTATCGCGAGCTTGCGGAGCGCACCGGCGGTTACCATTTGACGCTTGATCAATTTTCGGAGGTCACCGACCTGTTGATGGCGATCTGCCTCAAGCAGGGTGATCCGGAACAATTGTCACGCTTTGAGCAGGAAGTGTCTGAGTCCGGCCGAATGACCCGCTCGTTCGATGAAAATCTTGCGAAGCTGTCACATCGTCCGATCTCCGAACGATTTGTTCGCGCGCCGAAGTCGCTCGATGCTGTGCCGCCCGGCCGCTTTCAGATACTGTCGGTCGACAAGAGTACTTCAGGCGGAAAGATCGCGATCAAGGACTTCGTGCTGGCCAATGACCTCATCTTCAAGACGGGGCGCGGCTTCTATCAATTCACGAAGCCCGAACTCATCCAGGATTACAAAGAAGTGGTCTTGCGCGACAAAACGACGGGGGATATGTATACCGGCGAAACCGCACGCTCGATGATTGGCCTTGGGGTCGGCGTCAGTGCGAAGGTGAAGCCCGTCTATCTCGCGGAGTTTGACGTCTTTGTGCAGAGTACTTCGTACAACCGAGGACTTGTTGCCGGGACTCAGTTCTTGTATGAAGTTGATATGTCTCGCTGATTTGCCAGGGTAGCAACTGCCGGCTCACGATCTATTCGGAGCCGGTTTTTTTATAAAAAAATACCCCATGGGCGGAGACCATTGCTGGTCCCGCTCGCGGGGTAGTTATCGAGAGTGCTCAGGAGGTAGGCTTTGCAAGGTCGAGGACCTTCTCAAACTTGCCAGCGTAAACGGACAAGTGCCCATACATCTCCTCTTCGCACACCTTCCGAGAGAGTTTGTCGGCGCAGTTGAGCACATATAGTGTATATGCTTGGTGCGACGTCGGCGGCAGCGCGTCGAGACTGAGGTATTTTGACTCGTATACGTTACGAATGGTCTCCATCACCTTCACAAGTTCCGGGAAGAACGCCCCAGCGCGCGCATTCTTTGCATAGGTGCATGCTTCGAGTTCCTGTTCGACGAGGTCGCTATCGAGCATCCCGATGACGTCGTCCATGATCGAACGTTTGCTTGGCTCCGAAGTGTATGCGCCGTGAAGAATGGTCAGGATCGTGAAGCAGCGCGGGGTGAGGTCCGGGTAGTTACGCACAGCCTGTTGGACCAGCGGATTTCCTTTGTGGTAATGCACAAGGCTTGTGATCGCCCGGAATGCATCAACGAGAAAATCTTCTTTCGCAAATGCGTCACCCGGTTGATAGTTGTGAACGGTCCGAACCCAGTTCTTCATTGCCTGTTTTTCAGCAGCAACGGCATTGGGGGAGAGTGTATTGAGTGTCATTTCGTACTCCTGTTGTGTGTGAATGAATCCTCAATAATTATGAACCAAGAGTACAAATTGTCAAGTATTTTACTGCCAACCGGAATGGCAAGCGAGCGTTTCGATGCGCCGGAAAACACAGAACGGATGCCATATGGTACCCGTTTCGTCATGAGAAATCATGTGTGAAGCGCCCTACTTTGGAGTCGTTGTGGCCTTTGTGGAGGTCGCCGTCATGCGTCCGAGCTCAGGTATCATCGCTTCGATCTCCGCTCGGGTCTTGAATCCATAGTATGCTTTTCGGTTGATGATGAGCACAGGGAAACGGTCTTCGAGTTTGTATATCGACTTGAGCGTTTCGACGACCGAGAGTCCGAGGTTGTAGTCAAAGGCGTACACGTGGAGCTTGTCGTAGTCTTCGCGCATCGAGGTCAGGACATATCCCATTTTCTTACAGTCGTCACAGTTCCCAGCATTCGAGTAGAAGTAGATGATGGAAAGGGGTTTATCATCGCATTGCTTGGCGCGCTCGCGCACGAGCAGATAGTCTTTCGCTTGAAGTAGCGAGTAGTATTTCTTAAGACTGATGACCTCAGCGTCATTCGTTCCGCGCTGCTCTTCCATGTAGGCAAGGCGTTTCGTGAGGTTGTTAATCTCGCCGACGAGCACGGGGTTTCCTGTTTCGTCGGTGTCACAAGAGGCATCCGCAAGGAGTGCGTATTGGATCTCGGATTCAAGGATATTTCTGTTGATCGTATCTTCGATACCTTTGACCTGTGTGATGCGTCGGTTATAGAGAAAGTCCGAGAGCAGAAAGATCACCGCAAAGACGCCGAGGGTGATGAGGAAAACGAGAATATATTTTTTTGGATTGAGTTCTTGTTGCATAGTGTTGAAGGTGTTTTACCGCCAGCGCACGTCTTTTGCGCTGAGGAATTTGATTAATGAACCGATGAGCCAGAATGGCGCTATCAGACCGTAGAACATCATGAAATAGATCATATCTCTTGTGACGACAAAGCGTCGCAGTACCAAACGTCCGCCCATCAGGATAAAGAATATCGTAGTGAAAAGGAGGCAATAGATGAGGAGGCGGCGAAATTCTAGGTTGAGTGAGAACCAGTCAAACTGAGGCCATCGTGCGGTAAAATGAAATCCCAACGCACTATATTGGAGATAACGCTCGTATGCAAGCAGAAAGAGGCTGCGCACATACATCGCGCAAAAGAAGAGGGAGATGAAGATGGAAATGAACGCGAACGGTAGGGTGATCAGCCCGAGGTTCCCATATTTGCGATTGAGGAACATGTGTCGATATTTGAAAAAGGCGTTTTTGAGAAATCCCGAGACCCAACGCACGCGCTGCTTATAGAGTGCGAGCGGCGTAGCGGGAGAAACGGTGTATACGAGGGCCGCATGGGCGTTCTCGATCTTCATGCGGTGTGACTGCATGCGCAGTGCCATTTCCATATCCTCGGTACTGTAGGCATGAATGAATCCTCCGATCTTTGCAAAGATGCTCCGTCTATATATAGAGAAGGGCCCGGGCGTTACATAGAGGCCGTTGAAACGGCTGAAAAGTTTTCGCGAGAACTCGCCGATCATGTATTCCGCCGCTTGTATCCTTCGGAGCAGGTTGTTCGGGTTATGGATCTGTACTGAGGGGGTGACCGCCATGATCTCGGCGTCATCAAAGTAGGGGATGATTTCCAGAAGTGCATCGTTCGCGACATAGGAGTCCGCATCAAGGCAGCCGATCAGGTCCGAGGTTGCATGTTCAAGGCCGAGATTGAGGGCGGTGAACTTCCCGCCGTTTTCCTTTGTGAAGACCTTCACCTGCGGGTGCTGTTCAAATTGCCGTGCGACCTCTAGGGTGTTGTCTGTCGAACCGTCGTCAATGATAAAAATAGTAAGTTTGTCCTTCGGGTACTTAAGTTCAAGGAGGGAATCGATCGTTCCCGATATCGTCGTGCTTTCATTCCAGGCGGGAACGATGATCGTGACACTGGGGTACTTTCCCGGCATCCTCTCTTTCGCAGCGACGAATTTGAATTTCTGCTTCTCCTCGAAATAGGTCACAAGCATAAACACCTCGAAATAGGTGGTGAGAAAGAGAAAAAAATAGATCGGTGGGGTAAGAAAGCTATCCATGGTCAATTGGTCAAAGTTGGGTCTTTTGGGTTATTCGCTTTATGGTAATCCCCAAAGAGCTATAAGTAAAGGCGTTTTTCACCTAAACAGAGCCAGGTGCCACTTGGGCAAAATTGGTAAAATCCGGGCAAATTTGAGAAAAACCTTAATCTGCAACATATATTTCGATATTCTATAATATTTACTAAATTTGTCAACTCGCTAGACTAGGTTATGGACACTAGAAGAAAAATTACTTTGGTGTTGTGCCTCTGATACGTGTTGTAAAATATAGCTATTATCACAGTTGGGGAAAAGCGGTTGCCCTGATAAGGCATGCGGGTACAATACCCAAGTAAGCAGAAATCGAATGAAGTCTGTTGACATATTCTGAATTTGTGATATAATCAACAATCATTGAACAGTAACCAAAGTTGAGTCAAAATTCGTGACAACCATAAAAATATGAATACAACTATACAAAAAGTAAGTGACATCGGTGAACAGAAGGGGTCACTACGACCCCGTCTCCAAATGCTCTTCGCTCTCACTTTCTTGTTATTGGGGTCTCTACCAACGTCAGCGAGCGCAGCGTCTCAGTACCTGCAAGATAATGCCGACGATTTTGTCGCGAAGACCCAGTCTTCGTACGGAGATATGATCAATATCGCAGCACTGCTCCATGATTATGACCCCAAAATGATCACCGCGGTCATCGTGGTCGAATCGGAAGGAAACGAGGTGGCGGTATCGAATAAGGGTGCAAAAGGACTTATGCAGCTTATGCCTCAGACCGCAAAGGCGATGGGTGCCAAGAACCCAAAGGATCCGTTCCAGAACATTCTCGCCGGAACGAAGTATCTCAAGGAACTTGAGCGTCGATACGGTTTTGACAATCCTCAGGAGGCGCTTGTTGCGTACAACATGGGGCCGTCACGGGCAAAGCGTTGGCTTTCGCAGTATGATTCGACCGATTACGGTTATGTAAAGAAGGTCATGTATGTGTACGGCGTACTCGAGCAGCAGGAAATAGACAACAGACAGATCGCACGAGCGCTCGAAGAGCGGATCGATGCGGCGGATACGGAGCATTTCGGCGCAAAGCCGTTCATGACAAAACCGAGAAACCTTTCTCTTGCCGCACTTCCATTTTCACTTGCCTCAACACGAAAGAACGACATCGTCATAGAAAATTAAATAGCCGTTTCAAAAAACTCCCCACAAGGGAGTTTTTTTGTGCGCCGCTACTCGGACGACGAACAGCGGTCGGCGGAAGTCCGACTCGCCTGGGGTTTCGAGCCATTTATTGGTAATATGGCTATATGCCTGACATCAGTTTCATTTCGGCGCTGATCGGCGGTCTCCTCACCTTTTTTGCGCCGTGCACCCTTCCGCTCATTCCTGCGTACATCGCTTTCATCGGCGGGAGCAGTGCGGACAAAAACGGAACGACTTTTTCACGAAAGCGTCTCTTCACGAATGCGCTATTTTTTGTACTTGGTTTTTCTGTGGTCTTCATCCTATTCGGTCTTGCATCCGGCTCGATCGGGAAATTCCTCGTGATGCATCGTCTGCTTATTTCTCAGGTGGGAGGTGTGCTCATCTGCCTTTTTGGCCTTTCGCTCCTTGGCCTCTTCCCCCGCATGAAAGGGTTCTCGTACCGTCCACCGGCTTTCGTTTCCGCGGGCAGTCCGTTCGGCGGCTTTTCACTCGGCTTTCTCTTTGCGCTCGGCTGGAGTCCTTGTTTGGGGCCCATCCTCGGCACCATCCTCGTACTTGCAAGTACATCGGGGACGGCATTCTCGGGAGCGGCACTCCTCGCAACTTATTCCCTTGGCCTTGCCATCCCGTTTCTCTTCGTCGCATTGCTCTACGGCTCGGCGTTCACCTATGTTGCAAAACTAGAGACGTATCTCCCACTTATTACACGGGTGGGAGCAATACTCATCATCGGTATCGGCATATTGCTCATTATCGGACAGTTCGGGATACTGAATTCATGGGCAGGGATCATCATCGGTCCGCTTGGTCTCGATCGCTTGGTAGATTTCATGTAACTATGCTCCGACGAATACTTTCCATCTTTCTTTTTTGCCTCCTCCTTACGCCCGTTCTCGTGCAGGCGGAAACTGTTCCCGCAGGCGTCGCCGATCGCGCGCTTTGGTTCTCCAAAGAACCGTTCTTTGAAGGGGAGAGCATCACCATCTACACCCTCCTCTTCAATTCAAGTGGAAACCAGTTAAGCGGAACACTGACCCTCTATGACGGCACGACGACGATATCGGCGAAGACCTTCTCGGTCATGGGCGGAGGCGCCTCCTCGGTCGTTGCCTTCCCGTGGAGGGTCACGAGCGGATCGCATGTATTTACCGCGGCCATCACGTCAAAGGAATTTCTTACAACAACGCTCTCCCAAACGAGTGATACAGTATCGACTCCGAAGTCGGGAGAAGTGAAACGTTTTGCTGATCTTGATACTGACATAGACGGCCTCGGTAACAAGATCGACTCCGATGACGACAACGACGGTCTCGCTGATCTCGAGGAGAAAAAAACGGGAACTAACCCGCTTGTTTCCGATACGGACGGAGACGGCATTATCGACAAGCTTGACCCTCATCCGCTCGTGAAAGAAGTGACGAAAAAGATTCTAGAGCCCGAGACTGCGCTTGCGGCGGAGCCCGCAACCCTTCCCACTGCTGTCACCGATAAGCTTCCCGAGCCAGTCTTGAACACCGCCATCCCTGTTATCGGCGCGATCGAATCCTATCGCCTGAAGCAGGAGACCGCGGGGGAAGCGTCGCTGCAGAAGACGATCGGGGAGCTCGCCCTACTCCGCGCCACGTCTTCGGTCGCATATGCGAACCCCGCGAAACCGACGGGCTGGGAAGTCTTCAAGGAGGGCGCACTTTCCGAGCAGGTCATCCGAACTCCTTTCCAGTACGTCAAACTGCTCTTCCAGATCCTTTGGCAGTCCATACTCGGGAACACCTATATTTTCTATCTACTCCTGCTCTTTTTCGTCTATAACATCGTACGGTTTATCTGGGGTATCTTCTTTTAGCAGAGCTTAAGGCGTACAATGCACATATGGACAAAAAAAATACAATGCTCATTGGCGCCATCATCTTTATCGCGGTAGCCTGCTTTGTGTATATTTCACTGCAGACGACGGAGCTTGATACGAAACAGGCCGTCGAGACCGCATCAACGACACTCTGGGAGAATGCGCCCGCCGAGAAAACGTCCGACCTGCTCCTGACGTCCAAAACGGTCGTGACCGCGAAGCATGCATACCAGAATGGAAAGCACATCATCGCCGGAGAGGTACCACTCCCGACTCCGTGCCACATCCTTGATGCTTCCGCAACTGCGTCAGCCGACAAGAAGCAGGTATTGGTCACACTCGTTTCATCGATCAAGACAGGTGAGGTCTGCGCGCAAATGATCACCCCCGCACGTTTCAAGGTGACTGTCGCTGCACGTAAAGACGCGACCATGCTTGCAACGCTGAACGGCCAGGAGATCACACTCAACCTCATCGAGGCCAGCGCGGGGGAGGATCTGGATAATTTTGAGCTCTACATCAAAGGGTAATTACCGCTCGGTGTTGCTTTTTGAGAACACGGATAAAAGTCTGCTGACTTTTTCCTCAGACTCCCGCCGCCGCGGTCCGTAGCCTCTCAAAAAGCAATACCTCGTTCCTAGGTTCGGAAAAGGTGTCAGGTACCTTTGATTCCTGCGGGGGGCTCAGAAAAGTTTTACCCTCGCTCCTAGGATTCGGCGTTGGGGTAATGTGTGAATTCCAGGCTAGCGAATCAAACGCTTGGCAGACGAGCGTTCCCATGCGAGCATGTATAGTAACTTGTGGTCGAGTTCTTAAACCGCCGTCAAGTTTGAGTCAAGGCTGGATCACGAAGAATGTAATTATTTAATTAATAAAATTATGAGCAATATCGTGGAAATACTCCTAAGTCAAACAGCTGCTTTTGCAACTATCGCGACAGCAATTGTAGCTTACTTTATTTACAAAAAATCTAAATCAGATGAATTAGAAAATGCGGTGAGAATAATTATTCTCGAAATTAAAGAATCAGAAAGAATAATAAAAAATCTTAATGAGATTAAGGGTTCCGGCAACATCTATCCTGACGATTTGTTAAAAGTAACTCCCTTAAAAGGATGGGTAAAATATTCACATCTCTTTATTCAAAAATTGAATAATGATGAATATGATCAATTAAATGATTATTTTAAGAAATGTGAAGTTTTGGAGAAATATATAGAAAAAAATCATAACTTCTTTTGGATAACCACAGAAGAAAGAGCAAAGCAAAAAGAAATGTTGGGAGCAAAACTCGCTCATGAAAAACCAACACTATCCCCTGAAGATTTCAAGATAGAAGTCGAGGCTTTATCGGGGCTGTATTTTTCAAATACATCGGCGTATACACCTGCAGGCATCAAGACGCAGCTGGATAGAAACTTAGATTCAATTTCTATGATAACGACTACGCCTGTTTGGAATAAGTTGAAAAAGATTGCACAATACAATGATTTGTTGGGCTAAATTGATATTTTCGAAAACGGTGGGAACATATCACTTACTTGAGCATCCGCAATTTTCCGTGCAATCTTAAGAACAATGTCTTCAGATTTTTTGTGAATTTGAATGAGGAAACTGACACAAAGGCCTCGCCTTGCTCGGCTGAGGGGTCAGGATTCATTCTAGCTTGAACTGCAACACCTCCCGAACACCACGCACGGAGTAGACCAATGGAGGATTCTGCGCGGTCGATGGTTCAATCTCCACACGACTT
>Ga0209542_10003927_pt1 | contig 31207 bp, 32 predicted proteins | sample RifCSPhighO2_01_FD_184028 | JGI IMG/M metagenome (GOLD analysis project Ga0209542, IMG submission 184028) | Soil microbial communities from Rifle, Colorado - Rifle CSP2_plank highO2_0.1 (SPAdes) (version 2) | ecosystem: Environmental > Terrestrial > Deep subsurface > Rock core/Sediment ... | reverse complement strand
CCGAGCGTGATGTTTTACGAAAGCTTGTGCCAATATTGGATGCGGGAAATGCGGCGCGCTCGGTTACCCTTTCTCCCGAGGAACACGTGGTGGCTAAGAGTTTGCATCTCCTCACAATGAAGCCCGTTCTATACGTGCTGAACATGAAGAGTGGTGCCGTGAACGTGGAGCAGGAAAATGCCGAACGCTGGCGCGAATTGAAGAATTTTCTTGATGGAAGCGATGCTATGTACGTTTGCGTAGATGCCGGAGTCGAGAGCGAACTGTCCGATGTTCATACCGATGAGAAAGCGGATTTCCGCCGCGAGCTAGGTGTGGCAGAAGATGGTTTGGAAGCACTTATAAAGAGTAGTTACTCACTTTTAGACCTCATATCGTTCTTTACTACCGGAGACAAAGAGAGTCGCGCATGGACGATTACACGCGGCTCCACGGCTCCTGAAGCAGGTGCTGCCATACACTCAGATTTTCGCGATAAATTTATTCGCGCCGAGGTTATTCAATGGGACAAACTTCTGGAAGTCGGTTCGTATGCATCCGCACGGGCAAAAGGACTTTTACGAACCGAGGGTAAAGAGTATATCGTTCAAGATGGCGACGTGATGGAGTTTTTGCATAGTTAAAAATAAGGCGACCGTCCTCCTCTGGGAGGGCGGTCGCATGGGGTCAGGCTTTGACACAGCCAAATCGGCGATCACGGCGTTGGAATTCTTCGATAGCCTGCTGAAGGATGTTTCGATCGAAGTCTGGCCAGAGCGTGTCGAGGAAAATTAGCTCTGCATAAGCTGATTGCCACAGCAGAAAGTTGGACAAGCGTATCTCGCCGCCAGTCCTGATGATGAGATCCGGATCCGGCAGATCCGCAATATAGAGATGTTGTTGAACCATCTCGGCACTGATTGTTTTCGGATCAAACAACCCCTTTGCCACTTTTTCAGCGATTCGCCGCACAGCACGCGCGATCTCTTGTCTACAGCCGTAGTTGAAGGCGACGACAAACGTGAGTTGGCGGTTGTCGGCAGTCAGTTTTTCCGCCTCATCGATCATGTGGCGGAGTTTGGGGTCAATCCCGTCTCGGTTTCCGATGACGCGCAGGCGGACTCCCGCCCGGTGAAGCTCGTCAACGTCCGTCTTCATGAAATACTTCGCAAGCCTCATGAGGCCATTAACCTCACGAGTTGGACGATTCCAGTTTTCAGTGCTGAAGCCGAAAACTGTTAGAATCTCCAACTTCAGATCGATAGTCGCACGCACCGTCCTTCGCAGAGCTTCAATGCCCTGCTCGTGACCTTTTAGACGCGGCAGACCGCGCTCTTTAGCCCATCTGCCATTACCATCCATGATGATGGCAACGTGTTTGGGCGACTTCTTTTCCTCTTCCATAATCTTGGCCTCCTAGAATGGATCAGAATGGAACAGACTAAATAGAAAACTACAGGGTTGACGAAAAAATACAAGTTTCGGCATCTTGTGGTATAATCATTGACTAATCACAGTAACATTATAATTATGGAAAAACCGAAGGTAACACCGAAGGATTTCTTTATTTGGGCGGGGGCGATGGTGGCGCTCTATGGAAGCATTTTTTCTTTTCTCACGCTTCTTTTCCAGTACATTAACTATGCATATCCTGATCCCTTGTCGTATTACTACGTAGAACCATTCTCCGGTAGCATGCGATTTGCGATGGCATCGCTCATTGTTTTGGTTCCGGTAACCATTGTGCTGATGCGATTTATTCGCAATGACATCGCGCGCGACGCGATGAAAAGTGAATTATGGGTGCGTCGTTGGGCGTTGGTGCTTACAGTATTCATCGCGGGAGCAACGGTCGTGGGAGATCTCATTGCCCTCGTCAACGGATTTCTCGGCGGGGATTTGACGACACCGTTCGCGCTCAAAGTGCTTGTCGTTCTCTTTGTAGCGGGCGGAGTATTTCTGCACTTCCTTGCCGATTTGCGCGGGTATTGGAACGTGAATCCGGCGCGCGCGAAGATGGTTGGATTTGCGGTAGGCGTACTTGTTCTCGCGGCAATAATTTCCGGCTTCTTCATCATGGGCACGCCCGGCGAGATACGGCTAGTTCGTTTTGACAGTCAAAAAGTGAATGATCTGCAGAATATTCAATGGCAAGTGGTAAATTACTGGCAACAGAAGGAACGGTTACCGCAGAATCTTGAAGAAATGAAAGACCCGTTAAGCGGCGCAACTATACCGATGGATCCTCAAAGCGGCTCGGACTACGTGTATCGTATAACCAAAGCGCCATACTCATTCGAGCTATGCGCGGAATTTAATACCGAAAGCAGTGGAAACGCGACTCAATTGGAAAGAATGCCGACACCGGCATATCTCGGCGGAGTAGAGAATGAGAATTGGCAACACGGCACGGGCCAAACTTGCTTCGAGCGCACAATAGATCCTGAACGATATCCGCCTTTCGAGAAAGGTCCGATAAAGCGTTAATCATCGCTCTGGTTGAGGCGGTAGCGCTGATAAGCAATGATGGCCCATTCGGTTGCCGTGACGATGGCCGATAAGGAACTAAGCCATAACCCAAGAGTCGCAAACGCGAACGCTATCGCATATATACCAAAACTTGTGATGAGCGAAGAAAGGAAAGGTGGTTTTTGATCTTTATGCAGGATTATCATTAAGAGCGTTACAGCAAATACCCACTGAGCGCTCATGATGACCCAATCCTGCCACATATGCGTGATTATACCCCTCCCTCGCTCGGTATGATACTCTGTTCCAATGAAGAAGTACGACCATAAGAGAATTGAAGGCAGGTGGCAGAAAGAATGGGAAAAGAAGAAGCTCTATAAAATCTCCGACAAAATTCGAGGTAAAAAGAACTTTTATCTTCTTACTGAATTCCCATATCCATCAGGTAATTTGCATGTCGGCCATTGGTACGCGTTTTCTGTACCGGATATTCTGGCACGACACGCACGCATGCAAGGGAAAAATGTGCTGTTTCCGGTTGGATTTGATGCGTTCGGACTTCCGGCTGAAAACGCGGCCATCAAGAACAAGCTGAATCCGCGAAAATGGACTTACGGGAACATCGATTTCATGCGCAAGCAAATGCGCTCGATGGGGACGTCGTTCGACTGGTCGCGCGAGGTTGTTACTTGTGACCCTTCTTACTATAAGTGGACGCAGTGGCAATTCCTGCAATTTTTCAAGAAAGGGTTGGCGTATCGGAAAGAAACGGCGGTCAACTGGTGTCCTTCGTGCAAGACGGTCTTAGCGAACGAGCAAGTCGAGAACGGACACTGCGAGCGGTGTAAAACGGAAGTTGTTCAGAAAGAAATGCTTCAATGGAATTTGAAGATAACAGATTATGCCGATCGGCTTCACGACGATTTAGCTCTGCTCGATTGGCCGGAGCCCATCAAAGACGCCCAACGCGCGTGGATAGGCCGCTCCGAGGGAGCAGAAATCAGTTTTCAGCTTTCAGGTGCCAGCTTTCAGGGCGAATCCATTAAGGTATTTACGACGCGTGCTGACACGCTGTATGGAGCGACGTATTTGGTGTTGGCGCCGGAGCACCCACTTTTAGATCAGCTTCGAGCTTCGAGCTTCGAGCTTTTAGGAAATGCAGAAGAAGTTAAACACTACATTGAAAGCGCGAGAAAGAAAACAGAACTGGAGCGACAGGAAAATAAAGGGAAGACAGGCGTGGAATTGAAAGGCGTGAAAGCCATTAATCCCGCGACAGGGGAGGAGATACCAGTGTGGATTGCCGATTACGTACTCGCGGGCTATGGCACGGGCGCCATCATGGCGGTTCCCGCGCACGATGAGCGCGATTTTGCGTTTGCGAAGAAATTTAATTTGCCGATTAAGGAAACCGTTGAGCCGATGATTGAGAGAACCATCGGTTCAGATGCCTTTCTCCGAGGTCAACCTTTTAAAGAGCGTGATGCCGTCATTGCAGTCGTTAAACACTGGACGGAGGATAAATATCTTTGTCTCGATTGCAAGCAAAGAGATTTGAATTATTTTGTGGGCGGAGGCATCGAGGCGGGCGAAAATCCTATTGATGCGGGCAAGCGTGAAGTTCGCGAAGAGACGGGTTATATGCATGTAGAGTTTGTTCGAGAACTTGGTGGAATTATTCATTCCCGCTTTTTTTATCCAACCAAAGAAAAGAATACTCACGCACGTTTCAAACCGCTTCTTTTCCAATTGAAAGATCACGCGCGAGAAGAGGTAAGCGAAGAGGAAAATACTCTGTATGATCCTGTATGGGTTGACGCAGGCAAGGTTGCAAATTTCATAAATCGAGCTGATGCAGCACTGATTTGGAAACGTGTGTACGATGACACGGAATATTCAGGAGAAGGAATACTCGCCAATTCTGGAGAATTTTCTGGCATGGGAACCGTCGAAGCGAGAATTGCAATTGCGAAAAAGTTCGGGCGCCTAAAAAAAACATACAAAATGCGCGATTGGGTCGTAAGTCGCCAGCGTTATTGGGGCGTGCCGATACCGATTATTCACTGCGCAAAATGCGGTGAAGTCCCTGTGCCCGATAAGGATTTGCCTGTGAAGCTTCCGGAAGTGAAAGACTACCTGCCCGACGGAAGAGGGAAGTCACCGCTTGCGAAAGCTGGCGTGTGGGTACAAGTGAAGTGCCCGAAATGTAAGGGGCGTGCCGAGCGCGAGACAGACACTCTCGACACTTTTGTGGATTCTTCGTGGTATTTCTTGCGCTACACCGACCCTAAAAATAGAAAACAGTTTGCAGAAAACAGAAAACAGAGTAATTGGATGCCGGTAGACCTCTATTCGGGTGGCGCGGAGCATACGACGATGCACGTCCTATACTCGCGTTTTTGGCAGAAGGCCCTCTATGATCTGAAGCTCGTAAAAGGTAAAGAGCCATACACACGACGCATGAACAGGAGTCTCATATTAGGCCCTGACGGACAGAAAATGTCAAAATCCCGCGGTAACGTAATAGACCCGGACAAGGTTGTAAGCCAGCTTGGGGCTGACACCGTACGCATGTATTTGGCTTTTATCGGCCCTTACAACGAAGTTTCGACCTACCCCTGGAATCCAGACGGGGTAGTCGGAATTAGACGGTTTTTGGAGCGCGTGTGGAAGACAGGGCAGCTTTCAGGTTTCAGGTTTCAGGTTTCAGTAAACTCGAAATTAGAGCTTCTCTTGCACAAGACGATAAAGAAAGTAGGGGAGGATATCGTGGCACAGAAATTCAATACTGCCATCTCGGCGCTCATGATATTCCTCAATGCGGTCGAAAAAGAAATTCCTCGACCCGCTCAGAATGAACAGAGAATAGGAAAAGGGCAATGGGAGATGTTTCTGAGACTTCTCGCACCCTTCGCGCCGCATCTCGTGGAAGAATTATGGCACGAGCTTGGCCACAAGAAATCGATTCATCTGGAGGAGTGGCCGAAATATGATGCAAAGAAATTAAAGGAAGAGACAATCACGATAGTCATTCAGATAAACGGCAAAACGCGCGGCGAGGCGCAAGTGCCGTCGGATGCCGATAAGAGCGCGCAGGAAACGGCGGCACGCGAAGCGGTCGCCTCGCGTCTGCAGGGAAAGGAGGTTAGACGTATCATTGTTGTCTCCGGCCGCCTTGTAAATTTTGTGGTTGCAGAGTAGCAGTCGCATATACCCCTCCAATGTCCGACCGGACCTCCAAGAGGTATATCAGATTTTAAGTATCCGAGGACCCTCCGGAGTGTCTTCGAGCGCGTAGCCCATTTGCTCGAGTTCGTTTCGGATGACGTCCGCGGTTTTCCAATCTTTATTCTTCCGCGCTTTTTCGCGTTTTTGCACCATTTTTCGCACGTTGTCGGGCAGGCTTTCGAGATGAATTTCACTCGCCTCAACGCATGTTCCAGAGACGATATCCAGACCCAGTATGCGATCAAAATCTGCAAGCGTAACGCGTTTGTCGGCAGGGGATAATATGTCGTCTTTTAGTAGCTCCCATAAAACAGCGAGGGCACCCGGAGTATCCAAATCGTCATTAATGCGCTCTTGGAATCTCTTTTTGTATAAGAGAGCAATAACCCCACTCTCATCCGTGCTCTTGATGCTTGAATGGAGGCGAGAAAGGGCATTTTGCGCTGCTTGGAGCGCTTCCCAAGTGAAATTCGCCGGAGTGCGATAATGCGCCTGCAAGAACAGGTATCGAAGCGCCAACGGGTGATATCCGCGCTCGATAATTTCAGAAAGGTATACGACATTGCCTTCCGACTTCGCTATCTTCGAGTCATCAATGCGAATGTGCGCGCGGTGAAGCCAAAAGCGCGACAAAGGCTTCTTTCCCGTCGCGGCTTCTGATTGCGCTATCTCATTGTTATGATGGACGGGAATGTGCTCAATGCCGCCAGTATGAATGTCTATCTGTTTGCCCAACGTCTCGTGTATCATCGCGGAGCATTCAATGTGCCATCCCGGAAAACCCTTGCCCCACGGTGAATCCCATCCGAGCTTTTTATTCAGTTTCCAGAGGTTGAAATCGGCCGGAGCGCGTTTTTCGGGGTCGGCCGCCACGCGCGCGCCGGCCTTCTGACCGGAAAGGTCTATCTGCCCCAGCTTGCCGTACTCCGGGAATAGGGGCGTATCGAAATAGACGCCTTTTTTTGTGCGGTACGCGTATCCTTTTTCTTCGAGCGTCTGTATCATCGCTATTTGTGCGGGAATGTAGTCAGAGGCGCGCGGAAAGATAATGCGCGAAGTGTCGATATTAAGTTTCTTCAAGTTCTCTAAAAAATCTGCGCCATAACGCTCACCTAAACTCCGCATGTTCGAAAGCGTGAGTGCAAGCCCCTCGCGTTTCAAACCATTTGTCATTTTATCCTCACCCTCGTCTGCGTCAGAAGCGAGATGCCCGACATCGGTAAAGTTGATGACCTGCTTTACGGTAAAGCCGTTGTATTCAAGTGTTCGCCGGAGTACATCGGTGAACACGAACATAGAAAGATTGCCGATATGCTGGAGGCCGTACACTGTCGGGCCGCAGTTATACATGCGCACGACGGATCCCCAAGAAGGGAGCGTGAATTCTTCCTTTGCTTGCGTCAGAGTGTTGTAAAAATATAAAGGTTTGACCGCTTTTTGTGCACGCTTATTCCATGGTAGCCGCAAAAAATTCATAACGTGTATTGGGTTCAGAATAACACCATTGTGCTATAATCGCACGATGAATGAAGAGCGGCTATCGGAAAAAACATTCTCCTTGCGCGCTGTTATCGTTGGGGCTATCGTCGTTCTTACTCTGGGATTTGCTCTCGGATTTACAACGGGAGCGGACGGTGCGGAAGGAGGAGGCCTATTTGGGAGCGAGGCGCTTCCGCCGTCCGATGTTGATTTTTCGCCGGTATGGAAAGCGTGGCGCGTGATAGATGAGAAGTTCGTGCCTGCGTCAGTCGCAAGTTCCACTCCCACGGCTTCCTCAACGGAAGAAGCGAATCAGATACGTGTTTGGGGAATGGTGCAGGGGCTCGCTGAATCTCTGGGTGACCCGTACACATATTTCTTGCCTCCTGCAGAAAGCGAACAGTTTACCGAGGATTTGAGTGGAAGATTCGAGGGCGTGGGTATGGAAATTGCGGTGCGCGACCAAGTACTTGTCGTCGTTTCTCCACTCAAAGGAAGTCCCGCGGAACAGGCCGGAATACAGAGCGGCGATAGAATACTGAAAATAGATGGGGCCGATACGAATGGTATTGACGTAGGAGCTGCCGTAAAAAAGATACGAGGACCAAGGGGAAGTACGGTAACACTTACCATCGCACGCGACGGATTGAGTGAGCCCCGGGAAATCCAAGTTACGCGCGACGTCATTAACGTTCCCACAATAATTACAACGCTCCGCCCGGACGGCGTATTTGTCATTCAGCTCTACAGTTTTACGGCAAATTCACCGCAACTCTTTCGAGAGGGGCTTCGTGAGTTTATAGATTCCGGAAGCACTCGACTCATTTTGGATCTGCGAGGGAATCCTGGAGGGTATCTCGAAGCCGCCGTGGATATGGCTAGTTGGTTTCTTCCGTCTGGAAAAATAGTCGTAACGGAAGATTACGTTGAACACGCCAAGAACACGGTGCACCGTTCGCGCGGTTATGACATATTCAATCAAAATCTGAAAATGGTCGTTCTTGTAGATCGCGGCTCTGCCTCCGCGTCGGAGATTCTTGCCAAAGCGCTCCAGCATTATGGTATCGCAACCATTGTCGGAACAAAAACGTTCGGGAAAGGTTCCGTTCAAGAGCTGGTGAACATAACGTCTGACACCTCGCTTAAAATAACGGTAGCACGTTGGCTAGGGCCCGACACCATGCAAATACCGCTCGAAGGCATTGCGCCTGATATTGAGGTTGCATTTACTCCCGAAGACAAAGAAGATGGGAAGGATATTCAGCTTGAGAGAGCTGTTGCGCTATTATTAGAGAAAAGCCAATAGCGTATTCCAGTGAGAGTTTAATCGTGTAGAAAAAGTGAGATGAAAATAATTTTGCTGAAGGATGTGCGTGGCGTAGGGCAGAGAGGGGAGATAAAGGATGTTGCTGATGGTTATGTTCAGAACATGCTTATACCGCGTGGTCTCGTTGAACAGGCAACACCAGAGAAACTCGCGGCTCATGAAGCCGCTATGGCACGAGAAACACATGCTCGGGCATTGGAGAGAGAAAAGATTGAGACGACCATTAAATCACTTGAGGGAAAACGAGTAGAAATAGGAGCGCGCGCTACAGAAAAAGGCGGATTATTTAAAGCAATCGGGGCGAAAGACATCGTGCTCGCTCTGGGTAAAGAGGGGAGTGTCGTGCCGGAAGAATATGTGCAACTCAAGAAACCTCTGAAGGAGATTGGCGAACACACGGTGGAACTCACGTTCGGAGATGCGCGCGCTCGTGTGACGGTTGTGGTGAAGACCGCCAAGTAACAATCACGCCTTTTTAGTATTTGATTACCTCAACAACGCGACGAGTTTTACTACGTCCATCGAAATCCATCTTGCGTCTTGAACGAAATTTTACAGTGCCTGTGATGCGAGAAAAGAGCGTATGATCATGGCCGACGCCGATATTATGCCCGGGGAGGATTTTAGTACCGCGCTGGCGAACGATTATCTCACCCTCGGTGACTTTCTGACCATCTGAGCGCTTAAGCCCTAGGTATTTTGGGTTTGAATCCCTGAGGTTTTTTGCTGACCCACCTGCTTTTGTTGTCGCCATAAGAGTTAGTTAGTAGTGAATAGAAAATAGTCAGTAGTTTAAATCCAGGTGCCCGAATCTTCAGAGCACCGCAACCAATATACAGGATTTCCTACCACAATCAAGTGGCGCTGACTTATTACTATTTACTATTCTCTATTTACTATTTACTATGTGCCCTATGCTTGTCGTAGATATAGAAGCTTCAGGAACAGAGCCACAAAAGCATTCTATCGTATCTGTAGGAGCGCTGGATTTTAAGAACCCGTCGAACCGTTTTTATGAGGAATGTCGGATATGGGATGGGGCGCATATTATGGACGAAGCGCTTGCAGTGAACGGGTTTACGAAGAAGCAAATCACCGACCCCAAAAAACAGAGCGAGGCAGAGCTTACGCACGCCTTCCTCCGATGGAGCGAGGGGGTGGAAGAATGTACATTGGCCGGTCAAAATGTCTCCTTTGACCGAGATTTCTTGAAAGCGGCCGCAGAGCGCGCCCTACACACCGACTGGCCGTTCGCGTTTCGTACGATTGATGTGCATACGCTCGCATATATGCACATGATAGGGAGGGGGATTCAGCCCCCTATTTTGCACCGTCGTTCGGCTTTGGATCTGGATGCGGCTATGAAGTATGTCGGCATTCCGGAAGAACCAACGCCACATAATGCGCTTACGGGTGCCTTGTCGCACGCAGAGGTCATCTCCAGGATTCTATACGGCCGTAAATTCTTGCCTGAATTCTCGGAATTCAAAATCCCGTGGTAGATTGTCTATATGTACGTCACATTCTCACTTGCAATCCTTGCGGTAATAGTTCTTTTCGCGGTCATTAGACAGGTTAATCAGTATGAGCGAGGGGTCATGTTCCTTATGGGTCGATTTACCGGCATAAAAGAGCCGGGTTGGCGAATCGTTATTCCCGTGTTTCAACAATTACGAAAGGTCGACATGCGCGTGAAGGCCGTGGACGTGCCTGAGCAGAAAGCCATTACCAAGGACAATATTTCTGTGGGTGTGAACGCAGTCATTTACTACAAGGTGGCGGATGCCGCTAAAGTTATTCTTGAAGTCGAGGATTTTATTTATGCGATGAGACAACTTGCGCAGACGACCATGAGAAATGCAGTTGGGGAGGTGGAGCTAGACGAACTTCTTGCTTCTCGCGAGAAGATATCAGAGCGCATTCGAAGAATCGTAGACGAAGCTTCCGATCCGTGGGGTCTCAAAGTTTCCAACGTTGAGCTGAAAGATGTTGCGCTTCCGGCCGATATGGAGCGCACTATCGCAAAGCAGGCGGAGGCGGAACGTGAAAAACGAGCCGTCATCATAAAAGCGCAAGGGGAGGTGATCGCGGCCGAAAATTTGGCCAAGGCCGCCGATATGCTTTCGGCCGCTCCTGGAGCGCTTCATTTACGCACACTGCAGACTGTCAATGATCTTTCGTCGGACCAATCGAACACTGTTGTCTTTGCATTGCCACTTGAAGTATTGCGTGCAATTGACAAAATAGGAGGTAAGTAAAGTGCAAGAACGCTCGTTCAGTTTAAGCTTCCGGACGGTCTCTTTTTCGGAACACTTCTTTAGTTTTGTTTCGTGTCGTCTCATCAAGGAAGTTGAGAAATTCAATTAGCTGGTCGCCGACAGTGAATACGAACCCCGTGAGCACATTGTCGTCCTCGGAAGGGTATGGGACTTGTATAAACTCTTGTATGCCACCTTGGCGGAAATAATCGAGCATCTTGCGTGGATTCTGCGTGTGGCCGCACTCAACAGCAATGCTTTTGTCCTCGCACAAAACATCTGGGAAGTAGCCACAAAAGGGCTGTTCAAATAGAGATTGTCGCCCTTTTGTTTTCTGCAAATATCTTCCGCTCAGAACTTTTAAGGCAATGTGAGTGTAGCCACCACCAGCGGCCGCATCGTGTATATGTTTTCTTGCTATTTCATCAGCGAGCCGGACATATTCCAGCTTCTTCGCTATCTCAACTGAGTCGAGAAACAAGTACTTCTCGTCGAGCAAAAAGGATATCTCGTTGATTGATTCGGATTCACCATTGAACGCGAAATCGCCGGAGTAGAATATGTCGCGGATTTTCGAGAGGGTATTCATACGCGCTATTCATTCATCGTAGATATCACGGCCGCCATGGAATTTCTCGTGGACCGTGCTGATGTCAATGTTAAGTGTTAACGGATTAGAATATGCTTTTTTTATTTTGCTTATTCATAGTTTGAGCAGGTTATTATTCTTTCAGAGGGTGGAACTTTCTATGGGTACTTTCCGCGTACTTGTCGGAGGCATGAACATAGCGCGTCGTAGTGTCTAGTGATTCGTGACCGAGCAGTATCTGTATGGCGGCCGGATTCGCGCCTTCCTCCGCCAAGTAAGTGGCAAAACCGTGCCGCAAAGAGTGCGCGCTCGTCGGAACGTTTATACCTAAAAGCTCGCGGTACTGTTTTATTTTCATTTGCAAATAATTCGGCGACAAGTGTTTATTTTTATCGTGAGCGTTCCTGCCGCGTTTTGCGACGAAGAGAAAAGGGGAATCATCGACACGTTTCTCCAAATAATTTCTGATGTGTTTTTGAGCGCGCTCTGTAAGATATACGAAACGCTGTTTTCTGCCCTTTCCTTCTATGAAAATTCTTCCCGTTTTGTCCAACTGATTTATTTTGAGAGAAATGAGCTCGGAAATACGCATACCAGAAGCGAGTAGGACTTCCATAGCCGCGCGATTGCGTAGCGCAACCAATTTGTCTTGCTCGAATTTCATGGGCGATTCGATAAGCTGTACCAATTCCTTAAGCTCGGAAACTTGCGGATGTTTTTTCTCCATGCGCAAAAGCTTGATGGAGCCGGGAGCTACAGGTACCTGATAGTCCATATCTATCAAGTACGCTAAGTATCGCCGTAAAGAACTTAATGTACGGTTTACAGAGCCGCTCTTGAGGTGTTTTAACGCGATTTCACCGCCGGCAGTTTTCCGATCACGGGAATTTAAATACGCCTTATACTGTTCAATAATGCGCTTTGTTAGCTTGGAGAAGGGGAGACCCCCCATTTCCTCGTCAAGAAAGATGTCAAAAGTTTCTAAATCTCTTTTGTAATTGTACTGTGTTTCCTCTGAATAATTGTTTGCCTTGATGTACAGTAGGAAATCGTCCGCGTGCGGCAAAAATGTATACTCTCGTTCGTACCCGCGTTTCTTTTTTTGAGGATTTTTCATGTGTGTATATGGGGGAGACGTTTTCTGGCTTCGCGGTGTAATATATTGAATTGAGTATAATTACTCTAACACTCAATTACAATACCTGTACAGTAGCGCCAATCAAAAACCCGCACAAGCACACTTATGTGGAAAAACCCTTGCTAATTGTTAGAAGGCCTTATACGCGCGCATAAATGACATTATAATAAATAATATTATGCAGTACGCAGACCGTCTTCGAGCCATTCTTACTCCCCCGGAGCGACGGGTGTTTGAGAGTCTCAATACACCACAGAAGATTCAGGATTATCTTGATACCCTGTCGATGAATTTTGAAATTCAAGGGGAAACATACATGTCGCCTAGGATGGTTTTGCGGGAAAAGACGGCACATTGCTTCGAGGGAGCGCTTCTCGCCGCCGCCGCACTTATGTATAACGGGCACTCTCCCCTACTCTTGGACTTACAAACTATTGCAAGTGACGAGGATCATGTTATCACGCTTTTTCAGCACAACGGCTACTGGGGCGCTATTTCCAAAACCAATCATACAATGTTGCGCTGGCGTGACCCTGTTTACAAAACGATACGAGAACTCGCAATGTCGTATTTCCACGAGTACGTGATGTGGGACGATGGACGTAAGTCACTCCTTGCGTATTCCAAACCTTTTGATCTGCGGCGATTCGCTCCGGAGCGTTGGGTCACCTCCGAAGAGAATCTGCTTTGGCTTGCAGAGAAATTGGACAACAGCAGGCACTTCCCTATCGTTCCGAAGAAAAATGCGAGACTACTCCGCAGTGCGTCCAAAATAGAACTGAAGGCAATGCGTATCGTGGAGTGGAAGGAGCCTAACTAGTAGTACATAAAATTAATTCTCGACCCTGTTGAATCGTACACTGGAGTATGTTTGAAACTGTTTACCGCAAGCGAGCGCGCATATTGCCCGAGAGAACATCGCGTGGGATGGGCACAAGCTGGTGCGTAATGCCACAGTGGTGATACAGAACCCTCCGTTGCACGTGTTCTGTTCGGGGCGGGCAATATGTAGCGAGTGGAGGTTTTCAAACATACTAGGACGTGAGGTGGGTTGGAAATTAAATTAATGCAATACTAGTTAGTAGTCAGCAGAAAATAGTCAGTAGTTGTATCACGGCGTGTATGCATGCATTCATTACTACTCTCTACTCACTAGTACATCAGAGGTAGTTCGACAAGCTCACTATAAATAGTCAAACGGATTCAAGTATGCGCTCTGAGCCGCCACCGGAATAACAGCCTCTTTTTTGGCGCATGCCGTTGTTGCAGGCAGACCGTTCTCTTTATACCAACTCCCTAAATTCTTTACCTGAACACCGTCAGAGGCAAAAACGGTGAAGTGTAGGTGCGGTCCGGTCGCATAGCCCGTAAACCCGCTGAAGCCGATAATTTGCCCTGTGGCAACGGCTTCTCCCGGAGACACGCTTATGTTGGATAGGTGCGCATAGAGCGTTGAAAGGCCGTTTCCATGTCTTATCAATACCCACTTGCCGTATGACCAACAGCCGCCGCCATCGGTGTTTCCGGTATCTATTACCGTACCGCTAAGCGCCGCTTTGATGGGTGTTCCTATCGATGCACGGAAATCCACGCCGTTGTGGGTGCCGGAAGCATACAGGCGACCAGAAGAAGAAGTTTTGCCGAACTCTTGAGTAACGAACACATCATCCAGCGGCCAGCGCAGTATTCCCTTACCCACAGGTGGGACGCGTGAGGGATCCAAAACGAACTCCAATTTTGACTCAAGATCCTCCAGTGCCTGTTCAAATGAAGTTCTGGCGGCTTGTTTTTCTATGAGTAATGCCTGGTAGCTTGATTCTTGAGATTTTGTTTGAGCAAGAAGATCGGCCTGCGCGCGCCGCGAAGCTTCGAGGGCTCCTTGTTCCGCCACTAGTTTTTTTTGCTGTACGAGAAGCTCCGCTCGCTTCCGTTCCGTAGCATCCTTTGTATCAGCTAGAGAACGTTTTTCCGCAGAGAGTCTTTCTATACCGGTTTTCATCGCGCTTTGGATACGTCTCGTTTCATCCATATCATTCCAGAGTGACGAAAGTCCATCTGTCGAAAGTAGTGTAAGAGCAAGACTGCGTGCCTCCGCCTCATTTAGGCGACGAATGGTTTCCCCAAGTCCGCTTTCGTTTATCTGTATCAGATCTTCGGTACTGGCGATGTTTCGGGAAAGATTCTGCAGTTCAAGTTGAATAGCGCCAATTTTATTTTTTGTCACGCTAATGGAAGCGTTGAGTTTTTTACGCGACAGATCTATCTGAGATAACGTGTTTTGAAGCGTTTGTTTTTGTTTGCCAACTTCAACCAATTCTTTTTCGAATGCGGCGATTTCTTTGTTCAGCTCCTCAATTTGCGTATTATGGTCTTCTATTTGCTGTCGTATCTCCGAAACGGTCTCTCCGAACGCGTGCGGAGCCAGAAAAAAAACCGCATAAACGGCAATGGTAAGAAAAGCGCGAATGCCGATGTGTGCAGTCATGGTCTCTGCAATATCTCTCTAGCTATGTCAATACGTTCAAGAACGGCTTCTTTTCCTATTGCGGCGGCTACGATAAACGGATCAGGGGAGCGTTCACGACCCGTCAGAATATACCGTAGAGGCCACAGAACGGCTCCTCTCCCCTCTTTTGTGGCATACTCCCATACGGATGCCTTGACGCTCTCGGCGTTCGCAAACTCTTTTACGCTAAGAGCCGACAGCATGCCTTTTATTTTTGTCAGATGTTTTGCCGCGGTCTCTACGTCAGAGTTTTTACCCGGAATAAGCTCGGGGTCAATTCGTGGGTTCATGAAGAAGTAATCGAACTCTCCTTCTACTACGAGTGTATGTATATCACCCCATGTGCTGATGCGTTCCCGCAAAATATGCACGAGCGACGACGCGACTTTCTCGTCCCACTTGACTTTTCGTTCTGCAAGATCCTTTCGTAGTGTGACCATGGATTCTTTTTGAAACGTACTCTCGGGAAGCCGAAGGAGATATTCACGATTGAACCAACGAAGTTTCTCAATGTCGAAAACTGCGCCGCTTTTGTGCACATCGGTGAGTTCGAATTCCACTATCATTTCGTCGAGTGTAAGAATTTCTCGTTCTGAGGGCGGTGTCCATCCTAAGTTAGCAAGGTAATTTCGCAGGGCCCCAGAAAGATACCCTTTTTCCCGGTAGTCGCGAATGGCAACATCGCCTTTACGCTTCGAAAGTTTGGACCGGTCCATAGCCAAATGTAATGGATAGTGTGCATACTGAGGTCGAGAATAGCCGAGGGCCTCTTGAATAAGAATTTGCCGCGGTGTATTGGAGATGTGGTCTTCGCCACGGATGATGTGCGTAATCCCCATAGCTTCGTCATCCACGACGACAGAAAGATGGTAAAGCGGCGCCTCGAGACTCCGCGCGATCGCAAAATCACCGAGCTCGGCGGTATCAAACGATATCTCGCCTCGAATTATGTCGACGAACGTTACGCGTGTTCCGGGATTCCGCAAACGCACGACGTGGACTTTTTCTCCAGGGTTTTTTTTGCTTTCCTCTTCCGAAACATATGCTTTGTCCGCGTCGATAAGATCTTTAATCGCTTCCTGATACACTTTCGTGCGTTCGGATTGACGATAGAATTCATCCCACGAAAGACCGAGCCACGTAAAACTTTCTATAATGTCATCCTCGTACTCTTTTTTGCTCCGTTCTTCGTCGGTGTCTTCCACCCTAAAAACGATGGCGCCTCCATGTTTTTTAGCGAACAGGAAATTCAAAAGCGCCATGCGCGCCGTCCCGACATGACAAAATCCGGTCGGACTCGGAGGATATCGAACACGCACTGTTCGGGTCATACTGACTGATGCTCAAGAGCGGTCTCAATGATTATCTTTGCTATTTTTTGAGCCGCATCCGGCCGCGCAAACTCACGCCCGGCTTCCACCATTCTCTTTTGGAGAGCTTCATCTTCCATGATACGGCGAATCTCGGCAATAAGGAGATGCGGCGCTAGGTTTTTTTGCTCCAAGACCGTCGCGGCCCCAGCGCGCGCGTACGAAAATGCATTTTCTGTCTGGTCACGGGATATATCAGTCGGTATCGGAACAAGAATGGCCGGAATGCCCCACGTTGCTATCTCGAAAATGGAACCGCTTCCCGCGCGCGAAACAATGACAGATGCCGCACCTGCCGACATGCGCATGGCGAGCGTATTCAAAAGGCCAAACGGACGATAGCGATCAGCGTGCCGCGAATTCTTGAGAACAACGGAAGCGATATCCGTAACCTCTTTTAGGTTCGTCTTCCCAGTTTGATGAACGATATTGTAGCTTTCTAAAAGCTCCGGTAGTGCGTTCAGAGTGGCTTCGTTAAGAGCAACTGCGCCTTGTGAGCCACCCATTATGAAGATAGTCGGAGTGGTGCGATCAAGTTTCAAGAACTCATACTCCCCCTCTTTCGCCACTAGAAGTATCTCTTTGCGTATGGGATGACCGGTGCGCGCTATTTTTTCTAGATATTCTTCGGGAAATTGTTTAGCCGCGTCTGGATGCGCAAGCGCTATCCAGTGCGCGAAACGTGCCGACCACATCGACACGCGACCAGGCATCACATCCGCATCATAGATGATTACCGGAATCCGTAAAAGTCGCGCCGCCCATAGGGTTGGGAACGCCGCATATCCTCCCGTAGAGAACACAATGTCCGGGTAGAGTTGAAAAAGTCCGATAGTTGCCTGAATAATGCCCCACCCTGTCTTGAATATGTCAAAGATATTAAGAATACTCGGGTGATGACGCCTCTTGCCCGCAGAGTTCGGCAGATGCGTTATTTCGTGCTCGATAAGAGCAGTGTCATCAAAGGGCGACGGGCCGGCATAAAAAAGTTCCGGCTCTATCAGCTTGCGTTCTTTCACAATATCCTCCAGGGCCTCGGTCACCGCTATGAGAGGGTAAAAGTGCCCTCCGCTTCCTCCGCCAGTAAGTACAATTCGCATTCGGCCATTTTAGCACCTCGTTAGAGGTCGCGGAAATATTACTCTCACATTTCCGCCTGCCTGCGTCTACCTGTGCTGGCACGGCGCAGGCAGGAGCCGCAGGATAAACATGATTCCCTCCCCCTAACGGGGCGATGTCGAAAGGTCATTTTGTGCGGCGAACGTATTTGGAAATATTAAGAAGAACTCCCGCGGAAAAGAGCGAGACGAGCATGGCGCTTCCCCCTTGGCTTATGAAGGTCAAAGGCACTCCCGTGAGAGGTATGACGCCCAGCATTCCTGCGATATTAACGAACGCTTCTATAGAAAGATATGAGGAGATGCCGACCGCGAGGAGTGCTCCAAAAGGATCCGCGGCGCGAGAAGCTATCGCAAAGCCGCGCAAGGCGAATGCAAGAAAAAGCCCGATAATGGACGCCGCTCCGATGAAACCGAATTCCTCTCCCGCTATTGCAAAGATTGAATCTCCCATCGGTTCAGGTAAATAGGTAAATTTCTGGACGCTCTGTCCAAATCCGCGTCCCGTAAGCTCACCAGAGCCGATAGCTATCAGAGATTGTCTGATCTGCCATCCTTCTGCTTGGGGTGCGCGCGAGGGATCAAAAAATGTCTCTACACGGTCGCGCACATGCGGTTTGATGACCGCAAGCGTCGAGATAACAATGATTCCTATACATAGCAAAATGGCTACGTCCCGCATACGGGCTCCTGCTACGAGAAACACCGTTCCGGTAGAAAGTACGATGACGCCCAAAGTCCCGACATCTGGCTGAAGAATAAGAAGTACCGCGGGAAAGGATAAAAGTGCAAGAAAACCTCCGAGGCCATACGGTATTTGCAGTATTCGGGCTTGAATAAAAGAAAAATATGCGGCAGCCATAAAAATGGTCCCTATTTTGAGCGCTTCAGAGGGTTGAAACGTTAGGCCGGCGATGGCGATCCATCGTCTGCCGCCGCCGTGTTCAAAGCCCAAGGATGGTATAAAGACGAGTGCGGTTGCGACAAGCGCAAGCAGGAAGAGATGCGGTGCAAAACGGCGCCAAGTGCGATAGTTGATGAAACTCGCCGCGAGTAATGCTATGAGCCCTGCACCAACGCCGAGAACAAGATGGTTGAAGGCGACCGAAGATGTGTTTGAAGCGCCGCGTGCGAGTGGTCCGAAGAGAGCCGAGGAAAATATAAATAGGCCGCTTCCAACAAGAAGGACGAGCAGTATTGCCAGTGGTTTGTCCACACTAGAGGTTCGTCTGGACATATGTCTATATCGAAGCGAGCGCAAGAATAACGCCCGCGAACGCAAATACAACAGAAAGAACCCAGTAACGCATGACTACTTTATACGCGGGCCATCCGATGGCTTCAAAGTGATGATGTAAAGGTGCGATTCGGAAGATTTTTTTGCCGAAGAATTTCTTAGACACCGTCTGTACTATGTTTGAGAATACGGTTGCCGCAAGCAGGGCGCCGATAACAGGGAGAACCGCGATGCCGACTCCACCGCCCAGAGAGTCGGTCATGAACGCGAGAGTCGCTATCGTGAGCGTGAGAGCCATTGTTCCTGTTTCCGACATATAAAAGCGCGCAGGAGGGATGTTGAACCATAAGAAAGCTAAGATTCCGCCAAGAACGGCAGCTGAAAACGCCGCCAGATCTATCTGATCTTGAGCGAAGGATATAATGGCGTAGGAAGCGAAAATCGAGCCAAAAACACCTCCAGAGAGTCCGTCTATGCCGTCAATAACGCCGGAAGCATACAGTGCAAGCGATATGGTAACGAAAAGCGGGATAACGAGCCATCCGACCTCCAGGGGAGCGCCGAACGGTATGTTGACAGCCGTGACATCGAGTTTCTCCCAAAACCACCAACCAATGAATGAAGATAGGAGAACAACGAGAGATAGCCGTAGAGAAAGAGGCACTCCGCGACCGCCGACTCGAATGGTGAGAATGTCGTCTGCCATGCCGACGAAGGCTCCTACGAGAAGTGTTGCAAACGGTATCCATGTCTGATTGCGCGAAAGGAAATCTAGTTTGAAGAGTCCGGCTTCGGGAACGAATCGAACAAAAAGCGCGATACCGAGAATAGTAAGAGCTGCGCTTCCCCATATTACAATGCCGCCCATACGAGGCGCACGTACTTCACGTTCTTCGTGAAGACGATTGAACTCAAGAGCTTCAGTTCCGTCGAGCGCTTGTTTTCCCGGACGTTTTTTCCAAGCTTTATATTTGTAAAGATAAAGGGTTACAAGCGGAGTAATCGCCATGCCGATGACGAAAGATGCGGTGGCCGGGGCCAAAACCCTCACTATATCTGGAAGCATAGGTATAGTATAGCGTACGCAAGCAAGAGGAGAATCTTCGGGGGAGGCGTGGGAAATTATCCTATTCTGCGGTGATCAGGGTTCGAGTTACATTCACGAGCTTTTGCATGTCTTCAAACCTGCCTTCTTGTGTTGATCCTAAAACTACCGCAACAACAGGATGCACGATACCGACGTCGAATATCACAACAAGATTTCCTCCAGCCAAATCCGTAAATCCCGTTTTTCCCATTATAAGTCCGGGTATAACTCCCGCGAGCTCGTTTGTGTTACGGGCGATCGTCCCCTGTGTTTCGTCACTCGAGATAAACGTGATTCCCTCTCGTGCCGTACCGGAAAATGCCATGGAATTCGTCTCAAATGCGTGAGTGAAAAGAGTGGCCATATCACGTGCGGAGCCGTACGCGCTTGCGAACGTGTCCGACACGTCGAGGCCGTTCACGCTTAGAAAGTATGTTTGTTTGAGCCCCAATTCTCGGGCAAGAGCATTCATACGCCACAAGGTTGTGTCGGCTGGTGCCTCCGGGAAACGTTCGTGTAAGAGTTTATTTGCGACTTCTGCAAGAATCTCAGCGCCATTATTCGAGGACGCTACAAGAACAGCGTCGATGATATCTTGCGTACGCCAAGACTTCCCTGCGGGTAAGATTTGTACGCCACCCGCGCTCGTAATGTCGCGCGCGACAAAAATGATGTCGTCCGGAAGCAATACTTCAGACGCCGCCTGCACAAGAGCAATTTTCGTGAGTGACGCCAACGGCAGCTGGGTGTCCGTATTCAAAGCAAAGAGGGTTTTCCCGTTCGTAAGATCAACGACAATTGCGCTTGTTGCGGAAAGCTTAACGTTCGCGTATGGATCATAAACGCTTGCGGCAGACGCAACTTGAGACTCGGGATTCTCCAGCGGGAATACATATATCGCCGTAATTGCGAGTGTGCCAAACAAGAAAACCGCCAGAAATCCTGCGCCCAACATATTTCCGACAGGAGGCCGGGGGTGCTGATACTTTTCGTCAGGAAGTTCACCCGGTTGCTCTTTCTGTGTCTCCATGATGTTCAAAATTCTTCAGCTCGGTGGCTATCGTAACATAATCGGGCAGTTCGTTCATGTTCGAGACGCCGAGATGTGCCAATAGTTCGACCGTCGGTTTGTAAAGATATTCGCGAGCATCGTTGGGATTCCCTTCGCGCTCCAAGAGTTCGCGGGCTAGCAGTGTGCGCAAAGTGGAGGCGGAATTGACGCCACGTATGTAATCTATCTTTGCACGCGTAGAGGGGCCCGCATACAGTACGATTGAAAGTATCTCGAGACCCGCATCGCCGATATCACGCGAAAGTTCGCGCTCTAGCGCCTCTTGCACGGTTCCCGACGTGCTTTTTGAAACAGCAAGACTCACCTCGTTGTCCGTTTGAATGAGAGATACCCCTCTTCCCTGCAACTGTTCGCTCAGCTCCTTGAGCGCTGAAGTTAATTCGCCTTCTTTGCATCCAAGGAGCGATAAGAGTTTGCGATGCGTCATGGCACCGCCTTCGGTAAAGAGCAGGGCCTCCGCGCGTTGTGATAATGTTCCTGTTGTTACCTCTTCGTTCATATATATTTGTATTTCCGAAAGCTGAAAGCTGACAACTGAAAACTATTCACGCACCATAACGGGGTAGTTGGGGCATTTCTGCAACTAGCGTTATATCTTCAAACAGCCGCTCTTGCGTCGCGCTTATTGAACCTGAGCGCACAAGTTCCAGTGTGGCGAGGAAGTAGACGATCGTCTCTTGTTTATTGCGGGAGCGCGTGAGTTCACTGAAACGAGCTTTCAAGGCGGATGCGATGCGAACCTTCAAGCTCGTTATAACGTCTTCCAGGGCGAGTATAGGTGCTACAGCGACCTGTGCGAGTTTTTCGGGCTTCGGAAGCATAGATACGAGCCGTTTGGCGATGGCGCTGACACGCTCGAGTGTTGCTTCAGCGGGAGCAAATACGGGCATTCGTATCGGCGCGCGCGTTCTAAGCATAAGCGGTGTCTTTCCCCATTCGCGGCGTAAAAGTTTCGCCGCCTTCCGCACGAGCGTGTAACGCGCAAGACGACGTTCCAGCTCCTCCACGCTCTCCTTTTCCTCTTCGGAAAGTGAGAGCGTGGGAAGAAGAGTGCGAGATTTGATGAGAAGCAGAGTGGATGCAACGAGAATGAATTGAGCCGTCTCACCCAGAGGAAGTTCCGGCAGTTTCTCCACGTATGCAAGGTATGCGTCGCACACTTCCGCAAGCGATACTTCGGACACGGAAAGTTTACGCTCTTCGATGAGATTTAAAAGGGTCTCCAACGGTCCTTGGTATGCCGTTGTTTCAATGTGGAATTTCTCATTCATGCTTCATCGGTAGAGAGAAGGTTGTCAATGCGATTGAGATCACGCGGGAAAAGTGTCGCCTCCTTAACGTTTACAAGATTGAGAAGGCGTGCAGTTATACGCTCAAGGCCAGTTGCCGAACCGCCATGAGGAGGCATTCCGTATTTAAATGTTTGAAGGTAAAAGGAGAATCTTTTTGGATCGAGCCCTCTGCTTTGAATACGCTCTATGAGGAGATCATGGTCGTGAATGCGCTGCCCTCCTGTTGTAATCTCGAGTCCGCGGAACAGTAGGTCAAAGCTTTTCGTGAATCCGGGGTCGTTCTCATCCTCATATGTGTAAAAGGGACGCTTTGACACCGGGTAGTGCGTGATGAATATGAATTCTGATGCGTGTTTCTCTTTTGCCCACTCGCAAATCTGCCGTTCGTGTTCAGGATCTAGATCTGGTTCTTCAGGAACGTTGAGGATTTTCTGAGCTTCACGCAATTTGAGAATAGGTATTTTTCCCGGAATAAGTGGTTGCGCTATATCGTGCATTTCTACAACACTATTCACAATATGTCGAATAGTACCTTCTAGCATCTGCATCACATCTTTGTGGTCATCGATAAAGCCCATCTCAAAATCTAGAGAAGTATATTCTGGGAGATGCCGACTTGTAGAGTGTTTCTCTGCACGAAATACTTTTGGTGTCGCGAAGACGCGCTCGTACACACCCACCATAATTTGTTTATACAACTGTGGACTTGTCGCGAGATACGCTTTTTGATCGTAATAATATTCAACGGGAAATGCTGCAGCTCCCCCCTCCGCATCTGCCCCAACAAGAACCGGCGCTTGGAATTCAGTGAATTCTTCTCTTTTTAGAGCTTCGCGGAACGATCGTATAATTGTTTCCTGGACTTTAAATATCTGTTTTACTTTCTCACTTCGGAGCGTATATGGCATGTAGTCAAAGTACGTATCAAGATTGGTTTCCACGCCGAGTTCAAATGGAAGTTCTCGTGCTTTGGAAAGCGTTTCTATTTCTCCAATTTCTAATTCGATATCGCCATTCTGCATATTCGGGTTGATATTCTTCTCCGGACGTTTGTTGACAATACCTTTGATAGAAACAACCCACTCCGGCCGTATTTCTTTAGCCGCTGCCAACGCGTTGCTTTTTGAGAGAACAACGGCCTGGACGCTTCCTGAACGGTCACGCACGTCAAAAAAAACGAGTTTTCCCTGGTCGCGGCGCACGGAAATCCACCCCTTGATGAGTACAGATTCTCCGATGTGTTCGCGCAGGTCGCCGATGTAGATTCGTTCCATACGAGTTTATAAGGTCTTAAAACACAAAACCCAGAAACCAGAACACAAATAAAACACAGAACTCAAACCATTAAAAGCACAAACACCGCATTCGTTTTGGTCTTTGAGAAGTTTGTGTTTTTGGTCTCTATTTGTGTTTTGTGCAATCTGTGTTTTGTGCATATCTGTGCTTTGTGTTTTTATAGAGTAACTCCGACCTTCCTCTTCACGTCATGCATCTTTTTTTCGGCTTGCTCGCGAGCCTTAGCGCTTCCCTCTTTGAGAATGGTCTTCACGTCCGCGTCGAGAATACTCGCGCGCTTCTCGCGCATTGGGGCAACGAGCTTTTCTATATCTTCGATAAGCGCTTCTTTGAGCGCCTTGTAATTCCCTCTGTTGGCCTTATAAAGTTCGGAGAGCTCTCCGCGAGACCTAAGGAGTAGGTGGATGTTGTATACGTTTTCCGGGCTCTCGCCTTTGGAATCTGTCACGATGCTCATAACGACCTTCACTATCTCGTCTCTTGTTCCAAAGAGCGGAATAGTGTTGTGGTAACTCTTGCTCATTTTCTGGCCGTCTGTGCCGGGAACGACGCCAACCCCTTTCAGTATCATCTCTTTCGGCTCCTTGAACATTTCGCCGTACGCATTATTGAATTTCACCGCCGCTTCGCGCGCATATTCGATGTGCTGGCGCTGATCCTCTCCAACGGGCACGACCTCCGTATCATACAAGAGGATATCTGCCGCCATGAGCATCGGATAATTGAAAAGTCCCGCATTTGGTTCCAGTCCTTTTGCCACCTTGTCTTTGTATGCATGCGCTTGCATGAGGAACGGAACAGTGACGAGGCACTCGAATATCCACGCCAATTCCGTGTGCTCCGGCACCTGCGACTGCTGGAAAATGACGGCCTTCTTCGTATCAATGCCGACGGCGATATAATCGCGCACGACTCCCGCGACATTCTGCCGGAGTTCGTCAGGATTCTTCAAACTCGTTAGAGCGTGATAATCGGCGACCATGAGAAAGCTCTCATACTCTCCGTACATATCGGCAAACGGCTTAAGTGCGCCGAAATAGTTCCCGATATGCAAGGCGCCGGAGGGTTGGAGCCCGGTGAGTAGCTGTTTCATAATGCTACATAATAACAGGAAAACGGCTTATTTCTATGCTGTAGGCAGCTCCACCACGAATCTAGAACCCTTCCCTTCCCCATCGGACTCCGCCCAGATACGTCCGCCGTGGGCTTCGACTGTCTTTCGCACTATATCGAGACCTACAGCTTCAGGAGTCGTCGCAACTTGGCATCAACTTTTTTCACTGTTGCCGGTGAAGCGGCTCCGATCGCGCCAGATATAAGTTTCGTGTCGATCGAAAGGATCTTGTCGCACCGTACGGTCGAGTGCGACATAAGCCCGCTTTCGTCGGAAGAAGAAAGTGATGCATGCCACTGTAGAGGTCCCGTAGAGCGTGTCGTAATGAACGCGACGACAACGTGTTCTTCCGATGCACCCACGACAAGTGCGGGGCGACGTTTCTCGCTCGATAAGTCTGTAAATGGAAATACGACCAGGGTTATGTCGCCTTTCTCAATGCTCTTTCTTTCCATATCGCCACTTGATGTCCTTGTCAGTATAAAGGTCCGGCTCGTCGAAAAGAAAATCGAATGTGCCTGAAGCCGCGGCAAAATTTACGATGTCGCTGACCGCGGGATCATAATTTCTAGGATAGGGTGCAATGATTACCTCTGGTTTGTTACGCCGTCCAATAGCGATCGCTCTGCCGCTCATCTTCACGGCTTCTACAATTTCACTCAAGCGTTTGCGCGCATCCGTCGTTGAAATCGTTCTCATGCCAGAAGTGTACAAAATGTACATCTCGTGTCAAGTTGCGTGTGCCGGAAACTCCAAGATGAATCGGTGTCGGTAATGGCAGTAATGAGCAGGTCAGTCCCCATTACTGCCCCTGCGAAGAACTGCCATCATAACGACTTCGTAAATCGTTATTTTTGCGGGGATTCCGACCAGTTGCCTGCGAGGTATATTCGTACATCGTGGAGCGAGTCAAAAATAGCATGGGCTATTCGCCGCACGGCCTCTGTTGGCTGTTGCATATCGGGAATCATAATTGGTATCGTGCCCGCCGCATGTGCCGCCTCTATTCCTGGTAGCGAATCCTCCAGCACAATGCATGTTGACGGATGCTTTGACAGCAAGTCCGCCGTCTTTAGATACATTTCGGGATGAGGTTTACCGTGAGTAACCTCGTCACCACATACAATCACCTTGAAATTATCGATAATCCCGACATTTTTTAAGTTCCTTTCCACGCCTCTTCGCGAGCTTGAACTGGCGACGGCCAAAGGCACTTTCTTCTTTTTGAGATATTCCAAAAGTTCCATCAGCCCCGATTTGATAGGGATGCCGGAGGCGTTACGTGTTTCGGCGAGGTATCGTCGGCGACCTTCGCGAATTTTTTCAACGGGGAAATCAGATCCGAATTTCTCCTGGAGAAGTCGCTTCGCGTCACTAACGGTTCGTCCGATGATGTCGTGAAAAGCAGCGCTTTCCAGGTTATATCCGTGCTGATGTGCGGCATGGCGATAACCCTCAAGTCCAAGTTGCTCCGTATCAAACATGAGGCCGTCCATGTCGAAAATCACCGCATCAAATTGCAAATTATTCGCCATATCCTTGTCACGCCAGACTAGCACTCCGAAATCCGTAATTCAACCACACCCTTTCCTAAAGCGCAGTGAGGTCAGACCTCACTGCATTGTCTATGCAACAGGAAGCTCTACGATAAATCGAGAGCCCTTGCCTTCTCCCCCTGATTCCGCCCAGATTTTGCCTCGGTGAGCTTCCGTCATCTGTTCAAAGAACACCCCCACACGAGGCGGGGGTGTAGTCTTCAGGATATTTGCGGCCGAGACTACTGCCGCGTCGACGTCCTGATGACGGGAAGTTGGATGCAATCGGGCGCTCCGTGAACAATTTTCTCGGGGCGACCGGTGATCTTGAGACCGGCGATGCCTTCGGCGGTTGCATACATCGTCAGGCGCAGATAGTAGAGCATGACGACGCGGCTCTTACCATCAAAGACAGTGACTGCGATCGGTTCCTGCGCGACTTCTTGTTGGGCGATCCAGAGAGGATTCTTTGACTGTTTCTCCTCCTTGATCGTCTTGTAGAAGGAATCCAGATCATCTTGCCGTATGATTCCCCTGCTCCCCGACGAGTGTACGGGTTTGAGGATAATACGGTCGCTACTTCGAGGTCGGGAGAATATGCAGTTTTCTACCCAATCTGTCAGGAGTGCTGTCGGGGGTACTGTATTGTTCACCCCTTTTTGTGCGGCGATGAACGGCAGGAACGCTTTCGATCCCAGATAGGCCTTTGGGGGATAGATCGTGCGAACGAAACCTGCACGATACTCCGCCAAAAGATAGGTACGGATCTCTGGGTGACGGTCCATATTTTCCGGGATCAAGAAGGTATGAAACGGACCATCTCTGCACCTGAGCATGGATATATTTTTCGCCACTTCTTTTTCGCTGACGAATCTGATCCGCACCCCGTTTTTTTGAAGGAGTGACCCCAGCACCTCGTATGAAGTGCCATAGTATCGCTCCTTTTCGGATATGATGATCGCCCATTCGCGTTCATTTCCCAGCATTGCCGCAAGCCGTAAGACCACGCACGATGCCGGTGTCTTGTTGGCACGCTTCACCAGTGCGTCAACAAGCGCGATCGTACCCAGGGCACGGGGATTGTACGTGTCGACTTCGACTGCGTACCACTCTCCGCTTCGATCTCTCACCATGTCGATTTTGACCATGGGGGGAATCGCCAAACCCGAGTCTTCCCCGGGACGTAAGAGCCCGTGGGAAGCGCTCTTTGCCATGCGCAGAAATCGCGACTCGGCATGAGCGAGATGATGTCGCTGCGAAAGCCCGGCAAGGGTGGTTTCCAGTTGCATCACTGCGGCGTGGAGCGCCCTCGCGGCATCGGTAAGCTGGGATTCCTCGTGCAAGATGTAGGCGCAAGGCGTGAGCACGCAGGCATGGCGCTCACGTTTCGATTCAGTGTTCCAGTAGCCGGTGACTATCAGATGCTCTTCGACATCTTGGCTACTGAAGCCGAGATCAAGCATGTGCGTACGCATGAAGCGGCCCTTTCTTCAGATGTGAAAGATCACGATGCCTCTCGGGCATCGCGCTGCCGGCTAGCTGTGCCAGCAGCGCGGCGCTCGCGCGACCGCTATTCGATAAGGCCAAAAACTTCGCTCATATCACTCACAGTTTGCCACGGATGATCTGCCTCCATAGCGGGTTCAAGATCCGAGAATTTACCGCGTTTGAGCCAAATAGTTCGCATACCGCATTGATTCCCACATCGGATCTCCTTATGTAGGTGATCCCCGACAACATACATCTGCTTTGGGTGAACGCCAGCTCGTTTCAAAATCTCAAAAAACAACGTCGGATCTTTCCGTTCGACAAAAAATGACTCGGCGAAGAAATCTTTCACACCCATCTCCTCGAGAAGTTGCGGGCGACTCTCATCTGCTTTTGAGACAAGATAGAGAGGCACCGACCGAGTGCGCAAGGCATCGAGTACTTCACGGGCTCCGGATAACATGGCTCCTGTATCCGGATCGTATATGGTCCTGTTAAAATCAAAAATGACGGCGATATCGCCTTTCTGCTGCATATGCGACGTTATGGAACGACGAAGGAACCGAATTGGAACCCTCATTACTAGCTGTTAAGGTCTGATGCTAGCAGGTCGTGTCCGAATATCAAGCTGTCGTATGTTTAATCTGTGGATAAGAAGAGAATTAAAGAATCACCTCGAACGAAAGAGGGTGTATGTCTATGCCGCAGGCAACTCAACGATGAAGCGTGCGCCCTTGTCTTGCCCATCGGACTCCGCCCAGATACGCCCGCCATGGGCTTCGATGATTTTCTTCGCGATGTAGAGGCCGTAGCCGGTGGAGTGCACGTTTGTCTTTATGGACTCTTTTCCGTGGCCGCCTTCGGTGAAGAGATTCTTCATATCTTCCGGGGTAATGCCGATGCCGTTGTCTTTGACCGAGAAGCGGAAGTGCTTGGATTTTAAATAACGCGCGAGCACGGCGTATGTTAAGATCTTTGGATGACAGAGAACAACGCTGGCTGGAAAGAGAAAAAGGTATCTAGATATACCACCAGGCTTGACAAGTCTGTAGGTGACAGAACGAAAACAGTATTTTTAAAGGCTGGGGTTGCAGGGCAACCGGAAGCTACAGGATATGGTGAAGTGGAAGCCGAATATGATTCTTACGTTCGATTGCGTCCTTTTTTACGTATGCCGCGGGTTCGTCTTTTAGACCGAGGTGACGAAGGCAAATTTCTCGCGATACAGAAAGTAAGCGGCACCCCCCTAGATGAATTGCTTAAACAGGGAAAGTTGGATGAAATGCAGCGTGCCCTAAGAGGTTTTATAACGGACCTTGCTGCTATGTGGCGATATACACTTCAGTCGATAGATGAAAAACAGCTTGTTCCCGGGCGAAATGTGCGTTTGATATACTTAGACAGGATAGCTACACTGAGGAATCACGATGCAATTCATAAAATAATCGACAAGCGAATCGTAATTAATGGTAAAGAACATTCAAGTCTCGTTGAACGTCTTGAAAGTAGTGAGAAATTGCTTGCGAATACAAAAGAACCAGTAATGTCTTACGCACATGGAGACGAGATGTTGCAGAACGTAATTTCAACACCAGGTGAGCCCTCTGAATATATGGCGATTGATCCTCGGAGCGCTGGGGCTGGGTATTATACACCCGCACAATCTGCGAATTATCTGATCGGATCAACCTTTCTATATAACTATAATTGGAATTCACAAACCATGCGTACATACAATAATCGCGTAGAAATCGATTACTCGATCCCCGATTCTTTTAAAGAAAAAGACAAGGTGTTGCGACAACTATTCATTGAGCTTGTTGAAAATCTTGAAACACTCGGGTCAGCAGAAAAGGAGATGCTGCAAGAATATTTGTTTTCAAATCTAATTCGAACATACATTGGACAAGCATTGCCAGGAAATCTTGCTAAGTTAGAACCAAATAAGGTTGCGCACCTTGCGTTAGCACTTGAGCTGGGGACGGACTTGGTCGGAGTCCTTCGTACTCCGTCGTATGTTTCCCGAGCAGGTAATATAGGGTAAGTTTATGCGAAACGCTCGCGGCAAGAAGACCTGCCTCATCTGTGAGAGGATTCGTCTAATCAAGGAAAGCAAGAATCCCTATTTTGTCGCCGAGTTAGAGACAGGTTATATTGTACTGGCAGACCAACAATTGTATAGAGGCTATACAATTTTCCTCTCAAAACAACACAAAAATGAATTGCATGAGATGGGTAAAGAAACTCGGCAGCGGTTTCTTAATGAAATGTCACAGGTCGCGGAATCAGTATATAGGGCATTCAAACCACGGAAGCTTAATTACGAATTACTGGGGAATCGCGACCCACATTTGCACTGGCATTTGATACCGAGATACAAAGACGACAAAGAACCAAGGAAGCCAATTTGGGTTACTATGAATTCAATGAACGGGGCAGGGTCATATATTCCCGCAGAGAAAGAGCTTGTCGCACTTAAGCACGGGCTCTTGTCGCAATTAAGCAAAGAGGCGAGAATAATTGGTACGTATGAAGGAAACTGAAATCGCAATAATGGCGGGGGGTCGCGGTAAGCGAATGGGAGAGTTAACCGAAGAACAACCGAAGTCGCTACTTGAGTTCCAGGGTAAGCCTATTTTGACACACATTCTCGATAATGTAATAGACGCTTTTGGTTCCGCGCACGTCACACTAGCAGTTGGCTATAAAGCTGAAAGTATTAGAAAAATGTTCGGCAACCGCTATCGTTCCATAGATATAACCTATGTTCATGATCCGCGACCACTTGAGATTAGAAAGAGATTGTTATCACTGCAAGGAAATATCACCACATCTTTTATCTTCTTAGCCACCGACGTTATTTGTGATGCGAACGAGTTGTTAAAAGTCGCAGAATTGCAGGAGAAGGAGAAGGAAGCGGTATTGGGAACTATAAGTGGAGCAACTGACCATACGCCAGCATTAACACATGCATTGATAAAAGCAGAAGGTTCTAGCGTGGTAGGCATTGAGTTTCCTCCGCCGGATCGTTGGCATCCTAAAGATTTACGCGACATTCACGTTGCCTGCTATCGCCCCGAATTTATTGGTTTCCTGAATAATGTTCCTGATGAAAATACGAGTGTGTCTCAGGTCATTGCTCAGGCTCTAAAAGATGGTCAAGATTTCCAGATAAGTAAATATTGCAAAGAATGGTACCATTTTGCCAATCCTGAAGACCTGAGACGACAAATCGAGAGTATGTAGGAACTGTCGACCCCCTACTGACCGCAGTTCCATGTCATGCACATGGAAAAAGAAGATAAGAGTGATACAAAGAAAAAGATAGGATACACATCCTCTAGTCAATACACAGGAAAATCGGACGCGCGTCTATTATCTATTATCGGTGTGGCGAGATGGGAAATTCCCCTCACGCAGTCGGAAACTCCACGAAGAACACCGAGCCCTTGCCGTCGCCATCGGACTCCGCCCAGATACGCCCGCCATGGGCTTCGATGATTTTCTTCGCGATGTAGAGGCCGTAGCCGGTGGAGTGCACGTTTGTCTTTATGGACTCTTTTCCGTGGCCGCCTTCGGTGAAGAGATTCTTCATATCTTCCGGGGTAATGCCGATGCCGTTGTC
>Ga0209542_10003926_pt1 | contig 31208 bp, 29 predicted proteins | sample RifCSPhighO2_01_FD_184028 | JGI IMG/M metagenome (GOLD analysis project Ga0209542, IMG submission 184028) | Soil microbial communities from Rifle, Colorado - Rifle CSP2_plank highO2_0.1 (SPAdes) (version 2) | ecosystem: Environmental > Terrestrial > Deep subsurface > Rock core/Sediment ... | reverse complement strand
GTTTTTGAATTTCGAAACGGTCTCTACGTAATATCGAGGGGATTTGGGGCAGTGGTTAGGCTCGGGTGAGGATGAGGAGATAACTGGCGACCATATTGGCGAGAGAAAATTTTGATTCGGCCGAGGCGCGGGCGGTGGTGCTATAGGCGGACAGGTTTTGTGCGACTTTCTGGATGGCGCTGGAGAATGCTTGGGCATCGGTCTGCTTAAATTCATAGCGGTCATAGAACGGATTGTGCGGCCGCAGGGGCACAAGCTCGCCGGAGCGGCCAGGCTCAACAAGCTCGGGTAATCCCCCGCGGGCATAGGCGACGACGGGCAAGCCGGCTGCTAAGGCTTCCAGCACGCTGTTCGGGCAGGCAGAGAGCTGCGAGAAGACGTAGATATCGTGCTGTTGTAACGAGTGGCTGATATCTTGGTGCTTGACCGCGTCTTGGTAGTATATACGCGGGTTCGTTTTGAGCTGGCGAATAAGCTCGTGCAAACGTGGCGTGTGTGGCCCAATGATTGTCAGGGTAAAATTTGGCGGGAGCTGTAACAACGCATCGCGAAGCGGGGCGATTTGCTCAGGATCCCGAAAGCTAGCGTGTGTGACGAGGCGAATAAGGTAATTGTCGTGGGGTGGGCGCGCGAGTGCTGGGGTGGCGACGCCATTGCGAATTACTGATGACGCACTGTGCGGCTGGCCCAGCATCGTGTGGCAGGCCTGGCGACTAAATTCGCTCTGGTACACCACATGATCGGCGAAGTAGTTGTGAATAATTCGCTTGTGCAGATCTTTGAGGCGATACGTCTGCGAGTGCGGCCAGGGGAGAGCTGGATAATAGACGCCATCGAGTCGCTGGATGATTTTCTTGCCTCGCGCCCGGGCGTAGAGCGGATAGATTAGGGAACAGGCGTCGATGATAAACAAGCAGTCAAAATTGGGTGTGAACGTGTGGGTGACGGCATGTCCTCGTTTTTTTAAAGCGGTCGTTAGGGCGGTCAAGAATGTTATGGGCCCGCCAACGGGGAACAGCTGGTAGGGGATGAATATTTTCATGGTTCAGGCTGGGTGATGACGTTGCGACACGCATTAGTCAGCTGCTGGCCGAACGCAGCGTACGTGTAGCGCTCGGCCTGCTCGCGAGCGACGCGTTCGTATTGTTCGCGTCTGCCTGGATTAGTGTTTAGTTCTTGGATGGCTGCCCGTAACGCGGCGACATCACCCAACATGACCAGCAGGCCCTGCTGGTCATGTTGGACATAGTCATTGACGCTGGCTTGATCGGTCGTAATAACCGCTTTGCCCAGCGCGAGCGCCTGGACAACGGTCGTCTGTCCGTGCGGGTGCACGCCGGCAGTAAGTGGGACGATAACGAACAGCGCGTGGTGCATGGCGGCCAGAAAATCTGTTTGTGACATGGTCCAAAAAACGTGGCAATTGTCCGGCAGAGGTTGATCGTAGTTCAGTGTGCGGCGAGAGAACGTAATGATCATCAGTGAAATTGGCAGCGAGCGTGCAGCTTCAATGAGGGTGGGAAAATCCCGACCCTCACCGCCGCCGCTAAAAATATACGGCGACTGTACGCTTTGCAAGGCAGCTGGTAGTGCACTCGTGCGCGCAGCGACGAGGTTGCCAGGGGCAGGGAGGGGGATGACGACACTTTTTCGGCGTGTTTCCGGTGAACGCAGGGTTAGGGTGCTTGAGTCGTGATCAATGACGAGATCGGCATAGCGGACGCGTGCATCATGAAAAATGCTGTAGTTGTGACAGATGATTTTGAGCCTGGCGGGGAGTAGGTGATATTTTTTCAGGCTTAGAAACCACGGAGCCAGGCCATAGGCAGCGCCGATGAATAATATCGTGGGCCGATCTTGCCAGATGCGCCAGTATGTCTGTAGGGCGAGAAGAGCCATATTAAGCAGGCTACTCATTTTTTTAACATAGCGGCGACCATACAGTATCTGCGGAAATATTTGGCAGTCCGGTGTTGCCCAGAAGCCCTTGGCGAACGTCACCACGAGTATGTGGTCAAGTTGAGAGGCTGTTTTCATTTTATTTGGTGTCGGTTATTCTCAGGGTACTATGGCTCGATACTTTGTCACTGGTGGCGCAGGGTTTATTGGCTCGAATATTGCCCGGGAGCTGGTACGACAGGGCCAGGATGTGGTTGTTTTTGATAACCTATCGACGGGCTCGCGCGACAACCTAGCGGATATTCTGGGGTCGATTGAGTTTGTGGAGGGGGATATTAAAAACTTGCCGGCTTTGACAGAGATCATGGCTGGCACCGACTTTGTGCTGCACCAGGCAGCGCTGCGGGCCGTTGAGCGATCGGTCGATGACCCACTGGAGACGAATGATAATAATATTACCGGAACGCTGAATGTGCTCCTGGCAGCGCGCGAGGCCAAGGTTCAGCGCGTGGTCTTTGCGTCTTCCTCGTCGATTTATGGCAATCAAGCCCAAGAACGACAAGTGGAGACGCTCCCCCCAGCTCCCGCTTCGCCATATGCACTGTCAAAATTGGCCGGGGAGCATTACTGCCGGCTGTTTAGCGAGCTGTTTAACGTGCCCACGGTGTGCCTGCGCTACTTCAACGTCTTTGGGCCGTACCAGAACCCCCAGTCGAAGTATTCAGCCGTTATTCCTATTTTTGTACAGCAGCTGATGACCGATACTCCCCCCGATATTCATTGGCACGGGGAACAGAGCCGAGATTTTACGTATGTTGATAATGTGGTGAGTGCAAATCTGTTGGCCGCCGCGTCTCAAAATGTTGGCCGGGGCGAGATTCTTAACATTGGCAACGGCGAAAATATTTCCGTGAATGACTTGTATGGCGAGATTCAGAAACTGCTGGGCAAAGAAGTGACGCCGCGGCGTACCGAGAAGCGAGCAGGAGACGTGCTGAAGACCTACGCCGATATTTCGCGCGCCAAGGAATTGATCGGGTATCAACCGGTAGTCACATTTGCCGAGGGACTGGCGCGATCAATCGCATGGTACAAAAAGAACCTCTAGTTTCAGTGGTGATGGCGACTCACAACGGGTCGCGTTTTATTACCGAGGCGCTGGATAGCGTTTTTGCCCAGACCTATCAAAATGTTGAGGTCATAATCGTTGACGATGCGAGCGTTGATGGTGTGGGGGAGGTCATTCACGCGCGGCGCGACGCACGAATCCAGTATATGCGCAGCGAGACGCACCTGCGCCTGTCGGCCGCGTTGAACCGCGGGATTGCGGCAGCGCAGGGAGAGTTTATCGCCCGGATCGATGACGATGATGTGTGGGTGAGCCCGGATAAACTCGCGCGGCAGGTGGCGCTGCTGCTCGCGCGGCCACGGGTCGGCGTGTGCGGGACGCATAATATCGTCATTGATGAATCTGGAGTGGAGCTGTATCGCTTGCACTTTCCCTTACACGACTCGGAAATCCGCCGGACTATTTTGCGGCGCAACCCGTTTCCGCATTCTGGGGTGCTAGTTCGGAAAGCAGCGCTGCTGTCGGCTGGGGGATACCATGAAAATCTTTTCTATGCGCAGGATTATCATTTGTGGCTCAAGATTGGCACCAGCTGGGAGTTGGCTAACCTGTTACATTGCTATATTAAGCAGCGGGTGAAAGCCGGTAGTTTGTCGAACGCGAATAATTTCAAGCAATGGCAGGAGTTTATGTGGGCAGCCTGGCGTTTTCGGCGCCACTACCCTGGTTTTGTACGCGATGTGCCGCTGTATGGCCGGGAGTTTGTTGTTAACCTGTTTCCGAAAAAGCTTTTTTTTCACGTGAGCGCCTGGAAGCGGGAGCGGCTGCGAAGTAAGTCGTAATTTGTTCATACTCCTTGCCTAAAACTGCGGTGTGGGTGAATTGCTTGAGCCGATGGTCGGGGACATTGTATCGTGCGTAGTGACGCAGAATTTCGGTGAGATGAGCCGGAATATCGTGTGGCTGGGGTGCGAGAATCACGTTTTTGATGCTGCTCAGTTCTTGATTCACTGCTGAGGCCAGGGCGAGGCACGGAATGCCAGTGGCGAGTGCTTCGAGCAGTGCAACAGAAAAGCCCTCAGCCTGCGCCAGGTGCAGGAGTACATGGCAGCGCGAGAGCAGCGCGAAGAGTTCGCTTGGCGTAAGATAACCGTGATCGATGAAGTTCTTGTCGGAATGCTTGGTGCTGCTGCCGGCGATATGCAGGGTGTAGTGCGGCTGGTTGTAGAATAGTTTCTGTAACGCAGAAAAATTTTTCCGAGGATCCCGCGGGTTACCAATAAAAACGAGGTGCGTGTGTGCTTTAGGCGGCATACGCGGGACAAAGTGAAAAATATTCTCATCAAAAAAAGAAGCGCTGGGTTTGATTGCTGACGGGGCGATACCGCTGGCCCGGAGATACCGCGCGGCGGCAGCTGTGGCGGCAAAAACCAGCGTGGCCGGGCGCAGAGTCAGGCGCACATAGAGCCAGCGCCAGAGGAGCGCAGCAAGACGGTGGTGTGGGTGCACGATGGCTAATTGGTACTCACGTAGATTCGCTGCCTCGTGAACAAACAACGCTCTGCCCGCCGTTTTCCACCAGCCGATTTTATGCGTGTAGACGGCACTAAACTGCCTGGCGTGGCGCAGGCGAAAGATGAGCGATGCAGCCAGGGGTCGAAACGATGTTGGGATAAAATGCGGGATGCGGAATTGGATTTGGGGGAGTGGGCTGGCTGCATTTTTTTGGAAGACGCCGAGGGTAACAGTATGCCCGCGCTCGGCGAGATACTGGGCCATTGAGAGGGTGATGCGCTCGGCGCCGCCTTGCCAGGCGCCCTGCCAGATGAAGATAGCTCTCGCGCGGCTCAGGGATGGCGCCTGCGCTCGTCCCGCCTGCGGTGGGACACCGTGCCCGCTCCGGCGCCATAACCCGCTTGAAAGGTACAAGCGGCTTCTGGGGAAGAAATGCTCTTGTAGTGACGTGCTGATGGCTTTCACTGCGTATCTTCTCCACCCTGCTCGATTTCGATTGATTGCCAGCGCAACGAGCGACTTGCCCAGAAAATACGGCAGCCAGAGCCAGATCCATCTTGGGAACCAGCGGCTGTTTAGATAGATCAGATTGTAGAAGTAGTCGTAGTGAAATGCCGTAAAATCCTTTGTCATCAGTTTTTTATTGAACTTCTTCGAGCCGCCGCTGGGCGCGCCGGGGTGGCGCAGCAAAAGCTCGGGGCGAAAAATGATCGGCACCCCCGCTTCTCGCAAGCGCAACGCGGTGCTGAAGCTCTGGCCATAGGCGTCGCCGATCAGCTGGTGATCGATCCAGTAGCTATTCAGGTCGCGGTGCCAGAAGACGCCCAGTTCGTTAAACGGAAAAACAGGTCGGGGGCGTGTGCCGCGATTGAGCCGTGCGGTGATAAGCTCGAGAATCGGATACGGCCGTGACGCCAGTACATCGGAGATGCTGAGGGTGCGCTGCGGGCGCTGGCCAAAGTTTTCCATGATAACTTTTGGTTGAATCATGATGTCTGGCTGCAGTAACCGATACAGTTTCGCAAAAAAGTGCGTATCTTCGATGATAACGTCGTCGTCGATGAAACTCATATACTCGCTGCGTGCCAGCTCCAGGCCGGTCTGCCGCGCGGCGGCCAGATGATGCCCGGAATTCAAGGCATAGCGAATACCCGTGTGACGCAGGAGAAACTCGCGGGCGACAACGCGGGTATGATCGGTCGAGTGGTCATCAATAATAATGATTTCGTCTGGTACACGACTCTGGGCGGTTAATTGTTCCAGGATCCGGCGCAGTAATTCGGCGCGATTGTAGGTTGGAATAATAATGGAAAGTGTCTTTGACATAGCGGCAAATCGCGATTAATAATCAGTTCACCATAGCAATGGGGCTGTGGTTCTACAAATGTTCGTTTGCTCGTTTCAAGTAGGGAGAAATAACGATGGATCTCAAGATTACTGGCATTGAGACGTTCGACGTTCGCTTTCCAACGGCTCTCGAGGGAGTGGGATCAGACTCTATGCACCCCGATGGTAACCATTCGGCGGCTTGCGTTGTGCTCACCACGAACGAACCTCACCTCCAGGGCTGCGGGCATGTTTTTACGATAGGCAGCGGCAATAACATTGCAGCGGCCACTATAGGCGAATGGGCGGCTCGTCGCGGTATTACAAATATGCCGTTGAGTCAATTTACCCGGGACCCTGGCCATTTTTGGGATCGTATGGCTAATGACAGTCAACTGCGCTGGTTGGGGCCGGAGAAAGGCGTGTCGCATATGGCCATGGGGGCGATCATAAACGCACTGTGGGATTTGTGGGCAAAACGTGAGGGGAAACCGCTCTGGAAACTGCTCTGTGACATGCCTCCGTCGGCGATCGTGCGTTGTGTGCCGTTTCGCTATATTAGCGACGTGCTAACACCGCGAGTGGCGATCGACATGCTTGTTGAGCTTGCTCCCACTCGCCTGGATCGGCTGGCGCATCTCCTGGAGCATGGGTATCCAGCTTACACGACCTCAACTGGTTGGCTGGAATTCAGCACAGAGCAAATTGAGCAGTTGTGCCATGAGGGCCTGGCAGCGGGCTGGCGTCACTTTAAGATCAAAGTTGGTCGAGATCTGGACTCTGATATTTCTCGCTGTGATGCTGTTCGTAGCGCAATCGGGAACGATGCTGTGTTGATGGTCGATGCTAATCAGATCTGGGAAAATGCACAACAAGCAATTATCTGGATGCTTGAACTGGCACCATCCCGACCACTGTGGATTGAAGAGCCAACAAGTCCCGATGATATTCTGGCACACAAGCAGGTAGCAGACGCACTGCACCCGCACGGTATCAAAGTGGCCACGGGCGAGCACTGCCATAACCGGGTTATGTTCAAGCAGCTTATGCAGGCCGGGGCAATGGATTTTTGCCAAATTGATGCCTGCCGCTTGGGGGGAGTTAATGAGGTGCTTGCCGTGTTACTTATGGCAGCTAAGTTTGAGATCCCGGTTTGTCCTCATGCCGGCGGTGTCGCGTTATGTGAGCAGGTGCAGCATTTTGCCGCATTTGATTACGTGTGTGCCAGCGGTTCGCTGGAGGGCAGAATCGTGGAGTATGTTGATCACCTCCACGAACATTCTGCTCACCCGGCTATCGTGAAAGATGGACATTATCGTCTGCCGACTGCACCTGGCTTTAGCACGGAGATGCGAGTGGAATCGGTGGAGAGGTTCTTGTACCCTACTGGAGAAGTTTGGCAGAAGCTTGGCGTGCAAACTACCAGTTAATCTAACCAAAGGCTCAGGGATGAGCCTTTTTTTATTCCGGCTGTGTGCGTAGACTGAAATGATGAAACGGATGCATGTTTTAGTGACCGGCGGAGCGGGGTATAAGGGTGCCGTGCTGGTGCCCAAGTTGCTCGCGGCCGGGCACCAGGTGACGGTACTGGACTGGTATCTATATGGGGATGTTGTTTTGGCTCCTCACGCTGGCCTCAAGCAGCTCAAAGGCGATATCCGTGATATGCAGAGAGTACGGGAAAGCTTAACCGATGTGGATACGGTGATTCACTTGGCTTGCATTTCTAACGATCCCAGCGTGGAGCTGGATCCAGCCTTAAGTAAATCGATTAATCTTGATGCCTTTTGGCCGCTGGTGCAGCTGAGTAAAGCAGTTGGCGTCACTCGGTTCATTTTCGCTGCCAGTTCTAGTGTGTATGGCGTTAGTGACGCGCTGGAGGTAACCGAGGAACACCCCCATGTGCCGATTACTGACTATAACCGCTACAAGAGCATGTGTGAGGATATTTTGTGGGAAGAGCAAGCAGATAATTTTACCGTTGTGTCGATTAGGCCGGCGACCGTGTGCGGGTATTCGCCGCGTCTGCGGTTAGATTTAACGGTGAATATTCTAACTAACCACGCGGTGAATAAACAGTTGATCACGGTTTTTGGCGGCGAGCAAAAGCGGCCGAATATTCACATTGAAGATATTACGGATTTATACGTCGATTTGTTGCAGGTGCCAGCCGAAAAAATCGCGGGGCAGGCCTTTAACGTTGGCTACGAGAATCATCGGGTTAAAGATCTAGCCCAGATTGTTAAAGCCAAGGTCGAAGAGCTGATGCCGGAGCTGGGTGAGATTGGCGTCACGACAACAGCGTCAGACGATATTCGATCTTATCATATATCGTCGGAGAAGATTAAGCGGGTGCTGGGCTTTGTGCCGCGGCGGGGGATCGAGGACGCGGTCGCTGATCTGGTAGCCGCTTTTCAGGCGGGCAATATTCCGAACTCGCTGACGGATCCCAAGTATTTCAATATTAAGATGATGCAGACACAGCCTGCACGAGTAGTTTATGGAAAATAGCTGGGGCAAGGGTGAGCCGACGGCCGTTAAAGCGGCCGGTGGCGTAGCTGTCATGCGTAATCTTTACTACCACGTGTTGCGTATTCGTTTAGTCGAAGAAAAAATTGCCGACCTGTATCCGGAACAGGAGATCCGCTGCCCCGTTCATCTGTGTATTGGTCAGGAAGCAGTAGCGGCTGGGGTGTGTCTGGCTTTGACAAAAGAAGATGCGGTTTTAAGCGGACACCGCGCTCATGGGCACTACTTAGCTAAAGGAGGCAATTTGGCAGCCATGCTGGCCGAGCTCTATGGGCGGGAAACAGGCTGCTGCCGGGGGCGGGGCGGATCAATGCACCTCATCGATTTATTGGTCAATTTTCTTGGTTCGACGCCAATTGTCGCGAGCAGTATCCCGGTGGCGACGGGCGTGGCCTGGGCGTATCAGCTGCGGGGCGAGCGGCGCGTCGTTGTGTCATTTATGGGCGAAGCAGCCTGTGAAGAAGGCGTGTGGCACGAGAGTTTAAATTTTGCGGCGTTGCATAAGCTGCCAATTATTTACGTGTGTGAAAATAATTTGTATTCGGTATATACGCCGCTTAAGGAACGTCAGCCAGCGCGGGGCCTGGCTGGGCTGGCGGCCGCGCATGGTCTAAAGACTTTCGCCGGAGATGGAAATGATGCGCTGGAAGTGTACAAGATGGCTCTGGCGGCTCGGCAATACGCCCTGTCGGGAGCTGGCCCCGTTTTTGTGGAACTGACAACATATCGCTGGCGAGAGCACTGCGGGCCGAATTTTGATAATGATTTAGGGTACCGGACTGAGGCAGAGTTTCAGGAATGGCAGGAGCGTGATCCTGTGCTGCGTCTTGAGGAGCAGCTGCGCGCGGCGGGCGTGAATTTTGAGATGGCCAGGGTACGAGAGAAAATTATAAGAGAGATTAGTGAGGCGGTTGATTTTGCTAAGGCAAGCGAGGTAGCGACTTTTGCTCCCACCCCCCGCCTCCGCCAGCTGGCGGACGGCGGGCAAGCCTCCAGCTATGTCGGATAATCGTGTTATCAGTTGTGCCGAAGCAATTCGAGAAGCCACTGAGCAGGCTATGGCCTTTGATGATCGGGTAATTGTTATTGGTGAGGGTGTGCCGGATCCGAAAGGCATTTTTGGCACGACGCTAGGTTTGCGGGAGAAATTTGGATCGAAGCGAGTGTTTGATATGCCGGTAGCTGAAAATGGCCTGACTGGAATATGTGTTGGCGCGGCACTGGCGGGCCTGCGGCCAATCATAACTCATCAGCGAGTTGATTTTTCGCTGTATGCTCTCGAGCAGATTATCAATAATGCAGCTAAGTGGCGCTTTATGTTTGGGGATCTCCAGACCGTACCACTGGTGGTTCGTATGATCATTGGTCGGGGGTGGGGACAGGGCGCACAGCACTCACAGGCGTTGCAGGCACTGTTTGCGCATGTGCCAGGGCTCACGGTGGTTATGCCGGCGCTGCCGGCTGATGCCAAGGGTTTGCTGCTCGCCAGTATCGCGAGCGAGGAGCCAGTGATTTTTCTGGAGCACCGCTGGCTGCATGGTCTGACTGGGCCAGTTCCTGCGGCACCGTATGAAATGCTGCTGGGGAAAGCAGCGGTGCGCCGGGCCGGGGAGGATGTGACGATCGTCGCCAGCTCGTATCTGACAGTCGATGCGTTGCGCGCGGCTCAGGAGCTCACCAAAATTAATGTGCAGGCTGAAGTTATCGATTTGCGGACAATTAAGCCGTTGGATCTGAAGACTATCTTGCGATCGGTGCGAAAAACCAGGCGCTTGCTGGTGGCTGATTCGAGCTGGGCCAGCTTTGGTGTGGCCAGCGAGGTTATTGCACGAGTTGCAGAGTCGGGCTTTAGCTTGAAAAGCGCGCCACAGCGAGTTACGCTGCCCGATATGTCGACTCCTTCGGCGTCATCGCTGACGCGTCATTTCTACCCCGATTACCGGACAATTATGTCCCGAGTTTTGGTTATGCTTGGTCGGCCGACGCGCGACTCGGTACCACTTGCTCCTCTTGAGGCTCCACACGACGTGCCGGACGTGTCTTTTACCGGGCCATTCTAATGAATCGTTTAGGCACAGAGTTGGGCGCGGCGGGTTACTTGAGTGGTGTCCAGAAAATTTTGAACGCCATTGATTTTTCAGCTCTAGAGCGTTTCTCGACCTTGTTACACCGAGCTTGGCAAGAAAGCCGAAGTATTTTTATTTTCGGCAACGGCGGCTCGGGAGCAACCGCCTCACACTTTGCTGAAGATCTGTGCCATGGCACGGTGGCGCCGGAGAGGCGAAGCGACGACGAGTTCAAGCGTTTTCAGGCGATGAGCTTGACGGACAACGTGCCCTGGGTGCTGGCGTTGGCTAATGACCTGGGCTACGAGAGAATTTTTGTTGAGCAGTTGCGCAGCTTGGCTAAGGCGGGCGACGTAGCGATTGCTATTAGTGGCTCGGGCAATAGCCTGAATGTTTTGCGGGCGATCGAGTGGGCGAATGCGCGAGACTTAGCGACGGTGGGTATCACCGGCTTTGACGGCGGCGAGTTGAAAAAGATTCAGCAGCATGGCGTGCACGTGCCAGTTGATGATATGCCGCTGACGGAGAGCGTGCACGGCGTGCTATTGCACTGGGTGGTGGATGATTTGTACGCCAGGCTGAATAGTGTGGGGCGGTATGTCGAAGTAAATAAAGATCCCGCCGTTGTTGGAACGGCGGGGTTTGGTGATTAGGGTTCAGAAGACGTACACCGGGTCGCGCTGGCCGTGCGGTTTGATCCGTGGGTCTACGTCAAGCGGGATGTTCAGGACGCCGAGGCGCTGGAAGGGCAGATAGCTGACCATTATCGCCGAGGTATAGTGGCGGTCTTTGGTGCGCACCACGTCGATAGCACATTTTATTTCGTTGCCCTCAGCGCTGGGCAGTAACATGTATTTTGTTCTGCTCGGCAGTCGTTGGCCGCGCGCATCGGCTAAGGGGTTATGCTGATGGGGGTAGATCACCTCGTCTGGCTCGAGCACTGCAATAATCTCACCCAGATTTTCAATCACAGTCTGGCGCGCTTGTTGTGACGGTACTGGTGAGCGCAGGTTGTGCACTTCCCAGTTCGGCTCGCCGTGAGCCAGCAGTATAACTGTTTTCGGGTTCCAGTTGTTGCTCCGCCCGACGTACTTCACGGCTTCGGCTAGACGCTCGACGCTTTCATGGTCGTAGCAGGCTAATTCCCAGTACGGTGCTGACACAACGAGGGCTGTGGCAGTTTCAGTGATAGCGATCTTGTCATGAAACGTGATGCCTTGGCGGCGGTAGAAGGGGACGGTGTCGAAGACGTCGATATGCTTGCCCCAATTCTCTTGACGATTATTTTCCACATTATCCCAGTTGCCACCGACCATGATGACTTTCGTACCGGCTGCCTGAATGGGCTTAAGGGCTTCGGCGAGTTTTTTCGCTTCAGCTTCGATATCAGCGGCCGTCGCTTGGCGTACTTCTCGCGGCAATTCCAGGTGCCAGGAGCCAAAGTAATCGCGCTTGGCAGCGTTGCGGATCGCGCCAGCGACTTCGCGCTGACTCGTTTGGTTGGCCTTGGTCATAGCTTCTATTGGGAACATGCCACTCAGCTCATAGACATAGCCCATCAACTCCAAGAGGCCTGCGCCAAGTGTTTGATCAGGTTTGCGCGGGCAGTGGCCGACGAAGTTAAGTAGTTCTTCGTCTGCTATTGGCTTTTCGTTTGGCGTGCCGATGCCGAGCTGGTTATGGGCGCGGTTGAAGACGCATTCGTAGAATAGCGTTTTCAAGTGCTCAAAGGGCTGCGAGCCGGTGACATCACCGCCGAAGAAGAGGTAGTGGGGCGGGTTGTCGGCGACTCGTTTGAGCAGCCATAAGAACTCATCGGTGATGGCGTGGACGCAGCCGATGAACATCAGCCGATCGCATTTCTCCCAGGGGTCGATGAAGTTATCGAACAGATCAGCGTTGGTGCTAGCAGACATGGCAATTCTTCCTGCCCTAAGGGCATTGGAGGAGAGGAAACTAATTGTCAACGAACAATGTAGTAGTATCGAAAATTATCGGTGGACTGTCAATTGTACCAGCGTAAATTCTAGCTGCTCGTCTGTGCTTTGTTCTCCCTCGATATTACGTAATATCGAGGGGAAAGATAAGAATCAGTGTCTGCGGCACATCGACGCATCAACGCGTCGATGTAAAATTATAAGCCAGTAAGTTGCAGCAGTTTTGCGGAAAAAATAAAACCGGCCGTTTTGCGACCGGGTGAGACCTTACTTACGCCCCGGTGGTGTAAGTATGGTTGAGTTAGCTTTGGAACTTGGGGTTGTCCCAGAAATTCTCAGCGAAGTCGTACGCGGACGTGAGATTGAGGATATCCTGACCGATTTCTTCGCTGCTGGCGGCGATGACGACCTGGGGAATGCGGCACGTGTTGAATGGCTGGCCGTCGGCTGAGGCGATGAATCCGCCAGCTTCCTCGACGGCGAGTAGTCCTGGCGTGTCCCACAGTTTGCCGGCGATAACGCAGGCAGCCAGGGTGCCGAGAACAACGCCGGAGATCGCAGCGATGTTTGAGTTATAGCATACGTAGCCGCCCGGGTGCTGGGTGTAGACGATCAGATTGAGCAGCTGGTCGAAGCTGGACGGAATGTCTTTGTGCCTGACCAGGTAGATCATTGATATCTCAATGTTCTTGGTGTCGGTGAGGCGGTGTCGGGTACCGTTCACGTAGCAGCCTTCGCCTTTTTTGGCCGTGATCATAAGATCCTGGCGCGGCAGGTACATCATGCTGCGGGTGAGCGTGCCGTCCTCGACGGTGCCGGCAATGTGTCCATAGTTGGCGCCGCCGTAACGGTTCCCGGCAATCATGACACTGTTGTCGAACTCGAATGTGGCGTCGAGGTCATCAACGACAATGTACGTGCCGCCATGGAGAGTGTTTTGCAATGCGGCAAGGAATTTGCGTTTGGGTCCACCCGTGCGGTTTTCTTCAGCGGCGATGGGAAACTGAGGGAGCTTATCTGCAAATATTTTCGCCATTGCCTCACCAGCGTCCAGGTCGGCTTGGGTGGCGAAATCATCTGGGCTCCTCTTGTCGACAACTTTGGACGCCTTGCCTTGCTGAGTAAAGGATATGCTGCCCGCGATTTTGCCGGCTTCTTCCAGAACTTTTAGCACTTTCATGATTGTTCTCCTTTGTAGCGTGAAGTGTACAGCAGCGGCACTGTATGATGCGATAGGGTTGCTGTCAAGCTGCGGCTCATCTACGCTAACGATATGTACAAAGTAGCGGTTATTGGCTGTAATTCATTTACTGGTGGGTACGTGGTGGATGAGCTGCTGGCGGCAGGTGAGTATCAGGTACTGGGCATTGATCGGGAGGAAAAAGGGCGTTTGTTTTTGCCGTACGTGCAGAATGATTTACGCCGTTTCCGGTTCGCTCAGATGGATGTGAATAAGGATATGGCGGACCTGCTCGCGTTATTGCAATCGGAGCAGCCGGATTATGTTATGAACCTGGCAGCGCTCTCAGAAGTAGCGCCAAGTTGGGAGCATCCCGAGCAATGGATGCAGACTAATGTGGTGGCGTTGACTATCCTGGTTGATGGTCTGCGGCATCTGCCTGTATTAAAAAAATTCGTCCAAATATCTACGCCGGAAGTTTATGGCTCAGTAGCTGGCCGAGTACAAGAAGACGCGGCGTTAAAGCCTTCGACGCCCTATGCGGTTTCTAAGGCAGCTTTTGATTTGTTGCTTCTTGCGTTCGTTAAGCAGTATGCGTTTCCGGCGGTGCTGATGCGCGCGGCTAATGTCTATGGGGCACATCAGCAGTTGTTTAAAATTGTGCCGCGGACGATTATTTATGAGAAACTAGGCCGGAAATTGCCGCTGCACGGCGGTGGGAAAGCAACGCGGGCATTTATTCATGGGCGGGATGTGGCTCGTGCTTACGTGGCCGCCCTGACCTTGGGCAAAGTGGGCGAAGCGTATCATGTGGCGCCCGAGACAACGGTAACTATCCGGGAGTTGGTGCAGCGAATTTGTGATCTGGTTGGTGAGGATATATCGGCCGTGGTTGAGGACACGCCGGCCCGACCAGGGCACGACGCGGTTTACTCTCTGGATGCGAGTAAGGCTAAGCGCGATCTTAGATGGCAGCCGGAGGTGACTCTATCGGCTGGACTAGCTGAAGTTATCGCTTGGGTTGATACGAATTGGGCAGAGATTCGCGAGGAGTCGCTGGAGTACGTTCATCGCGCTTAGGCGCGCGACTGCAGCCAGCGATGAATCGCTTTCCGCGATTGGCGGACTGGCGAAAAACGAGCCGCCCAGTGACTGAGGGCTCCCGTGTGGCTGAGCAGATACTGTTCAGCGATGATGAAGCGATACCCCCGCAGCCAGCGGTCGACGTGGGCCGGTGGAAAGAGTTCGCGGAACTCTGGTGAGCGCATGAGGTTGGCTGCACGGTTCATGATCTGCCACAGGGAGCGCGGCGAGCGAGCGGCTGATTGAGAGACGCTGGTGGAGGATAGGCGCCAGGCCATACACGGCTGGGCGAGGTAGCAAACCCCATGCTTGAGGCCAAGCGCGCGCAGGGCAAAAGAGTCAAGCCAGCTGCCGAGTTCTGGGTGAAAACCACCGATATCAATCAAAGCTTGGCGGCGATAGACAGTTGCTCCGGAAAGTGAATGCGAGGGCAGTTCACGCTCCAGACAGTCGCTGAGATACTCAGTTGGCGTGGCGAAGCGCGAGGTCGGCCAATGGGAGACGCCGCTGGTGTAGAGATAGCGTTTCTGGGTATCGTACGTAGGAATTTGTCCAAAGATAATACCGGCTGTTGGGTATTGTTTTGCCCAGCGCAGCGCAGCCGAAAAAAAGCCTGGCAGGACGCGGTCGTCGCTGGCTGCGCCGTAGATGTAATCGCCGGACAAAAAGGTGGGCATGGCTTGCATGATGCTGGCGACACCCTGGTTGGTCTTGTTGCGCAGTCCCTGCAAACGCGGATACTGTCGTTGTAATTGTTTGATGAGCTGCGGTGTCGTGTCGGTCGAGGCGTCATCGATAATCACCAGCTCGTCTGGAGCACGCGATTGCGTCATTATTGCCTCCACGGCGCCGGCCAGGAGCGCGGCGTGATTGTAGGTTGGGAGATACACCGAAAGCGTGGGTTCAGACACGATGCGATGCTTGGTTAGTGGCTTGGTACGCTTGCGCGATGGCTGTGGCAGGGGAATTAAGGCAAGGTTGATAGTAGGTGGGCCGGGCCGACAGGTCGACAGGAGCAAATTGATTGATGATGCGCAGGTCGGTACTCCACCTCGTAACGGTGCTGTCGTTGCTGGTCGTGCCATGAAGTGTAGCCAGGCTAAACGCCAGAATCTGGCCAAAGCGCAGCGGAACGGGGTGCATCTTCAAGGGATACGCGGGATCGATCACCTTTGGTGCATACAGAAACCCCAGTTTGTGTTTCGCAGAGCCTTTTTGTACGTTGCGGCTGGCGATCTGGATTAGAGGAATCGCTGTTTCGGGAATGGTGTGTGAGTCTGGCTGAACGCGCAGGGTGTTGCCGGCATCTAAATCAACAAAAGGAATTACCAGAGAAATTTCATAGGGCGAACCACCGTAAAACGTGTCGCGATGGTAGCCGATGCTATCGCCGTCTCGCCCCGGGCGGACGATCCGTAAGTAGGGCTCGCGCTGGGCGAGCATATCTTCTCCAACCAGGCAGGTGAACAGAGATTGATTATCATGCAGAAGCTGGTGGAGGTGTGGCAGAGCGCGGAGCTGCCTCGTCAACTCGATCTGAATCTTGTCATGCTGATCTTGGGAACTCACGAGCCGATGGTAGCGCTCGAGCGTTGCGGAGGAATCGAGCACGTGCCGCAGGCCCTGCAGCAGCGCGTCACGCTGCTTGGCCAGGGCGAGCGTGTCAATAAGCTCAATAACGCAAAAGCCGTGTCGGCGAAAATGAGCGGCGTGGGCTGGCGTGATCATGTCAGCAGCATATCATGCGGTACTTGGCTGGCATAAGACTGCTGCGCAAAAGCGGATTCGATGGTTGCTGGACGCACGGGTAGTCGACGGCGGGTAGCGCGGTCATCGAGTACTTGCCAGCGGGGACGCTCTTCAAGCCAAGTAAAATCTTTGCTTACCCTTTTTTCAATAAGGCCGGTATTGAGGTGGAAGTGTCTGGCCAGGCGTTCGGCATAGTCAGCAGGACTGCCACTGTCAGGGCCCGTGAAGTGGTAGATACCTGGCTGCTCTGTTGGATCGAGAAGCGATAGCGAGCGAGCTACGTCGGTGACCCAGATTGGCGAGATTACCTGGTCGGTAACCGCGCGAATACTCCTGCCGCGGCGCAGCAGCTGCAGCCACTGGTAAAAAAGATACGTATCTGTGGCGTCAGTGTTGTAGACTTTCGTCAGCCGCGCAATGCAATACTGGCGGAAATGCCGACGAATGTATTTTTCAACAGCTGCCTTTTGCCGGCCGTATTCCGTGTTGGGATTCAGGCGACTTTGCTCGTGGTAACGAGCATGCCGCCCGGCAAAAACTACGTTAGATGACAAATAGATTGGTTGGCCGCCGTGCTGTTGCAGGTACTTAAGTAGACGAATCAAGCCGCGAACATTGATCGCACTGGTTGAGGTGGGTGAACGTTTACAATCATCGAGTGTGCCCTGTTGTAGGCAAAGAAAGACACGCTGAAAGGGCGGTACGTGTTTCAGCTGATCAGCAAGTGGTTTCGTTACGTCAAAAAAGCTCAGGTGGCTGTCACCGGCCGAGGCTGGGAAAAATGTGCCGTGAACAGGTTCTTGATTATCACGAAAGTATTCGTGGAGGTGCTGGCCAATAAAGCCGTTGGCGCCGATTATGAGGTTCACGTTTGTCGAGATCGGGTTTTAATGCCGATGCCGATCCCAAACAGGTAATGCGCCATTGGCCCAAAGCCGGTGTGAACAACCTCATCGTTCATCGAAAACATGAAGACAGTTTTGAAGTATTGCTGGAATAGTGCCTTTAGCTCGTCGAAAGTTTTGCAATTAACATGTCCCTCGCGGCTCGGGCGAGAAGCATAGGGTTGGGAGGTGACGTTAGGTGTGCCCAGGATGAGTATGCCGGGGCTCTGCAGGCTCATGACGAGGTGGAGTATAAATTTCTTCTCCTGACGTGGTGAAATGTGCTCCACGACGTCGAGAGCGTAGAGGCTATCGTAGCGGCGTGGCAGGGGTTCTGCGAGAATGTCATGCACAAAGAAGCGTTGATTGGCACGGTCGTGATTTGTCGCGATGGCGTTGTCGACGAACACGGGATCGAAATCGTACCCATCGAGTTTGCCGACCTCGGCCGCGACCAGGCGAGAGCCGAAAGCATCACCACAGCCCACTTCGGCCACCTGCTTTCCACCCGCGAGCATTTTGGCGGCAAATTTATAGCGCGACAGTGTAAATACAACATGCTTAGGGTCGTGGTGCCAGAGGTATGAAGCGGTGATGCCCAGGGAGGCAGCGCCGTGTTGGTAATGCTTGACGTGCCGATTGTATTGGGGTTCCTTGGTTTGACGCACGGGGTGTATTGTAAGACACTTGGCATAATGAGCGAAATTGACTTACTGGAGAAGTATCCTAAGACGAGGCGTAATCTGAACGAACGGGCTGAGGCAAAGACCGAAGAGGACCGGCGGATTGGCCGCGAATTTGACCGAGATTATTTCGACGGCGATCGCCGGCACGGGTATGGCGGATATACATACCAGGCTCGCTTTTGGCAGCCAGTGGTGCCAGCTTTTCAGAAGCAGTATGGCCTAACAGCCCAGAGCAGTATTTTAGACGTTGGTAGCGGCAAGGGGTTTATGCTGCACGATTTTATGGAATTGATTCCGGGCATCACCGTGGCGGGCATCGATATTTCCGAATATGGTGTCGTCCACACACTGCCAGACGTTAAGCCCTACGTGCAGGTGGCCAATGCGAAAAAGCTGCCGTTTGCGGACAATACATTTGATGTAGTTATTTCCATCAACACAATCCACAATTTGCCGCTGGAAGAGTGTAAGCAGGCACTGCGGGAGATCATGCGTGTGACAAAAAGCGATGCGTTTGTGACCGTGGATGCGTATCGAACAGCGGAAGAGAAGCAGCGCATGGACATGTGGAATTTAACAGCGCTCACCTACATGTCGGTGAGGGAGTGGGAAACATTATTTAAAGAAGTAGGGTATACCGGCGACTACTACTGGTTTACACCGTGAAAACGCGGGCTGCAATTCTGGTTCGGCTTGGGCAGGAACTCGTGGTCGATGAAATTGAAGTGCCCCGCCTCCGGCGGGGGCAAGTCCTGGTTGAGATGGTCATGGCAGGAGTATGCCGGACGCAGCTCAATGAAGTCAGCGGCCGCAAGGGGCCTGATCCCTATTTGCCGCATCTGTTGGGACACGAGGGGACGGGAAAAATACTTGATATAGGATCTGGGGTTACCAAGGTAGCGGCTGGAGATATTGTCGCGATATCGTGGATTAAAGGCGGGGGGTTAGAGGCACCGGGAGGAATGTATCGATGGGGAAAGAAGCGAGTGCACTCTGGTAGCGCGGCTGTTTTTGGCGAAAAGGTCGTCGTGGCAGAAAACCGGGTTACCCGTGTGCCGGCGCAGGTGCCAGCGTACGTGACGGCAATACTTGGCTGCGCGGTAGCGACGGGTGTGGGAGTTATTCAAAAAACGCTCCAGGTGCGGCCGGGCTCGACCATTGCTATTTTTGGTGTCGGTGGAGTGGGAGGAGCAGCGGTGCTGGCGGCGAGAGCAGCGGGCTGTCGGGCAATTGTCGCCATTGATGTGTCGCAGAAAAAGCTTATGTGGGCTGCGCAGCTCGGCGCAACGCACTTTCTCAACGTGCGGCGCGTAAATGTTCTCTCAGCGATGAGGCGGCAATTTTCGGAGGGTGTTGACTTTGCGGTTGAAGCGTCTGGGGTGGCGAGCGTTGCCGAGACGGCGCTCGCGAGCCTTTCTCCCCACGGTGTACTGGCTATTGCCGGGCACCCGGGAGGAGGGGAAACATTTCAGGTTGACCCGTTTGTGTTAATTCAAGGGCGTCGCATTGTGGGCACCTGGGGTGGTGAGACAGTGCCTGACCGTGATTTTCCGCGGTATCTGCGTGCCTATCGTACTCACCGACTTCCTCTCGAGAAACTCATCGGCGCATCGTATGCCTTAGAAGATAGTAACGCAGCACTAAAGGCTTTGGCAGGCGGAGCCGTTGGTCGTTTGCTGATAACGTTTAATTCAGAGCAGTAATGAGGTGGCGCAGGCAGATGACTCTCGCCACAGCAGCGGCGCACCAGCATCTTTTCGGGCAGGAGTTGACGGTGGCAATGAAAAATTTCCTCCAGAATTTGTCGCTTTCGCTCACCGGCTATGTGATCGCAAACAGTTTGATTTTTGTATCGATTGTGGTGGCGGGGCGCCTGCTGGGGCCATCTCAGTTCGGGCAGTATGCTTTAACGATTGCGCTGTCTCAGATTCTTATTATTCCGATGCTCCCCGGTATTGATGTCGCCGCGATGCGCGAGGTGGCTTTGCACCCCCAGCAACTCCCCCAGATCGCTGCCTCGGGGTTGTTTTTGCTCGCGGCCTGCACGCTGGCGACGTGGATTGGTGTGCTACTGGTCGGGGATACTGCTGCACGTTTACTGGGCCTTGGGGGAAGTGTTGTGCGTATTGCGGCTCTGATTGCACTCGCGATGGCGGGGAAAACGTTCTGGGATAGCATTGTGCGTGGTAGCGGTGCTTTCCGCTTACAGCTCTGGGTGCGCATTGTTGATGCAGCGCTTATTCTATTCATTTTTCTGGCTGGGTACGCCTGGCTTGGTGTTCATGATTGGCGGTTACTCGCGCTGGGCGTGACTGGCGGGGCACTTGCTAGCGCGTGGATTTTTTACTCCTGGGTGGGCCGGGGTCAGTTGCGCTGGGCTGGCGTTACCAGTGCCGTGACGCGACGGCTGGTGCGCTATGGCTGGGCCGGCGTGATCGGGGCCGTAGCTGGTATTTTACTCGCGAGCGCCGACAAAGTTTTATTGGGCAACTTCTTGGGCAGTCGAGGCCTGGGTGTGTATCAGGCGTATTACTTTGCTTCAGTTCAGCTGACAGGTCAGCTCGCGCTCATTTTCCTTAATGTTTTCTTTCCGGCAGCCGTTGGGCAGTCTGACCTCGCTATAGTCATTCGAAAATTGGATCGCCTGGTCGTTCGGCTGGCGGTGCCTGCGATCATCGGAGTCAGCTTGTTTATTCTGGCTACGTTGTGGCTCTTCAGTTCGGCCTATGAGCGGAATCTGATATTAGTTCTTCTGATGAGTGTATATGCCGTGCTGTGGTTTATTATGATGACGTACTGGACGCTGATTAACACAACCGGTCCCCGTGGCATTCTCTATGCTTCGCTCAATGCACTTGTCGCTGGTGTGATGTACCTGCTCCTCGTGCAGCAGCTGCTGCCGCTGCTGGAATTGTATGCCCCGCCGATTGCTTTTTTGGCTGCTTTTGGTTACATGGGCGGGGCGATTTGGTTGTGGCGCGTTCGGTTCCGCTTTACACTGCGCTGATATGAGCAGGGGGGTTGAGCATAAGATTAAAACGTTGCCATATCTGGCAGCTGAGGTCCGCCGCCTGCAGCGGGCGGGTAAAACGGTGGTGCAGTGTCACGGTGTGTTTGATCTGATTCACCCGGGGCACCTGCGCCATTTTGCCGCGGCACGGCGGGAGGGCGATGTGCTGGTTGTTACCCTCACGGCCGATCGCTACGTTAAGCGTGGTCCGGGGCGCCCGCTCTTTAGTGAGCACTTACGCGCGGAATCTTTGGCAGCGCTTGAGCTGGTTGATTTTGTTGCTATTGTTGCTTCTCCGACTGCGGTGGAGTGCCTGGAAACTCTGCGGCCGAATGTCTACGTGAAAGGGCCTGATTATCGGCAGGCGCGGGATGACGTGACGGGCATGATCACCGCCGAGAAGCAGGCGGTGGAGCGGCATGGCGGACGGCTGCACATCACCGATGATATTGTGTTCAGCTCAACGCAGCTCATCAATGCTGAGCTTGATGTTCAGCCACCGCTGATCCGTCGCTACTTGCAGCGGCTCGCGAACGATTATTCTGTTGGCACAATAACGCAGCTGCTGCAGAGGCTTGAGCAGCTACGCATCCTTGTTATTGGCGATGCGATTATTGACCAGTACGATTACGTACGGCCCCTGGGTAAATCGGGCAAAGAACCGCTGGTGGTGAGTAAGTTTGTGGAGCGAGAATCTTTTGCTGGCGGGGTACTGGCTACGGCTACTCACGTGGCAAGTTTATCCCGAAACGTCCGACTTGCTACCCTGCTCGGACGTCGGCATAGCTGGCGTGAGTTTATTGACGAGAAGTTATCGCCGCGCATCAACCCGAAGTTTTTCTATCGGCGTGGTGCTGTGACGACCGTGAAGCGGCGCTACGTGAGCGAGGGGCGCGCGCAGAAAATGTTTGAAATTTACTTCATCGATGACACGCTGCTTGATCGTACTGGGGAGACCGCAGTTATTCGCTGGCTCGCAAAAATGCAGAAAAATCTTGATCTGATTATTGTCAACGATTTTGGCCATGGCTTTATCACTGAGGGTATTATTGCTGCTATCCGTCGTAGTCGCAGGAAGCTTGCGATTAATGTCCAGACCAATGGCGCTAATGCTGGGTTTAATTTGGTTACGAAATATCCTCGAGCAGATTTTGTCTGCGTGGATGAGGTGGAGCTCCGTTATGCTGCCCATGATCGTGATGGTGACCTCAAGCATATTATGAAGAAGATTAGTCGCCAACTGAAGTGTGAATTATTGGTAACTACGCGGGGTCGGAAGGGTTCACTCAGCTGGTCGCGGAGCGAGGGGTTTATAGCAACACCCGCCTTTGCGACGCAGGTAGTTGATGCCGTGGGGGCAGGAGATGCTTTTTTCGCATACGCGGCCCCGTGCTTCGCGGCTGGTTTTCCTCCTACTTTAGTGCCGTTTGTTGGCAACGTAGCTGGTTCTTTGGCAACGCAAATTGTGGGTAACCGCAGTGCCGTTGAGCTGCCCGACGTGTTGAAGTTTATTGGGCGTTTACTGAAGTGACCCAACGGCGGTAATGCCCGCTTCCGGGTGCTCGTGAGTCTTTATGCGGGCAAGGTTTGCGTGGGAGAACCAGGCGGCGATCTCCTCAACGTAGTAATAGTTGCTTTTGGGGGTGGCAAATACATCGAACGCGTCGTTGACTTTCATGCTAAAGGGAAAGTTGGCGTAGTACGCGAAAGGGATTTTTCGGGCGGCTTTGCTGCGGCCAAGTTCCTGCAAGCCAAGGGTGATTTGGTTGAGTATATGTACGCCCGCGGCTGGAGCGTAGCCAAGCCGGTAGAGCAAGGGTTTGGGGATGTGGCGAGTAATCCGGCGCAGCGTCTCGAAGATATACACGGCCCGGAAATTCCTCCGACGGTTATAGACCCAGATCAGAACCTGGCCGCCGGACCGAACGGTCACTGGCAGCTGGCGAAAACCCTGCTCCGGTTCAGGGAGGTGATGCAAAACGCCAATGGAAAATGCTACATCGGCCCAGGCATTAATTGGCATGTGATAAATATCAGCCTGGACGATGCAAGCATTGGGCAAATCGCTCGTGAGGGCGAAAGCGGCTTCGACGCTCTGGCCATGATCGGTGCCAATAACGACTTTGGCACCAGCCAGGGCCGCTTGTTTGGTAAAGCGGCCGGAACCGCAGCCGACGTCGAGCAATTTTTTGCCGGCCAAATCCTGCTCTCGTACAAAGGGGTTCAAGAAATGCAGGAAATTCTGTTTTTCGTATGTGTTCTCCCGATAAATATTGTTCCACTCATACGCAAAACTATGAGCATTTTTTTGCTGGTGTGCTTGAAAAGAAGAGGTATGAGCAGTATCTGGAGGAAGCAGGCGCGGGATGCCGTTAGTAATTTTGTATTCGTTTCTGGCGCTGCGCAGTACTCCGGACATGACGTGCTTGCCCACTTGCTGGTGAATTGCTAATTGCAGTGGCTCTTTAGTAATCGGGTCGACAAGGTGCTCGGCGTGTTCTGGTCTCATTAGTCGAAATATTCTCGGAACCACAGTTCAAGCGTGAGCAAGGCCCAGATGCGGGTGGATTCGTTGATCCGCGTTTGCTCGTGCGTGTGCAAGATCCTGGCGACGGCGCTGGGATTAAACAGCCCGCGATTTTGCGCCTGTGGGGAGGTGAGGATGCCTTGCGCGTAGCTGGTTAATTCGCCGCGAAACCAAAGATCAATTGGCGCCTGGAAGCCCATTTTTGGCCGATCTAAAACGCGATCAGGCAAGAGTCCTCGTAGCGCTTGTTTGAGAATGTACTTGCGGTTGTTTGATCCCTTGAGCTTTAAGCGGCTGGGAATTTTGGCGGCCAGTTCCATAAATTCATGGTCAAGAAAAGGTGACCGAACCTCTAATGAGACTGACATGGCGGCGATGTCCCATTTTGTTAGAAAGTCGTCGGCTAGAATTGTTTTTATATCGGCGTAGAGTGCTTGGTCGAGCTTGTCGGCCGTTCGCGCCTGCGAAAATTGATTGACGATTATGTTATACGAGTCTTGTTCTTTTAGGCGTTCGCGCATGGCGCGATTATAGAGCTGGTGCTTGGCTTCATTGTTGAAATAACAAACGTAATTGACGTAGCGGTGTGGATAATCTTGGGCGAGCGTGGCGGCAAATTGATTGGCACGGGTGAAGAAAGTACTGGGGTAGACGCGGGCCATGGCGCGCGTGGCTGGCAGGGCCAGGGCTTGGTTTAACGGTCGCAGTTTTTCGTAGAGCAAGGCAAATTTTTGGATACTGTAGCGGCCGTAGCCGGCAAAATTTTCGTCGCCCCCGTCGCCGCTTAAGGCAACGGTGACATGCTTTTTCGTGAGCTCGCTGACCAGGTAGGTAGGTAAGGCGCTGGAATCGGCGTAGGGCTCCTCATACTGCCGAACTAACTGTGGCAGCAGATCAATGGCCTGGGGCTCGACGATCAGCTCAGTGTGGTCAGTTTTGAAGTGCTGCGCTACTTCTTTGGCATAGGGCAGCTCGCTATAGCTTTTTTCCTTGAAGCCAATTGAGAATGTCTTCACAGGAGTGGGTGAAAGGGTACTCATGAGGGCCACGATGGCGCTGGAATCGACCCCACCGGAGAGAAACGCGCCGAGCGGAACTTCGGCAACCATGCGCAGCCTGATCGCTTCACTCAGCTTAGCAATAATACGGCGCTGCCACTCAACTTCTGAGAGACTCAGCTTGTCAGAGAAATCAAGCTGCCAGTATGGTTTGTTAATCATATGCCCGGAGGGGATATCGAGCAGCAGGTAGTGCGCCGGTTCTAGTTTTTTAATTCCCTTGAAGCCGGTCAGCGGCGCTGGCGTATATTGCAAAGTTAAATAATGGTGAATGGCCAGATAATCTGGTTCTTTTTTATATTCTGTCTGCGTCAAGATTGCCTTAAGTTCTGAGGCGAAGATGAAGACACTGCTGTCGTGGTAGTACTTAAAGGGTTTTTTGCCGGCACGGTCGCGGGCGCAGAACAGCTGCTGTTTCTCCTTGTCGTAGATGGCAAAGGCGAACATGCCTCTAAGATGCTGCAGGCAGTCAACACCGTACTTATCGTATAAAGCCAAAATGACTTCCGTGTCGGTCTTGGACTGAAACGCGTAGCCTTCTTTTTCCAGCTCGCGACGCTTCTCCTGAAAGTTGTAGATCTCGCCGTTGAACGTGATCCAGTATTTGTTGGCAAAACTCATTGGCTGGTGCCCTTGTGCGGAGAGGTCAATAATCGAGAGGCGTCGGTGCCCGAGGCCGACTTTTTGATCGGGGGAGATGTAGACGCCGGCATCGTCCGGCCCGCGGTGGGCAATGGCGTCTGTCATCTGCCGTATATCCACCGCCGCGATGGATCTATTGGTAAAACTAACCTTTCCGGCTATGCCGCACATGGCTGAAGCGTAAAGGGAAACGGGCAAAGGGTAAAATGCAGCCCAAATCGCTAGCTTATCGGCTGGCAATTTTTACATCGACGCGTTGACGTGTCGATGTGCGGCGGGCAGACAAAAAGGAGATAAAAATTCAAACACCGGGTGTTTGAATGTGGCTCATTTGTATGAAAAACCGCCGCGGCATCATGCGTTGGCGGTAAGAATTCCTCAACATGATGTAGATGGTATCATTGCCTGTAATCGTGACGACGATTGAGAGGAATGATTTTCCTAATCCAGTGACCTGTTGGGCGTGTTGCCGTGTATTGCGTGAGAGCGAAAGCGGTCAGGCCGGTGATTATTAAGCCCTGCAGCCAGTAGGTACCTAGCAAATGGGCCATTAGCTGCTCATTGAGTATCGAGTTTAAGGCTAACATGCTGAGTATCGTTATGTGAGTCCAGAAAAAGTAGAGGAAAAGGATATACTGATGGAGATACGCATTGAACTTTCTCTTTACTCTCTTCATTGTTTTGCTCCTGCTACCATAGGTAGCTGTTTCTAGAAAAGGACAGACATCAAACACAACCAAATTAATGCTACAGGTCGGCTAATTTGTCAAATAGGTTTTGGTATTGCTGAACGGCTTCATCCCAGCTGAATTTTTGGGAGACTTCGTGGAAAGCGTTCTCGGCCAGGCGCGCTCTGAGGGCCGGATCAGCGATTAGTTGCTGCAGCTTTTGGGCTAGGAGTTCCGGGTCTTTGGGTGGAATAAGAATAGCGCTTGTTTTATCCGTGACGATTTCGGGTGTGCCACCCACGTTTGTCGCGATAATGGCAATTTTGCACAGTGCGGCTTCAATGACGCTGGTGGGCAAGCCCTCGGTGTGGCTGGGGTTAACGAAGATGTCGGACGACTTCATGATGCTGATTGTTTGTTCAAAGCTTTGCTCACCGAGAAAAGTGACAACGTTTTCGAGACCGAGTTTTTTTGTTAGTTGCTTAAGTTCTGCTTCTTGGGGACCGGAGCCAATGATATTCAGCTTCAGTTCCCCTCTCCTTGTCCGCCAGCTGGCGGAGGGAGAGGGGTTAGGGGTGAGGGTTTTTGGGGGAGAGAGGAGACTGCGAGAGCATATCTGCAAGGCGTGCAAAAGGTCAGCCACGCCTTTGCCAAAGATTAAGCGGCCGGCGTAGGTGATTATTACCGAGTTTGTAGTGAGTAGTGAGTAGTGAGTAGAAAGGTTTACAGATGTGATTTTTTCGATTGCTGCCTTATCGATGCCGCGATAAATGACCTGCGAGTCGCGGCCGGATAATTTCTTGACGAAGCTGGCTGAGGCGCGCGAGTTGGCCACCAGTGCATCGGCTGCTTTCAGGACAAAGCGGCCAAGCGTATAGTCCCAGACCCACGCGATCTTGGTCAGCAGGGGTGTGGCGAGGCTGGGGAAATCGGAACCGTGTTCAATGTGCATATGTGGTTTGCTCGTCATTTTGGCGAGAAGCACAGCGAAGAGCGACGCAATGAAGAAGCGGGTGCGGGACATGATAACATCCGGCTGGTTTTTTTGAGCACTACGTACCAGCTGCCAGAAGACAGGCCGCCAGAACGCCGGAATGGGGTAGTGCGGAATTATTTCCGCGGCAGGGTAGCGAATGACCTGGAGGTTGGGTGAGATTTTTTCATGCTCGGCCGCGCTGCGTGGTAGTCGGGCTGTGAAGACGGTTATGCTAACACCCTGGGCGGCGAGGAGCTGATCAAGCTTGCCCGCGTGATTTTCCAGCCCGCCGATGTGGGGCGGGTAAAAGGGAGTGAGGTGCAGTGCTTTTACTTGATTTCCCATACGTACGCGGCGTCTTGTCGATATATTTCTGGAAAGCGCTGCGGGTGTGCTTGGATTGTCGCTGCGGTGCAGAGGGGGGCGGCTGGATCCTGCCAGGGGCGATTGTAGTACGGACTGCGGGGATCATCTGGATAGTAGAACAGGTAGGCCGGCTGGTCGGTGGTGGGAAGTTGCGGCTGCGCCTGGCAGAAAAAGTCGGCTGGCAGTCGACGAATAGTTTGCTGCATGTATACGTCTAAATAGTCTGGTCCGTGATTAGCATATACTGTGGCGTTAACGGGAATGTTCTGATCCATCCAGCGGGCAGCGTGGATGGCATGGTCGGGAAGCGCATGCTGCTTGAGTTGGTTCACGTATAGGGCACCGGTGAGGTTGACAAGGGCGAGCGCAATTGTGAGAAGTGGCAGCGAGTGGGTGAACGTACCCTGCCGTAGCAGGTACAGATACGCCGGCACACTGAAGACAACGATGAGGAGCCAGGCGCGCTCGGGCAGAACAACAATGTTAAAAAAGCGGGGTAGTATTTCGGCGAGCACCAAGAAGAATACGAGAGAGAGTCCGAGTGTCGCAGTGGAAGGATGACGTAAAATGCTGTAGAGCCGGCTCGCCGAACGAGAGCGCATTGTCGAGATTGCAACGAGCGCGAGCAGTGGGAACACCAGGCCAGCGTAGAATGCGTAGTACTTGAATGTTTCCACCGGGCCTGGCCAGCCATTTGGTTCGCCGTCAATTGTTACAAATGACGCGGGAAAGGTGAGGTTTAGCCCTACGTTGCCCAGTGCCTGCGGAATTCGCTGCAGGACATAGGATCCGCTGAGGATAGCGGTAAGTACTAGTAAGAGTGCGGCGGGGTATCGCCAGCGGGTGGCGATGGCTGTGCCCGCGAGCCAGAGGCCGAAGAGTACCAGTGCCAATCCGTGGTAGAGCGAGCTGAGGGCGAACACGAGGCCAGCAAGGTAGTGCCAGCGCAGATCTTTGGTTCGATACGCGTGGAGGAGCAGCGCAACGCAGGTAGTAACAATAATCAGTAGCACGGCTTGGGGGGTGCCCATCGTGAGACTGAGGAGGAGCGAGGGACTCCACAGCGGCAGGCTGAGTATGGAGAGCTGCGCGAGGCGACTTTTTTCATCGCGAGCAATGAGCCACAGTGGGATGAGGCTGGTAGACGACAGTTGCGGCAGCACGAACTTAAAGATCTGCTCTGGTGTGAACGGCGTGATCATCTCGAGAATATGAATGAGCGAGTGAAAGAGGATGCGATGCAACGAGAGGTCGATTGGCTCACTGCGAAAAACGTGGACGTATGCTTTTACCCAATGGTACGGGTCGACATCAGGCAGCGCCTGATACGCAAATGTTACGAGGAGCGTGATGATGATCTGTATGGAGAGGGCCAGCCACAGCGGCCAGCCGTGGGTTATGGCGGGCAGCCAGGGTACGCGTAGGCGAGCGCTGGTGGCAACGACTCCCAGGAAGACGAGGGTGAGCGCGGCGGCAGTTGCTGCATGTGGCTGACCGGCGAGAATGATTGGTAGAAGATTGAGAGTTGGTAGTAGCACGAGGCCGCCGAGGAGAGCCAGGCTACTCTTTGCGGCGCTGGTCATGTTGCTCGAATTTTTCCAGGGCCTCTGCGCGCGTGAGCAGTGTCACCTGGTGCTCGATCCGTTCAATAACCGACAGCATCTTAAAAATGAGCAGGAACACGAGTAGAAACGCGATCATCATGACGGCATTGACATTGCCCTCAATGCCGAGCAGCGTGGCCAGGTCATAGGTGAGTTGTGGGAAAATAGTAATGGCGAACATACCGCCCCAGACGATGAGCCGCACGGCGAGCTTGAGGGGGGTTTGGCCCTTACCGCCGCGCAGATAGCGCTCGACGCCAAAGCCGATCATGACGAGGGAGAGGGCAGCAACGATGAATTGGTATGGTTGCAGCATGGAGGCTAGGAGATGTTGCGCCAAAGCATTTTGGCCGCAGTTTTGAGCCCGCTGACAACGTTCTGGCGGGCAGGCTTAGTGGTGGCATACGTTGTGTAGCGGACGCGGATGGGCACCTGCTCCCAGCGGAGCCCCTTGACGCGGATTTCACGGATGACTTCACTGTCGTAGTCGTAGAAATCGGCTTGGGTGTCCATGAGCTTTGCGGCGTGGCGCGAATACGCTCGAAAGCCCGACTGGCTGTCGGCGACCCATTGGTGGTGGATAAGCCAGGTGGCGGCATTGCCCAAAAAATTGTGAATAACTTTGTAGCGCGGAATATCATGGCTGTGCCACTGCCGAGTGCCAAGCACGACGTCACACGCTCCGCTGAGCAATGGCTGTATCACCGCAGGTATGTCGCTGGCTAGGTGCTGGCCATCGGCATCGAGGGTGACAATAATGTCGGCCTGCAGGCGCTGAGCGACTTCGATGCCTGTTTTTGTCGCGGCCCCCTTGCCGCGGTTGAGTTTGTGGGTCACCACATGCACACCGGTGGGTGTGGCGATAGCGCCGGTACCATCGGTTGAGCCATCGTCGACAACAACGATATTTGTAAAGCCTTGTAGTTGAATACTTTCAATGACACTGGCGATCACCGTTGCTTCGTTGTAAGCGGGCAAGACAATGACGACGCTGCTCATAGCACTGCCTGATACACCTGTCGATACTGCACGGCAATACGCGGCCAGGTTAGTTTGGTGGCTACGGTCTCCCTGGCGCCGTGGACGAGCTGCACGCGCAGGGCGGGTTTTTCCAGTACTTCGCGCAGAGATGCGGCCAGCGCGATAGGGTTGTTTGGCGGCACGAGCAGACTATTTTGACGGTGCACGAGTATCTCGGGCAAGGCACCAACGGTAGTCGCGACAATGGGAGTTTCGGCTGGCATAGCTATGGAAATGATGCCAGACTGACTGGCTTCGCGGTAGGGCAGCGCAATGAGCGTCGCGCGCTGGAAGTAGTGGATGATTTCTTCTTCGGGAATTGTTCGATTATCGATTATTTTATTGCGCACTTTTTCGAGCAAGCTTTGATAGGGCCCCAGATCACCGGCGCCAGCCAGAATCAGCACGGGAGCTACTCCCCCAGTCTGCAACTGGATAAGGCTTTCCAGTAGGATGTCTAAACCTTTGTAATCGGCAATACGGCCAAAGAAAAGAACTGAATTGGGAATGGGAGAGATGGTGGCGTCTCGCCAGCGCAGCAAAAAGGAATAGTCACCGTGGAGAATCACGCTAATCCTGACTGGGTCAAGGCCGCGTGCAACGAGGGTTTTTTTAAGAAACTGACCATGGACAATGATGCGGCGAGCCAGGCGCTGTTGGGTGGCGTGGATAATGCGCGAGGCCAAGGGATACACGTCGCCTGGGTGCATGAGCGGATCGTGCTGCGTAAAAACAATGGGGTAGCGCCGGAGCCACCAGGCGTGGGGGACGTAGACGGCGTGCGAGTCAGTAAGATGGATTACGTCTGGTTGGAAGTGCTTTATTGTCTGGTAGATGAGTTGCTGCTCGCGTAGATTCAGGAGCCAGCGCCAGAAGCCGGCTTGCTGATGTGGTGCTGCCTGGGTTAAGACCCGCACATTGCTCCCGCGGGGCAAGAGGGCCTGGTTGTTGTGGCTAGATGTCAAAAAGAGAATTTCGGTGTTGGACTGCTCAGCGAGCGCTGACACTAAACAGCAGGCGTAATGGAATAAGCCACTGCTGCTGTAATTGATGACGGCTATTTTTAGCTTGCGCTGACGTTCTGGCATAGCTGGTCACAGTATCATACTATACGTAGCATGCGGCGTGTGTGCGTGATTATGCCTGCTTTTAATGAATCGGCTTCAGTCGGGCGGGTTATTGAGACAGTGCGGGACGTTTTGCCAGAGGCCCATATTGTCGTTATTGATGATGGCTCAACAGATGCCACAGCCAGGCTGGCTGAGCGAGCTGGAGCGGTTGTGGTCAGCCTCCCTTTTAATTTAGGCATTGGTGGAGCAGTGCAAACAGGGTTGAAATACGCTGATCGTGGTGGATTTGATGCGGCAGTAGAAATTGATGCCGATGGCCAGCACGACCCGGCCTTTGCACTGCT
>Ga0209542_10003925_pt1 | contig 31208 bp, 30 predicted proteins | sample RifCSPhighO2_01_FD_184028 | JGI IMG/M metagenome (GOLD analysis project Ga0209542, IMG submission 184028) | Soil microbial communities from Rifle, Colorado - Rifle CSP2_plank highO2_0.1 (SPAdes) (version 2) | ecosystem: Environmental > Terrestrial > Deep subsurface > Rock core/Sediment ... | reverse complement strand
GTTCATCTTTTGCCGCCGTTTCTCGATCTGGGGTACAAAAAAGGCGATTTTCCGGCGGCGGAGGAATATATGCGTTCCATCGTGAGCTTGCCCATATTTCCGGGAATGACCGAGGAGCAGGCAGAATACGTTATAAAAGCCGTTAACGAGTATTTTGCCGTATGATGACAAATTCAAAGATAAAAGTCGGTCTTGTTGGTTTCGGATATTGGGGGCCGAATCTTGCGCGAAATTTCCGCGCGTCAGACCTCTATGATGTTCGATGGATTGCGGATATTTCGGAGAAACGTCTCGCGGTTGCAAAACGGGAGTATCCCGAGGCGCGCGCCACAGCGCTCTATGATGTTCGATGGATTGCGGATATTTCGGAGAAACGTCTCGCGGTTGCAAAACGGGAGTATCCCGAGGCGCGCGCCACATCCGATTACCGCGAGGTTATCGGGGACGCGGAGGTTGAACTTATAGCGATTGCGACTCCGACGCACTCGCACTATGAGATTTGTAAGGAAAGCATCGGGCGAAAAAAGCACGTTCTCGTTGAAAAACCGCTCGCGGATTCGGTTGAGCGCGCGGAGGAATTGATTTACTCCGCGCGCTCACAAAACCGCATACTTGCGGTTGATCATTCGTTTCTTTTCTCTGCGCCGGTGCGGAAGCTAAAAGATATCATTGATTCCGGAGAAATCGGAGACGTATTTTTCATCAATTCCGAACGGTTGAATCTTGGCATTATTCAATCAGACGTAAACGTGTTCTGGGATCTTGCGGTGCATGACATTTCCATTATTGATTATATTCTCGGAGGAAAATTGCCGGTGAGTCTTATCGCGGAAGCCGAGCACTACACGCAAGGCCTGCAGCACGAGTTCGGCACGGTGTCAATCCGCTATCCCGGAAAAAAGGTTGCAAATATCACGGTGAGCTGGCTTTCGCCGATAAAAACGCGGCGGATGATGGTCGTCGGGAGCAAAAAAATGGTGTATTTTGACGATGTCCATCCGGACGAGAAACTGAAGATCATTGATAAGGGGGTTGAATACGACACGGAAAAGGATAAATCGCTTTCTCCGGTATACCGGTGGGGGGATGTCGTTGTGCCGCGGATCGATAACGCCGAGGCGCTCAGCCGCGAAGTCGCGGAACTCTATCGTGCAATACGGGAAGGAGGAGCGTTTCCGTCTCTGGGCGAGGATGGCGTGCGAATTCTCAAGGTGCTCGGCGCGATAGACCAATCGCTTCTTGAGCGTAAAGAAATCCGATTATGCTGAAAAAAATTCGAGATGACGTAATACTCGGAGAAGGCGCGATGGTAAGCGATTTTGTGAATCTGTACGGCTGTACAATCGGCGATCGGACAAAGATCGGTCCGTTCGTTGAAATTCAGAAAAGCGTCCGGATAGGAGCGGATTGCAAGATTTCAAGCCATACGTTTGTGTGCGAAGGCGTCGAGATTAAAGACGGCGTGTTTGTCGGCCACAACGTCACGTTTATCAACGACAACTATCCGCGGGCGACTACAGAGGAAGGCAAGCTCGCGGAGGATCTTGATTGGCAGGATAGATTCAAGAAGACCCTTGTAAAACGGGGCGCCTCTATAGGGAGTTCGGCAACGGTATTAGGGGGCGTTGTCATTGGTGAGGGCGCAATTGTCGGCGCCGGAAGTGTGGTTACAAAAAATGTTCCTCCGCATACGATTGTAGCGGGCGTGCCCGCGCGCGTTCTCCGAAAAACGGAAAAATAAGCCGCCATGAAGACCGTTTTTATAACCGTTTCGGAATCGTCGGTTGCGAATAATCTCCTGCGAGGAGATTATTTCCGTCTTATGAGAGGCGTAAAAGATTTGCGGATTATTCTTATTGCTTCTGAAAGCGCAGTCGCCTCGTACAAACAAGAATTCGGAGGAGAGCGCGTGCTTGTTTTACCCATGCCGCCTACTCGCCGAGGGCTTCGAGAAAAGATAAATAATTTCCTTGCGAGAAATGTTTTGGGAACGCGGATGGTGCATCTTTTGCAAATGCGCCAATTTCTTGATGATAAAAAAAGATTTTCTTACGCAATAAAGCGGGTACTTGCTATTCTGTTCGGCCGATCACGGATATTTCAAACAGTTGTTCGTATGCATGAGAGTACGCTTTCGACGGGTTCTCAAGTTCGCGCTCTTTTCAACGAGTATAATCCTGATCTCGTGTTTGCGACTGTTGCAAATTATATTGATATAGATGTCCCGCTGTTGCGCGAGGCACAAAGGCGGGGTGTCACAACTATTGGTATGATGCGCGGATGGGATGCATTTCCCGCTCATGGGTTTTTACGCGTGATTCCGGATACTATGTTATTGCAAAACGAATATATGCGTATGACCGGGCGGAAGTATCAGTTTATACCGGAGGATACAATGCGTGTTGTCGGTACCCCTGCGTTTGATTGGCATTTTCGAAAGGACCTTTTGAAGTCGCGTGAGGAATTTTGCAAAGATATTGGAATTGATCCGGAGAAAAAGATTATTCTTTTTGGGGCAATGGAATACTATTGGTATCCACGGGATGCCGATATTGCTCGGGTCTTTGATGAGCTTGTTTCGGCGGGGAAGATACTGAAAGATACCATAATGTTTTTTCGCCCGCATCCGGGTTATGAAGGTCCTGTTCGGCGGGTACAAGCGCTTGCGCATGTCATCCCTGATATGACGAGCTTTACGCGTATCCAGGGAGATAGCGTGCAGATGAAAGAGCGTCAGGTATCGCATTTCGTAAATTCACTCTTCCATAGCTCTATGGTGGTTTCTGTTGCGTCCACTATCGCGCTTGACGGTATTGGATTCGGGAAGCCCGCGATCGCAATTGCATTTGAAGAGATAGCGCATCCGTATTGGGAGTCCATTGATCGATTCCATACGCATGACACTCATTTTATGGATGCATTTCGCGTTGGCGCTATCCCGCAGGTGCGCTCGCGCGAAGAATTTGCCCGTCGCATAAACCAATATCTTTCAAATCCCAAAGAAGATGAGGATAAGCGTGCTATACTCCGTCGTGATTTTCTTGAGCCGTATGACGGGAAAACCGGGGAGCGAATATATAAAGAAATCAACCGTATCATGGGGCTTTAATTATGGATTTCGCCAGGTATCGTATTTTGGTTATCGGAGATGACTCTCGGAGTGCGCTTGCGATTGTGCGTTCCTTATGGCGAGCGGGTGCGCGAGTTTCTCTTGCAAGCGAGTCAGAAGAGTCAATTGTCCGGAAGTCTCGCGCAGTGCGGCGCGTATTCGATCTTCCGTCATCAAGCGCGTCGATATCCGCGTGGGAGCGCGCTCTCAAGGATATACTTCTCAAAAATGAATTTGATGCCGTAATTCCGGCGACAGAAACGGCCTGGCTTGGGCTTGTGCGCATGAAGGATTCTCTTCCCGAATCAGCTCTCCGCTTTCTCCCCGACGAAAAAGCATTTGAGTCCGTCTATCGAAAAAGCAAAACAGTAGCGCTTGCGAAGGCGCTGTCGATTCCGGTACCGGAAACCGCTTTGTTTGAAAACGAGGCAGAAGTTCTTTCCTATATAGAGAATCATGGATTTGGAAATCCTCTTGTGTTGAAACCGGATGTATCAAAAGTATGGTCAGGAGAATATCGAGTTGATCTCGGCGTCGGGATTCTCCATACAGAAGAGGATGCGCGGTCTTTTCTTCGTTCAACCCTGCCGTTTGCGCCGGTACTTGTCCAAATGCTTGTGTCGGGGATCGGCATCGGCCAGGAGTTCTTGGCTTGTGACGGAGAAATTATTCTTTCGTTCGAGCACGAGAGAATTCATGAGCCATTGGGAAGTGGTGGATCGAGCTATCGAAAGAGCGTTCCGCTGCACGCTGGGATGCTTGAGTGCTCTCGTAAGCTTATCCGGGCGCTCAACTGGAATGGGGTGTGTATGATCGAGTATCGGTGGGACCCGAAAACCGATATATTTTGGTTTATGGAAATAAACGGCCGTTTTTGGGGTTCTTTGCCGCTTGCGATTCGAGCCGGCGCGGATTTTTCCGCGGCTCTTATATCTTTAGAGCTTGGCGGTGTCAAACCGTCTGATACGTCATATCGGACAGGGCTTTTTGCGCGGAATATAGTGAAAGATTTTCGCTGGGTATTTCTTACTCAAGGAGTTTTTGGCGTATTAAAGCATGGTGTGATTGCGCTTTTCCAATTTTTTTCTGGGAAAGAAATATGGGATACGTTTCAATGGAATGATCCGCGTCCGCTTTTTATCGAATGCATGCTCTACGGAAAAAAAGCGTTTCGCGCCGCATCGTCTTTCATCTCGCAGTTCGCATTGCGTCCAGTTGTTTTTCTTCTTGGCGCGCGTATGCAGAAACGCCGCATAGCGCGTATGCTGTCGCGTATCCGAAAAAATTCGAACGTGCTTTTTGTCTGCTACGGAAATATCGCGCGCAGTCCCTTTGCCGAGCGAAGCGCGAGAAAGATATTTTCTGAAGCAGGAATTCCGGGATTTTCATTTTCTTCACGCGGGTACTACCCAGAGAGCGGGCGCGCTCCCACGCTCCTTGCGAATATTGCGGCGGGCGAATTTGGAATTTCACTCGACGGCCACAGATCAAAAATTATTTCGAGAGAAGATATTGAGCGCGCGGGTGCCGTATTTTGTATGGATCGCGAGAATTACCACGCGCTCGTAAAAGGATTTCCGCAGGTCAAAGAAAAACTTTTTTTGCTGGAGTCGTTTATCTCGATTGATCCGCAGAGGGAGATTCCTGATCCGTGGATGAGGTCATACGAGCATATCCGTTCTGCCTTTGTGCATATCGAGAGTTCAATAAAACAATTGCGCGATTGTATGCAGGCATAGAAAATACGCCCGGGCGGGCGTATCAGTTCTTCTCAAGGCAATGCCGCATGAACCATTCTTCCCCGAATCCTGTATTCTTACGTCCGTAGTAGAGGAGTGCAGACGGTAAGGGCCGTGACAGCAGATTGTATAAGAGAAATCCGTCGATCGAGTCCGGCTCTGCGCTGATAAAACAAAACTCTTTTTTTGTTGTCAATCGCGCCTGGATCTCGTCTGATGTCCCGTAAATCCTTGCGAGAAAGACAAGATCATACGCGTTTTTCGGCTCTTCCCGGACAAGCACCAAAGGTCTTTGGTTGGTGAATGGAATGTCGTATCCGCATTCTTTTGCGAGAATTTTCCCGAGCGCTTGGGTGAGTATGTAGTCCGACGGCGTTTCCATCAGTGTGGACGGATGCCCGCACGGAAGGTCCCATGTATTCGGTGATAGATGTGCGTCTGACGGCCGCCGGAAAACAAGAAATTTTTCATCATCGGTAATGGCAAGGATGCCGAGCGCGAGTGCCGTAAACCATTGTTTCGGATCCGGAACCGCTTTTCGGAGATCCTCGTCAAGGCTTGTAAACCGGTATTCGCTGTAGCGGCCGCGCGAAACCCCGAGTTCAAGCGTGTTTGAACGCAGGTCGTGCGCATAGAAGAGAAGTCGCCACGCAGTCCCGTCATACGGAAGGGGCGTTTCTTGCTTTCTCTTTTCAATATGGCGCGTAACGATATTTCCGGGGTCGTATGCGGCATAACTCCCCGTGATATGAACGCTTGCCATATTCGTCATATCCCAAGCGACCACATGGTCGGAATTGGGGAGACCGGGATTTGTGTATCCCATTTGATCCTCCTCGTGTGCTGTGGTCTTTTTTACGCTTCCTTGTGAAGTTTGTCAAGCTCATTCCTTTTCCAAAAATTGACAAATATCTTTTTTCATGCTACTGATTATTTTAGTTTTTTCAGACGAGGTGCGAGAGTGGATCAGTCAATGGTTTTCTTTTTCTCGCTAGTTCTTGGCGGCGCATTTCTTCACGGCATAGGGAATACGCTCCGTGCGTACTATCTCAGGAATAGGAATGTGTCGAGCGACGTGTCGGTTGTTGCTACGATGCTCGGCGCAAGCGTATTCTCGTTCGCCGCTGAAATCGCATGGAACGGGATTCCGAACGTCAGTGCAATGTTTTGGATACCGTTTTCCGTAACAGCCGTTCTTAACATTCTGATCGAGAACTTGAATACTCGCGCGCTTAAGATGGAAGAGGCCTCGGTTGTCGTACCGCTTGCATCAACGATGCCCGCAATTCTCATCTTTGCGTCTTGGGTCATCCTCGGCGAGTTTCCTTCATTTGCAGGTAGAGTCGGCATCATTCTGATTGCGTCAGGGGCCTACATTCTTCGCTTGAGAGGCGGAGAGATTGCACTGCCGGCCTTTCTTCGGTATATCCTTCCGCAACCGTTTGCTCGCTCGGTTTTCTTCCTTCTCTCGCCGTGGTTCCGGTTGTTCTCGTCTCGGGGAGCCCAGTACGCGTTTCTTACTGCATGGATCGCAGCGGTTTCCGTCAATTTCGACAAGCTCGCGACGCTCAACTCAAGCCCCATGTTTTTTACCGGCGGGGCATACACTGTTGTGTGTGCGGCTACGTGGACATGGTCAAAGAAACGCGGCGCCTGGAAAACGCACGACAAAAGCCTTTTCGGACAGCTCTTTCTCCTTGGTCTCTTTACCGGACTCTTTACGGTAATTCTGAATGCCGGCTATTTCTACGCCATTGTTCCGTATGTAGGATCGGTAAAGCGCACCCAGATTGTCTGGACGGTTCTTTTCGCACTTGTGTTTCTCAAAGAAAAGGATCCTCTTCTTCGGATAGCGGGATCCGCCATTATTTTTGCTGGCACAGTGCTTGTTGCATTTTAGTAAAGCCCCCTGTTGGGGCTGTTTTTTTCGAAACTTTGGATTGCGCAAATACGTTTCATTTGTATGGTTTCGGACGAAAAAACAGAGGTCCTTGGCATTATCCCCGCACGTGGAGGGTCAAAATCAATCCCTCGGAAAAATATAAAGTTGTTTCTCGGGAAGCCCTTGATCGCATGGGCGATTGCGGTCTTGAAAGAGAGCGGGATTGTCTCCCGCATTGTCGTGAGTACGGACGATGATGAGATTGCTTCGGTCGCGAAAGAATACGGAGCAGAGGTCCCGTTTATGCGCCCCGCGGAACTTGCCGAGGACAATACTCCGACTTTGCCGGTCTTGGTGCACGCGCTTTCATGGCTCAAAGAAAACGAGAAATATGTTCCCGATTTCGTGGTACTATTTGAGCCGACGTCAGCCGCAAAGCGGCCATACCATGTCCGAGAGATTGTTGAAAAGGTGATTGCGACCGGAGCGGACTCGGTTATCAGCGTTGCAGAGGTGCCCGGAGTATTGAATCCGATGTGGCAGATGGCTATGGATGCGAACGATCGCCTTTCAATTTTTACCGGCGGACCCCTGAAGAATTTTATCCCGCAGAGGCAATCGCTTCCGAAAACATATTATCGGAATAGTTCCATCTATGCGTTCAGGCCATCGCTTTTGTTTTCTCCAGAGCCGAATATCTACGGCGATGATTCACGCGGGTGCATCGTGGACAAGAAATTTGCCTTTGATATTGACGAGCCGTCAGATTGGGAAGCCGCAGAAGAGAAGTTTAAAAAAATACGAGAAGAGGAATCCCTCACCCTTGAAGCGTTAAAAAGTGAAGGAGAAAAGGTATGAAACCCACTATTACAATTTCAGGAAGAAAAATTGGGCCGGACTATCCGCCGTTTGTGATTGCGGAAATTGGCATTAATCACAATGGAAGTATCGTGAAAGCAAAGCGGATGATCCGCGACGCAAAGCGCGCAGGGGCAGAATGCGTAAAATTTCAAGGGCACGTCCTGGAAGATGAAATGCTCGAGGCGGAGGCGCGGAAAACCATCCCCGCAAATTCAAAGGTCTCTATCTGGGAGGTGATGGAGCGATCAGCCCTTTCCGAAGCGCAGGAGCGCGAGCTCAAGCGATATACCGAAAAATGCGGTCTCATTTTTCTTTCAACGCCGTTTTCCCGCGCCGCGGCAAACCGACTCAACCGGATGGGGATGCATGCATTTAAGATCGGCTCCGGAGAGTGCAATAACTATCCTTTGGTCAAGCATGTGGCGCGATTTGGAAAGCCGATGATTGTTTCAACCGGCATGAATGATATTTCGTCCATTAAAAAAACGGTCGCTATTTTACGAAAACATAAAGTTCCGTTCGCGCTTCTTCACTGTACGAATATGTATCCGACACCCCGGAACCGCATATATCTTCAGGCGATTACGAAATTGAGAAAGGCGTTTCCTGACACCGTTGTAGGTCTTTCAAACCACTCTGAAGGTCCGTGGCCTGCGATTGGCGCGGTGGCGCTTGGCGCTTCAATTCTTGAGCGGCATTTTACGTCCGACCGATCGTGGCGCGGTGAGGATATTTCGGTTTCCATGGATCCTGCGGAGCTAAAAATGGTTCTTGAGGGTTCGCGCGCGATTTGGGAATCGCGGGGAGACCGCAAGGGTCCCTTGAAAGAGGAGAAGCCGACCATTGATTTTGCGTTTGCATCCGTTGTTACGATTGTGCCCATAAAAGCCGGAGAAAAATTTAGTATGAAAAATCTTTGGGTGAAGCGCCCGGGTACAGGCGAAATGCGGGCAGAAAAATTTAGAAGTATTCTCGGCAGGAGGGCGCGAAAAGATATTCCGAAAGATATACAGCTTCGATGGAATCACGTGAGGTAAGAAAAAAGAAAAAAATCTGCGTTGTCACGACGAACCGATCCGACTATGGGCGCATGAAGCCCATTATGGAGGCGATCAGGAAGCGCGACGATCTCGAGCTCCAGGTGGTTGCCGGGACTCCTTTTTTCTTTGATCATCTTTTCTGGTATATGCGCCACGGCGAGCCGCTCTCATTTTGGCGGTCTTTGCCGTGGCATGTTCGCGCGCGCACAATGGCGCTTTTCGGGCGGGATGCCGAATTGCAAAGTAAAGAGCAATTGATGCGGCTTTTGATCGCTGACGGTTTTCCGATTCATGCGCGTATCCCGATGTTTCTTGAAGGCGGGAATCTCCGTGTTATGGCCAAAACTGTTGGTCTTGCACTTTTGGGGGTTCCTGATGTTCTTTTGAAATTGAATCCGGACATTGTTTTAATGAATGGAGATCGTTTTGAAATACTTCCGATTGCGTTTGCAACCGTTGCCCTAAATATTCCACTTGCGCATATCGAAGGCGGCGATGTTTCCGGTACGATTGACGAAAGTGTGCGCCACGCCATCACAAAGCTCGCGCATATCCATTTTCCTGCGACAAAAATGAGCGGGGATCGCATTCGGGCAATGGGAGAAGATCCCGAGAGGATTATCATTACCGGCTCCCCGGTCATCGATACGCTCGCGGGACTCAATCTTTCGCTCGATAATTCAATATACGATCGATACTATATCGCCGGTGACCGTATTGATTTTACAAAGCCGTACCTTCTAGTCCTTCAGCACCCGGTTACTACGCGATATGAAGAAAATAAACAGGAAATGGAGGAAATTATAGCCGCGGTTCGCGACGCGCCGATGCAAAAAATATTTCTTGATCCGAATATTGACGGAGGGTCCGACGGCGTCTCTGTGGCATTGCGCCTGTATCGGGACGAGAATCCTGCGGGCGTGGCATTCGGAAAATATTTTCGGCCGCACGATTTTTACCGCATTATTTCGAACGCCGCGGTTTTGGTCGGCAATTCTTCGAGTTTTATCCGTGAGTCCGCTTACCTCGGAGTTCCAACCGTGCTTACGGGAGATCGGCAAGCCAGAAGGGAAAGAGGAGAGAATGTGGTAGAGGTTACATCAAACAAAGAAAAAATCGCTTCTGCAATCGAATCGCAAATTCGTCGAGGCAGATATTCTCGAAGTGATATCTTCGGGGACGGGACCGCGTCAGAGAAGATAGTTTTGGCCCTCGCGAGCATGGATGTGGATGGAATTTCCCTTCAGAAAAGATTTTTTGACCAAAATGGAGACAATTAAATTTTTGTATAGCCATTTTAGGAGGTATCGGTGGCAGATTCTTTTTTTGGGCGCGATCAGCCTTGTCTCAAGCGTGATCGGCGGATTGGGAATCGGCGCTCTTATTCCTCTTCTTTCTTTGCTGAAAGGGGAAGGCGACGTGCCAAACGACCTCATCACTCAATCCATCCTGGGTTTTTTCAACTATTTGCCGTTTTCCTATACGCTCTATTCTCTGCTTGCCATAATCGTAGGCCTCTTTTTTTTGCGGGCTTTTATTTCGTTCGGTTTTATGTATGCGCGTTCAAGTATTGTGTATTCTTATAAAGTAAGGACGCTCGGCGAATTGTTCGACGGAGTGTTGCGCGCCAAATGGAGCTTCTTACTTACGCAGAAAATGGGATATATGCAGAATATTTTTATACTTGATATCGATAGGAGTTCAAAATTTCTTAGTGATGTCGCTCATATTTTATTGTCCGGCGTGAGCGCCCTTATTTTCCTTGGTTTTGCCGTGACTATTTCTGCCCAGATGTCGCTTTTGGTTATGGCGGGCGGAGCCATAATGTTTTTTGCCATGGGGCCGCTCCTCAGGCGCTTAAAAATTGTCGTGTCTCAGCTTTCCTTGGAAAACAGAAATATAACCCATTTTGTCGGAGAGCATCTTATGGGGCTGAAAAATTTGAAGATCGCAGCTGCGATGGAGGAAGTAAACGGAAGGGCTGGCCGATACTTTACGAATTGGAGGGACCTGGAGTTTAAGAATAAGATTATCGAGGTCGTCATCGGCTCGTCTTTTGAGCCATTGGCAGTCTTGTTCATTTCCCTGGCGCTTATCATTTTCTACAATACTCCCGGATTTCGCATAGAAGTTTTCGCAGCGGTCGTATTCCTTACTCAAAGGTTTTTTTTACAGATTCAAGGGGTTCTTGGATCGTTGCAGGGCCTCGCGGGCTCCATTGCCCATGCGAGATTGGTAGCCGCATTTAGCGAGGAATTAAAAGCGAATCGGGAAGAAAATATCCCGGGGTTGCCGTTTGCATTCGAAAAAGAGCTCGCATTTGAGGGAGTAGATTTTTCGTATTCCTCACGAGCAAAAATTTTGCGAAACGTCAACTTCAAGATTCGCAAAGGAGAGATCGTCGGCCTTATTGGGCCTTCTGGCGCGGGAAAAACATCTATCGCAGATTTGATGCTGCGGCTTTTTGAACCAGGAAAGGGGCGTATTCTTTTGGACGGGACGGATAGCCGCGAGTTTGCAAAAGAGGAATGGCGGCGCCATATAGGATATGTATCGCAGGACCATTTTCTGCTGAATGATTCCATCGAGCGCAACATAACTTTTTACAAAAAGGATATTGATAGGGAGTCGGTGGCAGGAGCCGCGAAAAAGGCTTCTATCCTCGATTTCATTCGCGGTCTGCCGGGCAGCTTTGAGACCACAGTCGGTGATCGCGGGATAATGCTTTCAGGAGGGCAGCGCCAGCGCGTAGTGCTCGCGCGAGCGTTAGTCCGCAGGCCGCAAATTTTGATTCTTGATGAGGCAACAAGCGCGCTTGATAATGAGTCAGAAGCAAAAATTCAAGAAGCGGTTCAGGGGCTTCGGGGGCAATCCACCGTATTCATCATCGCTCACAGGCTTACGACGGTTATGGGCGCCGATAGGCTGCTCGTGTTGGATAAGGGGCGTATCATCGAAGAGGGGAAGCCGCACGATTTGCTCAAGAACAGGGATTCCTATTTTTATCGAATGTATAATTTAAGGGGATAGAGATGCGCGCCATATGAATATGAAAACAATTTTTGTCATACTCGCCAAGGGACAAGAGGTTCGCAATTTCCTCTATGGGGACCTTTCCCGGCTCGCAAAGGATCGGCCGGATGTGCGTCTCATTGTGTTTCTCCCCAAGGAAAAGGCCGACAAATACAGGAGCAAATTTGAACACGAGCGGTGTGCGCTTATCGCGATGCCGGCGATCAATCTTGATTGGCGGCTCAAAAAACTTTTTCGGATCGCGTGCTTCGGATGCATCCCCACTTCGACGATTTGGTCGCGAAATTGGTTCAGTTATTTAAATGGAGGGTCATTATTCAATTTAGCGGGAAAGCAATTTTTCTGGATGTTGGGGCATTTGCGCGTGTGGAGAGCGGCAATGCGATGGGTGGAATATCATTTTTTCCGCGATGATCGCGTATGGAATGAATATTTCGAACGGTATACGCCGGATGTGGTTTTCGGAGGCGGACTTCTCAACGAAGAGGATTTTCTTGCGATCAAGTATGCGAAACGCCGCGGCATTCCGACCGCAGGGATCACATGCAGTTGGGACAATTTTACATCCAAGGGTTTCCTGCGCGTCCATCCGGATATCCTTTTTGTCCAGAATGAATCGATGGTCGGCGAAGCAGTTCGGCTCAACAGTTTTCCTCGCGCGCGAATTCGCGTCGTCGGGTTTCCGCAATGGGATCACTATTTTGATCCCTCTTGGCATATGACCAAGGAGGAATTCGGGAGAAAATTCAATATAGATCCCGCGAAGCGATGGATCACCTATTTTGGAGGCGGGCTTTTGAAGGGGCTCTTTGGTCTTCCGGAAAACGGAGACCACGTTGTTATGTTAAATCGAGCGATCGAACGTGGGGAGATACAAAACGCCTGCACGATTATTCGCGCACACCCGGGCCATATTGCGGATCTTTCGGAAGAAGCAAAAAAAAGCCCGCTTCTGAATTTCGGCAAAGGTTGGGAGTTTAACGCGGATGACATGCGTCTTCTGTTGAATCTTGTGCGCTTGAGCGATGTTACGTTGAATTTTGGCTCAACGATGGCGCTCGAGGCCGCGCTCTTTGATAAGCCGATCGTGCTCATGACTTTTACGGGCTTTGCAGGCGACTCGAGCGCCCCGTGGCATAAGCGCCCTGACATTGCGTTTCGGTACACGCTCCATTATAAAGAGGTTATTGCGACTGGCGGGCTTTGGCGGGTGGAGAACGAGCGGGAGCTTGTGCATGCGGTGAAATCGTATCTTGATAATCCCTTGCTCCACCAGGAAGGGCGTAAAAAAATCGTCAGCGAGTTCGTGGGGCCGCACGACGGGAACGCAGGGAAGCGCATATTCGATATTCTTCTCTCCTTGGCAGAGAAAAAAGGTCAGAAAACGCCGGCGGATGCTCGTCAGTTATAAAGATATGGCAGATTATAAGATTCTTGGCGTTGTGGGCGCTCGATCCGGCTCAAAAGCAATACCCCACAAGAACATAAAACCCCTTCTTGGAAAGCCGCTTTTGGCGTGGATTATAGAAGCGGCAAAGGCCTCATCTCTGGTATCTCGCGTTGTTATATCCACCGATTCGCCGGAATATGCGGAAATCGCAAGATCATTCGGAGCTGAGGCTCCGTTTCTTCGTCCGAAGGAGCTCGCAGAGGATCATGTACCCGATTTTGACTACCTCTACCATGCAGCGACATGGTTTCGCGACAATGAGGGCTGGCAAGCTGATATTATTTTACGGCTTCCGCCAACAGCGCCTCTTTGCCGAACAGAGTCCATCGATTCCTGTATCCGGCTCCTTATGGATGATCCGCGCGCAGATTCTTCTCGGACGGTGGCTCTCGCATCAAAACACCCCTACAAGCTTTGGCGCGCGACTGGGGCAGGATACATTGAGCCGTTTTTGTCCGAATCGTTTACCGGCTTGAAAGACGCGCACAATATGCCGCGTCAAGCGTTTCCCAAGGCATTCCAGCACGTTGATGTCATTGCGCTTCGGTGGCGCACGCTCGTTGACGATACATCAATGGCGGGGGCTTTTGTCCGCTACCACGAAATTCCGAAGAAAGAAGCAATTGATATTGATTCAGAGATTGATTTTCATGTGGCAGAATATCTGCTGAAAAAACGTTTTGAGGAATCAGCTGGTCGGAATCTCTAGCAAATCATATGATATGTGGGTGAAAACTTTTATCTGGAGAATGCGGAAGAATCTTTCTCGGAGGGTCTCGATAAGGACTTCTTTTCTCGTTGCGTTGAAAGAGAGCATAGAGGTTTTGGGGAAAATGCCGGCATTTTTGGAGTCTCCGAAATTTCTTTTCTTTCATTTGGATTCCTATAAGGATGTTTATCGTCTGGGTGCATTTGAGAAGGAGCCGGAAACAACTGAATGGATGAAAAAAAGCAGGCCAGGCGAAGTTCTCTATGATATCGGGGCTTCTAATGGAGTATATGCTTTGCTTGCGGCTGTCCACGGAGCATCGGTGTATGCGTTCGAATCAGATCCAAAGATATATGGAATGCTCGCAAAAAATATATCAGTTAATTCTCTGGGGGGTACTGTGGTTCCGTTTCCGATTTCCCTTGGTGAAGTAACCGATAAGAATACCATCCGGCTCGATGACGCAGTACGCATTTTCGGGTTCCATAAAGCGCAAAAGATGAAAATCGATGTGGATGGAGACGAAGTAAAGGTGCTCACGGGCGCGCGGGAAACGCTTCAAACAATCAGATCGTTATTTATAGAGATAGACGACAAGAATAAGGAAGAATGTTTCCAGCTTCTTGCCCGCTTCACATTAAAATTCCAGACGGACAAAAGAGCGGGAAAACCGAACATGTATTTGTTTGAGAAATAAGCAGCGTCTATTCCCATATTATGAATACGAAAATAATTACGCAATGCCGTGTGTGCGGATCACGAGATCTTAAATTCGTCTTTTCATTGGGGGATCTCCATGTAAACGCCTTCCTTGAAGATCCAGCGAAAGAGGTGCCAAAGGGCCGCTTGACGCTTCTCTTCTGTAAGAATTGCAGTCTGGTACAGCTCGAGCATACTGCAGATATCCAAGCGCTCTACGCCGAACACTATTGGTATCAGTCCGGGTTAAACCCAGTGATCATCGCTGATCTGAAGGATATCGCCGCGCGTGCTCGAGACGCGGCAGAAATGAAACCCGGCGATGCGTTTCTTGATATTGGCGCAAATGACGGCACTCTTCTCGGATTCGTCCCAAAAGTTTATTTCCGCATTGGCGTCGAACCCGCTTCGAATCTCCAAGGCAGATTGCGCGAAAATTGTGATTTTGCGTATCCTTCGCTATGGGAGGAAGTGAAACAACTTCCCGCCGGGTGCAAGGCAAAAGTAATCACTGCGATTTCCATGATGTACGATCTTGACGATCCGAATACTTTCATTGCAAAGGTAAAAGATTTCCTGTCGCCGGACGGGGTCTTTGTCGCGCAGCTCATGACGTTACAGCCGATGATCAGATATAACGACGTGGGGAATATCTGCCATGAGCATCTCGAATATTATTCCTATCCGTCGCTTCGGTATCTATTTGAGAAAAACGGGCTTGAAATATTCCGCGTGGAAGAGAATTCCATAAACGGAGGAAGTTATCGGTTATTCTCTCGGCATTTCAAAAACGGAAGTGTTCCCTACTCCGAAAATATTACGGAGGATGATTTGGAGCACTTTGCTCGGCGGGTAGATGAAAACAAGAAAAGAACAGTGGAGTTCATTCGGGGCGAAGTGGGGAAGGGGAAAAAGGTCTACGGATACGGAGCAAGCACAAAAGGGAATACCATTCTCCAATGGTCAGGAATTGATTCAACGCTTTTGTCCGGGATTGCTGAAAAGCATCCGGAAAAAATAGGAAAATTCACCGTGGGTACCGCGATTCCCATTGTGTCGGAAGAAGAGGCGCGCGCAAAAGCTGATTATTTTTACGTGCTGCCGTGGGGATTTTTCGATGCGTTTTTCGAAAAAGAAAAGGAGTGGAGATCAAAGGGCGGCAAGTTTATTGTGAGCACCCCGGAATTTCGCGTAGTATAAAACCCCTGGGTTTCCTCAGGGGTGATTTCAGGAAAGCGATCGAAGATACGCGTGTATGAAATCGACATGATGCGGGACCATCGGAGAGGGAATTTTTGAAAAAAAGCGCGCATGGTCATTCGTATGGGGAAGCTGGTCAACCGTGCATGCATACACAAGAGAAATCGGATTGCCATACGGATGATCTTTCCAGAGATACGCAGTGATAAGTCTTGCGGAGATTATTGCGGAAGCGTTTCCGAGTTCTCGTGTTGCGATTGAGTTGCACGTATCCATGAGCGAAAGGTGAGCTGCTCGTACATACCCTCCGGGGATATGCCATCCGCGCCAGTAGGGGTCTTCCCGCCATGAGAGGAAATATTTTTCCGGGTCGTCGGGATGGATGATGAGAATTTCAACCGCCGGCCATGGAATTATCTTGTTGACTGCTTCAAATGACTCTTGTGTAGGAAAGAATCCATTTTCTCGGGCAACAATACCCAAAAGTCGAGTGAGTTCTTGGGCATCCCGCTCTTCCATGCTTGTGTTCTCCCCGATTGTACTCGTACGAGAGTATCACGAATTTACTATCATGTCAAATACGCAAAAAAAAGCTTTTATCACTGGTATTCGAGGGCAAGACGGTTCCTATCTTGCAGAACTACTCGTCTCAAAAGGATATTCGGTATCAGGCGTCGTCGAACCAGGAAGCGGCAAATCCAAGAGCATCCTTACGGACGTTGATTATATCGAGTGCGATCTCGGCGATGAAGAGAAGCTCGCTGCGCTTATCCGGGAGTTAAAGCCGGATGAAATCTATAATCTCGCCGGACGCCACATGAGGGGCGACAGTACGCGTGAAGATTTTTCGATAAATGCGTATTCGCCCCGCATTCTTCTTGAGGCGATTCGGCAATTTGTACCGCAGGCGCGATTTTTCCAGGCAGGATCAAGCGAAATGTTCGGGAATGCGCCGTCTCCTCAAAGTGAAGAAACGCCGTTTCGTCCCGTGAGCGCGTATGGCGTCTCAAAGCTTTCCGCATTTCATTTCGGCCGGATGTTTCGCGAGTCCTATGGCCTGTTTGTCGCAAACGGAATCCTTTTTAATCACGAGTCTCCGCGGCGAGGAGAGTTATTTGTGACAAGGAAAATTACCATAGGAGTGGCAGAAATACTCGCAGGAAAAAGAGATAAGATATTCTTAGGGAATCTTGATGCAAAGCGTGACTGGGGATACGCTCCCGAGTATGTCGAGGCCATGTGGCTTATGCTTCAACAGCGAAAACCCAATGACTACGTGATCGCAACAGGTGAAGTCCATACCGTCAAAGAATTCGTTGAAGAATGTTTTCGGATTGGGGGGATTGATAATTGGGAGAAATACGTCGTCATTGACCCCCGGTATGCTCGCCAGAGCCGAGAAAGTGTGCGTAAGGGAAATTACACCAAAGCAAAAAAAAATCTGGGATGGGAGCCGAAGACAACATTCAAAGAGCTTGTGAGAATTATGCTTGCATCCGACTGCGAAAGAATCGGAGCTGCCCTAAAGAATGGATAAAAGGATTCAGTATGAAAATTGCTATCATCCTCCGGAAAATCAAATTAAAGGATGGGATTCAGGCCGAGGCTTTTTCTCTCGGCATGGAGCTCAAGCGCATGGGGCATGAAATTACCATGTATACATATGATTTTGATCCGGCGCTCGCTCTTCCCGATCTTGTGAAGGAATTTAAAATTATTTCTCTTGAACCGGGGGAGAAGGAAAAGGAGGAAAAGATCTTCGGAATCTTTTCTCGCCCTAGTTATCTTGTAAAGTGGAATAAAAGGAATCGTGAGGCGCGCCGCCTTGCGCATAAAATTCATCGGGATACGGATCTATTAAATCCCCATTCCTCAATGACATATCCCGTATCGGCGTATTTTAAGAAAGAGATACGGGATATCCCTGCTGTGTGGCTCGCTTCTTCGTTGCCGCTCCATCGATGGCGTTTCAGGGTTATTAAAATTATAAATCCGCTTCGCCCCATTCCGTCTTTTTTGAAGCGGCTGTTTTACTATTTCATGGATGAGGTGGAAATATGGAAATTTATTCGTCACCACAGAATCGTTGCGCTTTCAGAGACAAACAGAAAAAATATCATTGATCTCATCCGACAGGACGCCGATGTGGTCTATGCAGGAACGGATATTTCAAAATTCCCATATAAAGAGCGCGCGCCGCTCGTTGGCAGGAGAATTCGCGTTCTTCTGACTGGCACGCTTTTTGCATATCGCCGTTTTGAAGATACCATTGATGCCGTCAGATTGTTAATCGATAAGGGATATGATGCGCGTATTACAATTATAGGCGCGTACACGCACGCTCTTTCTTATCATGAACAGTTAAGAAAACGCGTCGAGAATCACGGAATAGCGGGTAATGTTTCTTTTTTGGGTTTTGTGAAGGAAGGAGATCTCACCCGAATCTACCAAGAACACGACGTAACAGTATCGTCCGTTTCAACGCAGGAAGCAGGAATCGGCCTTACGATTCTCGATGCCATGGCGTGCGGCATACCGGTTATTATCTCGCGGGCCGCAGCGGCGTGCGAGGTTCTTGCGGACGGGGTAACCGCTTTATTCGTGGATCCGAAATCTCCGAGTGAAATCGCTCACGCGGTTGAAACAATTTCTCAAAATCCGGAATTATACGTTTCTTTGTGCCGAAACGGAAGGAAGCTCGTAGAGGAGAAATTTACATGGACACATTACGCAAAATCCCTCCTTTGTATGTTTGAGGATGAGTATAATAGGTACAAAAAAATATGATGCGCGTAGTGAAATCATTCCGCCATTTTTTGTGGCTTTGCAAAGAAACATTCACGCGAGCCGAAAAAACAAACACATTGGGCGACTCATGGCGCGAGCGTCTTTTTAATTCGATTAAAGTGAATCTGAAGGAGCAGAGCGAAGTAATCGCAAAGCTCGACTATCCCGAGAAGGACATTTTTATCGATGTGAGCACATTCACCTTGACGAAGCGGTTGAATGCGGTAAAAAAAGAGCCGGAAACCGTTCGGTGGATCAAAAAATATATCAAGCCGAGTGCTGTGGTGTATGACATCGGCGCAAATATCGGCGTGTATTCGTTTATCGCGTGGGCAGCGAGCGGCAATCGCGGAACGATATATGCATTCGAACCCGGTTTTGCGAATTATAATTTTCTTTGCAAAAATATTTATCTAAATGGCTGTTCCGATAATGTTATTCCATTTCCTGTTGCCCTTGCAGAAAAAACCGGCGCCCTTCAATTCAATTATGCGAGTATTCAACCGAGCCGCGCAAAGCACTATCTTGAAACCGTGGGAAAAGCGCCGCACAAGGAGGTGGTGCCTGTATTTCATCAGCCCGTTTTATCCTATCCGCTTGATGAGTTTATTAAAACATTTGGCATTAAAAAACCGCATCACATGAAGATTGATGTTGACGGCGCCGAACTTGGTCTTATTCGCGGTGCGCGTGAAACGCTTCGCGACCCCGGACTCCGATCGGTTCTTATTGAGGTCTACGAATACCTGCCCGGGCACGACGAGGTATTGGAAATAATACGCAGCGCCGGCTTTCATGAGACGGCGCGCTATCCCGCCCCGCATGGAGAAATTGCAAACTATGTATTTGAGAAGCAGTGACGCATGCGGAGATGCCCACGTTATATATGTTTGATTAATTGCTACCGATGTGAAGTCATGATATGAGCGAGCATCCTATCAGAAAAAAAGCATTGATTACCGGGATTACCGGGCAGGACGGTTCTTATCTTGCGGAATTTCTCATAGGGAAGGGATATGAGGTCCACGGGATAGTACGCCGTTCAAGCACATTCAACCGCGGAAGGATTGAGCATCTTGAGCCGGACATCCATAGAGCGGCCAGAGTTCACCTCCATTACGGCGATCTGACGGATTCGAGTAATCTTGCGCGGCTTATAGAAAAAATTTCGCCAGATGAAATTTATAATCTGGGAGCTCAGAGCCATGTTCGGGTGAGTTTTGACATACCGGAATATACGATTGACAGCATTACTCTTGGGACGCTGCGCCTTTTGGAAGCCATCCGGGACACGCGGATCAAAACAAAGGTCTACCAAGCGAGTTCATCGGAGATGTTCGGCAACACGCCGCCGCCTCAGAATGAAGAAACGCCGTTTCATCCCGTGAGCCCGTATGGCATTGCAAAGCTTGCCGCATTCCATCTCGCGAGAGGATATCGATCCTCATACGGCCTCTTTGTATCAAACGGTATCCTTTTTAATCATGAATCTCCTCGTCGGGGCGAAGGGTTTGTAACAAAAAAAATAACAATAGGGGTCGCCGAGATACTGGCAGGGAAGCGGGATAAAATATATTTAGGCAATCTTGATGCGAAGCGTGACTGGGGATACGCACCGGAATACGTCGAGGTAATGTGGAAGATGCTCCAGCAGCCCGAACCCGATGACTACGTGATTGCGACCGGTGAAATCCATTCGGTGAGAGAATTTCTTGAAGAGTGCTTCCGGCTCGCGGGTATAGAGGATTGGTCACCGTATGTCAGTATTGATCCCTTGTACTATCGCCCGAGCGAAGTGCATGAGCTCATGGGAGATACTACGAAGGCAAAACAGAAGCTCGGCTGGAATCCTACGATAAAATTTGTGGATTTAGCAAGGATCATGCTCCAGGCAGATTGCGAGAAGCTTGGAGTGCGATTGGATAATTTTTCGCCGAATGGAGAAAAATAAGGGAATAATCGTTGCAGTATCCGGAGGCATGGACCCGTTCCATATAGGGCATCTTGCGCTTTTTAAGGAAGCGAAAAAACTCGGTGATACGCTGGTTGTTATTTTAAATAATGATAACTGGCTGAGAGCGAAAAAGGGCAGGGTTTTTATGCCGGCGATGGATCGAAAAAAAATTATTGAAGAGCTCGCGTGCGTTGACAAAGTCATTATTTCAAAACATCCGAAAAACTCGAAGGATATGAGCGTGTCTGCGGAATTAGCGAGAATAAAGCCCCATATTTTTGCTAACGGTGGCGATCGCACGAGTAAAAATACGCCGGAAAAAAAGATTTGCAGGCAGTTAAACATTGAAATGGCGTATAACGTCGGCGGAAGAAAGGCGCGTTCCAGTTCGGAGTTGCTAAAAAAATATCACGAAGCAAATTCGGTGATGGCATGAATGAGAAGAAATTGAAAATCCTTTTTGTCTTGCGCTCGTACGGCCATCTCCCGACATTTCGGCGGTCGATACAGATTTTAGCCCAAAGAGGGCATACGGTTTTCATTCTTCTCTATAAGAATTTGACCGCTGAATCGCTTGAAGAGATACGCGCGCTTGAGAAGCGATTCGATAATGTCCATTACGACTGGACCGTGCCGTCCGCGCGTGGAGGTACGATTGTATTCCATGTGCGTGAACTCTTCACATACCGGAAGCACCTTCTTACGTCCGGGGATCATCAGTTTTACGCTCTACGCTGGAAAAAATATATTCATCCAAAATTGCAATATATATGCGCTTGGAGGATCGCGCGCGTAGTATTGAAAATGAAGCTCGCGGGGTGGATATTGAAAACCGTTGAGCGTCTTACGCCCCCTCAAGAAGACGTGATTCACCACATCACTGCCATTCGTCCCGACGTCATTCTTGCGACTCCCGTGAATCAGCGCTACTCTTCCATGGAACTCGAGTATCTTAAAGCCGCCGTAGCGCTTGGCATTCCTTCACTTCTCCCGACGGGATCATGGGATCACATAACATCAAAGGGCGCATACCATGCGATTCCCGACAGATTTCTCGTATGGAATGAAAAACAGGTGAAAGAGCTTTTTTTGCACAACGGCGTCTCTCCGGCGAGGGTCCGGATAGTCGGCGCGCTTACCATGGACCACTGGCTCGATCCACCAGAACTTTCGCCGCGCGGCGTTTTCTGCACGCGATACGGCTTGCGATCCGAAGACCCCATTCTTCTCTATTGTTGCTCTTCGAGCGTCGCGTCAAAGAACGAGACATGGCTGGTCGCCGAACTGAGAAAAATACTTGATGAGTCGGACGATCGACGCCTGCGGAAAACACAAATCATCCTTCGGCCGCATCCCCAGAATTTTCAGGTATACGGGAATCTGGATATGAAAGGAGTGAGCGTGATACCTCGGGGCGAGCCGTTCCATGGCAAGGAGGAAGGACAAAAAATATTTTATGATACTCTTTATCATTCCACTGCGGTGGCAGGGATCAATACGAGCGCAATGCTTGACGCAGTCATTATGGGGAAGCCGGTGATTGCGCTCTATCGCGATTCCTATGCAGATATCCAGGTCGAGATGCATCATTTTAAATCACTTTTGGAGGAACACGTGGTTGACCTTGTGAAAACGCCGGAAGAAACGCGAAATGCCATACGCGATATCCTTGAAGGAAAAGATAAAAGAAAAGAGTACCGCGAGCGGTTCATCAAGGAATATCTGAGGCCGCGCGGGCTTGCGGTGTCTGCCGGAGAATCGGTTGCAAATGAAGTAGAGGATATTGCAAAAATGGGTTATAGCAAATAAATATTTTTAATAACTAAATGAGAATAGTATGAGAGTAAAAATATTCGGTGCGGGGTCTATTGGGAATCATCTTTCGCAGGCCTCTCGTCGGATGGGGTGGGAAGTTATTGTCGTTGATCGGGATCCGGCGGCGCTCGATAGAATGAAGAATGACATTTTCCCAAAGCGCTACGGCGCGTGGGATCCCGCGATCAAGCAGTTTGTTTTAGGCAGCGAGCCGAAGGGCGATTTTGATATTATTTTTATCGGAACTCCGCCCGATACGCATATGGCGCTTGCGCATGAGGCGCTCAAGGAAAAACCCCGGCTCATGCATATTGAAAAGCCGCTTGGGACTCCGGACCTAAAGGGTATTGCGGAGTTTAAAAATGCTCTTGCAGATATGCCCGGTACTATTGTTACGGTTGGATATGACTATTCATTAGGAGAAAGTATTGAAGCCATGGGTGAGATAGTAAAGAAAAAATCAATCGGAGAGATTTTAACGATTGATGTTGAAGTGCGCGAGCACTGGAGCGGGATTTTTTCCGCGCATTCCTGGCTTTCCGGCCCCGAAGATACGTACCTCGGCTATTGGCGGCGCGGAGGAGGCGCAGGAGGCGAGCATTCCCACGCACTCCACCTCTGGCAGTATTTTGCCCGTCTCGCAGGGTGGGGTCCGGTAAAGAACGTGCAGGCGAAATTTGATTTTCGGACTGCTGGAAAAGCCGAGTACGATTCGATAGCGCTTTTCAATCTTGAAACAGAAAGCGGAAATATCGGACGGGTAGTTCAAGACGTCGTGACCAGCCCCGTGAAAGTGTGGGCGCGCGTCCAGGGGAATAAAGGATTTGTAGAATGGCATTTGAAGGGCGCGCCCGAAGGAGATCTCGTCCGCTTTCAAACAGGGGACGGGGCTATCGAAGATAAAGTATTTTCCAAAAAACGGCCTGATGATTTTTATCGCGAAGTCAGCCATTATGCTGATCTCTTGTCAGGTCGGACCCATGCCGCCGACTCTCCGGTCGCCTTGGATCGGGGTATTGAAGTGATGGAATTACTCAATCATTCCTATCCGCTTCGATAGTTTTTTCCTGAAACTCGGCTGTTCGCGAGTACGTTCTATTTGGTATGGATACAGCCAAAGATGCGCATACGAAGATAGAAATCGGATCGGTTCGAATCGGCTCGGGCGAGCGGTGTGTCGTTATTCCCGAAGGGTGCGATAATCATCGGGGAGAGCTTTCGCTCGCAAAAGAAATTGCCCATGCGGCAAAAGAAGCCGGCGCAAAAATCATAAAATTCCAGTTGCATCTTCCCGATGAGGAGATGGTAGAGCGGGAAATGATCAAAACGTCAGGCGCAATGTTTTCAAAATGGGGTTCGCTCTACGGATTTATTAAGGAAAATCTTCTTTCCCCGGAGAGCCACAAAGAACTCATGGACTATTGCAGGAAAATCGGCATTCAGTATTTCTGCACCCCGTTTTCTTTGAAAGCAGCTGAGATGCTGCGCGATATGGGCGCAGAGGGGTTCAAGATTGGTTCGGGCGAAACCGAAGATCTTCCGTTTATCGAGGAAGCCGCGAAAATGGGGAAATCTATGATTGTTTCGACCGGCATGTCGACCTGGAATGAAGTTGATCTTACTGTGGCTGCGATCAAAAAAATTGGAACGCCGTTTGCGCTCGCGCACTGCATTTCTATCTATTCGCCGACCGTGACCATACAGCTCAATATGGGCGTGATTCGGGATTTTCAGGATCGCTACGGCGTCGTGGTCGGGCTCTCTGATCATACTCCGCCGGAAGGCGTAAAAGATTCATCCGGTCGGCGCGTGGCTCAGGAAGAAACGATTTGGGGCGCGATCGGCGCCGGCGCAAAATTCGTAGAAAAGCATTTTACGCTTGATAGAAACGCACCCGATGCGGATTCAAAGTTTTCTCTAGACCCCAAGGCGCTCCGGGATTTGATCGCCACGGTCAAAGCCGCAGAAGAGGCCTTTGGCCATACCCGCGATGTGTTGGAAGAGGAGCGGCCGGTCTGGATTTGGGCAAAGCGTTCGGTTGTTGCGGCCCGCGATATCAAGAAAGGGACCGCACTCGCGCGCGATATGATTACGTCAAAGCGGCCGGGTACGGGAATTCGATCAAAGGATTACCATTCGATTATGGGGAGGCATGCAGTGCGAGACATTAAAAAAGGCGAGATTCTAAATCCTGAGGATATTGAAGGAAAATAACTGGACAGATGTGAAGATTCTTTGTGTCATACCGGCGCGCGGCGGCTCAAAAGGGGTCCCGCGCAAAAATATCAAGCCCTTAGGCGGGATTCCTCTTATTGGATATACGATCCGGGCTGCGCAAGCGGCGGGTGCGAGTATTGAAGTATTTATATGACAGTCGTGTCGACGGAGGATAGAGAAATTGTGGATGTTGCACGATCTTTCGGCGTGCGCGTCATAGAGCGCCCGGTTGAGCTTGCAGGAGACGACACCAAGAGCGAGCCGGTCCTCACTCACGCGCTCGGCGTTTTGGAAGGCGGCGGAGAAAAATTCGATGGCGTGATGCTTCTCTCTCCCACTAATCCCTTCCGCGATCCGCGGTATTTAAAAGAGGCTGTAAGGATTTTTTCTGCGGGAGATATTGATACAGTGGTTGGTCTTGTCCCGATCTATAAATATCAGTACCGACCGGAAGGAATATCAGCGATTCCTCTTTGGCAGGAGCGTAAAAACAGGCAGGAGCGCGATCCCGTGTGGCTTGAAAACGGGGCGCTCTATCTTTCGCGCTCGCCGCTTGTCCGCGAGGGAAAAATTTTCGGCGAGTCAATCGGATATGTGGCAATGGATGAATTATCTTCCATAAATATAGATAGTCCGACAGACTGGCTGCACGTAGAAGCGGTAGTCAATACGGGAATGTTCAAAATATAAATTATGGCAAGAAGAAAAATTTGCGTTGTCACTGCGAATAGAGCGGACTATAGCCGAGTAAAATCGGTTCTTTCCGCAATAGAGGAGCATCCCGATCTCGAACTTCAATTGGTTGTTGCCGGCTCTCATCTTGTTGACCACTACGGGATGACAGTACGCGATATCGAGCGCGACGGTTTCCCTATTTCCCGGAACGTCCATATGGAGCTTCATGGGAATGAACCTGTGACAATGGCCAAATCCGTCGGGCTTGGCGTCGTCGAGTTTTCAAGCGCATTCTACGATTTAAAACCCGACGTTGTCGTAGCGGTCGTCGATCGGTATGAGAATTTCGCCGCCGCCGCCGCCGCGGCACTTATGAATATTCCGACCGCCCATATTCAGGGAGGAGAGGTTACCGGGACGATTGACGAATCGCTCCGCCACGCGATGACAAAGCTTTCCCATATCCACTTTCCTTCAACCGAACTTTCGCGTGAGCGGATTGTACGATTGGGTGAAGATCCGAAGTATGTGTTTACTGTCGGGTGCCCGGCGACTGATATTCTTTTATCCGCGCCGCGCTACGATCTAAAAAAGCTTCAAGACGAGTTTAGGTCGAGCGTAAAAGATCCGTCTATCGGTTTTGATCCGTCTCGCCCTTACATTTTTATGGTTCAGCATCCTGTGACCACGGAATTCGGGAGCGGACGCGCGCAGGTCGAAGAAACGCTTGAAGGAATTGCTGCGCGTGCTCATCAAGTGCTTGTCCTTTGGCCGAATATTGATTCCGGTTCTGATGACGTGAGCCGGGGTATTCGCCTATTCAAGATCGCTCACCCCGAGTTTACCGTTCTTACGCTTCGCCATATGCCCCATACTCTTTTTGTAAATGCGCTTCGAAGCGCAAAGTGTCTTGTAGGGAATTCTTCGTCAGGAATCCGGGAGGCGGGATATTTCGGCGTTCCCGTGGTTAATATAGGAACGCGGCAAAGCGGAAGAGAACACGGACAAAACGTGATTCACGCGGGATACTCACGGAAAGAAATTTCCGAAGCGATACAGCGCCATACAGAGCACGGCCCCTATGAGCCGGAACATCTCTACGGAGAGGGCAATGCAGGAGTCGAAATTGCCAATATTCTCGCGACGGTTCCCTTTCCAGAGGTGCAAAAAAAATTACATTGGTAATAGACCTGTTGCGAAATAACATTCTGGCTAATTTTCACAAATTTCTGCTGCAAAGGGCTCATCGGAATTCGCCGTAATTCAGCCATTACGCCTTCATTCCTCTTCGCCCTTTTCGCTCAAAATTTGAAGAAATTATCTCAAAAGTTTATTTCGCAACAGGTCTAATCTTTATGCCGTCACACACATTCAAGAAAAAACTTCAGGGGAAGCGAGTGCTCATTACAGGCGGAGCGGGTTTTTTGGGTTCTCATCTCGCTGATCGATGCCTCAGGGAGGGAGCGCGCGTATGGGTGATTGACGACTTGTCCACGGGGAAAATGGAAAATCTGCGCGACGCGATCAGATCTTCTCATTTCAAATTTATAAAGGGAGATGCAAATAATTATGAATCTTTAAAACGAGTATTCCAGAAATCGCGTCCGCACTATGCGGTTCACTATGCTGCGCTTGTTGGTGTAACCCGTACACAAAAAAATCCTATAAAAGTACTGCGCGATCTTGACGGTATATCCCATTTTTTCTATCTCGCGAAAAAATACGGTGTAAAGAAGGCTGTATTTTCTTCTTCGTCAGAGGCCTACGGCGAGCCAGTTGTTATGCCCTCGCGTGAAGATGGACCGTTGAATCCGCAAACAACCTATGGCGTTATTAAGGTCGTTGGTGAAGAGTTCGTGAAAGTGTATACGAAAAAAGGCGTTCCCGGAGTCGCATTGAGATTTTTTAACGTCTATGGTCCGCGTCAAAACGCAACTCCGTACGGATTTGTGGTCGGCATATTCATACAGCAGGTTTTGAAAGGAGAGCGGCCGACGATTTTCGGGAATGGACATCAGACGAGAGATTTTATCTATGTTGATGATAATGTCGAAGCGGTATTTCGCGCGATGACGTCTCCTCGTACGAAAGGCGAAATTATCAATATCGTCCGCGGATCACCCATCCGGATTTTGGATCTTGCGAAACGGATTATCGCGTTGAGTGGAAAAAAGATTTCTCCCAAGCATATGCCACCGCGTATCGAAGGTGAGATAAAACATCGTTTTGCAGACGGCTCCAAGATGGAAAAACTTGTTGGCATAACCGTATCAACTCCGCTTGATGTCGGCCTGAAAAAAACAATGGAATGGTATCGTCGCATGCAAGGATGATATTCTTCGGCAACATATAAGTATCAAAAAATATGCCCCATAATACTTTTCAGTCAGTTCATACAAAACGAATCTCCTTTATTTTGACGACAAAAAATCACGAATCATTTTTAAGGAAATCGTTGACCGATGCTCGCGCGTTGGTAAAAAAACCACACGATGAATTGATTGTCATTGACGGCGGATCCACAGACGGGACTATGAGAATAATCGAAGAATTCCGTGACCTTATCGATGTATTTGTGTCGGAGCCCGATCTGGGTATCGCGCATGCGATCAATAAGGGCGTGCTTCTTGCGCGTGGGGAGTATATCCAGCACATATCCGACGATGATACGTTTTATCCCGAAGCGATGGAGCGAGTCGTGAAAATTTTTGAAGCAAACACGGAAGTCGAATTTTTGGTATGCGGTCATGCGCGTCGCTATTGGCATAGTCCGGATAAGATTCACTATCGTTATCTTCCTCCCGGCGTGAATTACGGAAGCCGGCCCGAAGACGCGTTTCAATATAAGGCATCAGGAGCGGGGTTTATCATGCGAAGGCGGGTTTTTGCGAAGGTCGGTCTCATCCCGATGGGACTTGCGTGTGATGCGGCATTTGTCGCGCAGTGCATTGCCCGCGGCGGGGTGACGCGGTTTTGCCGAATTATTCTCGGCGAGCATAATATCTTGCCGCACAGCGCGACGCCCGAGAAATTGAAAGAGGCCTCCGATAATTATTATCGCGCAATGCGCCAGTATTGTTCCTATTCTTTTTATATTCGTTTTAAACTAAAGCGTTTTTTCCGCAGGCAATGGTGGGGCGGCGCAGGGCTTGCTCTTATGCGCGTTGGCATGACGCCAGTGCTTTTGTATGGGCTTTTGCGGCGCGAGGGGTTTGAAGGAGTGCGGAGGAATATGAGCAATTTTTTCAAAGGGAGCAAAATAGAAAATGAAAACCAGCGATATATTTGGGACGGCGGATTTAGCTAATTAAAAATTGATATTATGAAAAAGGAATCGGAAATTCGTTTGATGGAAATCGCAAAAAATATAAAAGCGCTTGTTCTGGACGGCGACGGAGTTGTGTTTACCGGCCATGTCCTTGAAGGAGCCGACGGGCCGATCGGGAAAATACGAAGCCATGCCGACGGCCAGGGGATCTCGCTTCTGCGTGCCTCGGGCATCGTCGTTTCGTGCCTGACCGGTGAGAGCGGGCACAATGCGTCATTTCTTGAGCGTCTTGTCGAAAAATGGAATTCTCTTCCGTCGGTAACGTCAGGCGCATGGCGTCCGGTAGCGCTCTTCACAGGAGTCGAGCGCACGAAAAAAGTGGATGAAGTGAAGAAATGGCTTGCCGAGTATGGTATTTCGCTTGGCGAATGTGCGGCGATGGGAGATGATATGACGGATTATGATCTTCTCGGAGAGGTGGGGCTTGCCGCATCCCCTGCGCAGGCAGAAGACATCATTAAAAAGAGAGCTCACTTTGTTGCGGCTCGCCGCGGAGGGGACGGCGCAATCCGTGATCTGGCCAATCTCATACTTGAAGCAAAGAGCGTAGATATATCATCATTGGCACTTCGATGAAAAAAGATTTTCTAAAAAAATTGTTTGATCTTACCGGAGAAGTTGCGGTTGTAACCGGCGGCATGGGCCAGCTCGGGCGCCAATACGTGAAGGTTCTTTCGGATGTGGGCGTGAAAGTCGCAATTTTCGATATTACGAACAAAGTAAATTCTGTTGTCGCGCCGATTATTGACGCGGGAGAGGCCTCGCTCCACGTTGTTGATATTACGAAAAAAGATGGCGTGCGAAAGGGATTCGAAGAGGTGAAGGAGAAATTCGGGGTTCCGACAATTCTTGTAAATAACGCAGGCATTGATGCGCCTCCCGATGCGCCAGCGTCAACAACAGGGCCTTTTGAAGATTTTCCAGAAGAGGTTTGGGACGCGGTCATTGATTCGCATTTGAAGGGCATGTTTTTCATGTCGCAGGAATTCATTCGGAATATTCACGGCGCCGGGAAGGAGGGCTCTGTCATAAATGTTTCTTCAACGTACGGAGTCGTTTCGCCAGACCAAGCAATTTATGAATTCAAACGCCGTGACGGCGGAGAATTTTTCAAGCCAGTTGCCTATAGTGTCGCAAAATCAGGCGTATTGAATTTTACCCGGTGGCTCGCAGAGTATTGCCGCGTGCGGGGCGTCTCGGTTCGCGTAAATACGCTCGTGCCCGGAGGCGTATTTAATAATCAGCCGCAGGAGTTCGTGGAGGAATATAACAAACGGACGATTCTGGGGCGCATGGCGCGTCCGGACGAATACAACGCCGCGATTCTTTTTCTTGCATCCAACAAGGCGTCGAGCTATATGACGGGTTCAACCCTTGTCATTGACGGAGGATGGACTGCAAAGTAGGAGTTAGGGATTAGATGTTAGGGATTAGAAACAGATGGGCACGGAAAAGGATTTGATACAGTCGTATAAAGATCTAATTGTATGGCAGAAGGCAATGGAACTTGTAGTTCTTATATATGAATTAACCGAACAATTTCCAAAGTCAGAAGTATACGGTCTAACGTCACAGATGAGGAGGGCCGTAGTTTCAATTCCCTCCAATATTGCTGAAGGAAAATATCGAGGATCCAGGAAAGATTTTCGCAACTTTATGCGTAATGCTTACGGTTCGGGTGCTGAATTGGAGACTCAAATGGAAGTTGCTAAACGTTTGCCTTTCGGCCAGAATCTTGATTATTCAAGAATTGATCCGTTATTGAGTGAAGTGATGCGTATGCTTAACCGTTTTATAGATTCCCTAAAACCTATCAATCTATTATCTAGAACCTAATATGTATCCTAAAAAAATAGTCCATTGGATTGATAATCGTGAGGTAAAGCCGGTATCCGGGAAGTTTTTTCCGAAAATGAATCCCGCGTCGGGCGAGGTCTTGACGTTTGTGGCAAGAGGAGATAGGCGAGATGTTGAAAAAGCGCTCAAGGCGGCGGAGCGGGGGTTTAGCGCATGGTCTGTGATGGCGGTTGTGAAGCGCGCGGAAATATTGCGGGATGCGGTTTTGCAGATGCGAGAGCGGAAAGACGAACTTGCCGAGATCGTTGCGCAGGAATTCGGGAAGTCAAAAAAGATTTCGTTGGGCGAGGTTGACGCCGCGATTGAATGCGGTTTTTTCTTTGCGGGCGAGGGTAGACGCTTTTTCGGCGAAGTGCTTCCCACAGCAGTTCCGAATCGAAGCGTCAAGATGATTCGTGAACCAGTCGGGATTGGTGCTCTTATTACTCCATTTAACAATCCCGTGGCTGGAGTCGCATGGAAAATATTCCCCGCGCTTTTGTGCGGAAATGTCGTTATTTTGAAGTCGCACGAATATACGCCCTATGTTGCGGTGTGGTACGCGAAAGTTTTCAAGGAGGCGGGCCTGCCTATGGGAGTTATTTCCGTACTCCAGGGGACGGGTTCGGAAGTCGGCGCGCCATTGGTTGCGGATTCGAGAATTGCATTCGTGAGTTTAACAGGATCTGCTGCGACCGGGCAGAAGATTATCAGAGCAACCGCGAATCGTCTTGCAAAAGTATCCGTTGAGGCGGGCGGGAAAAATCCGTTTGTTGTGTGTGATGACGCAGACCTTGAAAAAGCGGCAACGATTGCGGTTTCTGCGGCATTTGTCGATGCGGGCCAGCGATGCGCCGCTGCAAGTCGGATTATT